>Ga0070666_10000529_pt1 | contig 23125 bp, 23 predicted proteins | sample KBSS23metaG_FD_64677 | JGI IMG/M metagenome (GOLD analysis project Ga0070666, IMG submission 64677) | Switchgrass rhizosphere microbial communities from Kellogg Biological Station, Michigan, USA - KBS S2-3 metaG | ecosystem: Host-associated > Plants > Roots > Rhizosphere > Soil ... | reverse complement strand
CGCGGTGGTGCGCACCGACGCCGCGTCGGAGCCTGCGCCGGGCTCGGTCAGCGCGAAGCTGGCAATCACCTCGCCGCTCGCGAGCTTGGGCAGCCATTCGGCCTTCTGCGCGTCGTTGCCAAACATCACCACGCCCTGGCTGCCGATGCCGACATTGGTGCCGATCACGCTGCGAAAGGCTGGCGAGGTGTGGCCGAGCTCCATCGCCACCAGCACCTCTTCCTCCATGGTGAGGCCGAGGCCGCCATATTCGACCGGGATGGAGAGGCCGAAGAGGCCCAGTTCGCGCATCTGCGCAATCACGTCGTCCGGCACGCGGTCTTCCTCGGCGACCTTGGCCTCGATCGGCACGCAAGTCTCGCGCACGAAGCGGCGGACGGTTTCGAGCAGTTGTTCGCGGGTCTCAAGATCGAGCGGCATGGCGTGTCTCCCTATACGGGGACACTAGCGCATCCGCTTGGGCGAAGTCAGTCGGGCGCCTTGGGCACGTAGACACTGATACAGGCGATGTGGTCGACGGTTGCGCCGTCGTCGCCCAGAGGCAGGAAGATGCTTTCGAAATAGACGAAGCGGGCGTCCGCCATCTCGCGGCCGACCCAGCCACGCACGGCGAACGGATCGGCGGTCACGCGCACGTGCTCGTCGAGGCCGCGCATCATCTTGCCAAGGTCGGGCGAAGCCATCTCGATCATGCTGAGGCACATGTTGTTGAAGTTGAGACCATAGGCCTCGACATGCGCGTCGTGTCAGGGGCAAATCGCCAAGAATTGGTGGCGCGCACATCGACAATCCGTGCACGAAATGCCCCGCGCGGGTTGCGATCCGTCAGCCGGCCTTGGGAACGTAGAAGCTGGTGACCAGGATGTGGTCGACAGTCTGGCCGTCGTCGCCGAGCGGCAGCAGGACCGTCTCGTAGTACACAAATTTGGCATTGGGCACTTCACGGCCGACCCAGCCCTGGATCGCCAGCGGCTGCGCGGTGGCGCGAACGTGCTCATACATGCCACGCATGCGGCCCGCGTGCTCGGGCGCCGCCGCATCCACGTCGCTCAAATGCTTGCCCTGGATCTGGGTGTCATAGGCCCAGACGAACATGTCGCCGACGATGCGGTATTCGTAGTCCCTGCCGCCGTCGATCACCCTGAGCAGCACCACGTTGCGCAAGATCGCGCGCATCTCGCGCGGCGCCAGCTGGTTTCGCGACGGCAAATTGCGCTCACCGCGCAGCATGCGCCAGTAATGCGACGCCGTCGTTGTAAGACCGTTTTCGAGTTCGTCGAGCTTGATCTGCTTCACCGACGATCTGTCGGGCGCCGCCTGCGGGGTGAGACCCCGAGTCGAGAACGCGCTCATATTCGACATCGCGTCCCTCCCCGTGTCAGTTGTAGCTGTCGCGCGGCGTGTACACCGCGATGTTCAGGACGTGGTCGATGTGCGCCTCGTCCGGCCCCATCGGCATGAAGACGCTCTCGCTGTAAATGTACTGCTTGTTCTTCTCGCCGCGCTCCAGCCAGCCGCGGAAAGCGTAGCAAGACCGGCGGCGAACGGCCCGGTCGTAGAGCGTTTTGAGCACCGGGCCGTAGCCGGGCGAGAACTTGTCGATGTCGCTGACACGCAGACCCTGCATCGAGAAGCCGTGGCTCATCACATGCGCGTCGCCGACGATGCGGTATTCGTAGTCGCCGCCCCCTTCCAGCACGCGCATCAGGCAGACGTGGCGCAGCAACGGCGCCAGGTCGCGTGGCGTGAGGTCGGTACGCGCGGGGTATGATCGCTCGCCTTTGAGGCGCGTCCAATATGCAAGAGCTTGCAGGAGAATCGGGTTGTCGACCGCCTCCAGCGCCACGAGGCCGGACGCGTTCTCGGGCATTCCCTTTGGCAGGGAAACGATGTTCGCTGCGCTCGACACGTGCCGGTTCTTGAATTTCCCCGCGTGAGGGTGGCCCATTTCGGGTTAAGAGAATGCCAACGCAACCGTAAGGATGACCGGAACGCATGCTTTTATCGGTTCTCGATCAGTCACCTATCCGCAAAGATGGCACCGCGCAGGATGCTGTCGCTGACACCATCGCGCTGGCCAAGGCGTGCGACAGGCTGGGATATCACCGCTACTGGCTGGCGGAGCATCACAACAGCAATTCCTTCGCCGGCTCATGCCCGGAGATCCTGATCGGCCGCGTGGCGCAGGAAACGCGCAACATGCGGATCGGCTCGGGCGGCGTGATGATGACCCATTACAGTCCGCTGAAGGTGGCCGAGCAGTTCCGCATGCTGGACGTGCTGTATCCGGGACGGATCGACCTTGGGCTGGGGCGCGCGCCGGGATCGGACCAGTTGACGGCGAAGGCGCTGCAATCGGGACCGCAGGCGTGGCCGATCGATGCGTTCCCAAGCCAGGTGTTTCTGCTGCGCCAGTTCCTGGACGACGCAGCGGGACGCGCGGAACTGCCAGCGGATCATCCTTACAAGGGCATCCATGCGATGCCGCGCGCGGCAACGCCGGGGCCAGAGATGTGGATGCTGGGCTCCGGCATCCATGGCGCAGTGTACGCGGCGGAGCTCGGCCTGCCGTTCAGCCACGCCTATTTCATTTCGACGGACGGCAGTGAGGACGCGGTGAAGGAATACCGCGAACGCTTCAAGCCGAGCCCGGCATGCCCCACGCCGCGGGTGTCGCTGGGCGTCGCCGCGCTTGTCGGTGAGACGGAGGAAGAAGCGCAGCGGCTGGCTGCATCGCGCAATCTTTGGGTGGTCCGACTGCTGAGCGGACGCCCGATTCCGTTTCCGTCGCCGGAGGAAGCGCTGGCGCAGCCCCTGACACCGCAGGAGGAGAAGCTGCTGGGCACGGTGGCGAAGCGGTCGATCGTGGGCACCGGTGCGCAGGTGCGCGAGCGGCTGACAACACTGGCGGACATCCACGGCGCCGACGAGCTGACGGTGGTGACGATCACCTACGATTTCGCATCACGTCTGCGGTCATACGAATTGCTGGCGAAAGCGTTCGAGCTGCCGCCGGCGGCTTAGCTCCACATCGCGATCAGCGCGAAACAGATCGCGTATTCGACCACGTCGCTCACGTTGTGACCGATGATGGGCGCGACGACACTGCGCGATTTCTCGAACCAGTAGGCGTAGAAAATGCCGAGCGCGAAGGCGTAGAGCTGTTGGCCAGCGGCCGCGTCCCGCCTGCGCGAACATCAGAACGGCAACAATCCAATCATGGCGCCCGACAACGCGCTCGCCATGGTGCCGGAAACAATAGCGCGCATCGCGAGGGGAACGATCTCGCTGCGGCGATCCGGCACCAGCGTGCCGAAACCGGCAATGAGGATGCCGACCGACGCGAAGTTCGCGAAGCCGCAGAGCGCGTAGACCATGATCTGGGTCGAACGCGGGCTGAGCGAACCCGGCGGCAGCGCGATGAGCTGAGAATAGGCGACAAACTCGTTCAGGATGGTCTTGATGCCGAGCAGGCTGCCGGCGGTCGACGCCTCATGCCACGGCACGCCCAGGAGCCACACCACCGGTGCGAAAATCCACCCCAGCATGCGCTGCAAGGTCAGCGGCGAGCCGTCGACGCCGGGGAAGTAGCCGAGGATGGTGTTGATGATCGCGACGATCGCTGTCACCACGACGAGCATGGCAAGAATCTGCATGTAGATCTTGAGACCATCCTCGGTGCCGCGCGCCATCGCGTCCATGGTGGACTGATATTTATGCGCCTCGTCGGTCTGTGTGACATCGGTTATGGCGTCGCCAGGCACCATGATGCAGGCGATCATGATCGCGGCCGGGAGCGACATCATCGAGGCGACGAGGATGTGGCCGAGCGCGCCGGGCAATACGCAGTGCGCGCCCGGCGGCGGGTTCGGCACGCAGCCGCCGCCCAGCATGTTGGCGTAGACCACGAACACGGTCCCCGCGACGACCGCGAGGCCGGTGGTCATCAGGATGAACAGCTCGGTGCGGGTGATCTTGGCAAGATAGGGCCGCACGACAAGCGAACCCTCGATGTTGCCGAGGAACACAGTGGCGGCTGCGCCCAGTCCAACCGCGCCACCGATGCCCAGCGTCCGACGCAGGACGAACGCCATCCCGCCCACAATCACCGGCAGGATGCGCCAGTACCAAAGGATCGCCGACAGTGCCGAGATGATGATCACCAGCGGCAGGATCGTGAAGGCGAATGTCGTCAGCGCGGCTGGGTTGGTGACCGTGAACGGCGTGAAGTCGCTGCCGCCGACATAGCCGTAGACGAAGCCCGTGCCGGCCTTGGTCGCCGCGGTGAGGACAGTGACGATGCCGTTCAGGCCGAACAGCGCGTCGCGCGCGATCGTCACCTTCAGCAGCAGGATCGCAATGCCGGCCTGGAGCGCGATGCCGACCAGCACGATGCGCCAGGGGAAAGCGCGCCGATTCTCCGACAGCAGCCACGCCACGGCGATGATGACCACAATCCCCAACGCGGATTGCAGGTGCGGCAGAAGATCCATGAAAGCCCCCCGGTGCGATTTCGTCAGCTTACGGCAAATCCACCCTTGGGGAAGCGGGGGCTGCGCCATCCGCCCACAGCCATGCTAGAACGCGGCAGGGGAGTCGGTCGCGCGGGCATGTCGGTCACCGAGATCATTGCGGCGTTGCTGGGCGTGGCGAACATCATCCTGCTCGTGCGTCGCAGCGTCTGGAACTTCCCCTTCGGCATGGCGTCGGTGGCGTTCTACGTCGTCGTGTTCCACGACTCGCTTCTGTACTCGGACGCGGCGTTGCAGGTCTTCTTCTTCGTGATGCAAGTGTACGGCTGGTGGAACTGGTACCACGCGCGCGATGCGGAGGGTTTGGCAAGGACCGAACTGTTGACCAATGGCGGGCGGCTGCTCTGGATGGGCGCCGTCGTAGCGATCACCGTCGGCGAGGGCTGGTTTCTAAAGTACCACACCAACGATGCCGCGCCGTGGATGGATGCGAACACCACAGCGCTGAGCGTCGTGGCGCAGTACCTGCTGTCGGTGCGCAAGATCGAGAACTGGGTGCTGTGGATCGTCACCGACGTGGTGCAGATCGGGCTATACACCTGGAAGGGGCTGTATCCGACGACGGCGCTGTACGTGATCTATCTCGTCATGTCGGTGCTGGGCCTGATCGAGTGGCGCCGGCATCTCGCCTCGGCACCGCGTGAGGCGGCGGCATGAGGACCGTGTGCCTGCATGGGCCCGAATCCACCGGCAAGACGACCCTGGCGGCCGAACTGGCGGAGCATTTCGGCACCGTCGCGGTGCCGGAATACGGCCGGCTCTATTGCGAGATATTCGGCAACGAGTGCGATCTGGAAGACCTGCGCGCCATCCGGCACGGCGAGGATCTTCTGATCGCCGCGGCGCGCCGCAAGGCGAAGAACGGCCTGCTGATCCTCGACACCGATGCGGTGATGACGGCGGTGTGGTCCAACGTGCTGCTCGGCCATAGGCCGCCCGATCTCGACAAGATCGACGAGCCCGCAGACTTGTACCTGCTGTGCGACATCGACGTGCCGTTCGTCGCCGACGGCATCCGTTATTTTCCAGACCAGGCGACGCGCTCCCGAATGTTCGCGCAGACCAAACGCGAGCTCGAGCAGCGCAAACTGCCCTACGTCACCATCACCGGATCGCGCTACGTGCGGCTGAAGACCGCCGTGGATGCGATCACCGCCCGCTTTCCGGAGATCGTCACGCCATGACCGTGCAATCGTCGCGTCCCGGTGAGATCAAGGCGCTGGCGGGGGCGCGGGCGATTCCGCCGCTGATCCTCGTGCTTTATCACTATTGCGAAGGACATCATTACCGGAACTTCAAGCCGTTCGACCTGTTGATCGGGCACGGCTACATGTGGGTCGAATTCTTCTTCACGCTGTCGGGGTTTATCCTGACCTATGTCTACGGCGCGCGCGTGATGGAGTTCTTCCGCGGCGGCGCCTATCGCGACTTCCTGATCGCTCGGCTGTCGCGGCTGTATCCCCTTCATCTGGCAATGCTGCTCTACATCCTCGTGATGATGATTCTGCTGAACGGCTTTGCGCACGCGTTCGGCGGCACGTCGATCTATGAGGCGGCCTATCACCCGATCGTCACCTGGCAGACATTCGTCGCCAACCTGTTCCTGGTGCAGGCGTGGAACATTTTCCCCTACCTGTCGTGGAACGGCGCGAGCTGGTTCGTCAGTGTCGAATTCCTGCTGTGCCTGCTGTTCCCGATCTATCTGCTGCTCGCTCGCGGTGGATGGGCTTCCGCGCTCGGCCTGATCGCGGCGGGGATCGGCGGGCTGTGGTACCTGTCGGCGACGGGCGCGCACGGCCTCGACATCACCTTCCACAACGGCATCTTCCGAGGGATGAGCGCCTTCGCCGTCGGCGTCGGCATGTCGGTGCTCTACAACAAGACCAAGGCGACCGCCGACCAGATGCCGGAGATCGCGCTGTCTATCATGCAGCTGATCGTGCTGGTGTGGATGGGCTTCGGCATCTTCGACAATGGCTGGTCGCACAATCCGCGCGACATCTACACCGTCGTGCCGATGCTGTGGCTGGTGTTCGTGCTCAGTTTCGACCGCGGCTTCGCAGCGCGCTTCATGCAGCTGCCGATCCTGCAAAAGCTGGGTGAGTGGTCGTTCGCGATCTACATCGGTCAGACGGCGTGGCTCCAGCTCATCCGTTTTGTCGAGAGCGCCTATCCACCGGGCGACACGCTGATCTTTGGCATCCGCTTCGCCGACTGGATCTGGTGGCCGGAGCCGTTCGCGCTGCTCATGGTATGCGTCGCGTGGGGCTGGTTCCTGTGCACCTACATCGAGCTCCCGGCAAACCGCGCAATCCGGCGGTATTTCTCGCGAAAACCTGCGGTGGCTTGACCGGCCCTTTGGCCTGCGCCATCACTCCCGCCCTGCAATTTCCAAGATTTCCGATAGGGAGTTTTCGTCATGACCATCGAGTTCAAGGGCAAGGTTGCCATCGTCACCGGCGCCGGCGGCGGCCTCGGCAAGGAACACGCGCTTGAGCTGGCCCGGCGCGGCGCCAAGGTGGTGGTGAACGACCTGGGCGGCGCGGTCGACGGCACCGGCGGCAACTCGGCCGCGGCCGAAGCGGTCGTGAAGCAGATCACCGACGCGGGCGGCGAAGCGTTCGCCAACGGCGCGTCCGTCGCGGACGATGCAGGCGTGCAGCACCTGGTGCAGCAGACGATGGACAAGTGGGGCCGCGTCGACATCCTGGTCGCCAACGCCGGCATCCTGCGCGACAAGTCCTTCGCCAAGATGGAGATGCGCGACTTCGACGCCGTGATGGCGGTGCACCTGATGGGCACAGTCAAACCGTGCAAGGCGCTGTGGGATATCTTCAAGAAGCAGCAATATGGCCGCATCGTGGTGACCACGTCGTCCACCGGCCTGTACGGCAATTTCGGCCAGACCAATTACGGCGCGGCGAAGCTGTCGCTGATCGGATTCATGAACACGCTGAAGCTGGAAGGCGCCAAGGACAACATTAAGGTCAACGCGATCTGCCCGGTCGCCGGCACGCGCATGACCGAGAACATCATGCCGCCGAACCTGATCGCGATGCTGAAGCCGGAATATGTGACGCCGGCGGTGGTCTATTTGGTGAGCGAAGATGCACCGACGGGCACGATCCTGACGGCGGCGGCCGGCGTGTTCGCCGCGGCGCAGTTGGTCGAGACGGACGGCGTCAATCTCGGCCATGCCGCGACCGCGGACGACGTGGCGGCCAACATCGGCAAGATCATGGATTGGTCGACGGCCAAGCACTACACGCAGGGCGGCGAGCAGAGCCAGAAGTTCTTCGCCCGCGTGCAGGACAAGCCGATCGTCGGCTGATGGAACACGCAGTCGTCGACAAGTTGGCGTTCAATAAGGAGTTGGAACTACCGTTCCAGCTCCGACTGGCTGACTTCGAGATTGCAATGCAGGACGTCTATGACTTCCTCTACGACGTCAATACTTTGCTCCTGAAGAAAGGGCTTCACCGATTCGACGATATGCTTCGCCCGGCGGCGATGTCGGGAATCTTCTCCGACATGCTCACAGCGAGCGTGGCGAGACATTCCCGCTCGTTGGTCGAGAATACGCACTTCAACGGCCATCCTGATCTGGTTGTTCGCGGACGCTATTCAAAAAACGGAACCCTGTCTGGCACGGATGGAATCGAGATCAAGAGCACCCGCAAACCAGGCGGTGCAGTCGATACGCACGGCGCGCGTGATCAATGGATGTGCGTGTTCGTGTATCGGACGGACGATGTGACAGAACCGACGAACCAACGACGGCCAACGGTCTTCACGGAAGTATATCTCGCGGAAGTCACAAAAAAGGACTTCAGGAAGAACGCGCGCGGCGAACTTGGCACTCGGACAGCGACTCTCGATCGCGATGGTGTCAAGAAGCTAAGAATGAGTTGGGTCTACAAGCTCAAGGCGTGAACTTAGAAAGACTGGGGATAGCCCTCCGAGCAAGTTGAACGTAGTGCTCATCTAGTTCTATGCCCACGCTCGAATACCCAACGGCATTGGCCGCTGCCAACGTGGAGCCCGAGCCGGCGAACGGATCAAGAATTGTTCCCTCGCCCATTGGCAAAACTGCTCGCACCAGTTCGCGAAGAAATTTCTGGGGTTTAAGCGAGGGGTGCGGTGCGAGCCTTCTCTCTCGAGCCGATGTCGGGCTCGATTTGATAAGGTCGCAGAATGGCCGTTCCTTGGATGGTCTGCGGAAACCACCAGTCTTCCACTGCTTCAAATTATCCTGAACCCTTCCGATTAGGGGGTGCCGAAAAATAAGCCATGGCTCCCAAGCCGAACGCGGCATCACACTGATATCAGGATATTCGAGATGGGCGTTCTTCGGCCGATCCCCTCCTCTCATGGTCATGACTAACCGCACAATGCTGCCCCGTGGCTCGAACCCCGCGAAAGTCATCGCATTAGTTACGACATGCATCAGTAATGGGTTGCTCGCAATGACGACATTCGCACCCGGTGCCGTTACCCGCATCATTTGGATGGCGACCTTCACAAAAAAGTCATGAAGCGCCTGCCGATCTTTCTCGTCCAACACCGTGAAGCGAGGAAGGGGCGAGCGAACATGCCCGTCGAATGACGGAGGAATACGCCAAACGCCACCACGCCCTTTGCGAAGCTTTGCCTGCTCTTTTGGCGTGTATTCCACAAGTCCGTAAGGAGGGTCAGTCACGATCGCGTTGAAGCAATGCGGTTCTTGGCGAGTCAGGTACTCGATGCAGTCCGATTGAAAGAGCTTTGCGTTCTCGAAAATGAAGTTAGGCTCAATCGACTTACTAAGCTCAGGCCCCTTCCACGCACTCTCTTGCTCTCGAAGCTGGTAGTGCCCGCGGCTCGTCCTTTCAAACATCTCAGGCGTGTTCAAATTGATATAGGATCTGATCGACGACGGCGAAACCTTGCCAACCTTGCGCCGCACTGCTTTCTCAATATCGCCAAGACCTACTGGCTCGTCGCGTTCGGACAAATATGAAACAATAGAATCGCGCACCCGCCCTGGTGCTTGTCTGTCGATCATTTGGCTCTCCGAGTCGGGCAGATAGTTAGCCACTTTGACGTCTAGACGTCAAACGTTGAAGAAGTTCTCGAGCCCGCGAGGGCCGCGCCTTTTGCTCTTCGTCGAAGCGCAGGCCTGCTTCCACCACATCGTCGCTGTCCAGCTTGCGCACCGTGAGGATAACGTTGCCGAGCGGAAGCTGGTCGCCGATTTCCGGCGCCTCGTCGAAGCGTTCGGCGAAGAGCTGTGCAATGGTCCGCGCCTCGTCCAGGCCGACGAGTTGCAGGTCGTACATCTGCGACAGCACCGACAGCGGCGTGTTGCCGTGGATCTCGAACTCCGCATCGCTGTCGCCGACGCCCGATGCCTGCGCCAGCGGCGCGAACAGGTTGTCCAGCCGGGCGACGCGCAGCGCAGGCGCCAGGAAATAGGCATAGTCGCCGGAGCGCAGTTTGCCGGCCGCGGACGGCTCCAGAATTTCCTTGTTGCGGATCACCATGGCGATGCGGCTCCAATACGGCATCGCGGAGACATTGAGGGCGCGGCTGTCCGGCAGCACCGGATAACCCACCATCTCGACATCGGTCTGGCCCGGCAGGTCGATTTCAATACGCTGCACCGGTTGCACGCGGCGCGGCACCGTCTGCCCGAGGCGCTCGGCCACCCACTTGGTCGTCCAGCCCTGCAACACCAGCGACACGATCACGACGAAGAACGCGATGTCGAAATATAGCGACGCCTGCGGCAGGCCAACCAGCGTAGGGATGGCAGCCAGGAAGATGCTGACGGCGCCGCGCAGACCGACCCAGCTCACGAAGGTCTTCTCGCGCCAGGTGAAGCCGAAGAATTGCAGACTGGCCCACACCGCGAGCGGGCGCGCGACGAAGATCAGGAACAGCGAGATGCCCAGGCCGGGTAGGGCCAGGTCGAGGAGGCGGTGCGGCGTCGCGAGGAGGCCCAGCACCAGGAACATGACGATCTGCGCCAACCAAGTAATCGCGTCGTTGAGGGACAGGATGCCGGCATAGGCGCGCACGGGCCGGTTGCCGACGACGAGGCCCGCAATATAGGCCGCGAAGAAGCCGGAGCCGTGCGCCACGCCTGCGAGACCAAAGATCAACACCGCCCCGGCAACGGCCAGCAACGGGTGCAGTCCCGCGGGCAATTGCACCTTGTTGAGCGTCCAGACCATTACAAAGCCGCCAGCGAGGCCGACGGCCGCGCCGATTACGCCCTCCTGGAGCAGAAGGCTCAGAATCTCGAGCGGCCCCATTCCACCCTTGGCGCTCATAAACGCGATGGTGGCGATGGTCAGGAAGACCGCGACGGGGTCGTTGGTGCCGGATTCGAGCTCCAAGATGCCACCGGTGCGATGGCGCAGCTGGATGCCGCCGGTCCGCATCAGGAAGAACACCGCCGCCGCGTCGGTGGAGGCCACGACGGCACCGAGCAGGAAGCTTTCGGCCGGGCCGAGATGAAGCATGTAATGCGCCACGACGCCGGTCAGCCAGGCGGTGATCAGCACGCCGAAGGTCGCGAGAACGAGCGAGGGTGCGAACAGGCCGCGGAAGGCGGCGAGACGCGTGCGCAGGCCGCCGTCGAACAGGATCACGCTCAGCGCCAGAGACCCGATCAGGTTGGCGAGGTGATAGTTGGAGAAGCTGAGATGCCCCGGTCCGTCCTCGCCTGCCAGCATGCCCACGCCCAGGAACACCAGCAGCATCGGCGCGCCAAAACGCGTTGCAATCAGGCTGGACAGGATGCCCGCGATGATCAGCGCGGCGCCCAGCAGCAAAACGGCATTAGCGGCTTCGATCGCATCCATGCTCTTGAGATAAGGCACGGCGCGGCGTAGCGCCAGCGCCGGTTGGCGGCGCCGTGATGGGCGCGGTATGCTCGTCGCATGATCACCGGCATCGATCACATCGGCCTCGAGGTGAAGGACTTCGACGCCACCGTCCGCAACTACGAGGCGATCTTCGGCGTCACGCCCAACTGGCGCGGCGGCGCGACCGGCTGGAAGCATGCGTGGTTCCAGTTCGGCAACATGGCGCTGGACATCGTGGCAGCGGACGGCGACAGCGAGGCGGCGGATGCGATCCGCAACGAGATCGCGACCTTCGGCGAGGGCATCTTCGGCCTCGGCTTCTCGGTGCCCGATCGCGAGGACGCAACGCTGTTATGCGAACGGCGAGGTCTCCAGTTCACAGCGCCACACGAGACCATGTCGCAGGATGCCGAGGGGCATCAGCGGCGCTGGAAGATCGCCATGATGAAGCGCGCCAGCGGCAATGGCGTTGCGCTGTTCGTGGTGGAGAACAAGCCGGACGCGGCGCGCTGGCCTTCGGCGCCAGCGAAATTTGGCGGCGCGTCGGTGCATGCGCTGGATCATATCGTGGTGCAGACGCCGAACGCCGAGCGCGCCGTGGCGCTGTATGGCGGACGGCTGGGCCTCGATCTGCGGCTGGATCGCGCCAACGAGCAATGGGGCGCGCGGCAACTTTTCTTCCGCACCGGCGGCGCGGTCGTGGAGATCGGCGCGAGCCTGAAGGCGGCGCCCAGCGACGCGAAAGACAAGTTCGGCGGCCTGGCATGGCGCGTAAAGAACCCGGAGGCGGCGCGCGCGCGCATCGCAGCGGCGGGAATCGACGTGTCGGAAGTGCGCAAAGGCCGCAAACCGGGGACATCGGTGTTCACGGTGCGCAGCGGCACCGGCGGGGTGCCGACCCTGATGCTGTCGGGCAACGACTAGCGCAACAGCCGCGCCGCCATTTCCTCCATCACCGCACGCGCCTTCGCCGGCGGAAGCTTCTGGTCGCGGCGCAGGCGGCGCCAACTGTCGAAGCTGAGCGCGAGGTCGAGTGCTTCGAGCAGGACGGGATCGTTGCGCACGGCAGGCGGCAGCAGGTCTTCCAACGCACGGCGCTGCATGCGAACCAGCCGCGCCGAGTCTGCCTTCACGAAATCGGAGCGGTGCTGCACGACGTCGGACGCGACCTTCACCGGCAGGATGCGTTCGAACAGTTCTGCGCGGCAGGCGATCAGTTCGTCGAGATTGGCGCGCCAGCCGATGGAGACGAACGGCTTCTCCGCCAGCGGGACGATCTCCGCCCGCATCAGCGCGCTCATCTCGCGATAAAGGCTGTCCATGTTCTCGAAATGGCGAAACACGGTGCGCAGGCCCACCTTGCCGCGCGCCGCAACGTCTTCCGCGCTGGGGGCGACGTTGCCATCGCGCACCAGCGCCAGCATGGCGGCGACGATGGCACGGCGGCTGGCCTCGCTGCGCGCCTTGCGGCCGTCTTCCGCAGGTTTGGTAACGAGAACTGTCATTCCCATTTCACTTGACCGGCGTTCAATGTAATGACATTCATAGTGCCAATAGTTTGGCGGACGTCAACCGCCGGTGGGAGGGCTTGTCATGAAAATCCTGCGCACGCCGGACGCACGCTTCGACGCCCTGCCCGACTATGCGTTCGCACCGCATTACACGGATGCCGCGAACGGCACGCTGCGTATCCACCACATCGAGGCGGGCAACGGCGACCCCGTGCTGCTGCTGCATGGCGAACCGTCTTGGAGCTTCCTCTATCGCAAGTTCGTGCCGGCGCTGGCCGCGAAGGGTCATCGCGCGATTGCGCCGGATCTGATCGGCTTCGGCCGCTCCGACAAGCCGTCGGAGCAGGACGATTACACCTATGAGCGCCATGTCGCGTGGATGAGCGCGTGGCTGACCAAGAACGATCCGCGCGGGATCACGCTGTTCTGCCAGGACTGGGGTGGGCTGATCGGGCTCAGGCTGGTCGCGGCCTTCCCAGATCGCTTCGCGCGCGTGGTCGTGGCCAACACGGGTCTGCCGGTCGGCACCGGCCTGACACCGGCATTCGAAGCGTGGCGCAATTTCAGCCAGACGGTGCCGATGCTCCCCGTGGGCAACATCCTGCAAGGCGGCACCGTGCGCGAACTGACGGGGGCGGAAGTCGCGGCCTATGACGCGCCCTATCCCGACGAGACCTACAAAGCTGGCGCCCGGCGTTTCCCGGCGCTGGTACCGGTGACGCCCGAGCACGGCTCGGTCGCAGAGAACAAAGCCGCATGGACGGTGCTCGAGAAGTTCGACAAGCCGTTCCTCTGTGCCTTCAGCGACAGCGATCCGGTCACCAAGGGCGGCGAGCGCGTGTTCCTGGAGCGCGTGCCCGGCACGAAGGGCCAGAAGCACCGCGCCATCGCCGGTGGCGGACATTTCCTCCAGGAAGACAAGCCGGATGAGCTGATCACCCTGCTCGATGGCTTCATCAAGGGCACGCTGTAAGGGAGACAGACATGAACGTCGAGAACGCCGTTTATCCGACGCCGGATCGCATCGCGGCGCTGATGGGCAATCCGTCGGCTGAGCCGATCGTCATGCTCAACCTGCTCAAGTTCCGGGAGAAGGCACAGTATGCCGACGGTCGCGCCACGACGCTGAGCGGCCGCGAGGCGTACATGCTCTATGGCGACGCGATGCGGCAGGTCGTGGAGAAGAACGGCGGCAAGTTCGTGTTCCAGGGCATGATCGAGCAGCTGGTGATCGGCGAGGTCGGCCAGATGTGGGACATCGTCGCGATGGTCGAGTATCCGTCCGCCGCGGCCTTTGCGAAGATCGCGACGTCGCCCGAAGTGGCCGACATCGGCGTGCACCGCGCGGCGGGACTGGAAGGCCAGCTTCTGATCCGCGAGCAGCAGCGGCCGTTCTGATGTTGCGCCTCGTTCCGATCCTGGTCCTGGGTGCGTTCGCGCTCCTTAACCTGGTGCGCGGTTCAATCCATGCGTTCGCACCGGACGGCGGCGCGCACTCCATCGCGGGGCTCGATCTTTCAAACAATGCACAGACCATCCTGAGCTTGTTCGCGACGCTCGGCCTGCACCAGATCGTGCTCGGGCTGTTCGAGGGCTGGATTGTCGTTTGGCGGCGCGATCTTGTGCGCGCCGTGCTGGTGCTTCAGACGGTGGAGACGGCGCTGGGCGTGGCGAACCTGTACTTCTACCGCCCGTTGCCGGTGCACGTGCCGGGTGAGCGGTTCAATGCCATCCTGCTGGGCATACTTGTCATCACATTGATCGCGACGTGGCGCTCGGCTGCGCCCGCACCTCGGCCCCCTCCCCTTTGAGGGGAGAGGGAGAAGCGCGGCGTCAGTCCTGCCCGTTGTGCGTGTTCAGGGCCTGCTGCGACGCGGCGGTCTTGGCCAGGTCGAGCATGCGGATGAACTCACCGCGGTAGCCGAACGGATCGTCGCCGCGGGCCGACACCGCGATGGTCTTGGCGCGGTCGTAACTGAAGTCCTTGATATAGGGATCGTGGCGCATCAGTTGCGCCGCGCCCACCACCGCCACCGCGAACCGCATGTCGGGCGAGACCGTGTTGAAGTCCGTCGTGATGTCGGCATTGGTGACCGGACGCTCGATCAGCCTGGATGTCGGCTGCCCTGGAAGCTTGTAGCGGATCTTGAGGAACGCGAGTTCGCCGTTCGGGTCGCCCTTGGGCGGCGTCGTGTAGCGATGCGGGCCGGCCATCGTCGCCTTGGAGCCCACCGGGGTGATCTCGTACAGCGCGGTCACCGTGGTGCCCGAGCCGATGTCGCCGGCGTCGACCTTGTCGTTCTTGAAGTCGGTCTCGTTCAGCATGCGCGTCTCGTAGCCGATCAGGCGGTACTCCGCGACGCGGGCCGGGTTGAACTCGATCTGGATCTTCACGTCGTTGGCGATGGTGAAGAGCGTGCCGGAGATCTGGTCGACGAAGACCTTGTGCGCTTCGTTCAGCGTGTCGATGAAAGCGGCATTGCCGTTGCCGGCCTGCGCCAGCTTCTGCATCGTCGCGTCCTGGTAGTTGTCGTTGCCGAAGCCTAGGCACGTCAGATAGACGCCCTGCCCGCGCTCGCGCACCACGAAATCCTCCAGCGCCTTGGGATCGGTGATGCCGACATTAAAGTCGCCGTCGGTGGCCAGGATCACCCGGTTCACACCGCCCTTCTGGAAGTTGGCTTCCGCGAGCTGGTACGCCATGCGGATACCTTCGCCGCCTGCGGTCGAACCGCCGGCATGGAGCTGGTCCAGTGCCGCGAGAATCTTGGCGTGATCGGCTCCGGACGTGGAGGGCAGCACGACACCGGCCGAACCCGCATAGGCGACAATCGAGACATGATCCTTTGGACCCAACTGGTCGACCAGAAGGTGGAAGGAGCGGATCAGCAGCGGCAGCTTGTTCGGCTCGTCCATCGAGCCCGAGGTGTCGATCAGGAAGACGAGGTTCGCCGGCGGGCGCTCCTTCTTCGGGATGTCGAAGCCCTTGATGCCGATGTGCAGGATCTGGGTGTCATGGTTCCACGGTGCCGGATAGACCCGCACGCTGGCGCGGAATGGCGCTTCCTTTCTCTCCGGCAGCGGATAGGCGTAGTCGAAGTAGTTGACCATCTCCTCGATCCGGACCGCGTCGGCCGGCGGCAACGCACCGCCGTTCAGCGCATCGCGCACCACGCCGTAGGACGCGGTGTCGACGTCGATGGAGAAGGTCGAGACGGGCTGCGTCGCCGTCACGACCACGGCATTCGGCTTGCTGTCCGGGAAATGTGACGTGTTGGCGGGCTGCCAATAACCCGGCATCGGGGCTCTCTGGTCGGCCAAGCCACGCGCAAAGCCGACGCGGCCGGCGGTCACCACCACCGATTCCGTGGAGGGCATGTTCAGCGGCATCGGCGGGGGAGGCGGTGACGGCGGGTTGTTGGCCTCGTGGATATCCGGCTTGGGCGGCGTCACAGGACTCGTGTTGCAGGCCGTGAGCATCACGGGCAGCGCCACGCCCATCAGCAGCGAGGCGATGCGGATGCCGTTGCGATGATAATTTGTCATTGGGTGTCCCTCCCTCTAGCGACGGTGACACGGTCGGCTTCAATCGCGCCGGGCCCGCGGCGCAATTCCGGCGCTTTGACGGCGGGCGTTCACGACAGCGCGAGCAAATCCTAACGGGACATTACCGGACTACGCACGTAAGCCCGTCTTAACTCCGCATACCTATCGTTCGAATTGATAAGCGGGACAGCGCTGGGAAGCCGGTCGGCCACCGGTTCGCCGATATCCGCACAACGGGGAGTACCAGTGTCGGACGTTGCGTATCGCGCAGGTGACGCCGTCGAGATCATTCTCGATGGAAGCGGGCTTGTGCTCAGCGTCAGCGCGCCGGAAGAGTCGCGCCGCCTGGTTTCCGACGTCGCCGAAGGCGAGTCGCTCCAGCCGCACGTCCACTCCGACGACTACGATTTCTTCCTGTGGTCCGCGCAGTGGATCATGAACGGCGCGCACCGCCAGCAGACGATCCGCCTGCGCTGGGCGCGGTCGAACGGCCGCTGGGCGAACGTCAACGCGACGCTGCGCAGCGAGAGCGAAGAAACCATCGCCATCGAATTCCGCCCCGACGAGATCGACCACGCGCGCCGCACCGAGCAGCAGCTTCGGCGCATCGTCGAAGGTTCGGCGCAGGGCATCATCGTGCGCACCAACACCGACGTGCTCTATACCAACGAGGCCTTCGCCCACATGGCGGGCTTCGCGTCGGCCAAGGACATGAAGGTCGCGACCGAAGCCGACATGGCCGAGGGGCGCAATCTCAACTACTCCGGCTCGGTGCATCCCGACGACCGGCCGATGATCCTGGAGCACATGCGCCGGCGCCTGGCGGGCGAGGAAACCGTTTCGCACTACGAATTCCGCTTGCAGCGGCCGGACGGCAGCCATGTCTGGGTCGAGACGCATGCGGCACTCGCCAATTGGGACGGCCAGCCGGCATCGCTGTCGTGGCTGACGGACATCAACCATCGCAAGGCGATGGAGCTGGAGCTGGTGCGCAGCAAGGAGGCGGCCGAGTTCGCCAACCGCACCAAGACCGAGTTCCTGGCGAACATGAGCCACGAGCTGCGCACGCCGCTGAACGCCATCATCGGTTTCGCGGAAGTGATCAAGGACGAGATGTTCGGGCCGATCGGCCTTGCGAAATATGCCGACTACGCCAAGGACATCCACAATTCGGGCCGCCACCTGCTGGACCTGATCAACGACATCCTCGATCTGTCGAAACTGGAGTCCGGCAAGCAGGAACTGCGCGAAGAGGACGTGGCGGCCGGCGAAACCGTACATGAGTGCCTGACGCTGGTACGCAGCCGCGCCGCCGACGCGAAGGTCAAGCTGATGACCGAGATCGAGCCGGGCCTTCCGCTGCTGCACTGCGACGAGCGGGCCTTGAAGCAGGTGCTGCTCAACTTCCTGTCGAATGCGATCAAGTTCACCCCGGGGGGCGGAAGCGTGACGACCGCGGTGCGCCGCGTCGACCACGGCATCGCGATCTCGGTCGCCGATACCGGCATCGGCATGAAGAAAGAAGACATCACGATCGCGCTGGAGGCGTTCGGCCAGATCGACTCCAAGGTCGCGCGGAAGCACCAGGGCACGGGCCTGGGCCTGCCGATCTCCAAATCGCTGATCGAGATGCACGGCGGCACGCTGACCGTCGAGAGCACGCCGAACGTCGGCACGACGATGACGGCGGTGTTTCCGCCGAGCCGGGTTGTGACGGCGAAGGCGGCCTAGCCCCGTGAAAACGCCAAATATTGAATTCAATTTCTGCGTTTATGGCATAGGATCAAGGTGTTAGCCGAATTCCGAGGCCGCAAAAACCCGCGGATATTGAGTGCTTCTCCGCACCCCCTACCCCCTCCCCCAAGAAATCTGCATTCAACTCCGTCATTTTCGCGATAAGCGCCTGACGCACATCGCAAAACGCCTTGCGTAAGGCGTGGACCGAGCGGCGATCGTGCGAGGAGTGTTTTGCATGTAGGTGCTCGCTCGCGGGTTTCAAGTCGTGGGCCGCACAATCTCATCACCATGGCCGGCCTCGAGCCGGCCATGGTGGAGAGCGGTGGTCAGCGGTGAGTGACCTCAGCGCCTCGCGAACCGGCCGCCGAGGATGGCGAGCAGGGGGAGCGAGACGAAGAAGGTCAGGTGGTACCAGAGCGGGAACGAGGTCCAGATCGGGCCGTGCTGGTCGCTGCCGAACAGGTGATACGGCACGAAGATGATCAGCATGATCACACCGGTGATCATTGCGGCGCGCTGACCTTTGCCGATCGTCGCGGCCATCCAGCCGCCGAACAGCGAGCCGATGAAGCTGATCGCGAGCCGCTCGGCCATCGCCACCACCGTCGTATGGGCCACCAGCGCCGCACCCACGTCGGGCGCCAGCAGGCGCAGGACAAAGCCGATAGCCGTGATGGCGACAAACCACGCGACCAGACCGGCGACGATTCCGAGTACGAGTCTCATGTCCCCCTCCATTGCCCCCCGCTGCCTAGCACCCCTCGCGCCGGCAGCGATTGTAGAAAATTCCCGCCTCTAGCGGCCCTTGAACACCGGCTCGCGCTTGTCGACGAACGCCTTGGCGGCTTCCTTGTGGTCCTCGGTGAAGCCGGTGTGGACGTGGTGGGTGGCTTCGAGGTCCATGCACTCCTCCACGTCGGCGCCGGTGGCCACGCGATTGATGTTCTCTTTCATGTAGCGGTAGGCGACGCGCGGCCCCTTGGCGAGGCGTTGCGCCAGTTCACGGGTCTTGGCTTCGAGTTCGGCGGCGGGCACGACCCAGTTCACCAGGCCGAGACGGTGCGCCTCCTTCATGTCGATGCGGTCGGACAGGTAATACATCTCGCGGGCCTTGGCGGTGCCGACGAGCTGGCTGAGGAAATAGGTGCCGCCGTAGTCGCCGGAAAATCCCACCTTGGCGAAGGCGGTGGTCATCACCGCGTTCTCGGCCGCGATGCGCAGGTCGCAGGCGAGCGCCAGCGACAGGCCCGCCCCCGCCGCGGCGCCCGGGATGGCGGCGATGGTCGGCTTGGGCATGCGATAAAGCTTGGCCGCGGTGCCGCGCTGGCTGATGCGCTGGGAGAAGATGCGGCTGTCGAGATCGGCGTTGGCGGCCGCGGTCGAGCCGCCGCCGGTGCCGTCGGCCATGCCCTTCACGTCGCCGCCCGCGCAAAAGGCGCCGCCCGCCCCAGTCAGCACGACGCAGGCGACGGCAGGGTCGCTTTCGACCTCCGCCAGGACCCTGGACATAGCCGTCAGCATGCCGCCGGACAGGGCATTGCGCCGTTCGGGCCGGTTCATGACGATGACGGCGACGCCATCCTCGATATGAGCCAGCAAATCCTGGGTGCCGGTTTCCAGCGTGCGCTTTGCCATCGCATGTCTCCCTCGTTAACGAAGGTTAGCGTGGCATGGCAGGGCAACCGTTCAAAGGCCCGTCCCGACCGTGCTGCCGACATGGTTATGCGATGCGCCAGGTACAAGGTCTGGATGCATGCGAAATCCGCATGCCTCGGATACTGCGCAATCGCATGGTCCACTATTGCGAACTGCACACTGCACCCCATTTCAGCGATGTGGCCGGGGAGACCCGAACGGGCGAACCGGCCGAAACTGAAAAAGGAGTGGGCATATGACTTACGAAGATGAAGGCACCGACAACCCTGTGTCGCGGGTTCTGCCGTGGGTCGCGATTGCGGCCGCTGCGTTCCTGTTCTTCCAGGTGACGTCGATCCCCGCGTTCCAGCCGGCGCCGAAGACGGCCACGGTTGAGACGATCTCGGTGGCCTCGTCCGCCGTCCCTGCGCACAGCTAGAGAGCGCGTTCTTCCAGCTTCACGTCGTGGCCCCACAGGCGCTCGACGTGACCGAGAACAAGCTCCTTCGTCTGATTGTGCAGGGGGACACCACGATGCATGTCGTGAGACAGGAACAGAGTACGGTTGCCTTTGAGGTCGGCGCCGGTGACCTGAATGTAAGGGTCGGCGGCGCCGACGTCATATTGGCGCGCCAGCATGGAACGCACACGGCGATAGCCGTCGTCATTGTGGATTGCTGACACCTTGAAAGTGGACGCATCCGCCCTGTCATAGAGCGCGAACAAACGAAAATCGCGCATCAGGTTCGGCGACAAAAACTGCTCGACAAAGCTCTCGTCCCGGTAATTTGCCCAGGCATCCTTTAGCGTACCCACCCAGTCGCCGTTGCCGGCGAACTGCGGGAACCAGTCGCGGTCCTCGGCCGTGGGGTTCTCGCAGATCCGCCTTATGTCGTTCATCATGCCGTAGCCCAGCGCATACGGGTTGAAGCCGTTGTAGCGGCGGTCGGAGAACTCCGGCTGGAACACCACCGAGGTGTGGGAGTGCATGAACTCCATCCACGAACCCTCCGTGATCAGGCCGCGGTCGAACAGCGTGTTCATGATGGTGTAGTGCACGAAGGTGGCGCAGCCCTCGTTCATCACCTGGAGCTGGCGCTGCGGATAGAAGTACTGCGCCAGGTTGCGCACGATGCGCAGCGTCTCGCGCTGCCACGCCTTCAGGCTCGGCGAGTTCTTCTCGATGAAGTAGAGCAGATTTTCCTCGGGCAGATTCGTGCCGCCGCCGAAGTCGTCGTCGTGGTCCGCGATCGGCGTCGCGGCCGGCGGCTCGATGCCCGCGGGCAGCGTGCGCCACAATTCGTTGTAAGCACCCTCCTCGTATTCGGCGCGGCGCCGCCGCTTCTCGACCATCTTCTCTTTCGACGGGCGCGGCGGGCGGCGGTAGCGGAAGACGCCCTGGTTCATCAGCGCATGCGCGGAGTCGAGCACCGCTTCGACCTCGTCATGGCCATAACGCTCCTCGCAGGCGGCGATGTATTTCTTGGCGAAGGCCAGGTAGTCCATGATGCCTTCGGCATTGGTCCACTGGCGGAACAGGTAGTTGTTCTTGAAGAAGTGGTTGTGCCCGAACGCGGCATGCGCCATCACCAGCGCCTGCATGGTCATCGTGTTCTCTTCCAGCAGGTACGAGATGCACGGGCTGGAATTGATCACGACCTCGTAAGCGAGCGCGGAATAGCCGGCGCGGTACATCGCCTCTTCCCGCGCGAAGGTCTTGCCGAAGGACCAGTGGTTGTACATCAGCGGCATGGCGATGGAGCTGTAGGCGTCGAGCATCTGCTCGGAGGAGATGATCTCGATCTGGTTGGGATAGACATCGAGCTTCAGGTCGCCCAGCGCAATCTCCTCGATCGCCTTGTAGGTGCGCTCAACGGTGGCGAAATCCCATTCGGAGTCGGTGAAGAGGTAACTACTCACTCCACCCTCCTTCACCATGGCCGGGCTTGACCCGGCCACCCAGTAGGCGCGCGCCTGCGCGCCTAAAAGATTCACGCGGAGGCGCGGAGACGCGGAGGTTCTTGCTCTGATCCGCGTCTCCGCGCCTCCGCGTGAGAATTGGCGCTGCGCGCCGTTGCTCGAAGGCGACGCTTCGCGCGTCGCTGGGTGGCCGGGTCAAGCCCGGCCATGGTGAAAATGGGGAACGCGTCACGATGCGGTCTCCGTTTTCTTAAATAACTCGCGGAACACCGGGAAGATGTCCGCGGGTTTTGCGATGCGCTTGGTGGCGAAGTTGTCCCATTCTTCGGCGACGGTGCGATAGGCGCGCCAGAGTTCGGCGCCGCTGTCTTCGCTGGCGAAGACCTCCATCTCGCGCTCGTCCAGGATCTCGATATAGGCGTAGTACTGGCACAGCGGCATGATCTGCTGGTTCAGCATCTCCACGCAGGTGCGCGCGTCGCCGGACTGGGTGTAGCCGTCGGATGCCTGCGCGGCGTAGATGTTCCAGTCGGCGGTCGCGTAACGCGCCTTCTGGATCTCCAGCATCTTGTCGAGCGCGGTCGAGACGATCGTGCCGCCGGACTGGCGCGAATAGAAGAACTCCTGCTCGTTCACCTCCTGCGCGTCGTGGGTGTGGCGGATGAAGACCACGTCCACCTTCTTGTAGCGCCGCTTCAGGAACAGGTGCAGTAGCATGTAGAAGCGCTTGGCGAGATCCTTCTCGCGCTCGCCCATCGAGCCCGACACGTCCATCAGGCAGAACATCACGGCCTGGGACGTGGGCACCGGCTGCTCGGTGAAGGAATTGAACCGCACGTCGATGGGATCGATGAAACCGACCCATTTGCGCTTGGCGTTCGCCCTGGCGAGCTGCTCCTTCAAGGCGGAGATGCGGCCGTCGTCGACCGGCGTCTCGCGCTCCGCCGCGTCGAGCTGTCCCTCCAGCGCCGTGATGTCGTCGAGCGTCGGCCGCTTCAGGGCCAGGCGGCGGCCGTAGGAATTGCGCATGGTGCGGAGCAGGTTGATCTGCGTCGGCGAACCGGCGGTGGTGATGCCGGCGCGCGCCCATTTCTTGTTGGGCGTCTCCTTCAGCGTGGTGCGGACGAGGTTCGGGAGCTCGAGGTCTTCGAAAAAGATGTCCAGGATTTCGTCCTGGGTCATGGTGAACTCGAAATCGTCCTCGCCCTCGCCGGAATCCGAGGCGTCCTTGCCGCCGCCGCCCTGCCCGGACTTCGGCTTGTCGATGGCGTCGCCGGGCATGAAGTCCTTGTTGCCCGGCAGGACGAAGTCGCGTTCGCCGGAGCTTTTCGGGTCAAGCCGGAAACGCGGCTCGCCCGTGCCCTTGGTCGATATCTTGATCTTGCGTTCCTTG
>Ga0070666_10000524_pt1 | contig 23272 bp, 23 predicted proteins | sample KBSS23metaG_FD_64677 | JGI IMG/M metagenome (GOLD analysis project Ga0070666, IMG submission 64677) | Switchgrass rhizosphere microbial communities from Kellogg Biological Station, Michigan, USA - KBS S2-3 metaG | ecosystem: Host-associated > Plants > Roots > Rhizosphere > Soil ... | reverse complement strand
AACGAAGCGTTGAGCGATGCGGAGCAATCGCTCGAACGCCTCACGGCCGAGCTCGCCGAGTGGAACGCGCGCAAGGGTTCGACCGAACGCTCGCGGGAACTCGCGGCCGCCCTCGCCGACACCAGCAGCAATCAGCTCGCCGAAGCACAGGCGCGTCTCGACCGCGCCATGGCCGCCGCTGCCGAGGCACCCGATGTCCAGGTGGCCGAAGCCGCCGCCGACGACGCCCGCGCCCTCGCCGAAACATCGCGCGGCAGCGCCGCCGTCGCACGCGAAGCCGCGACCGCCGCGGAACAGGCCGAAGCTATCGCCCGTGCGCCGCTCGAAGAAACCGAACGCGAATGGCAGCGCCTCTCCGCGGAAGCCAAGGCGCTGGGCGATCTGCTTCGCCCCGAAGGCCAGGACCTGTTCCCGCCGCTGGTCGATGCCGTGCATGTGCAGCCCGGCTATGAGGCTGCGCTCGGCGCCGCGTTGGGCGACGACCTTCAGGCGCCGCTCGACGAAGCCTCGCCGCATCACTGGCGCGATCTCGGTGCCTATGACACCAGCGCCCCGCTGCCTGACGGTGCGAAGGCGCTCACCGATTTCGTCAAGGCGCCCGACGCGCTCTCTCGTCGTCTCGCGTTGACGGGCGTCGTTTTCCCCGACCAGGGCAAGGCGCTTCAGCCCCTGCTTCAGCCCGGCCAGCGTCTCGTCTCGCCGCGCGGTGATCTTTGGCGCTGGGACGGCTACGCCGCCTCCGCCGATGCGCCATCCGCCGCCGCGGTGCGCCTCGCCCAGCGCAACCGTCTCGCCGCGCTCGATGCCGAGATCGAAGTCGCCCGCGAGCGCCGCGCCACCGCCTTCGCGGCCTATTCTTCGCTCAAGGACGCCGCGAACGCCGCCCGCGAAGCGGCCCGCGCCGCCGAACGCGAGGAACGCAACGTCGATCAGTCGCTGATCGCCGCGCAGGACAACTCGACCAAGGCCGCCCGTGCCGCGGCCGAACGCGCCTCGCAGCTCGCCTCGCTCGAGGCCGAGATCAAGCGCCTCACGCAAAGCCGCGACGCCGCGCTTGAGTCCCGCCGCACCGCGGAAGCCGAACTGGAACAGCTCGGCGACGGCGTGGCCCTGACGCAGAACACGGCCAACGCCCGCTCCGGCACCGCCGAAGCACGCACCGCGTATTCCGAAGCCCGCGCCACGCTCGAAGGCCTGAAGCGCGAGGGCGAGGCCCGCAATCGCCGCCTCGCGGCCATCGCCGACGACCGCAGCCGCTGGGAAGAGCGCCGCACCGCAGCGACGACGCACATCGAAGAACTCGAACGCCGCCGCGAAGAACTTGGTACCGAACTCGCCACCGCCGAAGCGCTGCCGGAACAGATCGCCGGCCGCCGCAATACACTGCTGACCTCCATCGCGGAAGCCGGCGCCGCGCGCGCCGACGCCGCCGATGCGCGCGCTGCCGCCGAGACCGTGCTCGCCGAAGCCGACAAGGCCGCGAAAGCTGCTGATGCCGCCCTCAGCGCCGCGCGCGAAGACCGTGCCCGTACCCAGGCGCTGATGGAAGCGTCCTCGGCCCGCATCGACGAACTGCGCACCCGCATCCGCGACGAACTGGAATGCGGCCCCGAAGAACTTGCCGAACGTGCAGAGATCGAAAGCGATCAGGAACTGCCGCCGCTCGAACAGGCCGAGAAGCGTGTCGAGAAGCTCAAGCAGGAACGCGAGCAGCTCGGTGGCGTGAACCTGCGCGCCGAGGAAGAAGCGACCGAGCACGAGACCCGCCTGCAATCACTCGTCACCGACCGCGACGACCTGGTCGGCGCGATCGAACGCCTGCGCCGTGGCATTGGCAGCCTGAACAAGGAAGGCCGTGAGCGCCTGCTCGCCTCGTTCGAGAAGGTCAACGCCAACTTCCAGACACTGTTCTCTAAGCTGTTCGAGGGCGGCGAAGCCAAGCTCACGCTCACCGAGTCCGAAGACCCGCTGGAAGCCGGCCTCGAGATATTCGCCCGCCCGCCGGGCAAGAAGCTCCAGTCCCTGGCGCTACTCTCGGGCGGCGAGCAGGCACTGACCGCCATGGCGCTGATCTTCGCGGTGTTCCTGGTCAATCCGGCGCCGGTCTGCGTGCTGGACGAAGTGGACGCACCGCTCGACGACGCCAATGTCGAGCGCTTCTGCAACATGCTCGACGAGATGACGCGCCTGACCGACACGCGCTTCCTGGTCATCACCCATCACGCGCTGACCATGAGCCGCATGCACCGCCTCTTCGGCGTGACCATGGCCGAACGCGGCGTCTCGCAGCTCGTTTCGGTGACGTTGGCCGAAGCCGAGAAGGTCGCCGCAGAGTAAGATCGAGCTTTCGGGCCGTCCTTTTGCTGATTCACCGCAACTGCAAAATCGGCGGCAGAACAATGCTTCGCGCATCTCGCCGCACCCTCGTTTTCTCCAGTTATACCAGACGCTTAACCCCATTCTTGCGTTATTGACACCTTCCGGACCCAACCCTATGGTCCGCGCGCCTTCGGGGAGCCGCGAAGGCCGGTTTAGCGCGGATTTTCAGGCCGAAACGGGAGGTTTGGGGCATGCCTGCTCAAGACCCTCGCAATCTGCGCGAGCTGGGTGAGCGGCTTGATGACGCCCAACGCAGACGCGCCGTGCGCACCACGCGACCGCCGCCGACGCAGCTGGGTATTGCCGGTCGCTTTGCGACCGAACTGGTGGCGGCGCTGCTGGTTGGTGGCGCACTGGGTTGGGGTATCGACTGGACGTTCGGATACTTCGGTATCCACACCAAGCCGATCTTCCTCATCCTGCTGTTCGTGTTGGGCGCTGCGGCCGGTATCCGCGGTGTGATGCGCGCGGCGAACGATATCAACGCCGAGATCGCGAGCAAGATGCCCGCGAACCCCGGCCAAATAGAAGACGACGAGGAGTAGTTCCCCCGTGGCCATGGCCCTCAATCCGATGGAGCAGTTTGAGGTCAAGCCGCTCATTGAGCAGCCTATCCTGCACATCGGCAGCCACCCGATCTTCTTCACCAACCAGGCGCTGCTGATGCTGATCGTAACGATCGCCGCGTCGCTGTTTCTCACGCTTGCCATGTCGCGCCGCTCGCTGGTTCCGGGCCGCGCGCAATCGATGGCCGAGATGTCCTACGAATTCGTCGCCGGCATGCTGAACAGCGCCGCGGGCGAGGACGGGCTCAAGTTCCTGCCCTTCGTATTCACCCTCTTCATCTTCGTGCTGTTCAGTAACTTTTTCGGCATGATCCCTGGGTCGTTCACCGTGACCAGCCAGATCGCGGTCACCTTCGCGCTCGCATCGCTCGTGATCCTCACCGTCATCGTCGTCGGCTTCATAAAGCACGGCTTCGGCTTCCTGATGCTGTTCGTGCCCAAGGCGCCGATCTACCTGCTGCCGCTGCTGATGCTGATCGAGTTCATCTCGTTCTGCACCCGCCCGATCAGCCTCTCGGTCCGTCTCTTCGCCAACATGCTCGCGGGCCACACCATGCTCGCGGTGTTCGGCGGCTTCGTCGTGATGCTTGGCGCCGCTGGCGGCGTCCTGTCGTTCCTCTCGATCGCGCCCATGTTCCTGATCGTCGCGATCATGCTCCTCGAATTCCTGGTCGCGTTCCTCCAGGCCTATGTGTTCGCGATCCTGACCTGCATCTATCTGAACGAAGCACTCCACCTCCACGACCACCACTGATTTTACGAAGAAGGAAGTAAGACCATGGATCTCGCAGCAGCAAAGATGATCGGCGCAGGCCTTGCCTGTATCGCCCTCGTCGGCGCCGGTATCGGCATCGGCAACGTGTTCGGAAGCTACCTCTCGGGCGCCCTGCGCAACCCGGGTGCCGCCGCCACGCAGTCGACCAACCTGCTCCTCGGCTTCGCGCTGTGCGAAGCGACCGGCCTGTTCGGTCTCGTGATCGCGCTGCTCATCCTGTTCGCGTTCTAATATGGCCGAACCGGCGAACACGACCGCAACGACGGAAGCCCCCGGCGGACATGAGCCCGCCGGCTTCCCGCCGTTCAAGACGGAGACGTTCCCCAGCCAGTTTTTCTGGCTGGTGATCACCTTTGCCTTCCTGTTCGTCGTGTTGTGGCGGGTGGCCTCGCCGCGGATCGCAAGCACGATCGCCGCACGGCGTGGCCAGATCAACGATGATCTGGCAGTGGCGCAGAAGCACCGTGGCGATGCAGAAGCTGCATCCGCCGCCTACCAGACGGCACTGGCCGGCGCCCGCGCCCGCGCCACCGCTTTGGCCGACGGCAACCGCAAGTCGGTCGTCGCGGAGATCGACAAGGCGAAGGCTGACGCCGACGCCCGCGCCGCCGCTGACATCGCGAAGGCCGAAGACCGCATCAACGCGATGCGGGAGCAGGCCAAGGGCCATGTGACGAACGCCGCGCGCGATGCCGCGATCGACATCGTGGCGCATCTGACCGGCGAGACCGTCTCCGCCGACGAAGCGGCCGCCGCTGTGCGTACCGCCACGGGAGCCTGAGCATGGAATTCCTCGCCGAACCGGAAGTATGGGTCGCCGTCGGCTTCGTGCTCGTCATCGCCATCCTGCTCTATGTGGGTGTGCCGAAGATGGTGGCGACGATGCTCGACGCTCGCGCCGCCGGCATCAAGGCGGAACTCGACGAAGCCCGCCGTCTGCGGGAGGAAGCGCAGACGCTGCTCGCCGGCTACCAGAAACGGGCCAGCGAAGCCGAGCGTGAGGCCGACGCTATCGTTGCTGAAGCCCGCGCCGAAGCGGAGCGCTATGCCGCCGATGCCTCCACGGCATTGGGCAGGCAGATCGAACGCCGCGCCCAGCAGGCCCAGGACAAGATCGCCCAGGCAGAAGCTGCTGCGATGGCCGAGATCCGTGGCCTCGCCGCCGATGCGGCCGTTGCCGCCGCCGAGAAGCTGATCGCAGCCCGCCTCAACGCGGACAAGCAGTCCGCCTTGGTCGCCGACAGCATCAAGTCGCTGGGCGCCAAGCTCAACTAGGCCACCGCTCGCCCACTTTAGTGGTGGTCGTGGCTGTTGACCCAGATGCGCGCCTCATTGGCCTGCGCGTTCGAGAACACCCGCACCGGCCCGTGGAAGAACGGCGCGAAGAACTGCACCGTCTGCCGCATCCAGCGCTCGTCGGTGATCACCGCGACGCGGCCGAAGTCGCGCCACGAGCCCATGCCCATCATCGAGTGCTCGATCAGCTCGGTGTTCGAGATCGGCTTGGCGCCGCGCGCATACTTCGCCAGCACCCGCACATCGCGCGGCCCCGCCATCGCATCGCGCTCTCGTGCCGGCAGGCCCGCGCGCTTGTCGTCGGGAAATGCCGGGTCGTGCCAGATCGCCGCGAAAATATCCGGCGGATAGCCGGTCATTAATTCCATCATGGAGCATCTCCAAAAGTGGATAGCCCCTCATCTCGCCAGCCCCACCATCTTATCAGAACCGCGGTCTCGGCCTACGACTCAAAGTAGAAGTGATAATGATTGCGGCAGCCCGGGTTGAAGCCCGCGGCGCAGGATGGACAGACATTCCCGCAATCCAGGTACTGCCGCACGCTCAGCTCGGTGCCGCAGGCGCCGCATAGAACCGCCTTTTCGTCCCATTCAGTGCGCGGCCACACCGCAGCGTCATGCCCCGCCAGCGCGTCGTGACAGTCCTTGCAGGCGTGGTACACGCCGCAGCACTTCATCTTGATTGCGATGATGTCGAGCTTCGAGTGCCAGTGCGCGCACCGCGTCTCGCCATCCAGCTCGACGCCATGCACCAGTGGCTTCACATAGCGCACGCGTGTGACCCTGCCCTCGCCGAACGCTGCATCGTCGGTCACGGTCCCCTGCTCGCGAAAGCCGGCACTCTCTGCCACGGCGCGCGACGCCGCATTGTCGAAGTCGATGTGCGCCTCGATCTGCCGTGCATCCGGCAACCCCGCAGCCGCCTTCGTCGTTAGCGCCACCGCGCGCCCCACGAACCCGCGCCCGCGAAACCGCGGATAGCACCAGTAGGACAGGTTGAGCGCTCCGTCCGGCTCCGCCAGCCAGCGCACCTCGCATCCGCCAGCCAGCACCCCTTCTGGCGAGCGCAACGCATAAGGGAAGTTCGGCCCGCCATTCACCCGAGCTTCGCGCCAGCGCTGCATCACGTCGCGGACCTGTTCGATCGTTGCACGCCCCGGCGCCTCGAAGCGCCGGATCATTTCCGCGTCCTCTCCGTCCCAATGCGCTTGTGCATCCGCAATCGTGTGGCCGTCCAGCACGATCACGCCGTCCGTCAGGCGCTGCGGCAATCGAAGTGGTCGGTTCGTCATGGCGGCGCGCACCCTACCCGATTCCTCCGACGACGGAATTGTCCTAATTGTCCTCTATTGACTCCTATAACTGAGCTATTTTATGGACAATACGGACTACCGCACGAGCTTGCATGACAGCCCTTCTCGACCCCGTTCCCGCAGACCGCCGCGGCCCCGTCAGCGCGGCTCTGACCGCCGCGTTCGGCGCCGCGCCGATCGCGGCGCTGCATCCCGTCACCGGCGGTGCGTCCGGCGCCCTCACCTTCCGCGTCGAGGCCGCGGGCCGGCCCTGCCTCCTTCGCGTCGAAGGCCGCCGCACCCCACTGCGCAATCCGCACCAGTACACCTGCATGCAGATCGCTTCTGACGCCGGAATCGCTCCGCCAGTCCGTCACATCGACGATGCTGGCGGCATCGCGGTCATGGATTTCATCGCCACGCGGCCGCTGGAAGAATTCCCCGGCGGTCCTGTTGCGCTTGCGCGTTCTGCCGGTGCACTCATCGGACGCCTCCAGGCGACGCCGGTTTTCCCGCAATTCTTCGACTATTTCGCGATCCTTGCCCGCATGCTCGCCTTCATCAAAGGCGCAAACGTTTTCGCGCCCGGCCTGCTCGACCAACACGTCGAAGGCTTTGAGCGCGTCCGCGAGGCCTATCCGAAGGACATCGCACAAGTCTCCAGCCACAACGACCCGAACCCGCGCAACATGCTGTTCGACGGCACGCGCCTGTGGCTGATCGACTGGGAGACCGCCTACCGCAACGATCCGCTGGCCGACATCGCCATCGCGATGGACCAGTTGGGGACCATGCCCGGAGCGGAAGAGGCTGTGCTCGCCGGCGCACACGGCGCCGCACCGGATGCCTTGCTGCGCGCCCGTCTTACCTTGATGCGGCCGGTCACCCGCCTCTACTACGCAGGCTTGAGCTTCGCACCCCTCGCCGCCGTGCCGCGCGAAAAGCCCGACAGCGACCTGCGCGCGCCCACGCCGGCCGAATTGCGCCGCGCCGTTGCGGAGGGGAGACTCTCGATCACTGGGCCGGACATGCTCTACATGCTGGGCAAGATGCAGCTTGCCGGCTTCCTCGCCGGCCTTGCTGCGCCGGGCTTCGAGGATGCGTTGGCAATGGTCCGCGGCGGCTGATCGGGTTAGCGTCCATGCATATGGCAAAAGATTCGAAGCGCCCGGCGAAGTACGTTCCTCGCGTCGAGGAAACGCAGACGCAGCTCAAGAAAGAACTGCACCGCCGCGGCATGAACGACGATGCGATCACCGCCGCCTTGCGCAAGAAGAAGCGGCGCAAGCCGCTGGAGTTCGCGCTCGTGCAGTCGCGCCACGCCGTGCCGCGCGAGAAAATCCAGGCACCCGGCAAGCCGGACGAAGCCTCAAAACCCGCACCGCGCCCGCGCCTCGCCGGCGAACTCTGCACCGTCGAATTCGCTGCTGATCGGCTGAAGGTGCACCAGAAGACGATCCTGCGCTTCATCCGAAAGGGCCGCTTGAAAGCCACCCGCATCGGCAAGTCCTACCGCATCCCGCGCGCCGAGCTCGAAGCGCTCGCCGGCGTCGAACTACCTGTGACCAGCGCCGCCGAGCCATCCGTTACCAGCATCGTCGACATCCCCGGCGTCGCCCCCGAAACCGCGCAGAAATGGTCGCTCGCGATCACCAGCGCACTCAACGCGCGCGCTGCCCGCATGACACCGTTTCGTACCGAAACGATCTACGAACCCGAACGCGCGCACTTCAAGGTGATAATCGTCGGCGCGCCGGGCGACACCGCCAACCTCCTCGGCCTCATCCGCATGTGGACGGAGCGCTAGACCTTCTCCGGCTGCACCACGCGGATGTGAAGTTCGCGCAGCTGCTTCGGCAGCACCTCGGTCGGTGCGTTCATCAGCAGATCCTGGCCCTGCTGGTTCATCGGGAACATCGTCACTTCGCGAATGTTCTCCTCGCCCGCCAGCAGCATCACCACGCGCTCCAGGCCGACGGCGCAGCCACCATGCGGCGGCGCCCCGTGGCGGAACGCGTTCAGCATGCCGCCGAACTTGGCTTCCGTGAAATCGCGGCCGCTGCCGGCGAGTTCGAACGCCTTCAGCATCACCTCCGGATCGCGGTTGCGCACCGCGCCCGACAGCATCTCATAGCCGTTGCAGACGATATCGTACTGGAACACCTTGATACCCAGGATTTCCTCGCGGTCGTCCTGGTTCGCGCTGGCATCGACCTTCAACGACATGAACTTCTCGCGGTCGTACTGCGGCAACGAGAACGGATTGTGCCCGAAGTCGATGCGCTTCTCATCCTCGTTCCACTCGTACATCGGCATGTCGACGATCCAGCAGAACTTGAAGCAGTTCTCCTCGATCAGCTTCAGCTCCGTGCCGATGCGCGTGCGCGCCAGCCCCGCGATCTTCGCCGCGCGGTCCGTCTTGGCGTCGGCCGAGAAGAACACCGCGTCGCCCGCCTTCACGCCGGCCCTCGTCACCAACGCCGCCATGGCCTCGTCCGACAGGAACTTGGCGATCGGCCCCTTGCCGGCGATCTTGCCGTCAATATCCTCGAGCTGGATGTAACCTAACCCCGCTGCGCCTTCCGTACGTGCCCAGTCGTTCAGCTTGTCGAAGAACGAGCGCGGCTGTCCTGCGGCGCCCGGCGCCGGAATCGCGCGTACCGTCTTGCCCTTGAACGCCTTGAACGCCACGTCCTCGCGCGCGAACACATCGCTCACATCGCTGATCAGGACCGGGTTGCGCAGGTCCGGCTTGTCCGTTCCATACAGCAGCGCCGCATCCTCATACGTGATGTGCGGCACCGCGTCGTAAACCTTCCGCCCATCCGCGAACTCGCGGAACGTGTCCAGCAGCACCGGCTGGATCGCGTCGAACACGTCCTGCTGCTCGACAAAGCTCATCTCGACGTCGAGCTGGTAGAACTCGCCCGGCGAGCGGTCCGCGCGGCCGTCCTCGTCGCGGAAGCATGGCGCGATCTGGAAGTAGCGGTCGAACCCCGCGACCATGATCAGCTGCTTGAACTGCTGCGGCGCCTGCGGCAGCGCATAGAAGTGCCCCGGATAGCGCCGCGACGGCACCAGGAAGTCGCGCGCACCCTCGGGCGAACTCGCCGTCAGGATCGGCGTCTGAAACTCGGTGAAGTTCTGCGCGATCATCCGGTTGCGCAGCGACTGGATGATCTTGCTCCGCAGCACGATGTTGCGATGCAGCCGCTCGCGCCGCAGATCCAGGAAGCGGTATTTGAGCCGCGTCTCTTCCGGATAGTCCAGGTCGCCGAACACCGGCAGCGGCAGCTCGGGCGCCTCGCTCTGCACCACGATCGACTCGATGCGAATCTCGACCTCGCCGGTCGGCAGGTCCTTGTTCACGACCTCGGCAAAGCGTTCGACCACCTTGCCGGTCAGCGTAACCACCCACTCCGACCGCACCTTGTCGCACTCCGCGAACGCGGCTTCGTTCGGCTCGATCACGCACTGGGTGATGCCGTAATGGTCGCGCAGATCGATGAACAGCAGCCCGCCATGGTCGCGCCGCCGATTGACCCAGCCGGACAGGCGGACGGTCTGTCCGACATGCTCTTTCCGGAGCTGTCCGCAGGTGTGGGTGCGATAGGCGTGCATGGCGAAAAACCTTTGAAGCGCAGGGTGTTTGACGGTTTGGCGGCCCTCGGTCAAGACCCGGACCCTATAGTGCAACTGTCGCAAATCCCGGCTTAAGTTGCGGCAGCAAAAGGGGATTCCAGCCATGCACCTGACGCGTTTCGCCGCAACCGTCGCCCTCGCTCTTGCCGTGGCGTTCCCCGCCGCGTCCAAGCATGCCAAGCACCCTGCCCCGCATCGCAATGTCATCGTCTTCGTGGCCGACGGCCTGCGCTACGACAGCGTCACGCGGGAGACGGCGCCGACCCTCTACGCGCTGCGCCGGCAAGGCGTCGACTTCACCAACAGCCACTCGATCTATCCGACGGTCACGACAGCGAACGCCTCCGCCATCGCGACCGGCCACTATCTCGGCGACACCGGCGACTACGCCAACACGCTCTGGTTCGACTATCCGGTGATGGCCAAGGGCGGCACGCCGCTCACCTTCTTCGAGGACGACGGCGTGCTGCGCGACGTGAAGGCGCATTTCGGCGACGACTACATGGGCGAGACTTCGCTGCTCGCCGCCGCCCGCGCGAATGGCATGGCGACCGCCGTGATCGGCAAGATCGGCCCCGCCGCGATCCAGGACATCACCGCGATGACCTCAGGCGACGGCATCGTCGTCGACGACGCCGCCAACTATCCTGTCGGCCTCGACGGCCGCCCCACCGGCTTCGTGAAGATCGGCGACGATCTCGCCAGGCGCATCAAGGATGCGGGCCTTCCCGACAAGGCGCCGCTGCCGTCCGTGCCGAACAACACCAATCAAGCCTACATGACCGACGTGACGGTGAAGGCGCTCCTGCCCTTACTGAAGGAGCGCGGCACGAAAGGCTTCGCTCTGCTCTATTGGTGCCGCGATCCCGATGCGACCCAGCACAATCAGGAAGACAATGTCGGCGCGCTGCTGCCGGGCATCAACGGCCCAACCGGCCACGCGGGCATCGCCGACGCCGACGCTCAACTCAAGCGCATTCTCGACGCACTGAAGGCGCTGGGCCTCGACAAGACGACCGACGTCTTCGTCACCGCCGATCACGGATTCTCCACCATCTCGCACAGCCTTCCGACCGATGACGGCGACATCCAGCCCGCGTCCATGCCGCAGGGCTTTGTCGCCATCGACCTCGCCAAGGCGCTGACCACCAAGCTGTTCGATCCGGACGCCGACATGGGCGAGATCCTGTTCGAGGAGAACGGCGCGCACCCCTCGCACGGCAGCGCCCTCATCGGCCCGTCCGCCGACAAGCCGCTCGCCATCGTCGCCGCGAATGGCGGCAGCGATCTGATCTACACGCCGGGCGGGATCGGCGTGGCGAAAACAGTCTATGCCAGGCTGCTGGCCGCGCCCTACACCGGCGCGCTGTTCGTCAACGACGACCTGCTGAAGGAGGACCCAGCGGCTTTCGCGGGCGCGCTTCCCATGAGCGCGGTGAACCTGCTCGGCGCCTCGCACGTACCCAACCCGGCCATCGTGCTCGGCTTCCGCTCCTGGGTCGCCAGGGGCTGCACGCTCGGCGAACGCCTTTGCGCGGTCGAGATCGCCGATACCGGCCTGCATACCGGTCAGGGCATGCATGGCAGCCCGAGTCGGGCAGACACCCGCAACTTCATGGCCGCCATCGGCCCGGATTTCAAAAAGGGCTTCGCCGACGCAACGCCGGTCAGCAACGCCGACGTCAATCCGACCCTGGCCCGCATTCTCAGCCTCAAGATCGCACCGCGTGGCGAGCTCACCGGCCGTGCCGCGACAGAGGCCCTGCTCCATGGCAAACCCGTAACCTCCACCTCCGGCACCCTGGCGGCTGAACAGCCGGGCACGGGCGGCATGACCATGCTGCTGAACTGGCAGGCTGTGGGTAACGTCCGCTATTTCGACGCCGCCGGATTCGCGGGGCGGATAGTCGGCCTGAAGGCCAAATAGCCGCGCGCCAGACGGGTCTTTTTCCGCTATCACGATCCGATGCGGATCGTGGAAAACACTGAAGATTTGAAGGCGCTGGTCGGCGAACTCGCGCACGCGCCCTATCTCGCGCTCGACACCGAATTCATGCGCGACCAGACCTACTGGCCGAAGCTCTGCCTGATCCAGGTGGCTGCGCCGGGCGTCGAAGCCATTGTCGATCCGCTGGCCAGCGGCATCGACCTGACGCCGTTCTACGACCTGCTGAAGAAGCCCGGCATCGTGAAGGTGCTGCATGCCGCGCGGCAGGACATAGAGATATTCCACCACCAGGGCGGAATGATCCCCGATCCGCTGTTCGACAGCCAGATCGCGGCGATGGTCGCGGGCTTCGGCGACGCGGCATCGTACGAGACGCTCTGCCGCAAGATCGCACATGTCGAAATCGACAAGTCCTCGCGCTTCACCGACTGGTCGCGCCGCCCGCTCAGCCAGAAGCAGCTCGACTACGCCATAGGCGACGTCACGCATCTGCGCACCATCTACGAATACCTGCGCAAGAACCTCGAGAAGACCAAGCGCACCGCTTGGGTGCAGGAGGAAATCTCCGCGCTCCAGGATCCGGACCTCTATGCGATGGACCCCTCGATCGCGTGGAAGCGCCTGAAGCCGCGCACGTCCAACAAGCGCTTTCTGGCGATGGTCGCATCGCTCGCCGCCTGGCGCGAGCGCGAGGCGCAGACGCGCGACATCCCGCGTGGCCGCGTCCTCAAGGACGAGGCGCTGATGGAGATCGCGGCCCATCCGCCGGCCGACGCCGACAATCTCGAACGCATCCGCGCCGTGCCCAAGGGCTTCGCCAACTCACGCCTCGGCAAGGGCCTGATGGAAGCGATCGAGGAAGGGCGGCACGCCACACCGCCCGAACCCATCGAGCACGATCGCCCGCGCCGCCGCCGCGAACCCAGCCAGGCCGCCGTCGACCTGCTGAAGACGCTCCTGCGACTGCGCGCCGAAGCTGTCGGCGTCGCCCCGCGCCTCATCGCCAATGCCGACGACATCGAGCGGCTGGCGGCTGAGGAAGACGAAGGCGTCCCCGCCCTCCACGGCTGGCGCGCCGACGTCTTCGGCAACGACGCCAAGGCCCTGCGCAAAGGCAACCTCGCCATCGCCCTCGAAAAGGGCGAGGCCGTGGTGGTGGAGCTCGAGGACTAGGAGGACGGCCTCAGCCGATCTCCGGCCCGCCGGTCGCCAGTTCCGGTTCTTCTTCGCCCTCGATATAGGGCTCTTCGTCGGGACCCAGCGCATCGCTCGGGTTCGGCACGTCGAAGCCCGAGGGCGGGATCGCCTCCAGGAACCCGGCGGCCTTGAGTTCGTCCACGCCCGGCAGGTGGTTCACGTTCTCCAGACCAAACTGGACCAGGAACGCCTCGGTCGTGCCGAAGGTCACCGGACGGCCCGGCGTCTTCTTGCGCCCGCGGATTTTCACCCACCCGATCTCCATCAGCACGTCCAGCGTGCCCTTGGACAGCATCACGCCGCGGATGTCCTCGATCTCGGCGCGGGTTACCGGCTGGTGATAGGCGATGATGGCCAGCGTCTCGATCGCGGCGCGCGACAGGCGCCGCTGCTCGGGCTGCTCCTTGCGCAGCAGGAAGGCCAGGTCGGCCGCCGTGCGGAATTGCCATTTTCCGGCGACGCAGCAGAGGTTTACTCCCCGCTTCTCATACGCCTGTTGAAGCTCGGCCAGTAGCGCCGGAACGTCCGCGCCTTCCGGCAGCGATGTTGACAGCGCCTTGGCGTCCAGCGGCTCGCCCGCCGCGAACAACAGCGCCTCGGTCATGCGCAAATGCTCGGGGTTCACGCCCACAGCTTCCGCCGGCGTCTCGACCGCAGCCCCCTCTTGTTCCACTTCAACTCCCATTTCTGTTTCGATTTTGGCGACGAGCCGGGCAACGCCACTCATGGGTGTACCTCTGCTGGGGGTGCTTCTGACGCCATCCGGTCGCGGATGTAAACCGGCTCAAATGCCGCCATCTGGCGAATCTCGACCTTGCCGTCGCGGGCCAGTTCCAGGCAGGCCAGGAGCGTCGAGGCCAGCGCCGAGCGCCTGCGTATCCCACCGGACCACTCGAACGGGATCAGCCGATCCAGGCCGCTCCAGTCCGGGATACGGCCCAGGAGCCGCTCCAGCCGCGCCCGCGCCTCCTCGATCAGGAGCACCGGCACGTGCTGCTTCACATAGGTCGCATGCCCCATCTTGCGCACCCGCTCGGTCGCATAGGCCGTGAGCAGGTCGTAGAGCGTGTCCTTGTAGGTGCGCAGCTTGATCACGTTCACCGGCTCCGGTGCGCCGCGCCCGAACACATCGCGGTCCAGCCGGTCCCCCGCCATCAGCCGCGCCGCCGCCGAGCGCATCGCCTCAAGCCGCTGCAACCGCCAGCGCAGCCGCGTCGCCATCTCGTCGGCGGTCGGCTCGCCGTCCGCCTGCTTGGGCTGCGGCAGGATCAGCCGCGACTTCAGGTAGGCGAGCCATGCCGCCATCACCAGGTAGTCGGCCGCCAGTTCCAGGTTCATCTTCTTCGCGGACTCGATGAACTCCAGGTACTGGTCCGCCAGCTTCAGGATCGAGATCTTGGCGATGTCGACCTTCTGGTTGCGCGCCAGCGTCAGCAGCAGGTCAAGCGGTCCCTCGAACCCGTCGACATGGATGAACAGCGAATCCTCCGGCGCGGTGATCGCCGTTGCTTCGAAATCTCCGAAGTCCTCGCCTGCGTCGCTCACGCGCTCACGCTCATCAGTTCCACCAGCCGCGCTTCGGCCGCGGCCGGGTCGAAATCCTCGTCGGGCGCGAGCAGCGACAGCGCGTGCTCCGCGCGCTTCAGCGACGGGCCTTCCAGCGGTTTCATCTCGGATGCCACTTCGGCCATCTCATCCATCTTGCCGTTGCAGTGAAGCACGACGTCGCAACCGGCGAACAATGCAGCCTTTGTACGCACCGACAAAGGCCCGTCCAGCGCGTTCATCGAAAGATCGTCCGATATCAACAGGCCATCGAAGCCGATCTCGCCGCGAATCACATCGCGAATCACTTTCGGCGATGTCGTCGCAGGACGCTGCGGATCGATCGCTTCATAAACCACATGCGCCGTCATGGCTAACGGACAAGTACTCAGGCTGCGGAACGTCACGAAATCCGTGGCGCTCAGTTCCTCCGCATCGGTGGGAACCCGCGGCAGCGCGTGATGCGAATCGGCCGTCGCCCGGCCGTGCCCCGGCACATGTTTCATCACCGGCAGCACGCCGCCTTCCAGCAGCCCTTCGATCTGCATCCGCCCCAAGTCGATCACCGCCGCCGCGTCGTGTGCGAAGGCCCGGTCGCCGATCACGTTGTCCGATCCCGCCACCGGGAGGTCGAGCACCGGCATGCAGTCGACGTTGATTCCGATCTCGGTCAGGTCATGTGCGATCAGCCGCGCGTTGAGATACACGGCCTCCAGCGCGGGCTCCTGGTGCACCGCATAAAGCATCCCGAACCGCGCCGCCGCGGGCCGATCGCGCCACTGTGGTGCCTTCAGCCGCTGCACCCGCCCGCCTTCCTGGTCGATCAGCACAGGCGCCCGCGCGTCGCCGGCCGTGTCGCGCAAAGCCGCAACCAGATCACGCACTTGCACGCGGTCGTGGATGTTCCGCGCGAACAAGATGAAGCCGAAGGGCCGTGCCTCGCGGAAGAACGCCCACTCCTCGGCGCTCAGCGTCGTGCCGGCGCAGCCGTAGATCGCGCGCGAACGCATAGTCCCCCACCCGCTCGTCAGTCGGCGAAGTCGTTACTTCGCCACGATGCAGTCGCCGCCTTCGGCCTTCAGCTTGGTGCACAGGCTCGCCGCGTCGGCCTTGCTGCCGGTCACGATGCGCAGCCGGTACCAGGTGCCCTTGGCGCCCAGGCTGGCGCTCTGGACATTGTTCGGCAACCCGCCGACCGCACCCGGGTGCTTGGCCTTGTAGGCAGCCCACGCCGCATTGGCCTCGGCCATCGACTTGTAGGAGCCGATCTGCACGAACCCGCTGCCCGCAGGCGCCGTGTCCGCAGCGGCAGGCGCGGGCGTCGCGGCTGGCGGCGGTGGTGCGGCAGCGATCTGGGTCGGCGCGGGCTTGGCCGGCACGGGTTCTGGCTTCGGCGTGACAGGCGCAGGCGTCGGTTTCACCGGTGCCATGGCCGTGGTCGTCGGCTTGGTGTCGACCGGCTTGCTCGGCGGCGGCGTTACGGGCTTGGCCGGAGCAGGAGCAGGCATCGCCGCAACGGGTGCCGGCTTCGGCGGCGCCACGGCTTCCGGCTTGGGCGGAGCCATCGTCGCGGTCTCCGGCTTGGGCGTCGCCGGGGCAGGCGTCATCGCCGCCGGCGTATCGATCGGCTTCGGCGGCGGGGTCGCGCCGCCCGTATCCGTCGTGTCATCCGACGGCGCCGGCTGCTGATAAATCTTCAATCCCGTGTACGGCGTCGGCGTCCCGCCGGCATTCGTCGGCGCGACCTTCGCCGGCCCCGGCGCGGCCGCGAGCTCGCGGATCTCGTTGTGACCCTGCGACACGCCGCGCTGATAGGCGAGATACACGACGGCGCCGAACGCCGCCAAGACCAGAAGCGCGATCACGATCAAAAGCGGAAGGCGCGAGCCCTCGACGTCTTCGTCATCATCGCCGCCGTCGAAGACGCGCACGTCGTCCGCCGAACCGCGTTCGTAATTGGCCATACTCACACAGGCTCCGATTCTCGATTAACCAATCTACCCCCGCGCCGGGTCAAAATCATGGCGTGAAAGATACTTATCTCGCCCGCGAGGCTATCGGGCTAGAGTTCAATTTCCCTGCGGAAAACCCGGGCATATTCACTCAAAGCGTAACGATCCGTCATGCCGGCGATATAGTCCCGCACCACGCCCGCCGTGGTCGCGTCCCCCGGCGTGCCGCACGAGGCCGCCCAGTCCGCGGGCATCTTTGCAGGCTCGTCCCAGAACGCTCCGAACAGCTCGGTCACCACCGCCTTGGCACGCCCGATCGGCACCATCACCCGCGGGTGGCGATACATGTGCGCGAACAGCCAGCGCTTGAGCGCCGCGATCCCCTCCTCCATCTGCGGCGAGAACGCCGCCAGCGCCCCACGATGCGAACGCACATCCGCCGCCTTTGCGATCTTCGCCTTGGCCAGCCGCGCTTGCGTCTCTGCCAGCAGGTCTTGCACCATCGCACTCATCAGCACACGGACGAGTTCGCCGATGAACCGCCCCAGCTCCAGCCCCTCGCCGAACCGCGCATGGATATCGCGCACGATCGGCCCCGCCAGCGGCGCCGCCGACAGGTCCGCGATGGAGAACAGCTCCGCCCGCAAACCGTCGTCGATGTCGTGGTTCACATAAGCGATATCGTCCGCCAGCGCCGCCGCCTGTGCCTCCAGCGAGGGCCAGCGCTTCAGGTCCAGCGGCCAGCGCGCATTGAACGACTTGATCGGCCCCGCATAGGGCGTGCGCAGCGGCCCGTTGTGCTTGACCAGCCCCTCCAGTGTCTCCCAGGTCAGGTTCAGCCCGTCGAACGACGCATAACGATGCTCCAGCTTGGTGACGAGCCGCAGCGTGTGCGCGTTGTGATCGAACCCGCCGAAATCCAGCGTCGCCGCGTTCAGCGCATCCTCGCCGGCATGGCCGAACGGCGTGTGGCCCATGTCATGCGCCAGCGCGAGTGTCTCCGCGAGGTCCTCGTCCAGCCCCAGCACCCGCGCGATCGAGCGTGCGATCTGCGCCACCTCCAGCGAGTGCGTCAGCCGCGTACGGTAGTAGTCGCCTTCGTGCTGAACGAAGACCTGCGTCTTGTGCTTCAGCCGGCGGAACGCCGCCGAGTGGATGATCCGGTCCCGGTCGCGCTGATAGGCCGTGCGCGTCGGGCTCTCCGGCTCCTGCACGAACCGCCCCCGGCTCTGCTTCGGCCGCGTCGCATAGCGCGCCAATTCCCCCGGCGGCTCATACAGCGGCGGCAACAACTTCCCGGCAGGCTGCGGACGGGGACTCGGCATGCACCAAGCTAGCATCCCTTGGAGATTGTGACCTCGACGACGCGGTCATGCTCGAACATCAGCTCAATGTCCGAGCGGCGCACATACAGGATGTCCTTGCCCTTCCTGTAAGTGCGATAGCAATACTGAAGCTCCGATGATGCTTTCTCAACGGGCGTGAGATAGCCGAACCGCTCACGCAACTCATCCTTCGTCATCCCAAGCAACCGATATTGATGAGGACCGTCCGAGCCAAAGACGTAGGTTGCCCGGTCGAGGTCCATCGGCACTCCAAGGTCACGCCACAGCACATAGCGCATGTTCTTGGGATCGTTTGGATCGGGATAAAGCAGCAGCCCCCACACCCCTAAAACGAGTGCGGGAATGACGACGACCAGCGCTATTGCAGCGATGCCAATACGTCGGAGCACGGCAGTTTCCTGAAAGAACTCCGGAACTCTTGCCCTTTTTTCATCGTGCTGGAAGGACTACATATCGCCCATGACCGTCGAGACCGCCCTGCCTGTCACCCTCTCCGCGCGCGCCGCCAAGCGCATTGCCGAGATCATCAAATCCGAGCCCACGCCGACCAACCTGCGGCTGGCGGTGACCGGCGGCGGCTGCTCGGGATTCCAGTACAATTTCGCACTCGACGATCAGCGCATGGACGACGACCTGGTGGTCGAGCGCGACGGCGCGACCATGCTCATCGATCCTGTCAGTCTGGATTTCCTCAAGGGCGCCGAGATCGACTTCACCAACGACCTGATCGGCGCGGCGTTCAAGGTCAACAACCCGAACGCGCAGTCCAGCTGCGGCTGCGGCACCAGCTTCTCGGTCTGAAGCGGCCGCGCGGCGAACGCGCCTGGGCGGCACCCTGGTCTTCACCACACGCACCTGCGCTGGCGAACCGCCCGCCTGCGGACCCGAACGCGCGCGCTGTATTTATTTTCGCCGCAACAAGATTACGCGCTGTTCGATAAGCAGGCGAAGTTATCGAACAGTCTCCAAGCCTGGCGTCATGCGTTTCAATCACTTGGCGCGATACGCGCCACACCCAAGCGACAGAAAATTTTTTCGCGAAATTTTTATCTCACCCCTTGCACCGCGCGGTCGCGCACACCATCTAAGCTAAATCCCCCAAGGTGCATCCAGGCCGTCACGTGCGTTCAGCGCGCGCGTTTGCGCGCGCGCACAGGCTGCATCGGCAAGGGCGCCGTCACCCACGACAACAGGACATCCTCGACTTGAAACAGAAGCCGCTTCACGTCTGACTTGATCGCCGTCGCCACTTGGCGGTTACAGGTCGCGCCCGCATTGCGTCCCGCGCCCAGCAGGTTTTCGAGCGCGCGCACCAGCGCCGCCATCAGCGTCTTCTGCAACGGCATGTTGGACGCCGCCATCTCGCGCCGCGCCACGGCGACAAGGATCGCATCCTTGCCGGGAAAATACTGATACAGCGTGCCGATGCTGACTCCGGCACGCTGCGCCACCGCGTTTGTGTTGAATCCATCATGACCGGCGCGCTGAAGCACCTGCGCCGCCGCCTCAAGAATTGAATCCACTGTCGCCTGTGCCCGCGCCTGCCGCGGCATACGGCGTTGAGAATCCTGAACCTTCTTCATCGAACACGACCCCTGCAAAGGCGAGTACCGCCGCGCAGGCTAGCCGCTTACATTCAAATCGAAAAGGAACGAACCGATGAGCCACGCCGACTGGAAGCTGCGCCTCACGCAAGGCAACGCCTTCGACGATCCGGACGTCGCGCGCTGCTACGCGCATCGCCCGCCCTATGCATCCGCGCTCTTCGACCGCCTGCTCGCGCTGACCCCGCGCAAGGAGCAACTGGTCGATCTCGGCTGCGGTCCGGGCAAGGTCGCAGCCGCTCTCGCGCCACATTTCACGCACACGCTCGCACTCGATCCCGCCGCCGCGATGATCGATGAAGCGAAGCGCACGCACCCGTGGGCCAACATCGCCTGGCTGCGCGCCGGCGCCGAAAACGCGCCTTTGCCCGCGCACATCGACCTCGTCACCGCCGGCACCGCCATCCACTGGATGCAGCACGGCGTGCTGTTCCCGAGATTGGCGGAACGCACGAACCTCGTTGCGACGCTTTGGGTGGAAGCCCCGCCCGATCCGCGCTGGGACGCCGCTTATGGCGACCTCATGACCCACTGGCTCGCCCGCGTCGGCCAGGTCTACAACCCGGTGAACTTCCGCAAAGGGCTCCTCGGCTACGAAGCCTGGCTCGACAAGCAGGGCCTGGAGACCTTTGCGGCCCGCTTCGCGCAGAGCATCGACAGCTTCATCGAGGGCATGCATTCCAGCGCCACGTTCAGCCGCGCCCGCATGGGTACCGGTCTTGCGGAGGAATTCGGCCGCGATCTGCGCGCCATGCTTGCGCCCCACGTGACGGACGGCCTTCTGACTTTCGAAACCCGGTCCACGCTCGTTTGGGGAAAGCCGCGCGCCGCGCCTAGTCGCTGACCGACACCCGGCGATGCATCGACAATTCGTCGTGATCGGCGCCGTCGACGCGGATAGACGCGATCATCCGCCCGACCGTCTTGAACCCGTTGCGCTCATACAGTCGCACCGCGCCCACATTCGACGCCGTGACCGTGAGCGTGACGTGCTCGACCCGATTCGCCGCCTCTTCCAGCGCCGCCTTCATCAAGGCGTCGCCCACGCCGCGACCGCGAAATTGCGACCGCACATAGAACGCCCCAATGGAGCCCTGATGCCGATGCTTCTTCTCCGGCGCCTGCCCGAAACTGATGATCCCGGCCAGTTCGCCGTCGATCCATGCCCCGAATCCGGCGCCGGCCGGATGAGCCATGCGAGCTCGCCACCATTCGATCGGATGCGCCGCCTCGTCGCCGTGGTCTGCACCGAAATTCTCCGGATGGTTCTTCAAACCCTCCAGCCGAACGTCGCGCACGGCCTCGGCGTCATCCGCCGTCAGCCGCCGGATGTTCATGCTGCCGTGCCCGAAAAGCGCATTCGCCACTCTCCCACCTGCTCGTCGGTGATCTTGGCGAACAGGACTTCCGGTGGATTGATCGCCTGCCCCGGCTCAAGCTGGTTCAGGTATTCCGCCATCGGCGCATCCGGCCACGGAATGATCTCCGGTGCCGGCTGGATCGCCTGGTGGATCGCCCGCGCCGCGGTCGGCATCACCGGCCACGTCAGGTGCCCGAACAGATGAACCAGGTTCAATCCCATGCGGATTCCCACCGCCGCCTTGGTGCGGTCGGTCTTGAAGTGCGTCCACGGCGCCGCGCGCGTGATGTACTCGTTCGCCGCCACCCAGATCGCACGCAGCTCGCCCAGCGCCTTGCGGAATTCCAACCCTTCGAGGAATTCGGTGTACGCCGCGACCCGCTTGTCGAGTTCGGCGCACAACACCTTCTCTTCGTCGCCGTATTCGCCCTCGCTCGGCACCTTGCCGTCGAACCGCGCGACGCAGAATTTCGTCACGCGATTGACGAAGTTGCCCAGCACGTCGTTCAGATCCTTGTTGATGACACCGGCGAAGTGCTCCCAGGTGAAATTGCTGTCCGAACTCTCCGGCGCGTTCGCCATCAGCCAGTAACGCCAATAGTCCGGCGGCAGCGGCAGCGACAGCGCGTCGTCCATGAACACGCCCCGATGCTGCGAGGTCGAGAACTTGCCGCCTTCATACTCCAGCCAGTTGAAGCCCTTCAGCTTGTCCACCAGCTTCCACGGCTCGCCCGATCCCATCACCGTGACCGGAAAGCCCACCGTGTGGAACGGCACGTTGTCCTTGCCCATGAACTCGTAATAGGTGACGTCCTTCGACTCCGGCCCGTACCACCACGTCTTCCACGAGTTGTTGTTGATGGAGTCCGCCCACTCCTTCGTCGCGCCGATATATTCGATGGGCGCGTCGAACCAGACATAGAACACCTTGCCCTTCAGCCTGCCGTCGCCGATGTCGTCCGGCACCGGCACGCCCCACTCCACGTCGCGCGTGATGCCGCGGTCCTGCAAACCCTCATCCAGCCACTTGTAGGCGATCGACGTGACCAGCGTCGGCCACTCGCCCTTGTGGCTGTCGATGAAGGCCCGCAGTTGCGGCACGAACTCCGACTGCTTGAGGAACAGATGCGTCGAATCGCGAATGTCGATCTCCGTCGACCCAGATACCGCCGAGCGCGGATTGATCAGGTCGATGGGATCGAGCACCCGCGTGCAGTTCTCGCACTGGTCGCCGCGCGCGCGGTCATATCCGCAATGCGGACACGTCCCGATCACATAGCGATCCGGCAGGAAGCGCCCGTCGCCGGTCGAATACACCTGCTTGGTGGTGCGGATTTCGAGGAAACCGTTCTTCCAGAGCTGCCGCGCGAAGTGCTGCGTCAGTTCCTTGTTCTGCGGCGAAGACGAACGGCCAAAGTGATCGAAGCTGAGATGAAACCGCTCGCAGGCATCTTTCTGCAACGCGTACTGCTCGTCGCAGAACGTGCGCACATCCTTGCCAGCCTCCAGCGCGGCCAGCTCCGTCGGCGTGCCGTGCTCGTCGGTGGCGCAGATGAACAGCGTCTCGTGCCCGCGCGCACGCCAGAACCGCGCCGTGACATCGGCGGGCAGCATCGAGCCCACCAGCGTGCCGAGATGCTTGATCCCGTTGATGTATGGCAGGGCGGACGTGATCAGAACGCGTTTCATGCTGTGCTCGGCAAATGGGCGCGGACATTACATTCAACCGCGAATCCGTCCACCCTTAAGGCTGCCGGGGCTGCATTGCAAAGGGAGAGACCGCTTGAGCGAAACACCTGCTCGCAAAGGCCTTTTCCGTGCGAACTTCCAGACCAACCTGATCGCGGGGCTGCTCACCGTCACGCCGCTGATCGTGGTGTGGTTGGTGTTCAATTTCTTTCTCTCGACACTGTCGACATGGGGCGCGCCGCTGGCCGGTTCGCTGACCGAGTTCCTCGACCGGCAATTTCCGATGCTCGAGCCATGGCTGGACAATCCGACCGTCCGCTGGTGGATCGGCGTCGTGGTCGCGCTGCTGGTGCTCTACGCCATCGGCGCCGTCGCCAGCCGCGTGGTGGGTCAGCAGTTGATCCACTGGCTGGAGCGCATCATCGCCCGCATCCCGATCGTCGAAACGATCTATTCCGCGGCCCGCAAGCTGGTGGACGTGCTCCGCCAGAAGCCCGGCGCCGGCGGACAACGTGTGGTGCTGATCGACTTTCCGGCACCGGGGCTCAAGGCCATCGGCTTCGTGATGCGCAGCTTTCCCGATGCCAAGACCGGCGAAGAACTCGCCGCGGTCTACGTCCCGACGGCCCCGAACCCGACCTCCGGCTATCTGGAGATTGTTCCGCTGGCCAAGCTCACGCCG
>Ga0070666_10000521_pt1 | contig 23281 bp, 24 predicted proteins | sample KBSS23metaG_FD_64677 | JGI IMG/M metagenome (GOLD analysis project Ga0070666, IMG submission 64677) | Switchgrass rhizosphere microbial communities from Kellogg Biological Station, Michigan, USA - KBS S2-3 metaG | ecosystem: Host-associated > Plants > Roots > Rhizosphere > Soil ... | reverse complement strand
GGTCAGCGGCGGAATGACCACGCGCAACAGCATGCCGATCGACAGCAACAATCCGATCTGCGCCGGGCTCAGCCCCTTCCACGCCAGCCACGCGCCGAAGAACGGCGTGTAGATGCCGCCGCCCAGCCCCGAAAACGCCCAGGCGACGGACAGACGGAATGCGGCCGGCGAATGGGGACGACGTTGTTCAGGGACCGAGGGAGACAAGGCGGCGGGCAGCCAGTGCTTTCAACACCGCCCATATACGCGTCTGCGCATCCTGCGCGCCATGGTCCTCGGCATATATCTGCGCGTCGGTGAGCAAACGCCGCAGGGCGTAGTTGTTCGCATTTAGCGCCGAGATGCGCAGCGACTCGTCCTTCGACCCGGCCGCCTCTTCCAGCCGCGCCTTCAGCGCCGCATCGCCCACGCCGCCGGCCAATTCGCCGAACAGCGCCCGCATGTCTTCATTCTCGGTATGCCGGATATCCGCGCCGCGCTCATATTCCTTGGCCGACAGGGTCATCATCATGCCGATCAGCCCCACCTGGCCCGCCGCGAACGCCGCGCCGTGTTCGCCCACCCCGCCGGCCAAACGTTGCAGGCTGAATTGCAGGATGGTCGGGATTTCGGGGCTCATGAACCGGCTCCCAGTTTCTGCGCCAGCACATGGTTGTGGAACGCCAGCGTGTACCAGCCGCTGAACGCGTTGATCGGATCGGTGTTGCGCCCTTCGGCGTACTCACGCGCCGCCGACATCCAGATCGCCGCGCCCTTCAGGCTGGCGAAGATCTCCCACCAGTGCAGCGCCACAGGCTCCGCCTTCAGCCCGCTCGCCTTCTCCCACAACGCCAAGGCCTCATCGCGCGGCAGCATCCCGCCAACCAGCGGATTGCCGCCCGACCACAGCGGATCGATCGCCCAGCCCAGATCCTCCAGCGGATCGCCCAGGTGCGCCATCTCCCAGTCCAGGATCGCGCGAATGTCGCCACCCGCGTCGTAGAGGAAATTCCCGGTGCGATAATCGCCATGCACCACGCTGATCTTCTGCGCCGGCGGCGGCGGGTTCTTCTTCAGCCAGCGGATCGCGGCGCGCACGATCGGCTGCGGCTCGATCTCGTCCTCCTCGACCACCTTCTCCCAGCGCGCGACCTCATGCGCGGCCACCGCGTGGATGTCCTGCTCGCCCTCGAAATCGCCCAGGCCCACGTCGCGCGGATCGGCCGCCGCGATCTTGCCCATCACGGTGAAGAACTGCTGCCCGATCTTCGCCGCGTGCGGCCCGAACGGATCGGGCGACATGATCGAACCGGTCTGGCAGTCCTCGACCTCTTCCATGATGAAGAACGGCCGCTCCAGCGGACCTTCGCTCAGCTCCAGAGCAATCGGCTCCGGCACCGGCAGTCCCAATCCGTGGAACGCCTCATAGGCGCGGTACTCCGTCGTCCGCTCCGTCTCGATCAAACTCGCCGGCGGATCGCGCCGCAGGATCAGCCCGCGATCCCGCCCCGCATAGCGTGCGCGAAAGCGATAGGTCTCGCGCGACGCCCCGCCCGGAATCCGCGCCAGCCCCGCCACGACAAGGTCCGGCGCCGACAACCGCGTGCGCAGATAATCTTGAAGCCGTTGCGAAAGATCGCTCATGGATGCGGATCGAAAATGCCCGTCAGACCATGCGGTTCGAACGCGCCGATCGCAAGCTGCTCCAGCACGCCGGTGCCCGACGTGTTCACGTTCGGCCCCGTCAGCTTTGCGGTCACGAACGCCTGGATGTGCTGGTACTGCGGCAGGTTCTCGTCGATCTCCGCCGTCTTGTACGCATCGTACCCGACCTTCAGGTCCGCCCCCTGGAAGCGGCCATGCCCCCACTCCGGATGCCCGTAGCCGATGCCCGACATATAGAAGTTGAACTTCGGCGACATCTCCGCCTGCCATTCGCCGCCCTTGGCGTCGCGCGTGTGGATCACCGCGTGCTTGGCATGCCGCGTGCCCGGCTTGTAGTCGATGGTCGACCAGCACGCCGCCATGTGATCCGGCTTCGCCTCGCCCGTGCCCCCGATCACCGACGCCGTATTCCACGGCTTGCCGTCGGCGTCGGCGTTGTTGTGATACAGCATGAACTTGTCGGGGAAGTTCAAAGGCGACCACAGCCAGTAGAACTGCGGCAGCCGCGGCGGCGCCACCGGCTGCGGGTTCTGCAAGCCCACCGGCCGCACGCCCCACGACCGGTCCCGCGTCCCCACGATCCGGTCGCGCTTCAGCTCGATGCGCTTCCCCGCAACCTCGATCCACCCCTCATACGACCCGTTCTGCGTCAGCCGGGTGTAGTCCATGAAGGTGGACGGCCCCTGGCGATAGGTGAAGCGCGGCTCCTCCACCGGCAGCGCGCGGGCATGGAACGTGATGTCGGCCGCGATGCCGTGCGCGTTCTTCCCCGCCGTGACGCGCAAGGTCTGCAACGGCTCGATCACCTGCACGCTGAGCGGCCCCACCGTCGTGTTCATCCGCTCCATGTGCAGGATCTTCGACGCGCGCAGATTGTGCTGCACACCGTCATGGATCACCGACAGCGAGGCATCCATGATGTTCAGGTGCGGATACACGCCCAGCGCCACCGCGAAGAAGATGTCCCCGTCCGGCGAATAGCCGTTGAAGAAATAGCGGTCATAGAAATTGCGGTCGGTCCCCGCCGTGGCAATGGGTTCCGGCAGCTGGTGCACCGGATAGTCGTCGGCCTTGGTCAGCATGGGCGTCCGCTTGTGTTGGGTTTAGGCCAGCATGGCCCCGCGCCCGCCCGTCCGGCAACGAAAAAGCCTTGCGTTTCCGTGGCGGAAATGGCGGTTGCAGTTGGCCGGAGGGATTGATATCTAGCGCCCTCTTCGGGAGGCTCCATTGCCGCACCCGATCCGGATTGCCGCCTTAGCTCAGCCGGTAGAGCACATCATTCGTAATGATGGGGTCGCGTGTTCGAGTCACGCAGGCGGCACCACTTTTTGCGCATTGCGCAAAAAGTGCCGCGGCGAAGCTCGCAGAGCGAAGCCGGGCTGCTCCTCTTTTCGTTATCCGTGCGTAGCGAGTAGCTAAGGCTGGAACCACTCGAACGGAAGATCAGGTAGAAATCCGCCCGCAGTAACCATGGCTTGGTACATTTGAAACGCGTTCGCTGGAGTGGCTTGCCCATGCTCCACGGCTAACTTCAACAGTCTGAGGCTTCCCAATACGCGGTCTTGGCCCAACATTGCCGTTGCAACGGCGCGCGCTTTCCTGTCGTCGCAACAGATTGAATGCCCGCCAGCGGCACAGACGATCAAACACTCCGTCTCGCCTTGACCAAGATCATGCAATGCGAGCAGCTCCAAATAGGCGTCAGCATCTATCTCGTTGTCTTGCACGAATTGGATGCTGCAGGTCGCGCTAAGCCTGACGAACTCAGCCACGCAATCTGCATGACACTCCCCCGCAACAATCGGCGAAATTAGAAAGTTAGTATTCGGAATCCCTAGCGCCACTTCCAATGCGTCGGCATTGGACAGATTAATCAGCGAGCTAGCATCAAGCGCGATTGCCACGAGGTGCCCCGCGAACCGCCTTTGCGCTGTAGAGGTCACTCAACGAGCAACCGAGTCTGTCAGTCACCCAACCGACTGAGACCTCGCCACTTGCTACGCGCTCTGCAGCAGCATCCAAGACGTTCCCTGATACGCGGGGAAATTCAATTCGCGGACGCTTAGGGAGCCCGGCCTTGGCCGCAAACTTTTCGGCATTCCCATAGGTCTGCTTCACGTGATCAGAAAGGGAGTATGCGCCACCCTGCGGTAGTAGCTCCAGTTGCTCGCATCGTCGTGCTGCGACCTCGAAGCTCACACCATAGAAATTGGCAAGATAGAGGACTTCAACGTCGCCAAGCTCTTCTCTCTTGATTCCCAGCGCACGTCTTATTTCGCGGAGTGCTACGCCAACGCCCTCGACTGGCAAAAGCAATGACGAAGCAAATGCATCGACAAATGCTTCCCCCTTATCACGCGGTCTGGCATTTCCTATTTGGCTGGCGAGGTCAAAGGATGCAGATCGTGGTTTTTGCCTATGATGCGCTAACAAGTGTCCAAGCTCATGGGCCAACGTGAAAAGCATCCGGCCCGAAAAGCGAGGTGATACGAATATGAAGGCATAACCGTCGATGGCGGCGGACGCTCCTTCGAACCGAGACGTATCGAGGCGTCCAAGAACCAGTCCACCCAAACTCACCAACAGGTCGGGGAGGGAAAGCAGTGGATCAACGCCGTTGCCTACAAAATTTGCCCTGAACTGATCGGCCATCGCAGCCGCATCGGTGAAGGACTGCGCAGGTAAATCAAAACCTCTTATCCAGTCGGGAAGCACATCGCGCGAGGGCAATAGCGTAAGAGCCGCAGCTACGAATTCGCCCGCTGCTTCTGCCCCCAAGTCCGGTCTACTGTTAGGGCCGTGGCGAAAGAAAAGTTGCGATTCTAGCTCGCTTGGCTGCGTAGTCGTGAACGAGCGAATGGGAATGCGCATGCCACTCGCCAGCGCATGGAGTTCTTGGAGCGTGGCACGTTGACCGGCAGCCAAGTCTTGCAACCGCGCAATAGACAGCCCCGTGCGTGCAGCAATATCCGCGACGCTTAGCGACGACTCATCTATCAGTTGCGCGAGTCGTTTCATGGTTGTGCAGCCGCTGCTTTAATGCCCTTCAGCCAATCCCACACCTCCCCAACTTGCCGTTCGTCCAGCTTCGACCAACGGCTATTCACATCTATGAGCCGATTACCCCTTTTGCCTAAGACCTGCGAAATCTTCTGGAGCGTTTGCGCTCTGCCAAGTTCCACTTCGCGCGGGGTCTTGAGCGCGACGGCTTGATCGCCGATCACAAAGTTTTTGACCCGCTCCGCAAAAGTAGCAGCATCGTGAGTGTCGAGCGGGTGTTTTCTGCCATGACCATCCACGGCCACATTTCCTTGCAATCTGCCCTCAGTATCGAGGTGAAGTCGATTTTCGGGAAAGCGTTTGTATGCTGCCAATGCGCCGATCCTTTCAGCAACGCGAAGGCCACCGATAACATATTGCTGGATTCCGGGAATCTTCCCGCTAATTACGAAGATGTAGTCGCCCCTTTCGACCAGACGACGAATGTTGGGCATGCATGCTCCCAACGTCGGTACCTTCGTGAATAGCGGGTCGTTTAAGTTATTCAGAGCCGCCGGGTCCGCTCCGGTGCTGGTTATGTACATATAGCCTTTCATGGCTTGCTCCCAATCCTCACGGATTTCCCCTCCAAGAGATTCTCACGTACCTCCACAAAAGGATTCGTGACAACCGAACGAGGTTTCCCAATCGTCTTAAACTCGTATCCGCACGCGCCGCACTTGTGCTTACTCTTAAGCTCGAACGCGCTGTAGCCGGCCTCAAAGACGGATTCCTCACACTTCGGACAATGCAGTGATCTAATCCGGCCCTTGAGATACGGAAGTGACGCTTGCGCCATGTGGTGGCGCACGTGTTCCTCGTTGAGAAACACCCCGTCAATTTTCACCTCACGGTACGTGTCATTGTGAATCTCTTCGCCATCGGCGCCGAACGTATGGACATGCAATCCCTCCTCCTCGTTGCGTTCGGTGGTCCACAGCAACGCTGGATTGGATGCCCAGATTTGAATTCCGCCGGGGACGTCACTCTGGAGGATATCCAATTTCTTTTCGGCACGTTTCAGTGCGTGCGGGGCGTTGGGTATGTCTGGACGCTTGCGCAATAGTGCAATCGGATTGGAAACCGCCTTACCGCTGTCTCGAAAAATGTGTCCGCATCCGTGGCACAAGTGATTCCTATGCGGAGTGATTGCGTAGTACCCGGCATCAAAGTGAAGCTCTCCGCACCGAATGCAGAACAGGTGTCGTATTTCTCTATTCATAAATTTGCTGAGGTAGAAGTTTACCGCCGTCTCGCCGGTAATCAGTATCTCGTTTTCATCGAATAGATTCGACTTGGTCCTAATGCGAACCGCGTCGAAAGTACCGTCGATATCCTTCGTTGGGCCTGGCTGCTTGCGGGCGTGCACATGAATACCGAACTCGGGTTGGAGTGCGGTCGTGTCGAAAACAGGCGCTACTGCACCCCAGAGCGCAATCCCGCCCGGCCATTCGGCGAAGTCGAGTTCAAAGATATTGTGATGTTCGGCGGTTCGATAGGCGAGTTCACACTGCTCTAGCCGAATACCATGCCGACCAGTGGCACTACCCTTATGGGCAGCGCACCAGAATCTAGGTCGCCCGTTACGCTGTTTGCCTACTTGCTCGATGCGGCAAGCGCGCATCGCTTCCTGTGCCATCGGACATACGTTCAACCCAAAGATGTGACCAATGCCCGATATAGCACAAAAGGGTGTCGGATGGAACAGAAAAAGAACATGTTGCTTGAGTCTGACAATATGTCAGAAATAATTCCCAAAAAATATACTTAGACCTATTGAACTGACGAATTCGTTCATTATTTACACCTCAGAAGCATGAGGGAGTGCGCCATGAAGCGCTGCAAATTCAGGGGCTTGCCCTAACAGGCAGCCCACACGAGACATACAAGCCAGGGCGCCAGCTCGTGTCGCCCTTGGACCGGACCCGAAAGGGGCGCGTCCTGCCAGCATTAGCCGCCGCACAGGTGTGAAGCGCACTGGCAGGGCCGTTCTTGGAGACGGGGAAGGTGAATTCAACAACGGCTGAGGAGATACGGATGAAGACGACCGGAGAGGGGGCACTTGAATGGGCCTCTCGCCGCGCGGTCTGCCGTCCGTCCGGCAAAGGCCGTTTCGCGTGCATGCGGGGCGGCCTTTGGCGCGCGTGCTGTCTCCTTCGGGGCTCGCCTGCGGCTCGCACCTCAGGATGACGTGCATTATCGTCATCCTGAGGTGCGAGCGTCGCGAGCCCCGAAGGATGTATCGAACAACGGAGTCCGGTGTGAGCACCCCGATGAAAGTCACGCTTCAGCAGCAGGAGAATCTCAGCGGCGATCCCACCGTCGCGACGCAGGGCTTTGGCCGCGTCAGCCGCGAGCCGGCGCCCGCCTTCGATCCCGCGCGCGACATCGACGCCGCCTGCGCGTTCTTCGACGCCAACGGCTTCGTCATCCTGTCCGGCTGCCTCGACGCGCGCGAGCTTGCGCATCTGAACGGCTTCTTCGATCGCACCCAGGCCGAGCGGCCTCTGGCGTGGGGCCTCAGCGAAAAGCGCAAGCCGCATCACCGCAACCAGGGCCTGATCTATTCGCAGCCGCTGCTCGATTATCCCGAACTCGATCCCTACACGCGCCACCCGCGCTCCTATCCGGTGGTCGCGCGCATCCTGGGCGGCGAGGATCGCCCGCGCTTCGCGGAGTTCAACTTCCGCGAGACGCCCGAGGGCGCCGGCCCCGGCGCGATGAACTTCCACCACGACGCCGTGGTCGCCGACCGCTTCGCGCGCACACCCTACGGCCCGCCCGACTGGCTCTGCGCGATTCATTATCTCAGCGACGTCGAGCCCGGCGCGCCGTGCTTCACCGTGGTGCCGGAAAGCCGCCGCTTCCCGACTCTGCGGGCGGCGTTCGATGCACAGGGCAACGCCTACCGCGAAGTGCCGCTCTACGGCCCGGCCGGCACCTGCGTGCTCTACGACACCGCCACCTTCCACACGCGCCTCGACGGCGACGGCCACAAGATGCGCCGCACCTGGCATCAGTACTACGCCCGCGGCGGCTGGCTGCGCAGCGCGCTACCGGAAACAAGCCGCTACGTGCGCCCGCCCAGCCCCGTTCTGACCGACTGGAACCTGTTCCCCGAGCGCCTGGCGCTCAGCCCCGACCCGAAGGAGCGGCTGTTCTTCTCGCATTGGAACACCGCCCAAGGCGAATGGGTCGCCAGTGGCTTCTCGGACGAAGTCCGCAAATCCATGCCGCGCGGCGAGCAATAACAACGGAGGGGACCATGGCGATCAGTTTCTACGAGGCGAGCGTCGCGAATTATCTGCAGACGCTGGGCGCGCTGACCGGCGTGCTGGCCAAGGGCGCGGCGCATTTCCAGGACAAGGGCATCGACCCGCAAACCATCGTCGAGACCCGCCTCGCACCCGACATGCTGCCCTTCAGCTTCCAGATATTCTCCGTCGTGCACCATTCGCAGCACGCGCTGGAAGGCATCAAGAGCGGCACGTTCCGCCCGCCCGGCGCCCGCGATCCGCACAGCTATGCCCAGCTCCAGGCGCTGGTCGGCGAGACGCTCGACGCCATGAAGGCGCGCACGCGTGACGAAGTGAACGTGCTCGAAGGCAATGACCTGGTGTTTGAGATCGGCAAGATGAAGATGCCGTTCACAGCGACCGGCTTCCTGTTCTCGTTCTCGCTGCCCAACTTCTATTTCCACGCCGCCACGGCCTACGACATCCTGCGCGCCAACGGCGTGCCGCTGGGCAAGCGCGATTTCATGGGCACGATGCGGATGAAGACGTAGCGGCACCCACCCTGACGCATCGCCGCATGGCCTTGGCGTTCCGTGCCGGGCGATGCCACAATTTCGCAACCGCCATTCGCAAGGAACACCTCATGCCGCAACGCATGCTGCCGGAACCGACGCCCGAGACCCGCCATTTCTGGGAAGGCTGCGCCGCCGGTGAACTCCGCCTCCAGCGCTGCGCTCATTGCGGCGGCAAGAGCTATTTCCCGCCGCGCCCGTTCTGCCCCGGCTGCGGCAGCCGTGACGTCGAGACCTACAAGGCCAGCGGCAAAGGTGTGCTGTGGTCCTACGTCATCAACATGCGCCCGCGCCCCGACATGGGGACCGAGCCCTACGCCATCGCCGTGGTCCAGCTCGCCGAAGGCCCGCGCATGATGACCAACATCGTGGGCTGCCCGCAGACGCCGGAAGCGCTCCAGCTCGACATGCCGCTCAGGGTTTCGTTCGCGAAGCAGAGCGACACGATCTCGCTTCCCCTCTTCGAACCCGCTTAAGCAGAGCCCATGACATGAAACAGAAATCCATCGCGGTGGTCGGTGCCGCGGAAACCACGAAGATGGGCAGGATCCCGGACCTCTCCGTGATCGGCCTGCATGCCGATGCCGCGCTGAACGCCATGAAGGATGCGGGACTCAAGCCCTCCGACATCGACGGCGTCGCCACCGCCGGCGCCAGCCCGGCCGAACTCGCGCATTATCTTGGCATCACGCCGACCTATGCCGACGGCACATCGGTCGGTGGCTGCTCTTTCATGCTCCACGTCCGCCACGCGGCGGCCGCCATCAATGAAGGCCTGTGCAAGACCGTGCTGATCACCCACGGCGAATCCGGCCGCTCGCGCGTCGGCGGCGGCGGTCGCTTCGGTGGCGGTGGCTCAAGCCTGAATGGCCAGTTCGAGATGCCGTACGGCCCCTCCGGCCCGCCGACCATGTTCACGATCCCGGTGCTGCGCTACCTCAAGACCTACAACCTGTCGGTCGAAGATCTTGCCTGGGTCTCGGTCATCCAGCGCGAATGGGCGGCGAAGAATCCGCGCGCCAGCTTCAGGGATCCGATCACCGTCGACGACGTGCTGAACTCGCCGATGATCGCCTGGCCGTTCCGCATGCTGATGTGCTGCCTCGTCACCGACGGCGGCGGCGCGCTGATCCTCACCTCGGCGGACCGGGCCAAGGACTTCCCGCAGAAGCCGGTCTACGTCCTCGGAACCGGTGAAAGCGTCGAAACCCAGATGGTCAGCCAGATGGAGGACTTCACGTCGTCCAAGGCCTTCCGTGTCAGCGGCAAGAAGGCGTTCGACGAGGCGGGCATAAAGCACGGCGACGTCGATCATTTGATGATCTACGACGCGTTCGCGCACCTGCCGCTCTACGGCCTGGAAGACCTCGGCTTCTGCAAGCCGGGCGAAGCGGCGGCCTTCATCAAGGAGCGCAACACCGCCATCGGCGGCAAGCTGCCGCTCAACACCAATGGCGGCGGCCTCTCCTACATGCACTCCGGTATGTACGGCATGTACGCGCTGCAGGAGAGCGTGCGCCAGATGCGCGGTATCGCCCCGGCCCAGGTGCCGGGTGCGAAGATCAGCGTCTGCCATGGCGTCGGCGGCATGTTCGCGGCCTCAGGAACGATCATCTTCTCGAACGAGAAGGTGTAGCGCGTGGAGAAGCGGCGCCTCGGCGACTTTTCGGTGTCTGAGATCGGCCTCGGCTGCATGAGTTTGAGTCATGCTTACGGCCCGCCGCCACCACGCGAACAGGCGGAAGCGGTTTTGCGCGGCGCCATTGACGCCGGCCACACGTTCTTCGACACCGCTGCCGTCTATGGTCTGGGTCACAATGAACGGCTGGTCGGCGAGGTGCTGAAACCGGTGCGAGACGACATCATACTCGCGTCCAAGTGCGGGATGACCGACGGCGAGACCCGCGATCTCAACGGCTCGCCCGCGCGCCTCAAGAAGACCTGCGAGGAAAGCCTGCAACGCCTCGGCGTGGAGGTGATCGATCTCTACTACCTGCACCGCTGGGACAAGCGTGTGCCGATCGAGGACAGCGTCGGCGCCCTCGCCGAGCTGGTGAAGGACGGCAAGATCAAGAGCATCGGCCTCTCCGAGGTTTCTGCGCCGACGTTGCGCAAGGCGCACGCCGTTCATCCCATCGCCGCGTTGCAAACCGAATATTCGCCATGGACCCGCAACCCCGAGATCGCGGTGCTCAAGGCGTGCAAGGAGCTGGACGTCGCGTTTGTCGCGTTCAGCCCTGTCGGTCGCGGGTTTCTCGCCGGCGGCGTACGCGATGCGAGCCAACTCGCGCAGGGCGATTTCCGCGCCGGCATGCCGCGCTTTCAGGGTGAAGCCTTTGCCGCCAACCTCGCGCTGCTGGACAGGTTCACGGCCCTCGCCGAGTCGGTTGGCTGCACGCCGGCGCAGCTTTGCCTCGCCTGGCTGCTGCAAAAAGACGAGATCATCATTCCGATCCCGGGTACGACAAGCCCCGGCCATATGGTGGAGAACGCGCTTGCCGCGGAGATCGAGCTTGAAGACGACGTGGTGGAAGAGCTCGAGAGCTTGGTGAACGCGAACACCGTCACAGGTGCGCGCTATGCGCCGCAGATGCAGGCAACGGTCGATACCGAAGGTTAGTAGCTGCCGAAGTCGAACCCGGCCCGGTGCAACGCCGCGACCGTCCGTTCGACCTGGTTATAGCCGTCGCGCGTCGCGTCTATCCCCGATGGCACCGCGAGCCGCTCGCGTGGCACGATCAAGCCCTTGTTGCCCACGCGCACTGCGCTGCCGTTCTTGACCATCTTGTTGGCATAGCGGCGAACGGTCTCGTACGGAATGCGCAGAGAGCTCGCGACCGCATGCACGGTTACCGGCCGCCGCGCTTCGTCGGGCGGCAACTCCAACAGCGCGCCGTATTTGACGTTGTCTGTCGTCGCCGTGATGTGATGGACGTTGGTCGTCCAGATGGTGGTGAAGATCACCGCGTACAGGAAATCGTTCTCGTGCAACCGGCCCAACAGGTCGATGGCGTTCATCACCATCTCGCCAAGGACGCGCGTGACGGCGCGCGAATTCGCCATCGGCTCGCCCTGTGCCGGCAGTGGCACGGTGTGGGGCAGGCGTTGACGATAAAGTCCAAAGTCGAATCCGGCACGCTTTAGTTCGGTCAGAAACCGCATCAGGCTGGGATAGTTGGCGCGCATCGCATTGCGGTGCGCCGCACTGCCGATGACCGCGGCGGGCACGATGAACCCCTTGCGATCCACGCGTGCAACGCGCCCCTCATTCAGCAGCGTGTGCACGTAACGGCGTACCGTCTCATAAGGCATGCGCAGCGCGTTCGAGATCGCCATGACACTCACCGGCTGCCGCATCTCGTCCGGCGCCACGTTGTCGAAGCCGGAAAACTGCTGGTTTGCCGTAACCGAATGGGTAATGTGCTTGACGTTGGCGGTCCACATCGCGGTGTAGACCAGGGCCTTGATCAGGTCGTCGTCCACCAGCGAACCCATGCTGTCGAGCGTGCGCAGGAAGAACTCATTGCCTACCCGCAGAATGGCGCGGGCATTTCCCGGCAGCGCCGGTACGGAGTACACAGCCTCCTGCACGCCCGTTCCGTGAAACACTTCCTGATTGGTCATTGGCAATCCCCAGAATAGGGATCATGCGCCTGCATTGTGGCGGTGCAAACTGCACATTCTTGGCGCGGCGATAAGGAAACTTGCGTAGTAATTGCCGGATTTTAATCGTCGGCGCCGACTGCGCCGGCGGCCACAAGGCCTGCGATAGCGCTATCGGTGAGTCCGAGTTCTTGCAGGATTTTCTTGCTGTGCTGGCCAACGCGCGGTGCATGGCGCGGCGCGACATGCGGCGCGTCTGCCACCCGGATTGGACTGTCGATCGTGCGAAGGCCGGCCTCATCCGCGAATTCGGGCAGCAGTCCATTCGCTGCAACCTGGGGACAATCGAAATGATCTTCGGGCTGTGAGATTGGGCCTACGGTCACGCCCGCCGCCAGGAACCTGAGCCGCCAATACTCCCAATCCGCACTTGCGAAGATCTCTTCCATTGCCCGCACCATCGCCTCGGCATTCTCCTGCCTCGCGGGCGCCGTCGCGAAGCGCGGGTCCGTCTCCCATTCCGCGCGTCCGATGACCTGCAACAACAGGGGCCATTCACGCACCTGGTTCACCATGGAGAACATGAACCAGCGGTCGTCCTTGCAGCGGTACAACTCGAGCAGGCCGCTGCGGCGATAGCGCGGTGCGCGCGGCTGGAACTGCGCACCCACCAGCGCCGCTTGCATGTAGCAGCCGTTCGACCAAAGCCCGTTCGCCAGCAGCGAGGTCGAGACCATTCCGCCCTTGCCGGTGACACCGCGCCGGTAAAGCCCTGTCATGATCGCCGCATAGAGCGACACAGCCGTGGGATGATCGCCCATCGCGGGGATCGAGCGGGCAGGTTCTGAGTGCGCCGTCGGTCGAACCGCATGCATCAGGCCCGATCGCGCCCACCACGCCGTGGAATCATATCCTGTGCGATCTTTTTCCGGTCCCTCTTCGCCATATGGCGTGAGCGACGCATAGATAATGCGCTCATTCAGTGACAGGATATCCGCGGGCCGGAGCTTCAGCCTGTCGCGGATCGGCCCCGGGAAGTTGGTCACGAACACGTCGGCTTTCTTCACCAGCGTCCGCAGGATTTCCTGTGCGGCCTCCTGCTTCAGGTCGAGCGCCAGGCTTTCCTTGTTGCGGTTGTCCAACATCCAATAGTAGTCGCGGTCGCTCAGCGGCGTGCCGGGCATATGGATGAGTTGCCGATACGAGTCGCCGATTTCCGGCGGCTCGATCTTGATCACGCGCGCGCCGAAATCCGACATGATGGTCGCGGCCGCCGGTCCCGCGACGAAGCTCGCGCAATCCAGCACGAGCAGGTCCTTGAACAGCGGTTCGCTCATTTGGATTCAGTCTCTTTCAGCAGGGCCGCCAGCTTGTCCTGCCACACGGCTGCCCAGGTGTGCGTGCCGTGGCCGTGGGTCTGGTCGCTGGTCGGAATCAGCACGAAGGTGGCGTGCGCAATCTCCTTCACCTTTATCTCTGCGATGCCCAGCTCCGGGGGATTGATGAAATCGTCCGCCGAATTCACCCACATCACGGGCGCATGGATCAGGCCCAGTTTCGCCGACGGATCATAGTTGCGCGACGAATCCACCTGATAAAGGAAATCGTTGGCATCCATCGACGCCAAGTCCTTTGCAGTAATGTCGGCCAGATATGCGTCCGCGGCATCGCGAGTCGGATAGGCCTTCTGGGCGAGCAGTGGCGTGGTGCCCGCCATGACAAGAAAATCGATCGCCGTGCGCATGCCGGCGACCGGTGGGCTCTTGTATTCTCCGCCCTCCCACGCTGGATCGTTGCGGATCGCGTCGATCGTCATCTTGCGCCAAAGGCGATTGCGGCCGGAGATCTGCACCGGCAAACACGCCAGCGGCATCAGCGCGTCCATGAAGTCCGGATACATCTCGCCCCACACAAATGAATGCATGCATCCCATCGATGTGCCCATCGCGAGCCGCAGATGGTCCACCTTCAAACCTTGCGTCAGGAGCAGGTAGTCGGCCCGTACCATGTCGTCATAGTCGTAATGCGGAAATTTGGCATGCAGGCCGTCGCTCGGTTTGGACGATTTCCCGTGCCCGATGCCGTCCGGCAGGATGATGAAATACTTCGCGGGATCGAGCAGCCCGCCTGGCACGAACAGCACGCCGGCGAATTGCGGCCGGAAGAACTGATGCCCGTCGCCGCCGGTGCCATGCATGACGAGCACCGCGTTGTCGACGCGGCCGTGGCGGTCGCGGTGCGGCTTGCCGAATGTCGTATAGTGCAGCCGCAGATCCTTCAGTGTTTCGCCGCCGGTGAACTTGAAGTCGTGAACTGTGAAGTCGCCTTCGGTGCTCGGCGGAAGAGGCGGGGCTGTGTCGGCGGCCTTGGCCTCAAGCAGCGAAGCGGCAGGCCACAAACAGGCGGCGCTCGCCAACAGGGTCAAAAATAGTCCGGTCACGGCGGCGCGGGTCACATCGTCCTCCCGATTTGGCTGTCATAGTAATGGCTGGTTCGAAGCGGGAAAGCCCACAGCGATGAAGCATCTTCCACTCGCCCTGATCGCCGCAGTCCTCTTCGTCACGCCCGTCGTGGCGAAGCCGGATGCGCGCATCCAGGCATGGCAGCGCCTCGAACGCGCCGTTGGTTGGCGGGTGGCCGACGCTTGCGCACAACCGCCCGATGGCGGCGTTTGCCCGGAAGGGCTCTGCTACAATGCGGCGTGCCCATCGAACGCGCCCTGCCTGCGTCCCGGCATGGCAGCCAAGATGAAGTTCTGCCGCGCCGAACAATAGGGTCAGCGCCGGAACCGCACAGGAATGCCGCGTGCCGCGAAGCTCGCGTCCAGCGCATCCAGGTCGATCATCCCAGTCGGATTCGTCTTTGACGGCGAGTTGTGCAGGAAAGGCGCTCGCTCGCGCCGCCAGACGCCCAGCAGCCGGCGCAACTCCGGCAACGGCTCTGCGTGATCGTCGACATGGATGGAGAGATCGGGGAAGTCTTCGGTCGAAACCAGCACAATCGCCGCCGACTGACGCCCTCGCCGGTCACCGCCCGCCGCCTCGCCGGCGTCCAACGCGGCCATCAATCGCTCCGGTAGCGGCAATGACGGATCTGCCTTGAACCCGCCCAGCGTCGCCTGTGCGACGCGATCATTGCTCAGCATGTTGCCGGCCACGCTAACGAACGACGCGCCCACGCTGCCGCACCACTCGACGCAATGCCTGCCCGTCCACGCCGCGAATCGTCCCTCGCGGTCGACGCAGTGCAGTTGTCGCAATTCGCGTCCCTCGTCACCGGCGACCGCCGCTTCGATCGCCAGTTTCGGTGTCAGCCCGCGTGCCAAACCATCCAGCACCACCGGCGCCAGATAGCGGTTGGTCAGCGACTGCGTCCCCACGGCTCCCACGCCTGCGCGCACGAACGGCACGAACGAGCCGGACGCGAACGCCTTGGTTGCCACGGCGGCGCCGAACGCGCCCGCGGCCTTGTCATAGGCGACGATGGACCAGGTCATGGCGCCATTTAGCGCCGCGCCGGGCGCAAGACGCAAGATGGTGCACCGCAATGCAGACTCTCGCGGCCGCACGGTCCTAGTATCGGAAAATCGGGGAGACGGTCATGGGTGAACAACTCAGCGCGCTGGACTTGGCGACGGCCGAAGCGTGGTCCACGCCGCTCGACCAACTCGATGTCTCGCGCTCCGATCGGTTCGCCAGCAACACGCACTGGCCCTTCTTCGATCGCCTGCGCAAGGAAGCGCCTGTGCACTACTGCGCCAACAGCATGCACGGCCCTTACTGGTCGGTGACGAAGTTCAACGACATCGTCGCAATCGACGCCAATCATCAGGTATTCTCGTCGCAGGACAACATCGTCATCGGCGACAACCCGAAAGACTTCACCCCGCCGATGTTCATAGCGGCCGATCCGCCGATCCACGATGTGCAGCGACGAGCCGCTGCGCCGGCGGTCGGGCCGCAGCGGCTGGTCGAATTGGAGGCTCTGATCCGTGAGCGCGTGGGCACCATCCTCGACGGCCTGCCGCGCAACGAGACCTTCGACTGGGTGCCGCGGGTCTCGATCGAGTTGACGACACAGATGCTGGCGACGCTGTTCGACTTCCCGTGGGAAGACCGGCACCTGCTGCCTTATTGGTCCGACACCACGACGTCGTCGGAAACCGTCGGCAACAGCGCGATCACCATGCAGCGGCGTCAGGAAATCTTGATGGAATGCCTGGAGTACTTCACGAAGCTATGGCACGAGCGCCAGGCCGTGCCACAGAAATTCGATTTCGTCTCCCTGCTGGCGCACGATCCGGCGACGCGGAACATGCTCGACAATCCGATCGAATATCTCGGCAACCTGATGCTGCTGATCGTCGGCGGGAACGACACCACGCGCAATTCGATCTCGGGCGGTCTTCTCGCGCTCAACCAGAACCCGGCGGAATACGACAAGCTGCGCCGCGACCCCAGCCTGGTGACCAACATGGTGTCGGAGATCATCCGTTACGTGACGCCGTTGGCGCATATGCGCCGCACGGCGCTCGCCGATATCGAATTCCGCGGCCAGCACATCAAGAAGGGCGACCGTGTGGTCATGTGGTACGTCTCGGGCAACCGCGACGAAGAGGTGATCGAAAATCCGAACGCGTTCATCATCGACCGCGACCGTGCCCGCCATCATGTGTCGTTCGGCTTCGGCATCCATCGTTGCATGGGAAATCGCGTCGCCGAGATGCAGCTGCGCATCCTCTGGGAAGAAATCATGAAACGTTTCCCGCGGATCGAGGTGGTGGGTGAGCCGCAGCGCCTGGTGTCGAACTTCGTGCTGGGCATCACGTCCCTGCCGGTCCGGATTCCGGCCTAGGCCGGGACGCCGGCTCGCATATAAGCGTCCAGGTCGCTCAGCAGGCTGTCCCACGCCGCGCTCATCTGCGGGGTCCATTGTTCGTCCAGCACCTCGCAAACCGTCGCGCCGACAACGCCGAAGAAGGTGCGGAATATGTCCGGCGGCACGCCATACTCGGTGTGGATCACGACCGACGTTTGGATGAGGTGCTCGGCGTAGAGCCGCTCGCCGACGAAATCCAGGATCGCCTCGAACACACGCGCCAGCATCTCGCCTTTGATCTGCCCGGTCTTGTCGCGCCAGAACAGTGCTTCCATCTCCGGCTGTTCGGCGAACAGCCGTTCATAGACCAGCGGCGTCAGGTCGCCGGCGCGTTCCGCTGCCAGCTCCAGGCTGGCGACGACGCCATTCGTGCTATCGCCGGATTCCATAGGCCGCCATCTGCCGGTCGATATTGATGTCCAGCCGGATCGCGGCGTTGATGTCGGTCTCACCGCGGCTCGTCTGGCCGAGCTTCAGATACGACATCCCGCGCATGTAAAGCGTGCCCGCATGGTTCGGACGGCGGCTGTAGGAGGTATCGTAGTCCTTGAGCGCGTCTTGATAGCGCCCCATGCGGTAGTAGACCAACCCGCGCACATTGTATGCGGGCGCGCCCCCACCGTGATAGACCGCGCTCGTGCAAAGCGTCAGCGCGCGGTCTAGCTGCATGTTTCCGATCGCATAGGCGCGGCACGCCTTCATCGCCAGGTTTCCGTCGTCGGGATAGAGCTTCACGCCGCGCTCATAAGCCGTCGCCGCGGCCTGATAGCGCCCCTGGTTGAACGCGGCGTCGCCGTCGCGTTCATCCATGAATGTGACCGCCGCCGTCGCCGGCGCCGCGAGCAGCAATCCCAGGCACACTCCAAACAACACGCGCTTCATGTTCATTCCCCAGGCTCCGCCGGCACGCTAGCACGGGTCGCGTGCCCGGCAATCTCGCCTTGGGCTCCGCGCTGCGGCTAGACTGGCGAAAACGGTGGGAGAGAACGGCATGAATGGCGCCGAGAGCCTTGTGCGCACACTGGTGGCGTCGGGGGTGGAAGTTTGCTTCTCCAATCCCGGCACCTCGGAGATGCACTTTGTCGCCGCGCTCGACCGCGTGCCCGGCATGCGCGCGGTCTTGGCGCTGTTCGAAGGGGCCGTGACCGGCATGGCCGACGGCTATGGCCGCATGGCGGAGAAGCCGGCCTGCACGCTGCTGCATCTGGGTCCTGGCCTCGCGAACGGACTCGCCAACCTGCACAACGCCCGCCGCGCCGCCACACCCATCGTGAACATCGTCGGCGACCATGCCACCTATCACGCGCAATACGATGCGCCGCTTGCGTCCGACATCATGGGCTTCGCGCGGCCGGTTTCCGCCTGGGTGCATTCGTCACCCAGCGCACGAACCGTTGCCGCCGACGGTGCGCGCGCAGTGCAGGCCGCAATGCAACCGCCCGGCCAGATCGCGACTCTCATTCTTCCCGCCGACACCGCGTGGAACGAAGCCGAAGATGAATCGCCCGCGCTGCCGCGACCGGAACCGTCGCGCGTTTCCGGCGACGCCGTCACGCGCGCCGTGACAGCTCTCAGGAACGGCAAGAAGACAACCGTCCTGATCCGTGGTGCCGCGTTGAAAGAGCGTGGCCTCATCGCTGCGGGCCGCATTGCTGCAAAGTCCGGCGCGCGCATCGCCTGCGATACCTTCACGGCTCGCATCCAGCGCGGCGCCGGCCGTGTCGCGGTCCAGCGCATCCCGTATTTCGCCGAGCAGATTGTCGAATTCTTCGACGGCACTGAGCAGCTCGTCATCGTGGGCTCCAAGCCGCCCGTCACGTTCTTCGCCTATCCCGGCAAGCCCAGTTGGGGTCTGCCGGATGGCGCGGTCATCCACTACCTCGCGCACGCACATGAAGACGGCGTGGGCGCGCTCGAAGCCGTCGCCGAAGCGTTGGGCGCGCCGAAAGAACCCGCGCACATCGCGCCATTGAAAACGCCGGGCGCAGGTGAAGACAAATTCAACCAGTTCACGATCGGTCAGGTGATCGCCAAGCATCTGCCCGAAGGCGCCATCATCTCCGACGAAGGCGCGACGTCGGGCGCCGGCACCGCGGCGGCGACTGCCACTGCGGCGCCGCACGATCATCTCGCGCTCACCGGCGGTTCCATCGGGCAGGGGCTCCCCGTCGCGACCGGTGCGGCCGTCGCGGCGCCGCACCGCAAAGTTGTGTGCGTTCACGGCGACGGCGGCGCGATGTACACGCTGCAGGCGCTCTGGACGCAGGCGCGCGAGAAACTGGATGTCACGACTGTAATCTTCGCCAACCGCTCCTATGCCATCCTCAACATCGAACTGGCGCGCGTCGGCGCGGGCAACCCTGGGCCAAAAGCGTTGTCGATGCTGGACTTGCACAATCCCAATCTTGATTGGGTCCAGCTCGCACAGGGCATGGGCGTGGAGGCCTCACGCGCCGCGACCGTGGGCGAGTTCGAGTCGCAGTTCGCGTCCGCGATGAAACAACGCGGTCCGCGCCTGATCGAAGTGGTGCTAGGCTAGCCACACGCAAGGGGGCGCATATGGACAAGCCGGTCGACGATCTCGAACTGTGGCGCGAAGGCGCGCGCGAATTGATGCCGATGGTCGTGGCGCTCCGCCGCGAAATCCATAAGTTCCCGGAGCTCGGCCTGCACCTCCCCGAAACCACGCGTCGCGTGAAGGAAGGGCTCGCCGGCCTCGACGTCGACATCGCCGAAAGCACCAGGACGACAAGCCTGATCGTCACGCTGAAGGGCACGACGCAAGGCCCGACCATCCTGCTGCGCGGCGACATGGATGCGTTGCCGATGCCGGAAGACACCGGCCTCGCGTTCAAGTCACAGAACGAAGGCCGCATGCACGCCTGCGGCCACGATTCTCACACGGCCATGCTGGTCGGCGCCGTGCACCTGCTGCACAGGCATCGCGACAAGCTGAACGGCAACGTGAAGTTCTTCTTCCAGACCGGCGAAGAAGGTCACGCCGGCGCGCTCAAGGTGATTGAGGAAGGCATGCTCGGCGCGGCGCCGGTCCCAAACGCTGCCTTCGCGATCCACATCTCGCCCAACATCCCGACCGGTGTCATCGCCACGCGTCCCGGCCCGCTGATGGCGGCGACCGACACGATCCATATCGAAGTCGTAGGCAAGGGCGGTCACGCCTCGCAGCCGCACTACACGATGGATCCGATTCCCGTCGCCTGCGAGATCGTGACCGCGCTGCAGAGCCTGGTTACACGCCGCATCGAGGCGTTCGACCCTGTCGTCCTCTCCATCACCAAGATCGAGAGCGGAACCACCAGCAATGTCGTGCCCGAGAACGCAAAGCTTCTCGGCACGCTGCGCAGCTTCTCGGAAAAGAGTCGGACCAAGGCGCGCGAAGGTATCGAGCGCATTGCCGATCACATCTGCAAGGCCCACGGAATGGAGGCGAAGATCGATCTCGTGCCCGGCTATCCCGTCACCATTAACGACGGCGGCTTCGTCGATTTCGCCGAGCAGGTCGGCCAGGAGCTGCTGGGCGAGAAGGGTTTCATGCGCATGCCGGCGCCGATCATGGGGGCGGAGGATTTCTCCTATGTTCTCCAGCGCATGCCCGGCGCGATGGTGTTCCTGGGTGTCGCACCGGATGGTACCTCGCACCATCACGCACATGCCTGTCATTCCAACCGCATGACGATGGACGAGGGCGCGATGGCCAACGGCATCGCCATGCACGCCGCGGTCGCACATCGGTATCTCAGCGGCGCGGGCGGCTGAACGCATCAATTTCAAAACTACGGAGGGTAAGATGGCACACAATGCTGCGCTGGAAGCGCACGAACACACCGAACACGCCGAACATGCGGCCCATGAGCACGACTCGTTCGTATCTCGCGTCGCGATCACCGTCGCGGTGCTCGCGGTCTGCACGGCGGCGGCCGGCAGCCTCGAGACCATGGAAGGCGAGGGCGCCCTCGGTGCCACCAGCGAAGCAGTGCTGATGCAGGATCGCGCGACCGATTCCTGGAACGAATTCCAGGCCGACTCGATCAAGAAGCACATCTACGGCATTGCGGCCAAGGCCACGACGGCCGCGGCCGATGGCGATTACTACAAGAAGCAGGCCAAGGAATACGGCGAGACGCAGAACAAGCTGCGTGAGAAGGCCGAAGACAACGAGAAGGAGCGCGATACGCTCCTCGCCGCCAGCGCGCACCATGAAGAGCGCCATCGCTGGCTTACCGGTTCGGCCACGCTCTTCGAGATCGGCATCGCGATGTCGACCGTCGCGATCATCACCCACAAGAGCTGGCTCTGGTTCAGCGCCGCGGGTTTCGGCGCGGTTGGCCTCGGCTTGCTTGCCTGGACCTACCTGGCCGCCTAACTCGTTCCGGGTACGCGGCCGCGGTCACTTCGTGGATTACACGAAGTTAAGTCTCGTCGCGCGTTGCGCTGCCTTATGCAGGAACGGGGGCAGGCAATCGGGGGACGAACATGCCGTCAGGTGCGCTCGCGCGGCTCGCAGAGATCCGGCACAAGCATCCATTGAAAAACGTCTACACCGAGTTGCGCCAGGAGATGGGGCAGCTCGAGAAGGTCGCGGTCTGGATCACCGACCATGTCGGGACGATGACCTTCTTCCTGCTGATCCTGATCTGGACAGTGCTCTGGCTCGGCTGGAACTTCCTCGCGCCCGCACGTCTGCAGTTCGATCCGCCAATGGGCTTCGTGTTCTGGCTGTTCATCTCGAACCTGGTCCAGATCATGCTCATGCCGCTGCTGATGATCGGCCAGAACATCCAGGGCCGGGCCAGCGAGGCGCGCGCCGAGCACGATCTGGAGGTCAACATCAAGGCGGAAGCTGAGATCGAGACGATCCTGCACCACCTCGAACGTCAGAACGACATGCTGGCCGCCATGCTGGAGAAGCAGGGCGTCAAGCTCGACGAGGTGCTGAAGGCAGTCGACCCCGGCTAGACGGCGCGCTCGCGCGCCTGCTCGCGCCGGTGCATGACGATGCCGACGGGAATCGTCGACAGGTAGATCGCCATGCCGACGATCATCGTCGCCCACGGCCAGGTGATCAGCGACGCCGCGACCAGGCCGACCACGCCCCACACCACAAAGCGATGGTTGCGGCCCGGCGTCATGTACTTGATCGAGGGCGTTGGCAACCGGCTCACCATCAGGCTGGCCGAGATCGCGATCATCGCGCCGCTGACCAGGGGCTCGTTGAACAGGGCCTTGCCGAACTGAAAGCTCAGCATCATGGGGAGCACCACCAGTGCCGCGGCGGCCGGCGTGGGCAGGCCGGTGAAATAGGGATTGTGCTCCGACGATCCTTCGTCGCGCACACTCTGCACGTTGAATCGCGCCAGGCGGATTGCCGAACAGGTGCAGAAGATCAATGCCGCGATCCAGCCGGGCCAACCGGCCGTTCCCATGCGCGACAGACTCCACATGTAGATCAGCACGGCCGGCGCCACGCCGAAGCTCACCAGGTCCGCCAGGGAGTCGAGTTGTGCGCCGAACCGCGTGTCCGCGCCCAGGAACCGGGCTGCGCGTCCGTCCAGCATGTCGAAGATCATCGCGAAGATGATCGCCAGCACTGCCGCCTGCCACTGCGCATCGATCGCGAGCTTGATGGCGGTGATGCCGCTGCAAAGTCCCATCAGCGTCAACACGCTGGGCACGACACGCCCGACCGACAACTCTTCCAGTCGTTCGGCCATCCGCCGGGGATCGATCCTGCGATACGCCAAGATGTGCGCCTTAAAGTTCGGCCAGAACGGTTTCGCCGGCCACTGTCACAGAACCGCCTTCTATTAGGATTTTAGCGCGGGCGGGTAAATAGATATCCAACCGGCTCCCAAAGCGGATCATCCCGTATCGGGCGCCGCGCTCAACAAAATCGCCTTTTTTCACGTCGCAGACGATGCGCCGCGCCACCAATCCTGCGATCTGCACCACCACGATGTCGTCTTCCGCGATGGTGTTTCCCTTCGGACGCAACCGCAGCGACATGCGCTCATTGTGTGCGCTCGCCTTGTCGAACGATGCGTTGAAAAACTTGCCCGGCCGGTAGGTAAGCGCCTCTACCGTCCCCGAAAGCGGCATACGGTTCACATGCACATTGAACACGTCCATGAAGATGGAAAGACGCCGTCGCAGCGCCGGCCCCAGTCCTAGTTCCTCCGGCGGTACAGCTTCCACGATCGGCAGCAACTTGCCGTCGGCAGGGCTGACCAGCTTCAGCTCGCCTGCGGGGGGCATCCGCTCGGGATCGCGGAAGAAGGCGATGCACCAGAT
>Ga0070666_10000518_pt1 | contig 23362 bp, 23 predicted proteins | sample KBSS23metaG_FD_64677 | JGI IMG/M metagenome (GOLD analysis project Ga0070666, IMG submission 64677) | Switchgrass rhizosphere microbial communities from Kellogg Biological Station, Michigan, USA - KBS S2-3 metaG | ecosystem: Host-associated > Plants > Roots > Rhizosphere > Soil ... | reverse complement strand
TGCGAACTCGTCAAATATTTCGATTGCGTTAGGAGATTGGGATGATTTTGTCTGCGGCTCTTGTTTTGCTGGGTGCGAGGAGTTCGCTGTCGTTCACCGCGACGAAGATCGGGACGTTTCACATTGTGTATTGGGAGCCGTACATCAATCAGGATGGGGCGGTGGCGCTGAACGATGGTGACGGTCTCAATACGGACATGCGTGCTTTCTATTGGAAAGACGGTCAGTTGACGCAGATCACGGTGCCGGATTCGATGATGACTCTAGCCAAAGGCGTCACTGTGCGCGGCATTGCCGAAGACGGCACCGTGCTTGCCTGCTCCAACGAGCCGGGTTTCGAAACGGGATTCTTGTGGACCAAAGACGGAGGGATCATCAAGCATCTTCCGGCAGACTTCCGGCCTGAAGCGATGAATCCCTCAACGAAGGATATGGTTGGGACGGGAGTGGAGGACGGTCATTGGGTTCAAGGAAGGATGCACTCGGATGTTTTTTCGCCGATCTTTGAGGTGGATCAACCCGATGGCATGACGGCGATGAATGGGAGTGGCGTGGCGGTCGGAAATCCTGCGACGGGCGATGGTGTCAATCAGCACCCCATACGTCTTGGAACGGACGGAACGCAAGAAGCTTTTGCATCTGCGTTCAGGGAGCCCGGCCATCAGGAAATGATTGGGGCCGTGCGTGCAATCAATAGCGCGGGATGGGCAGTCGGCGGGATCGGTTATGTTGGGACGACGCCCCGAGAAGCTGTGACAGAGGCTGGCGCGATCTGGTCACCATCGAATCAGTTGACGCGGGTGCCAGGAATGGTGACATTCCACGGTATCAACGACGCTGGATATGTGGTGGGGACGCAGAAGACGGTGCGTGGAAAGAAGGCGGTTATTTATACGTCGGTGGATGGCGTTCAGGATTTGAATTCGTTGATACCAGGTGCAGGATTCGACTTGGCGGAGGCGAAAGCGATCAACAATCATAACGAGATCGTTTGTGTCGACAGTTCTGGTTACAACGTGTATTTGCTCAAGCCGAGCTCATAGGAGATTGGGATGATTTTGTCTGCTGCTCTTGTTCTACTTGGGGCCCGCGCCACAACGGGATACACGGTTACCGACCTCGGTCACTTCGCGGTTTACTACGGCCAGGGCCTCAGCATTAATTCTCACGACGACGTTGCGATGATGACCACGGTGCCGATCTATGGGCCGAACCCCCAAGATGTGGATATGGATATCGACACCTACGTGTGGAGCAATGGTGTGACAACCCATGTCGAGAATCCGGCTTCGCCTGGAGACAGGGTGTGCCCCACGTTTTTGAAAGATGACGGTTCACTGCAGGGTGCGATCATGGGTGCCGATGGGGCTCCAACGAGTATGTTCACATGGTCAAAGACGGATGGATTCGCCATACAACCGGGCGCTGGGCAGCCAGCTATGTTAGCAAGACTTACGGATAGGGAGACTTATCTTTTGGAGGCTGGAGTTGACTCAACTCACACGCAACTGCGAGTCCAACACGATTCCAATGTCCTTTCACAAACCGAGGTTGGCGAATTCTTCCAACCGATGGCGATCAATCAAAACGGGGTGATCGTCGGTGATGATTCTCCGGACGGCGGTGATTTCCATGCAGTTCGAATTGATCCCGGCCAAGGTGCGGTTCCGCTCGCGATGCCGTCGAACCCTTTGTCGAGGCAGGCGACATCAACCGGCTACGATATCAATGATGCGGGATATGTTGCGGGTAGCGCATGGCTCGGAAGCTACCCGTCCGCTCACATTCCGGAGATCAAGATGGGTGCGATCTGGGCACCGGACGGAACCCTCACGTCGGTGTCCGATCCGAACGGGCTTTTCTTCTTCAAGATCAACAATCACAATCAAGCGGTTGGTTGGAAGGGGATGCATCGCGCTTCTTGTGCGGTTGTTTACGATTCGGTGAATGGTTTGCGGGATTTGAATACGCTGGTGCCTGCGGGAACTCCAAACCTTATCAGCGCGAGTGCAATCAACGACAAAGGATCGATCGTCTGTGTGTCGGCGGACAACGACGTGTTTCTTCTGAAGCCGATAGGAGATTGAAATGATATTGTCTGCTGCTCTTGTTCTGCTTGGTGCCCACGCCACCTCGGGCTATGCGGTTACAGACCTGGGGCACTACTTCGTGCATGCCGGCACTGGGATCAGCATTAATTCTCGCGACGAGGTCGCGCTCACGACGATCTTGGTGAACAACGAAGATAAAGATGAAGAAATCGACACCTACGTTTGGAGCAAGGGGACGACGACCCACATAGAAATTCCGAACGCACCAAGTGCCAAGATGTGGTTCACGGATATTAGGGATGATGGTTCGCTTAGGGGCCAGGTTCTCGATAGGGACATGTCCGTAGTCAACGGCTTTACTTGGACGAAGTCAAGCGGCGTAACGCTAACTCCTGCTCTGGATGGAAGCCAAGAGGCGGCAAGCCTCGTAGTCAAAGACACGTTTCTTGTTGAAGAGGGAATCGACTCGACCCACAGGTTGCTCAAGACGGTGCACCATTCCGACGTTCTTGCCCAGGTTGAGGCTGGCGACTTTTTTCAGGCCCATGCAATTAACGAGGCTGGTGCGATCACTGGATCTGCGCCTGACGCGGGACAAGACGATCATGCCATCCGAGTAGATCCCGGTCAAGACGTGACTTGGCTCGCAATGCCGCCGAACCCTCTGTCGAGACAGGTGTCATCGAACGGATTGGCCATTAACGATGCGGGCTATGTTGCGGGATGCGCAATGCTCGGCTTTGTCTCTCCGACGACACCAGAAGGCAAAATGGGTGCGATTTGGGCGCCGGATGGATCCTTGACGACAGTGTCCGACCCGACCGGCCTGGTTTTCTTAAGGATCAACAATCACAATCAGGCGATCGGGTGGAAGGGAGATAGTCATCCTTCTTGTGCGGTCGTTTACGATTCGGTGAACGGCTTGCGCGACTTGAACACGTTGGTGCCGGCCGGAACGCCGAAATTGCTTAGCGCAGCAGCGATCAACGATAATGGATCGATCGTCTGCGTGTCATCCGGCGACGAAGTGTTTCTGCTCAAACCGAACTCATAGGAGATATTGAAATGATATTGTCTGCTGCTCTTGTTCTACTTGGCGGTCATGCGACTTCCGGCTACACGGTTACAGACCTAGGCCATATCGGGGTGTTCTACAGCCAAGGCATCAGTATTAACTCTCACGACGACGTTGCGATGCTGACGATAGAGCCGATTTATGGACCAAGCCCCCAAAGCGTTGACACCGACATAGACACATATGTTTGGAGCAATGGGACGACGACTCATATAGAAATTCCGGGCGCACCAAATGCCAAGGTGCAATTCACAGAACTTAAGGAGGATGGTTCGCTTATGGGGCAGGTTCTCGACAATGAAATGTCCCCGGTCAACGGTTTTACGTGGACTAAGACCGACGGCGTCGCGCTCACTCCTGCTCCGGATGGAGGCCAAGAGGGTGCAGCAATCGTGGCTAAAGATACGTTCCTTGTGCAAGATGGGATCGACTCCACTCACACATTGCTCAAGACCGTGCACCATTCCGACGTTCTTAACCAGGTGCAGGTTGGTGAATTTTTTCAGCCTACGGCAATCAATGAAGCAGGTGTGATCATCGGAGTGGATTCTGCTGATGGCGGAGATTATCACGCCGTCCGAGTCGATCCTGGAAATAACGCGGTGTCGTTGGATATGCCCCCGCACATCCTTGGAAGACAAGCCACGAGCTCCGGTTTGAACATTAACGATGCAGGATATGTGGTGGGAAGCTCATATCTTGGTTTTCTTACAGTGGGTGCGCCCGCAAGTAAGATGGGTGCGATTTGGGCGCCCGATGGCACCCTCACATCGATCTCCGATGCAAACGGTCTTACGTTCTTCAAGATCAACAATCACAATGAAGTAATCGGGTGGAAGGGCATGCATCGCGCTTCATGTGCGGTCGTTTATGATTCGGTGAACGGTTTGCGGGATTTGAATACGCTGGTGCCAGCGGGAACGCCAAACCTTATCAGCGCGAGTGCTATCAACGATAATGGATCAATCGTCTGTGTGTCAGCGGATAACCATGTGTTTCTTTTGAAGCCTACGCCATGAGACGGAGACACCCATGATTCTTGCTGCATCACTAGTTCTGATTGCGGGGCAACTCATGCCGCGTTATAGCGTCACGATGGTTGACATCGGCGACGCGTCTCCTGGAAGAGTTCAGATGAATGCCAATGATGAACTTGCGGTCACGTCTGCGCCAGCAGGAGAAGAAGGAACGTTCTTTTGGAGCGATGGACATGTCACGAGAATCGAGATTCCTGACTCTAGCGATTTCTCCGGATACGTGATGACCACAGGCATCAGCGACAAAGGCACGATCGTTGGCTATCTGCGAAACAACCTCAAAGCACAGGGGCCGGGGATTAAGTGGTCGACGGCGAATGGAATGTCGACGCTTCATGTGGTCGAATCCGATGCGGATTATCTTGTAGAGGCGATTGGCGCGGCAAACGAGAATATCGTTGGAGTTCCTGACGATCGGGATCTCCCTTTCTTGGGAACGCTCAGCAATTCCAATTTCACACGTCGTGCCTCAATAGCGGATATCGATTTAGTGTCAGCACCTGACATAAATTGCCACGACGTCATTGTTGGAACCACGCAAGACAATGATGGGGTGGGCAGAGCATTTCGAAGTGAGCCCGGGAAACCATTGGTAAGTCTTCCTGTTCCGCCAGCCTCCGATCCTCACGAATGGGATTCTCAGGCGATGGCCATTAACGACAGTGGCTACGTGGTTGGGTTTACACATAATGAACGCCGAGGAAAGGGTTGGTGCGAAGGCGCCATTTGGTCCCCAAAAAACGAGCTAACGCGATTTCATGATTCTGCTGAGATCAAATTCTTGGGGATCAACAATCAAGGTCTGGTAGTAGGTCGGAAAGGTGCTGGATCCTGGCCGCGCGCTATTCTGTTTGATTCGAAATCCGGCTTGTGGGATTTAAATGCACTAGTTCCAGTCGGCACCCCCGTTCTTAGAGAGGCGTACACCATCAACGATCGAGGAACGATCGCTTGTTCGGCAATGGATGGACATCTTTACTTGCTCCGACCGATTAGCGGTTGATGCGTTGTCCTCGTGGTTGAACCGGCTAACATAGGACATGGGACAGAGGCCAGTTCGAGTTGCGGTAGTGGGCGCGATGGGGAGAATGGGGCGCGAGGTTTTGAAGGCGCTGACACCCCAAGAGAACTTTGATGTTCTTGTGGCTGTAGATCACAACAACGTTGGTGAAAACGTTCGGGATATTCTCGGCCCGAAGGCGCCGGACGTTGTCATCGAGCAGAAGCTTGGCGCAGCGCTGGAAAAGACGAAGGTCGACGTGCTTGTCGACTTTTCATCGGCGGGAGCCGCGGCGACGTATGCGTTGTCCGCGATCAAGCGCGGCGTTTCTCCTGTGATCGGGACAACGGGGATGAAGGACGAAGAGTTACGAGAGATAACGCTTGCCTGCACAGAGAGCAAAGTGCCAGGTATCTACGCCCCTAACTTTGCGATTGGCGCGGTGTTGATGATGCGCTTCAGTCAGATGGCGGCGAAATTCATGCCCGATGCGGAGATCATCGAGATGCATCACGATCGCAAAGAAGACGCACCAAGCGGTACTGCGATGTTGACGGCGGAGTTGATCCGGGCGGGGCGCATCACGGAACCATCCAAGAAACATGTTTTGCATCAGCGTGTGGAAGGGGTTCGAGGCGGAAAGTGGCAAGAGGTACCGATCCACTCGATTCGCTTGAACGGTTTGGTGGCGCATCAGATGGTGGTTTTCGGGGGACCGGGAGAGACGCTGACGATACGCCATGACTCGATGGATCGCACGTCGTTTATGCAGGGTGTGAAGTTGTGTGTCCGCGAGGTTGGAAATCTGAATGGGTTTGTGATCGGCATGGATAACGTTTTGTTTCGTGCGTAGGGACTTGGGGAAGATTTTGTAAACCCCCACCCCCATGCCCCTCCCCCTGCTCGTTGCCCTGCGCAGTTGGACGTGAGCTGATACAGAACGGGGCAACTCACAAGGAGAGGGGTGACGCGTGAGGATTGCTGTTGGCGGCGCGAACGTCTCAGCATCAACTGCCGTCAAAGTGCAACATATGTCAAGAGTTGATACATCGAAGTTTGAAACTCAGATCGATGCGGATGTGCTTTCGGAGTTGGAAGCACGCGATGATTCGGTCGACCAATTGATCGCTGCTGCGGAGAAGTTTGTCGATGGCTCGGAAGAGCAGGATTTGGCGGTGGAGCGCTACTTCATCGAGAAAGGTTGTTCGGATAAGTTGTCGGGATGGTTAGTGCGGGAAGCGAACACTCGCCGCGCGCCGAGCGAGGCAACGTCCGACTAGGATCGGTAGGAATTTCGCTTCACTCGAGAAGATAGCTTGCCCAGGTCGACAAACGCGGTTTGCGTGCCCTTCGGTTGTTTGTCGATCGTGAGGACGATGACGGGATAGTGGGTCTCACTCGTCATGCCACGATGGGAGTCGACCGTTACGCGGATCGTATGACCGCTTTTGGTGACCGACTTAATCTTCACGCGAGCGTCGCGCTGGAACAGTCCGGGGTAGATTACGAGGACGTTGCTCTTCCGCCAATTCACCTTCTTGATCGATTCCGGTTTTGGCGCATCGTTCCGTAGGAGCCGCAGAAAGTCAAATGCCTTGCGCTTAGTCTCCAAGATTTCTACATGCGGAGGCTTTGGAGAAATCGCCTCGGCGTTTGTGATAACGCTCCGATAGGGCAACGCGCCGCGCTGGAACGTTGTGAGGATGGCGATGGCGGCGACCAGCATTAATTGATACTTTACTTGCTCCCTTGTATGGGACGTGCGGTGCCGGCCAGTAGAATCTTATTAGGATGAATTTAAATGCCTTTGCGGCGGAGAAACGGCTCGCGATCTTCGACGAGTTGAGACAGGGGTTGGCGCCGAGCGTCGGTGAGTTCGATGAGGCGGTGCTGAAGGAAGGGAAGGTCAAGGGACATCCCCAAATGGGGACGACGCGTTACGAGCCGAGCGCATTGGTGTTCGAATTCATCTATCCGGACGCGCAGACCACCGCCACGGTTTTCTCGGTGCGGTTGTCGTCGCCGGAGCGGATTGTGTTTTTGCCGGTGCCTGACTGGGTGGTGGAGACGATTTGGCAGGGTGAGATCGATGGGACGTATCACTTTGAGAGCGAAGCGCTTGGTTTAGTGGCGGGATTGCAGGCCGAGCTGACGGAAGAGGGGAATTTGAAGTGGTTCGGTCCGCGACCGCCGAAGAGACGAGAGTGAGAGCGTTGCTTGGTTGCTGGGATCCTAGGTTTCGGATTCCGGATTGCACCCGGAGATGCGGAGACGTGGCGGTCTCGGAGTTTCACGCCCCGATTCTCGGGGGGTGAACTCCGCCGCAAAGAATCGCAAAGACGCAAAGAATTCGGACGGACATTGGTCAGTAAGTAGTTGGCGAGTGGTTAAGCCGTCCACGCGGAGGGGCGGAGTTTGCGGAGGTCGCGGAGTTTCACGCCGAGCCGCAGAGAACCGCAGAGGCGCAGGAAAACCTGAGGAGACGCCGAAGAGAAACCGAAGAGTCGAAGAGATCATGGAGAATCACAACTAGAATCGTTGCTTGTGAAAAGTCATGGGTAAATATCCTGAGCCGCCTGAGTGGAAAGATGCGAACGACCTCCGTCTATTCGATGGTATGTTCACGGACCTGTACGCAGAGGCATGGCGAGGGGAAGAAGATTGGGCGGTTTTTCTTGGTGTGATTGCTAAAGGTCCGTGGCGGTATGAATTTCGTGTTGATGGCGAGCCGGCGGAAATGATCCGCGCGTTTCAGTGGGTTGATGGCATCAACCCTCACCTGTTCATTTCAGTTGGGAATGTGAAGGTCGGTTGTTATTTCTTTGGTGAGAATAGTTTTGAATTGACCTTTGATCAGAGGGAGCTTGCGACGGAATTCGATTATCGTGAGCTGTTAAGTTTTATGCAAGTGCTAGCGACAAATTTGCAGACGACCATTTTGGTGTGTCCGGAGAATTGTCCAGAGCGTCCGATTTTTGCGGTTGGGCCTTAATGTCTGCGTGGTCGCACCTGCTCTCCGTCACGAGATGCGGTGGCGGTTTTGGAGGTCACCCAGAATCACTCCTGAAAACCTGGATGAAGTCCACTTTTGGAATTGGAGTTGGTCGCAGTGTTTCACGCCCGATTATTGGGTGAACTCCGTCGCAAAGAACCGCAAAGACTCAAGGAAACTCGGTGGCCAAAGGGACTTGCTCACGCCGAGAAACGCTGAGGTAATCGCTCTTAACCCCCGGTCCGATGTCAAACGGTGGTGGTTTTCAGTTGATCAATCACGGACCGGGGGAGCGCCGGACGTGTGGAACGCATCGGCCGCGCGCGAAGTATCGGATACATCCGAAGCACCTCCACCCCCGGACCTGTGAGTCCGCCTTCGCAGTTTAGGTCGTGACCTGTAACGGGAATCGACTGTTGCTTCGGCGGACCGGTCCGACCCCTCCTCCTCGCGCGCACGAATCATCGCGCCAAGAGGAGGGGTTCACCTGGTTTCCGTGTATCCTTCGTTCAATGACCACGATTTTGGCGACGTGGGAGCAGCCCGGAAAAGTCGCCGTTGAGACCGCTGCCCGCGCTTTGAATGAAGGCGCCGATCTTCGCACCGTTTTGGAGAAGGGGCTTGCGGCTTGCGAGCTCGATCCGACTTTGTTAGCAATTGGTTTAGGCTCTTTGCCGAACAGCGATGGGGAAGTGGAACTCGATGCTTCGATGATGGATGGTCGCGATTTGTCCGCGGGCGCGGTGTGCAGTGTTCGCGGCATTTGTCCCGTGATTTCAGTTGCGCGACGGGTGATGGAGAATACGCCGCACGTGATGATCGCGGGAGAGCAAGCGCGACGGTTTGCGATCAGTCAAGGATTTCGTCCGCAAAATTTGATGACAGCGGAAAATGTCAAACGATACGACGAGTGGAAAGAATCCCCCGCCGAAGTAGAGAAGGCATATGTACACACGACGGACGAGCACTACGGTGACACGGTGACGATGATCGGATGGGAATCGCCGGGGCATTTGGTGGCGGCATCGTCGACGAGTGGTTTGGCGTGGAAAATTCCGGGTCGAGTTGGTGATTCGCCGATTATAGGGGCAGGCATCTATGCAGATGACGAAGCGGGTGCGGCGGGCGCGACCGGGCTTGGAGAAGAGCTTTGGAAAGCTTCCGCCTCATTCAAAGCGGTGGAATTCATGCGACATGGGAAGACCGCGCAAGACGCTTGTGATGCGACGGTCGCACATATGCTGCGGCGACAGCCGAATTCGGCTTCGATGATGTGCGTGGTTTTTGCTGCCTCGCCTGCGGGCGATTTTGGTGCATCGACGACGGTGGGCGAGTTTCCGATGTGGATCTTGCAGAACGGGAAGATCGAGATGCGGAAGTATGGGGTTCCTTCCGGGTGAACGGTGAACGGTGCGTGGTGAATCGACGGATTCGGATCACCACAACGGCACAACGACACAACGGCTCACAACGTATTTGAGCCGATAGGTTAGTAAGCTGCAGAGCCTAAATCGTCAATGAACTCATCTTCGTATCCCCAGCGGAATCCTTCGTCGTGATCTTCAAAGACTTCGGCAATCCGGATTTTGAGTAATCGACACGGAGTGTGCTTCCTGAGATTGAAAAGTTCTCCGGCGACAGCGATTGATCGTCGATAGATACGATTTCGTCTCCTGTTTTCAAGCCAGCCTTTTTTGCGGCGCTGTCTGGGGCGACGGCGATGAATTGGTGGCCCTGAAGGCTGGGAGCAAGGTGGATTCCGTATGCATCGAGGGCTTCGGGGCCGGTTGGAGTTGTTGGCATTGTGCCGAGATACAGCTTGTGACCGGGAAAATCTATGATCGCTTTTCGGCCCTGGATGAGGTCGTACCCGAGGAGCCCTTGAAGCGTTCCGAAACTATGCGCTGGCGCTTCGGCAAGAGGAACGGATTTCATTTCTTGACTACCGAATGAAAATGAATCGGCTACGCCGATTTGCATCTGCCACTTTCGATTCAGTCCGCCGAGATTTGAGTTGCCGAGGATTTGGAAACCTTGAGTTGGCGCAACGGAGGCATCAATGGTCGAGATAGAGCAATCGGTGTCGAGCCCGAGTTTGATCGTTTGTCCGTTGATCGTTGCGTCGATGGCGTAGTGTCCGTCGCCGGCGTCTTGGAGGTCGACAACTTCCGGCTTTTGACCTAACCAAGTTTCCACTTGAGATTCGGAGAGTTGGCCCTGATTCCAGAAAGCAGCTTGACCAGTTTGTGAATCAATTCCAATCGCCTTTTCACGAAAGTGATCGAGTCCGATGACGCCGCGTACGTGCGAGGGAAAATTAGCGAGGGTTGCTTCACTCGGTTCTGGTGAAAGAAACGGAATCTGGACGTCGGCTTCCTTTCCGAGTTGGTCGGCGGTGTTCGGTTTGAGCAGGAACTTGAATGAACCGGTATCGATGCCGAACGTTTGGTCGGCACCTTCGATGTTTGCGCGGACCGCGAAAATTGGGCCGCGGTCGATCGGGAGCACGAAGTCTGGTCCCTGGGCTCGCGCGAATACGAAAGCGGCTATTCCTAGCATCTCAGGGGTTTAGACGATGGGTTCTATCGAGGGTTGGGTCGGCCTTTTGGTGGTGGGGCTTTTGGAGTTCTCGGGCTTCGGGGTTTTCGGAATTTCACGCAGAGCCGCAGAGAATCGCAGAGTCGCAGAGGTTCGTAATCGGATTTCACGCAAAGCCGCAAAGAAGATCGCAAAGACGCCAAGACGAATAGGGTGTCGGTCCACGCTGGCGGCTAAAGCCGCGTCAACAAAGCGGCGCTAAAAGCGCCGCAGTCCAAGAGCGCGAGCAAGCTCGCGCACTCCCAAATTATTTGGTGGTGAATTCGCGGGGGTCTGCGAATTTGCCTTTGAGGGCGGTGGCGGCGGCGGTCTGGGGGCTGACGAGGTGGGTTCGAGAACCGGGTCCTTGTCGACCTTCATAAGGGCGGTTGGATGTCGACGCGCTACGTTCCTGCGGGCGGAGGATGTCGCCGTTCATACCGAGACACATGGAGCATCCGGCGCGGTGCCACTCGAATCCGGCATCCGTAAAGACCTTGTTCAGTCCTTCTTTTTCCGCTTGCTCTTTCACGGCTTGGCTGCCGGGGACGACCATGGCTCGTACTCCGCTCGCAACGTGATGTCCTTGGACCACTCGGGCCGCTTCTCGCAAATCTTCAATGCGCGAGTTGGTGCATGAGCCGATGAAGACGGTGTTGACGGGAATGTCTTTCATGACATCGCCGGGTTTGAGGCCCATGTATTTGAGGGCGCGTTCTTCGCCGGGATCCGCGGGTTGAGGAATCGCCTGATCGATGTCGACGGTCATGGCGGGAGTGGTGCCCCAACTGATTTGTGGTTTTAAGTTGTTGGCGTCGATGTGTTCGTGGCGATCGTAGGTTGCGCCGGTATCGGTGACGAGCTTGCGCCATTCGCCGACCCAATGTTCGAGATCTTTTCCTTTCGGAGCGAATGGGCGATCGCCTTCGGCGATGTATTCGAACGTGCGATCGTCGGGGGCGATCATTCCAGCTTTCGCGCCCATTTCGATCGACATGTTGCAGATCGTCATGCGGCCGCTCATGGGAAGCGCGCGGATCGCGTCTCCGAAATATTCAGCGACGTATCCGGTTGCACCGGCGGCACCAAGTTTGCGGATGATGGCGAGGATGATGTCTTTTGCGGTGACACCGTTTGAAAGTTTGCCGGTGATTTCGATTCCGAGCGATTTCGGTTTGGAGGATGCGCGAAGAGTTTGGGTGGCGAGGACGTGCTCGACCTCGGTTGTTCCGATGCCAAATGCAAGAGCGCCGAACGCGCCGTGGGTGGAGGTGTGGCTGTCTCCGCAAACGATGGTCAGACCGGGGAGGGTGATTCCCAGCTGTGGGCCGATGACGTGGACGATGCCTTGCTTTTCGTGGCCGTAGCCGAAGAGGGGGACGCCGAATTCCTTGCAGTTTTTCGCGAGGGCAGCGAGTTGCTTTCCGCTGAGGGTCGACTCATCGATCGGGCGGCCGTCGGTGGGGACATTGTGATCGACGGTAGCGAAGGTGAGATCGGGGCGGCGGACGGGCCGGTTGTGCTCGCGGAGGCCATCAAAGGCTTGGGGGGAAGTGACTTCGTGGACGAGGTGGCGGTCGATATAGAGGAGGGCGCCGCCGCCGGGGAGGTCGCTGACGACGTGGGAGTCCCAGGCCTTGTCGAATAGGGTGGAAGGCATTGCTTGTCTATTCTACGTAAATCGTAAGTGGTAAATCGTAAATCGCCGGATTTCAGGCGGAAGTGGCACGGAGGTGGTCGAAACCCGGGCCATTTCAAATCGATAGCTTGCCCCCTCTCGCGCCTTATATAAATTTGCCGGGAACCAATTTCGCCGAATGGGATTCACACCGATGTTAGAGCTAAGCGGCCGGTTTCGGTTCGGCTCTCAGGAGAAGCAATGAAAAATCTAAAGATCGCAATGGTGATGATGGCAAGCGTAGCTGTAGCAGGCTCGGCGCTGGCCCAAAGCAAGATGGACAGCATGCACAAGATGAGCGGCATGCACAAGGGCTCCATGCAAGGGCATATGAAGATGAAGTCCATGAGCGCGCACGACAAGATGGTCGTGGACTGCATGATGACGGGGCTTTCGAAGGATGAGAAGATGACGGCTCATGAGCACATGATGAAGATGTCCAAGTCCGAGATGGCGGTCATGATGAAGCGCGGCTCGCTTTGCATGAAGGACAATCACAAGTATTTGGTTGGCAAGGAGCCGAGCGATAAACTCATGCACGAGCACATGATGAGCGGCTTGTCTAAATCTGAGAAGATGACGATGATGGGGATGATGAAGAAGATGTCGCCGAAGGAGATGGCGGTCGGCAAGAAGATGGTGACGAACTGCTGCAACTACGGCATGAAGCACGCGAAGTAATTTCTTTCGCGTAATTTTGGGAACCCGGAGTTCTTATGGGCTCCGGGTTTTTTTTGTTCTACGGGATGCTTGAGGCATTCACGGCGTCATCAACGCTCTTGAATGGATCGTGGCCCACGTTCTTAAGTTTGAGCCAATAGACTTCCCATGAGGCAAGATTGCGTGTTTCCATGATCCGCATCATCGGTTCACGGGTGGAGATGTTAGGAAAGCTCGATGGATCTTCGTAGAACACTATGATGGAGTGTTGATTTGGGCCTATGCCACCGGTAGTCGTTTTTTTGACCGCTTGCAGGATATGGAAATGGGAACCCCTCATTGGGGAAGGCGCAAACGTCCAACCGTCTTTGGCTTTGAGGTCATGGTGGAGGATGTCACTTATTTGTTGGAAGGAGATGTTCTTCAGCTTTAGCGACCGAAACACTTCCGGTTGCATTGTAGACGCTGGGAGGGTCGGCATTCCTGGGATTGTCTTGGCGTTCAGGGTTGGGTCTATATAGATGGTGTGAGATGAATCGACGTACGGGCTCAGGTTTGCGAGGAGGTCGGGTGTTTGTTTTTTGAGGAACGCGAAGATGCCGCCCATGATAAGGAAGGGGAGAACTATGAAAAGCACTAGCCGATACTTCTTCACGGTCTTGTCTTATGGTACGAGGTTTTCTAGTTTTGCGATGGTAAGCCGCCGGATTTTCGCGCAGAGTCGCAGGGCTCTGGCGCGGAAGTTTGGGTCACACCTCAAGGACCAGCGAGTAGCAGTACGGTTCGAATCAGGGGCTCAACATCGAAGAGACTTTATCGGCCCAGTAACCCCCACCCCCTGGCCCCTCCCCCTGCTCGTTGCCTTGCGCAATTCCTTGAGGGAGGTATTTAGGCTGGCAACTCACAAGGAGAGGGGTGCCGCTCTTCCCAATGATGTGTTGATGGTGGGAGCAAACGGAATTCCAGGAGGTGATTCTTCTTCGGCGACAAGCTAACTAGGCATCCTGTATGGTGTTGCAGACAAGGGAGCTCTTATAAGATACAGAAGGGTTGGGATGAAAGTGAAGTGGTTATTGATTGCGCTTGCCGTGCCTGTGATGAGTGCGAGGGTGATTGTTTGTCGCACTATTTCACCGGGCTCGGTTGTGGATCGCAAGACAGTTTGGGAGAGGGAGGTCGAGGGGGCGCATATTCAAGCGCAGCAGGCGGCGGTTTATGATGCGTCTTATGTTCGGATCCCGTATCCGAACGGCGATGTGCCAATTTCGCGGGGTGCGTGTACTGATGTCGTGGTTCGCGCGATGCGGCACGCGGGGTTTGATTTACAGAAGTTGATTCATGAGGACATTCATTCGCGGCCGTCGGCGTATCCGCGAGCGAAGCGGCCGGACACGAACATCGATCATCGTCGCGTTCCGAATCAGATCGTGTTTTTGAAGAAGTTCGGGATGCAGTTGACGAATGAAGTTTCGTCTTCCACGTTATCGCAATGGCGTGCAGGCGATCTTGTGTATTGGAAGTTGCCTTCTGGGTTGGATCATGTTGGGATCGTTTCGGACAGGTTCGGTCCGAGCGGGAATCCGATGGTCGTTCATAACATCGCGGGGTGTGTGGAGGAGGATTGTCTTACCGGTTGGAAGATCGTTGGTCACTATCGGTATCCGCGGGGTTGAGTGCTGAGTGCTGAGTATTGAGTGCTGGGTGAACTGTTTCCTCAAGTTTTAAGGGTTTGGGGGCGATCCTTCGACAGGGTGTTGGCACGCGGGCAATTAGTGGAGAAAGCGATTACCGTGAACCGGGTCCTTCGCTCGCAGGGATCTCAATAGATTACAGAGCAGAGGGCTCGCTCAGGATGACACTTGAAGGTGGCGCTGTACCTCCTATGCTGCGCCGCCTTTTCAAGTTGGCACGGATTTCGGCGCAAAGGCAGTAGAGTAGAAGGGTGAGCCGCTGGGGGTTGGTGATTGGGATTTTGGCGGCCATTGCGGCGGTCGTGTTTTCGGTCGTGGGGCAGCCTCATCGCGGTGACCATCGTCGCGTGTTGACGATCTGGGGCATTAATCTCGGACCCGATACGAAGGGGACGCAGGCGGTGATTCGGGCGTTTGAGGCGAAGCATCCAGATGTCCGTGTGAATGTCACTTCGATGGGTTTGGGGACGACCGACCCGCAGAAGCTCATGACGAGCATCGTGGGCAACGTTGCTCCCGATGTCATCTTCCAAGACCGGGTCGCGCTTGCGGATTGGGCGAGTCGCGGCGCGTTTCGCTCCATCGACGATTTGATCGCACGGGATCGAGAGAAAGATCCGGATTGTCCTAGGGTGGAGGATTACTATCCTGCCGCGTGGCGCGAAGTTTCTTATGGCGGGCATGTGTATGGAATTCCGATGGCGCTCGACACACGCGTGCTCTATTGGAACAAAGCGCGATTTCAGGAAAGAGCGGCGGAGTTACGCGCGGCGGGGATGGACCCGAATCGTGCGCCGCGCACATGGTCGGAAGTGCTTGCTTATAACAAGGCGCTGACTGAATTCAACAAAGACGGGTCGATCAAGAAAGCGGGATTCATTCCGAATTTCGGCGACTCGTGGCTTTATTTGTACGCATTTCAGATGAATGCGAATTTCATGTCGCCGGATGGGTTGCGGTGCACTCTCGATTCTCCTGAGACAGAGAAGGCGCTGCAGTTCATGGTGGATTGTTACGACCAACTTGGTGGATTGGAGAAAGAACTCGCGTTCGAGTCTGGTCTGTTGCAGAAGGAAAACGATCCCTTTGTGACGGGTCGAGTTGCGATGAAGATCGATGGCGATTGGATCTTGCCGGACATGGCACGGTTCGCGCCGCAGATCGCGCTGGGGACGTCGCCGCCCCCAGTCCCCGACGATCGTTACGCCTTGCGTGGCGCATTTGCGGGCGAGAAGGATCAATTTGTAACTTGGAGCGGCGGGCACTGCTTGACGATTCCCACCGGCGCGCGAAATGTGCAAGACGCCTGGGAATACATGAAATTCGCGAGCAGCATGGAAGGGCGCGAGATCGAGGCGAAGAGCCAGCAGGAGTGGGAGCGGCTGCGCGGCCGCGTTTACATCGCCAAGCAGGTCGCGAATCGGGTTGAGAACGAGAGTTTGCAGAAGGAGTTCCGCTCGGCGGTTCCGAAGTTTGCGGAAGCGATGGATGTGAACGTGGGGATGGCGAAGCATAGCCACACGCGACCCTCAACGATCGTCGGTTCGACACTGTGGTCAAAGCAGATTTCTGCGATGCAGGAAGCGCTGTATCACAGATCGACGCCGGCGCAGGCGCTTAAGACGGCACAGGGCGATGTTCAGCGGGAACTGGACTTGGCGCTCGACAAAGATAAGCATCCGCCGACAAATGAAACGTTGCCAATCCTTGCGGGATTGGGAATCTTGCTCCTTGGTATCGCGCTTTGGATCTCGACATGGCATCGAGCGAGGATGGGTTCGATCGCCCGACACGAAGGGCGATGGGGGATGGCGTTCGTGGCGCCGTGCTTGTTCGGGTTTGTCGTGTTGACGCTCGGGCCGATGCTCGCATCGCTGTATTTCAGTTTCACGCAGTTCGATGTTTTGAGTGCGCCGAGATGGGTGGGGCTGCAGAATTATCACGACATCGCTTTCGCAAATCGTCCAGACACGGTGAAGGCGCTGACAAATGTCGGTTACCTCGCGGGAATCGGCGTTCCCCTCAGCATCATGTCGGGCTTGGCCGTTGCGATGCTGCTGAACACGGCGACGAGAGGGATGCGACTCTATCGCACGTTTTTCTATATGCCGGCGATCGTGCCCGGAATCGCGAGCGCGATTCTTTGGACATGGGTGCTGAATGCCGATCCTAACCGTGGACTGATTAACTCAGGGTGGTCGCAGACGATCACGAAGTGGTTTGGAGCGCCGCCTCCAGTTTGGCTTGGCTCAGCGCATTGGTCGAAGGATGCGCTCGTTTTGATGGGTTTATGGGGCGTGGGGAGCGGGATGATTTTGTGGCTCGCGGGATTGAAGGGCGTGCCGACCAGCCTTTATGAAGCGGCGTCTTTGGACGGGGCATCGCCCGGAAAACAATTCTGGAAAGTTACGGCGCCGGTGTTGAGCCCACTGATCTTCTTTAACGTGGTCATGGGATTCATTTCGTCGATGCAGGAATTCGATCGCGTTTATGTGATGCGAAATTCTTCTGGCTCGGTTGGCCCGGATGACTCGTTCTTGACGCCGGTGTTCTTGTTGTTCCGAAACGGATTTATTCAGTTCAAGATGGGTTACGCATCGGCAATCGCGTGGGGAATTTTCGCGATCATCGTGTTGCTGACGTTGTTGCAATTTTGGCTCGCTCCGAAGTGGGTGCACTACGAGGTGGAGAAATGACGCCACTCGTTTTGTACACGATTGGCACGTTGGGTACTTGGCTTGGCCTGTTGCTCTTTGTAAGGTCGCTTTGGCTGTTTCTACTTTGGAAGCTAGATCGAAATCGCGCGGACATGGGTGCGTTGGCTACGAATGCGGTAGCGGGAATCGTCTGCTTGTTGCTGGGCCGATTTGCGGAGGGCCGATTCTCAACGGGTTGGGAAGTGCCGGTTGTGTGGTGGGTCATGCCGTTCGTGGCGTGGCTTGCGGTTACCTCGTTGATCCTTGCACTTGTCTATGCTGCGCTCAGCACGATGGCGTTGACTCGCGAGGCGCGAAGCGGAAAGTTGATCACCTCAGGATGTTGGCTTGCGGCTTGCGCGGTTGGGGTTTGGCTGTATCGGCGTGATCCGGAAAACACGATCAGCGTTTTGAAGGGATCGATTTCGATGACGCCAGCGACCACTGCGTTGATCGCGCTTTCGACAATCGCCGCAGTTTGCGTCATGGCGTGGGCTTCGCGAAGAGCGACGACCTATAAGTTAGCGAAGGGTGTAGTTTCGCACGTGGCGCTCATCGCAGGATCGATTGTCTTTGGACTTCCGCTTTTGTTCTTATTGATTACCTCGTTCAAAGAAGATCGAGACATGTCGTCTGCGAACGGAATCATTTGGGTGCCACGCGTGCAGCGGACGATGCCGTATTTCGACCCCGCGAATCCGATTTACGAGACTCAGTATTTGGGGGAGACGATTCAAGCGGCGATCACTAAGCGATTGCCGGATGGGACGGTGAAGTTGGATGTGAATAAGCCGCCTTCCTTGCGCGGCTTGGAAGTCGATACGACGTTTTCCGCGTTGAAGTTGGTGCCGCGAGATGCGCCGCTGGTGACGGCGACAATCGATGGGGTGGCGGCGACCGGCGTGGTGGTGGAAGACATGGAAGATGGTCGCGAGCGTGTGCGCGCCATCTCGCCTGATTCGGTGAAGGGCCATGAGGCGACTTTTACGCCCGATCAATTGCAACCGGTGCGAGACGTTGGATTACGGTGGCAGAACTACACGGAAGCGTTGAGCTATCTTCCACCGGAGACGGTTTTCGGCCTCGTATTTCTTCGCAATACATTGATCATCGCTTTACTGTCGGTGATTGGAACGATCCTTTCGTCTTCCTTGGCGGCTTATGCATTTGCGCGGATGCGCTTCCCGGGGCGGGATGCGATCTTCGCGATGTTTCTTGCGACGATGATGTTGCCCGGTGCGGTAACGATGATGCCGCAGTTCTTGATCTTCCGCAATTTGGGTTGGATCGATACGTTGTTGCCGCTGTGGGCGCCCGCATTCTTCGGCTCGGCTCTGAACATTTTCTTGCTGCGACAGTTCTTCCGGACGATACCGATGGAGCTCGAGGATGCGGCGAAGATTGATGGGTGCTCGTATGGACGAACGTTCTGGTCGATCATGATGCCTCAGATCAAGCCGGCGCTTGCGGTGATCGGCGTGACGACCTTTATGGCCTCGTGGAATAACTTCATGGGTCCGCTGATTTATATCAACTCGCCGGAGAAGATGCCGATCAGTTATGCGCTGCAGCTTTTTATGGGAGATCGCGGCGGCGAGCCCGGATTGCTGATGGCGTTCGTCACGGTGACGATCATTCCAGTGCTGTTGCTGTTCTTCTTCGCACAGCGGTACTTCATCGAGGGTGTGACGTTGAGCGGGTTGGGCGGAAGGTGAGGCGATCCCGGATCTCGGATCTTTGATCTCGGATCTCGAATCTTTGATCTCGGAGAGGGACGTAGGGCCTTGAGGTCCGTTGAAAATCCCTTGAATTCAGCAGTTCAGTAGAATGCGGAAATGCTTTTCGCAGCGCTTGCCCTCAGCGTTCTAGCAATGGCTCCGGACATCGTGATCACGAATACGAACGTGGTCGATGTTTTGAGCGGACAGGTGAGACGAGATCAGGATGTGGTGATCCACGACAAGAAGATCACCTACATCGGAAACCTCGGCTTACTGCATGCGAGTTCTGTGCCCGACATCGTCGACGGCAAGGGTAAGTACCTGATCCCTGGGTTATGGGACATGCATGTGCACTGGTACAACGAGCCGACGCTTGGTCTTTTCACAGCGAACGGGGTGATTGGCGCCCGGATCATGTTCGGCCAAGAGAAGCACAAGGATTGGAAAAAGCGCATCGAGGCAGGATCGCTGATTGGACCCCATATGATCGTGGGAAGTCCGATCATCGACGGCCCCCATCCACAGTGGCCGGGATCGTGGCCAGTTGGAAAGCCTGGAGAAGGCAAGGCAGCGATCGATAGAGTTAAGGGCGAAGGTTGGGAGTTTGCGAAAGTCTATACGTGGCTTTCTCGCAAGGCGTACTTTGAGATTGCTGACGAAGCGAAAAAGATGGGTGTCGAATTCGAAGGGCATCAGCCGTGGGGCATTACTCCGATCGAGGCAAGTAACGCCGGACAACGAACCATCGAGCACTTGGGTGATTACACGTGGTCGATGTCAGCCAACGCGGACGCGATGATCAAGACATTAAACGAATGTCCGGACGCCGATTTCCCGACGATGTATTTGACGACGCAGAGGGATGCGTTAAAGACCTATGATCCAAAGAAGGCGGCGCGCATCAACCGCGTGTTCGTGAAGAACGGCACGTGGCAATGTCCAACGCTGATCACGCTGACGAATATCTCGACCTTGTCCGATCCGTTGCACCAACAGGACCCTCGGTTGAAATACGTTCCGGAGTCTTTTGCAAGCGAGTGGCGCTCGGGAGTAGACGGGCGGTTCAACATCATCAAGCCGGAAGGATTCGATGCGGCCAAGGAAGTAGTCCAAGGTTGCAAACGGATCGTCGGTGATATGAATCGGGAGGGAGTGGGCATCTTAGCGGGAACCGATTGCGGAAATCCGTTTTGCTATCCGGGTTTCAGTCTTCACGAGGAGATGGCCATCTTCGTTGAGTGCGGGATGACGCCGCTCGAGGCGCTACGGACGGCGACGATCAATTCTGCTCGATATATGAAGCAGGAATCGCAGCGGGGAACGGTCGAAGTAGGAAAGCTAGCCGACCTGGCGCTGCTCGATGCAAACCCCCTAACCGATATTAAGAACACGACGCGAGTAAGAGCGGTAGTTCAAGGCGGCCGTTTGTTTCGGCGATCTGACCTAGATAACTTGCTGCTGATCGCTGAGGAAAGTTGCAGGGCTAAGAAGGGTTAGGCACTCACATCGGTAAATGGTAAATGGCGGAATGCTTACACGTGGCGGTTCGATATTTGTGCTTGTCGAGAACCTTCCGCAAGTGCGATCCGGCGCTTTTGCCTCACGATCCTAGCCTGAAGTGCCTACGGTCAGATCCCTCGCTGTGCTCGGGATGACAAAAAGAGCCAAAATCTATCTCTTGGCCGAATTCGACGTTTTAGTAGTGGGTGCAGGGCACGCCGGGATTGAAGCAGCGCTTGCTGCTGCCCGCATGGGCTTGCGAACCGCATGCGTGACGATGCGGCTAGATCGCATCGGGCATCTTCCTTGCAACTGCTCGATTGGCGGACCTGCTAAGGGTCACATGGCTCGAGAGGTGGACGCGCTTGGTGGTCAAATGGGCGTCACAACCGACTACGCGATGACACATATTCGGCGCGTTGGCACGAGTCGGGGACCTGCTGTGCAGACCTCGCGCGCGCATGTTTGCAAGTCGTTGTATCCGCAGATCATGCAACGAGTTTTGAGTGAGCAGCCGAATTTGACGTTGATTCAGGCGGCGGTTGATCGAGTGGTGACGATCTCGGATCTCGGATCTCGGATCGCAGATCTTAAGAGCGAGGGTGCTGGCGGAGTCCTTCTCGAGAATGGTGAGACCATTCGCGCGCGTGCTGTTGTGTTGACAACGGGAACGTTTCTAAACGGGCTGTGCCACGAGGGCAAGAAGCAAACGGTTGCGGCACGGCATGGTGATCAGGCTTCGATTGGATTGTCGTCTTGGTTGCAAGAACTCGGGGTTCGGATGCGACGCTTCAAGACGGGAACGACGCCACGCGTGAAGCGATCGACGGTCGACTTCTCGAAGATGGAAGAAATGGGAAGCGAGCCCGAAGCGGGGCCAATGAGTTTCTTGCACGACCGCGCGTTTCCAGTTCACGACTTGCTCCCGTGCTGGAAGACGTACACGAACACATTTACCCACGAGTTGATTTCTGAAAATCTGATGGAGTCCGCAATGTACTCCGGTCAGATCCATGGTGTGGGACCGCGTTATTGCCCGTCGATTGAAGACAAGGTCGTTAAGTTTGCGGACAAGAATTCGCACCCGGTTTTTCTCGAGCAGGAAGAGTGGGATTCGGAATCCATGTACGTGCAGGGCGTTTCGACATCTTTGCCGGCGGATGTGCAAATCGGTCTGCTTCGAACGATTCCAGGGCTTGAGAATGTGGAGATGATTCGGCCGGGTTATGCCGTCGAATACGACATGGCAGATCCGTTGCAGCTTACGAATCACTTGATGAGTAAGTTGCTGCCCGGTTTGTTCCTTGCCGGACAAATCAACGGTACGAGTGGTTACGAAGAGGCGGCGGGGCAGGGACTCGTGGCGGGAATCAACGCGGCTCGATTCGCTTCCAATCAGGAATTCATCGACTTCCCGCGCGATAACTCATTCATCGGCGTTATGATCGACGATTTGGTGACGAAGGGCGTTGATGACCCTTACCGCATGTTGACGGCGCGGGCCGAGCATCGGCTGCTGCTTCGACATGATAATGCAGATGCGCGACTCACGCCACTTTCCCAACACATCGGACTATGTTCCCCTGAACGATGGGATCGGTTCTGTGTAAAGCAAGATCGAATCGCGGAAGGGCTCGATGCATTGAAGAACGCTTATATCATGCCGGTGCATTCTGACAAGTTGGAAGCGATGGGTTCGACGGCCATCGCGAGTAAGGTGTCGTTGTTCGACATGTTGAAGCGGCCCGGAATGGACTTGAGCACGGTGTTGGCTTTGGCTCTCGATTGCGGAGTCGAAGTAACAGTGACTGACGATTGCCCTGCGAGAGAGCAGATCGAGTTGTCATCGATTTATGATGGCTATTTGAAGCACCAGGAGCGAATGGTGGTGCAGGCGCGGAAGCTCGATGATCTTAAGATTCCTACGGGATTCGATCTGACCGCTTTGAAAGGTTTGAGCTACGAGAGCCGCGAGAAGTTTGGTCGGGTGCGACCAACGACGGTGGGTCAGGCGAGCAGGATTCCGGGGGTGCGTCCATCAGATGTCGCACTGTTGATTGGACATCTCAAGGGAAGATAGTCGTCGTATAATTGAGTTATGAGTGAATTCGCGATTCGCCTTCATATCGAGCCACTTGAAGAGGGCGGATATTTGGCTACTAGTCCCGATGTACAAGGGTTAGTTGTCGAAGGAAGAACACGCATGGAGTGCGTTGAATTTGCGCAGGATGTCGCGCGCAAGATCGCGGAAACCTGTATTGAGCAAGGCGATCCGTTGCCAGAGGTATTTCGGTCTCCTGGACTTGAAGTGCTCGAATTTACGATTCCGGTTCAAATTGCATCGTAGATGGGACGACTGTCAGGATTTACTTATGGCGACGTTGCTCGCAAGCTTCGCAAGCTAGGGTTTCACTTTCAGCGTCAGGCAGCCGGAAGCCACGAAGTGTGGCGCCACGACGATCGGAGGAAGGCAACGCTTGTTCGGCACACCGGTTCGATGAAGGAAGGAACCTTACGCGCGATTCTTCGCGAGGCTAGCATTGACGTTGAAGAGTTTCTAAACGCTTAAGATTGCGTTGGGGCAGTCCTTCTCGACTTCGCGTGCTCCAGCATCAGAAACTCACTAAAGTTTTCTTGGGTGAGCATCCCGACCAATTCATCCCCGTTCATCACGAGAAGCGGAT
>Ga0070666_10000514_pt1 | contig 23396 bp, 15 predicted proteins | sample KBSS23metaG_FD_64677 | JGI IMG/M metagenome (GOLD analysis project Ga0070666, IMG submission 64677) | Switchgrass rhizosphere microbial communities from Kellogg Biological Station, Michigan, USA - KBS S2-3 metaG | ecosystem: Host-associated > Plants > Roots > Rhizosphere > Soil ... | reverse complement strand
TTACGAAACAGTCAAGTATTTCAACAACGAGCGTCACGAGTTGGCGCGCTTCGATGTTGCGCTGCGCGATTACGAGGAAGCAACGATCAAGAGCCAGAAGACGCTTGCCGTCCTCAACATCGGTCAGGCCGCCATCGTCGCGGTTGGGCTGACCCTGTTGCTCTGGCGCGCGGCTGCCGGCGTGGTTGCCGGCACACTGACGCTGGGCGATCTGGTGCTCGTGAACGCGTTCCTGCTGCAGCTCGCCATTCCGCTGAACTATCTCGGCATGGTCTACCGCGAAGTCAAGCAGGCGATGATCAATATCGAGCGCATGTTCGGCCTGCTCGACGAGCCGCTCGAGATCCGGGATGCGGCCGCAGCGAAACCGCTCGCCGCGGCGCATGGCGAGGTGCGGTTCGAACACGTGTCGTTCCATTACGATCCGGACCGGCAGATTCTGCACGATGTGGATTTCGTCATCCCGCCGGGCAAGACCGTCGCCGTGGTCGGCACCACCGGTGCCGGCAAGTCGACGCTGTCGCGCCTGCTCTACCGCTTCTACGACATCAGCGCCGGCCACATCCGCATCGATGGTCAGGACATCCGCGACGTCACCCAGGATTCGCTGCGCGCCGCAGTCGGCATCGTGCCGCAGGACACCGTGCTGTTCAACGACACGATCTACTACAACATCGCCTACGGCAAACCCACTGCCGTGCGCGAGGAAATCGTCGCGGCCGCGCGCGCGGCGCACATCCACGATTTCATTGCGAGCTTGCCGCTGGGCTATGAAACGCGCGTCGGCGAGCGTGGGCTGAAATTGTCCGGCGGCGAGAAGCAGCGTGTCGCAATCGCGCGCACGGTACTCAAGGATCCGAAGATTCTTGTGTTCGACGAAGCCACCAGCGCTCTCGATACGCGTACGGAAAAAATCATCCAGGCCGAACTCGGTGAAATCGCGCGCGAGCGCACGACACTGATCATCGCGCACCGCCTGTCGACGGTTGTCGATGCGGATGAAATACTCGTGCTCGATCACGGCCGCATCGTCGAGCGCGGTACGCACGCCGAGCTGCTCACCCAGCGCGGGCGCTACGCCGCGTTGTGGACGATGCAGCAGCAGTCGCGTGGCGATGCGCGGGCGCTCGAAAGCCCGGCCGAAGCTATCCTTACTTAAGAGTCTGTAATGCTTGAATTGAAAGCGGCTACTTTGACCTCGGCCGCCGAGCCTGCGTTGCTCGCCGTGGCCATCGCGCCCGCCATGTCTGTGCCTTAACAACCGGTCGGGTCGCTATCCTTGCTTACAATTCTTGCATCACTGGTCACCGACTTTTCTACTATACTCGTGCGAGTCTGGGTGGGGTTGGAGTCATCGGCGTGGCCAGCGAGAAATACCTCTCTGTCATCGGCTTGAGCGACGAAGACACCGCGCATCTGCGTCTGCTGCTGCGCAAGATCTACGGTCACCTCGACAACCACTGGCGTTGGGGGGCCGAGGAAAACGCCGACCTCATCATTGTCGATCCGAGCGAACTGTCCGGCCAGATTGCGCGCAACCGCGCGTTCAGCGGCGGCCGTCGCTGTGCGATCTATGACGAAAAGGAGCCGCTGCGCGATGGCGAGGCTAGACTGGCCCGACCGCTCAAGGACGAAAACCTGATCGCCGTACTCAACGGCAATGCCGAAACCGGAGTGGGTCTCGGCGCGCCGGTAATGCAGCACGGCGACGATTTCTACGACCTGGATTCGTTCAACCCGCAATTCGAACTCGAGGACGCAGCAGCGGCGGACGCTCGCGCGCATCGTGGTGGCGAACACACGCCGGCCCTCGGTCTGGACGAGATGCTCAAGCCGGATTCCGAAGCGGCCAAACCCCAATTCTCCGTGCCTGGGAAACTGCGCCAGGATACCGGCGTCGAGGCCACGCCCGGCGGGCTGTCCGCGCGCAGCGAACAACGCGTCGCCGACTCCGTGCGCGGCTTCGGCCGGCTGGCGCGCGAGGAAACGCACACGATCAATACCGCGCCGCCGGTCAAACGCGGTCAGACGCCAGCGCCTACGAAACAGTATGTGCTGCGCGACTATCTGCGCAGCGATCAGCTCGGCGGCCCGGCCCAGCTCACACTCGCCGATGCGCCCGCGCTGACGCTCGATCCGAAAACGCAAAGTTTCCATACCACGGGCAAACTGCCGTCGCTCGCGCCGTACTGTGTCCGTGAGCTGGCACCCTCTGCCTGGAAGACGCTGACCACAAGCGATCTCGCGCAGGTTCGCGCCGAGCAACCCGCACAGCCGTATTCGCGCCTGATCTGGCTCGCGGCACTGCTGGGCTCGGGTGGTCGCCTGGCCTCGCATCTGGATCCCGGCGGTCGCTACAAATTGAAACGCTCGCAGCAGGCCGAAGCCGATTTCCCCAGCCATGCGCGCATCGTCGCGGCGCTGGCCGCACCCGCCAAGGTGAACGAAATCGCCGCCGCCAGCAGCGCGGCGATGGGTGAGGTTTTCGACGTCATCAACGCCTACGATGCCATCGGCCTGATCGATATGGAACGCCGCCTGCCGCGCCATGCCGAACCGGAGCCGACCGGGCTTTTCGCCCGCCTGCGCAATCCATTCGGCAAGTAAAACGCCGGCGCGCTTGACCGCACCGCGGAAACGGCGACAATCCCGCTATTCCTAGCGCAACGCAGATTGCGTCGACAGTTGACGACGGGGGACCGGACAATGACCAGACGTTTGGCGCCGCAGGGCGTGGATGAACAAGATGTGGCCTTGTTGAGCGATTTGCTCGACCAGGCGGCGCCGGCGCTGAAGTCACCTTGGAAGCTGCACAAGGGCGACGATGCGGAAGTGATCGTCGTCGATGTCGACTCCGTTTACGGCCATATGGATTGGCTGCGCGCACACGGGCTTGGGCGCACCGTCGCCGTGCTCACCGAGCACCCGCCCTCGCCGGAATACGATCTGGTACTGCAAAAGCCTTTATCGGTCGTGAAGCTGGTCGAAGTGCTTGACCGAGCCGCCGAACAGACGCCCGACGGCCCGGCGTGGAGCGCCGAACCGACACCCGCACCCACACCGCGACCCGTGCCGAAAGCGGCTATCGCTCCCCAACCACCGCCACCGCCGCCGCCACCGCCGCCCCCCCCACGCGAACGTCACCTGGCCGACTGGCTTGTCGATGGCGCAATGGTCGCGCCGGTGCGCCTGCACAGCGCCGGTGCGCCGGACCTCGTGCTCGATCCGCACAACAAGACGTATTACGCCGAGGGTGCCGTGCGCGCGCTCGCGCCGCATTGCGCGCGCGTGCTCGCGCGCGAGGACTGGCACGAAGTCGATCCGGCGGAAGTAGCCCGGTTGCAAGCCGGCGGCAAGGGCCAGTCGTATGCGCGCCTGCTTTGGCTCGCGCACGCGCTGGGTTCCAAGGGCCAGCTCGCCGTCGGTCTGCCCGGCAACGGTCGTTACAAACTGTCGCGCTGGCCACAGATCGAACGCGAATTCCCGAAGCATTTCCGCATCGCCACAGTGATGATGAAACAGCCCGCAACGCTCGGCGAAGTCGCCGAACAAAGCGGCGCAACGCTCGCCGACGTCATCGACTTCACCAACGCTTATTACGCCACCGGCTATATCGACATCGAAGGCGCGCCGGGTACCGCGGCGCCAACCCAGCGCGATAGTGGTCGCGGCGCGATCCTGTCCCGGCTGCGCAATCCGTTTGGCGGAACCTGAGCTTGGCGGAACCTCTGAATAAGCGTCGCGAGCGAAGGCAGATCGCGCGACGCCGGAGCGCAGGAACCGGAGTGTACTCGCCAGTACATGAGGATTACTCGCTGCATCCGCGGCTCGCCCTCCGGGCCAGCTCCGCTGTTCGCTCCGGCATCCTGCCTGCGCAGTCCGGGCATCGCCGGCGCGTGATATGCCGAGCGCAGTAGCTCATTCAGAGGCTTCCGGCATGAGTGCAAAACGGATGCCTGCCGTGTTCGTTGGCCACGGCTCGCCGATGAACGCAATCGAGGACAACGCGTTCACGCGCGGCTGGCAGGATGCGGCGCAGCGGGTCGGCAAACCGCGCGCGATTCTCTGCGTTTCGGCGCATTGGGAAACGCGCGGCATCCACGTCAGCGCCGCCGAACGTCCGCAGACGATCCACGATTTTTACGGCTTCCCGCAGGCATTGTTCGACGTGCGCTATCCCGCGCCGGGAGCGCCGGCGCTCGCGCGTCAGATCGCGCAAATGATAAAAAGCGGCAACGTATACACGGATTCCGACCGCGGTCTCGACCATGGCGCGTGGAGCGTGCTGCGCATCATGTATCCGCATGCAGACGTGCCGACGCTGCAGTTGAGCCTGGACATGACTCTGCCCAATGCGGCCCACTACCGGCTCGCGCAGGAACTCGGGCCTCTGCGTGACGAAGGTGTGCTGATCCTCGGCAGCGGCAACATCGTGCACAATCTGCGCGAGTTCGCCTGGAATGATCCAGCACCGCTGGACTGGGCCGTACGCGCCGATGCCAGCGTGCGCGCGCGCGTCGCGGCACGCGATGACACCGCGGTCGTAGGCTGGAGCAGCCTCGGCGCCGATGTTCTGCGCGGTATCGCCGGACCCGAACATTTCCTGCCATTGCTTTACGTGCTCGCGCAGCGGCAGACTGATGAGTCAATCCAATTTTTCAATGACGCCGTGATCAGCTCGATCTCGATGACTTGCTTGCAGGTCGGTTGAAAGCGCCGGTTCTGTGCACGGAGAAAATGTTCCGACATGAATTACCGCCATGCCTTCCACGCAGGCAATTTCGCCGACGTTTTCAAGCACGCTATTCTCGTCGGCCTGCTCGAAGCGCTGAAAACGAAACAAACGCCTTTCTGCTACGTCGACACCCACGCCGGCGCGGGCCGCTACGATCTGCGCGGCGAAGAAGCGTACAAGACGCGCGAGCACGAAGCCGGAATTGTGCGCCTGCTGCACGCGACGCGGCTGCCGGGACCGCTGCACATCTATCTGAATCTGGTGCGGGCGCTGAACAACAGCAGCGGCCATCACGATCCGGCGATTTATCCGGGTTCGCCACTGCTCGCGAGCCTGCTGCTGCGCGAACAGGATCGCGCCGTGCTCTGCGAGATGCAGCCGGACGAAGCGGCCAAACTCAAAGCGCTGTTTGCCCACGATGCGCGCATCGGCGTGCACGCGCGTGACGGCTATGCCGCGCTAGTCGCGTTGCTGCCGCCCAAAGAACGCCGCGGCCTGGTGTTGATCGACCCGCCGTTCGAGGCGCAGGAAGAGGAATTCCGCACGATCGAGGCCACGCTGCTGCAGGCGCTCGCGCGCTGGCCGACCGGTACTTACGCGATCTGGTATCCGATCAAGCTGCGCCACCAGCCACAGCGGTTTCAGCGCTGGTTCGCCCAGCAGAGAATCCCGAAAGTGCTGTGTGCCGAAATGCTATTGCACCCTGACAACTCCATCCTGCGCCTGAACGGCTGTGGCATGGTCATCATCAATCCGCCATGGAAGTTCGACCGCCAGCTCGAAGAACTGTTGCCGAGCCTGCGTGAGCACTTGGCGCAAGGACGCTACGGCGAGACGCGCGTGGAGTGGCTCACCGGCGCTGCCTGAGCAGGCTCAATCAGCGACGTCTGGCTCAAAAAACGACCAGCGTATTTCCGGAAATTGCGCCTTCATCGCCGCTTCGACGCGATTCGTCGAAGCAATCAGTTCCTGAGCGCGTTCGGCGCGGATCTGCGCCTTCACCGCCACCATCACGTCCGGCCCGAGCTGCATCGCGATCAGGTTGAATACGCGATCGACTTCCGGCTGCGCGTTGAGAAAATCCAGGATCGCCGCGTGCGCGCGCGGCTCCACGCTCTGCCCGATCAGCAGCGCCGCGCATTTGCGCGCCACGAAAATCGCGACCAGGCACAACAACACGCCGATCGCGATCGAGCCGGCGGCGTCGAACAGCGGGTTGCCGGTCGCGATCGTCGCGAGCACCGCAATCAGTGCAAAGCCGAGGCCGAGCAACGCCGCAAGATCTTCGCCGAACACGACGATCAGTTCGCTCTGCCGGCTTTCGACGAACCAGCGCCATAGCGTCTGCCCGGCCCGTGCCTTGTTCACCTCGCGCAGGCAGCCCCACATCGAAAACGACTCGGCGACAAGCCCGAAGCCGAGCACGCCGACCGCGAGCCATGGCCAGTGCAGCGGCTCATGCACCTGCACCTTATGAACGCCTTCATAAACGGAATAGACACCGCCTACGAGAAACAGCAGCAGCGCGACCAGAAACGACCAGAAATAGATCTCCATGCCGCGGCCCAGCGGATGATCCGCCGTCGCTTTCTTCTTCACGCGACGCATGCCGATCAACAACAGACCCTGGTTGCCGCAGTCGGCGAGCGAGTGCACCGCTTCGGCCGCCATCGATCCGGAGCCAGTAAGCAACGCTGCGACGAGCTTGGTCGCAAAAATCATGGCATTCGCGCCGAGCGCGAGAAAAATCGTCTTGCGCGAATCAGCTTTTGCGGACATGCGGCTTCCCTGCCCTGATTTTCGCCGGTGCTGGCGCCACGCCTTCCTGCGCCAGCAGCGAAGCTTGCATCTTCTTGCTCAACTTCGCGCGCACCAGTTCATAGGAGTGACGGACGAATGCGCGCATCTGTTCGCCGGAAAAGCGTTCCGGCTCGGTGATCGTTACCCAGAATGCGCGCGCCATATAGTGCGCCGGCCCGATGCCGGGCTGGTCGGTGAGTTCGAGAAAACGCTCGGGATCGACCTTGAACGAAATGCGCTCGCGGTCCGGCCCGCGCAGGCAGAGCACGGCGAACATCTTGCCGGCGACGGTAAAGACGAGATCGTCTTCCCATTTGATGCCGCTGGCGACAGCGGGCCAGCCGGAGCATAGATTTTCAAGTTCCGATGAATTCATCTGGACCGCGGAAAACTGAATACGAATGGGGATTTTAGATTTTTTGCTCGACCGCAGTGCAACATGCTGCACGGATGGTAACACCGCCGAAATCGTTCTATCTCGGCAGACGTCCGCCGCCGCGGGCTGAGCGTGACCGCATGCCGCCGCAGCTCCCCGGTGAGCCGCTGCAGGCGCGCGACGGCAGCGAACTGCTGTTGCGCCCTATCCACCCCGACGACGTCGCCGCTCTGCAACGCGGGTTCCGGCATCTGTCGCCGGATGAAATCCGCATGCGTTTCCTGCATCCGCTGACCGAGTTGCCCGACGCGTTCGCACGCAAGCTCTGCGATCTGGACGCCGGCCGTGCCGTGGCCTTCGTGCTGATCGATCCGCCGCCATCGACTGCGCCGGAAATCCACGCAGTCGCTCGTGCCGACGTCGACCCGGTCACGCTCGCCGCCGAGTTCGCCGTCATCGTACAGCGGCACTACACCGGCCAGGGCTATGGTCGTCTGCTGCTGCAACGCGTGATCGAGGCCTGTCGCGCCCTCGGCGCGACGGAGATGTGGGGCGACGTGTTCATCGACAACGGCGCGATGCTCGAGCTGTGCCAGAGTCTCGGCTTCGAGCGGCGCTTGCTCGAGCACGAGCCCGGGCTGGCGAGAGTGACGCTCGCGCTGACGTGAGTCGAGTTACACGCCGGCCGCAGACCGACAGAAAGCTCCGTTCACCTTAGGCCGAACAGCAGTGAGAGTCACCAGATCCGAACCCGTTCGGATTCTGCCCGCCACATCGCCTGCCCGGGCTTCACGCCGAACGCCTCGTAGAACTCCGGCATGTTCGACAACGGCGCGTTGACGCGCCATTTCGGCGGCGCGTGTACGTCGCTGAGCAGGTGTTGGCGCAGTTCCTCTTCGTGCTGCTCGTACAGCCATGACAGTGCGTAGCCCAAGAAGAAGCGCTGCATTGGCGTGTAGCCGGCGATCTTTTCGCCTTTCTTGTATTGCTCGGTTTTCCTGAACGCGTCGAGGGCGATCAACATGCCGCCGTAATCGGCGATATTCTCGCCCAGGCTGGCGCTGCCATTGATATGCAGCCCCGGCAACGGTTCGTAGTTGTCGAACTGTTTCACCATTACGTCGGCGCGCTGGGTGAACTTGGTCGCGTCGTCCTTCGTCCACCAGTCGACGAGATTGCCGGCGGCGTCGAACTGACGGCCCTGGTCGTCGAAACCGTGCGTCAGTTCATGGCCGATCGTCGAACCTGCGGCGTATCCATAGATCACCGCGTCGTCGATGTCCCCGTCCTTGACGCCTGGAATCGCGAACGCCGCCGCCGGCAGCACGATTTCATTGCTGGTCGGGTTGTAGTACGCGTTGTATGTCTGCGGCGTCATGTCCCATTCGCTGCGGTCGACTGGCTTGCCGACTTTCGCGATGCGGTCTTCGAAGCGCCAACGCGTGGCCAGCATCATGTTCTGCGCGTATGAAGCGCGGCCTATCGTCAGCGTCGAGAAGTCTTTCCACTTGTCCGGATAGCCGACCTTCTTCGTCACCGCCGCGAGCTTTTCGCGCGCTTTCGCTTTCGTTTCCGCGCTCATCCAATCCAGGCGGTCGAGGCGCTCGCCATAGCTGGTGCGAATCGACTCCACGAGCGCGTTGTAGCGCTGTTTCGCGCTGTCCGGAAAATATTCATCGACGAATATGCGGCCGAGGATCATGCCGAGCGCCTGGTTCTCGGCATCGAGCACGCGCTTCCAGCGCGGCCGCTGTTCCTGCTGGCCGGTCAGCACGCGGCCATAGAAATCGAAATGCTCGGCGTCGACGGCCGTGCCGAGATAATCGGCATAGGCATCGAGCAGGTGCGCACGCAAATAATCGCGCAATACCGGCAGCGGCGTCTTCTTCAGCTGCGCCTGCAGGCCGGTGAAGAATTCGGGCTGACCGACGATCACGTACGGCGTATCCACATGCAGCGCCTGCAAGCGCTGCGGCCAGAGGATTGCGGGGGTGTGCTTTTTCGCAAGTTCCGCGGGCGTCATCCGGTTGTAGTTGCGTTGCGGATCGCGCAGGTCGGCGAGCTTGCGCGAGACTTTCGCCAGCGCGGTTTCGAAGGCCATGACTTTTTGCGCGCTGATCGTCGCCGCCGCATCGTCTTCGCCGAGCAGCCGCAACAGGTTATGCAGGTGCGTCACGTACGCGGCGCGCGCCTTGGCAACGCCGCCTTCTTCATTGAAATAGTAGTCGCGTTCGGGCAGGCCGAGGCCGCCTTGGTTCAGGTACAGCGCCATCGTGTCGCTGTGCTTGAGATCCTGGTAGACGCTGCCATCGAAAAAGACATCGACGCCGAGCGGTTTCAACGCGAATGCCGCGTCGAGAACCTGCGGCAGGCTCTTCGCTGCATCGATGCGCGCGAGTTCATCCTTGATCGGATCGAGGTTCAGCCGATCGGCTTTGGCGTCGTCCATCGCCGTGGTCCAGAAGTCGCCGATCTTCTGCTCATCACTGCCGCGAACGGGGTTTGCATCGGCCGCCGACTTCTCGCTGATCTTGCGCAGCGTCGCGTAGAGTTCTTCGTTGACTGCCTTGCCGATACCCCAGCTCGATTCCGACGCTGGAATCGGGTGATTCTTGAGCCAGGTTCCGTTCGCGTAGCTGAAGAAGTCGTCGCCCGGATTGATCGAAGTATCGATATTCGCGGCGACGACGTCTGGCGCAGCCGGTGTAATCGCCGCAGGTTCGGCCTGCGCCGACGCAGCGACGCGTGCTGGGGCTGCGCTGCAGCCGGCGGCGGCCGCGGCGATAGCGGTGGCCAGGGCAGACAGACGCACAGCGCGAAGCCAAGTTTTCATCGCGGGAATTCCTGATGGGATAGGCCGATTTTAACTGTTTTGGCCGCGCGCAGCCCCTGCCCCAAGTCATGCCGGAGTTCGCACGGGCATAAAAAGTTGAAAGGTTTCACGCGCTCGCACGTCGGATCAGAAAGCGCATCTGCGGTCGGCGCGTTGCTTGCGCTCCGCCGTGCTGCGTCCATCCGCACCGTATGCGGAATCAACCACTGGGAGGAGTGCATCATGAAACGCATCATTGCTGTTGCAATCGCCGGGATGTTTTGCGCTGCGGCAAGCGCTGCCGATACAACGGATACCAAGGCGACTTACGCGGATATCGAGGCCACCTTCGGCAGCGTGCCGACGTTCCTGAAAGCGTTTCCGGCCGTCGGCATCGCCGGCGCCTGGAACGAAATGAAGTCGTTGCAGATGAACCCGCACACCGCATTGTCGGGCAAGGAGAAGGAACTGATCGGCTTGGCCGTCGCCGCGCAAATACCATGTCAGTACTGCATCTATGCCCACACGGATGCAGCCAAAGCCAATGGCGCTACCGACGAGGAGGTGCGCGAAGCAATCGCCATGTCGGCATTGACACGGCATTGGAGCACCTTCCTCAACGGCGCGCAGATCGACATGGAAGGGTTCAAGCGCGAATACCAGGCGGCGATGAAATTCGCCGGCGAGCAGGAAGAAAAGGCCAAAGCGAAACAGCCGAAGAAGAAGTAGGACTCAGGCAGGCCCGTGCGCGTGTTGCGCACGGGCACTGCCGCGCCGGTGCCGCAGGCGTTCCTGCAGGCGCTCGAAATACAGATAGATCACTGGCGTCAAATACAGCGTCAACACCTGCGAGGTGAGCAGTCCGCCGACGACAGCGAGACCGAGCGGCCGTCGCGCGTCGGCGCCCGCGCCCACGCCCAGCGCGATCGGCAGCGTGCCGAACAATGCAGCGAAGCTGGTCATCATGATTGGCCGGAAACGCACGATGCAGGCGTCGAAAATCGCGTCCTGCGGCGCTTCGCCGGCGCGCTGCTTTTCCAGTGCGAAGTCGATCATCATGATCGCGTTCTTCTTGACGATGCCGATCAGCATGATCAGGCCGACCGCCGCATACAGGTTCAGGTCGATGTGGAACAGCAGCAGCGTGATCAATGCGCCAAAGGCCGCCGTCGGCAAGCCGGACAAAATCGTCAGCGGATGGATGAAGCTTTCGTACAGAATGCCGAGCACGAGATAGATCACGAAGATCGCGAAGATCAGCAGCACGCCCATGCCGGCGATTGACGATTGGAATGCCTGCGCGGCGCCCTGGAACGAACCGGTGATCGAGTCGGGCATTTTCAGCTTCGCGACCGCGCCATCGATGCGCTCCACGGCCTGGCTCAGCGACATGCCCGGTGCGAGATTGAACGACAGCGTAACCGACGGCACTTGGCCCAGGTGGCTGATCGTTGCCGGACCGACGGATTTTTCGAAACGCGCCACCGCCGACAGCGGCACGAGCTGGCCGCCGCTCGAGCGCACGTAGATCTGGCTCAGCACCGCCGGATCGTCCTGGCGTTTCGGATCGACTTGCATCAGCACCCAGTACTGATCGATCGAGGTATAAATGGTGGAAACCTGCTGCGGACCGAACGCCGTATACAGCGCGTTTTCGATCTGCGCCGCGCTGACACCGGTCGCCGCGGCGGCGTCGCGGTCGATCTTCACGTCCATCTCCGGCGTAGCGATGAGCAGGTCGCTCGTCACATCCTGAAAACCTTGCAGTTTGCCGACGGCATCGACGAGCTTCGGCACAAACGCGAACAGCTCCTTGGTGTCGATGTCCTGCAGCGTGTACTGGTACTGCGTCTTGGTCAGCTGCCCGCCGATGCGGATGATGGGAATGTTCTGCAGATAGACCTTGAAACCGGGAATGCCGGTGAGCTTGGGCCGCAGTTCCTGGATCACCTGCTCCGGCGTGCCGCGCTCGCCGCGCGGCTTGAGCGTGACGATCATGCGTCCGAGATTCAGCGTGGCGCTGCTGTAGGACGCGCCCATGAACGCCATCACGCCTTGCACATTCGGATCTTCGCGGATGATCTTCGCCGCGGCGTTGTGCTTGCGTGCCATTTCGTCGAAACCGACGTCTTGATCGGCTTCGGTGAACACGAACAACTGGCCGGTGTCGTCGCTCGGCAGGAATCCTTTCGGCGCGACGTAGAACAGCGCGACCGTCGCGGCAAGAATGACGAAGAATCCGAACAGCACCACGCGCTGGTGTTCGAGCGCCGTGTGCAGCGTGCGCCGGTAAAGATTCTGCATCGCGTCGAACGCGTGCTCGAACCACTGATACAGGCGGCCGTGCTTCGCGCTATGGTTCGGCTTCAGCATGCGGCTGCACAACATCGGCGTCAGACTCAAGGAGACGAAACCCGACACCAGCACGGCGCTGACGATCGTCACCGCGAATTCATGCAGCAGGCGCCCGACGATGCCGCCCATAAACAGGATCGGGATGAACACTGCGGCGAGCGACAGCGTCATCGAGAGGATCGTAAAGCCGATCTCACGGGCGCCATCGAACGTGGCCTGCAATGCGGGCTTGCCCATCTCCATGTGGCGCGAGATGTTTTCGAGCATGACGATCGCGTCGTCGACGACGAAGCCGACGCACAGCGTCAGCGCGATCAGCGACAGGTTGTCGATGCTGTAGCCGAACGGATACATGATCGCAAACGTGCCGACGATCGACATCGGCAGCGCGAGTGAAGGAATCAGCGTCGCGCGCAGATTGCGCAGGAACACGAAAATCACCATGACGACGAGGAACAGCGCGAGCAGCAGGCTGAACTCCACGTCATGCACCGATGCGCGGATACTCTCGGTGCGGTCGTAGAAGATTTTCATGTCGAGGCCGGCCGGCAGCTGCTTCTGAAAGCCCGGCAGCACGGCGCGGATGCGCTCGACTACGGCGATGGTATTCACGCCCGGCTGTTTCTGGATGGCCAGCAGCACGCCGCGCTGCCCGTTCACCCAGGCCGCGAGTTTGTCGTTCTGCACTCCGTCGTAAATGCGGCCAATGTCGCCCAGACGCACGGGCGCGCCGTTCTGGTAGCTCACGACCAGGTCAGCGAAGGGTTTCGCCGTTTCAAACTGGCCGTTGACCATGATGTTGTAGGTGCGGTCGCTGCCGTACAGCGTGCCGGTCGGCTGGTTGACGTTGCCGCTAGTGACGGCGCTCTGCACCTGATCGATGCCCAATCCGCGCGCGGCCATTGCGCCGGGATCCAGATCGATGCGCACCGCGTATTTCGCCGAGCCGTAGATGTTGACGAGTGCGACACCGTCGATCATCGACAGCCGCTGCGCAAGCAGCGATTCGGCGTACTCGTCGACTTTCGTCAGCGGCATCGCTTTTGAGCTCATGCCGACGAAGAAGATCGGCGAATCGGCGGGGTTGACCTTGCGGAACGTCGGCGGCGTGGTCATCGTCGGCGGCAGCTGCTTCAACGCCGCGGAGATCGCCGACTGCACGTCGAGCGCCGCCGCATCGATATTGCGATCCAGCGAAAACTGCAGCGTGATCTGCGAAATGCCCGTGCCACTGAGCGACGTCATCGAATCCAGCGCCGGTATCGATGAAAACTGCTTCTCGAGTGGCGTGGCCACTGCGGACGCCATCGTCGCCGGTGCGGCGCCCGGCAGGTTCGCACTGACCTGGATCGTCGGAAAATCCACGCTCGGCAGATCGGACACCGGCAGCAGCCGGAAGCCGGCAACACCGGATACCAGAATACCGATCATGACGAGAATCGTCATGACGGGGCGGCGCACGAAGATTTCGGAAATCGAAGTCATTTGGCCGGCGCGGTTGCCACCTTGACGGTGGCGCCGTCGACGACGCGCGACTGGCCATCGGTGATCACGGTTTCGTCCGCGGTGAGACCTTTGGCGATCATCGCTTCGCCGTTGAGCGTGCGCGCCACGGTGACGTTGCGCTGTCCGGCTTTGTCGGCCTTGACGACAAACACATAACTGCCGTTCGGACCATCCTTGATAGCGGTGGCCGGCACGACCAGCGCATTCGCGTCGCTGCCGAGCGTCAGCGCGATGTTGACGAACTGGCCCGGCCACAGCTTCTCGTCGTCGTTCGCGAAACTCGCGCGCAGCTTGACGGTGTTCGTAGTCGGATCTACGGCATTGTCCACAAACGCCACTTTTCCACTTTCTGCAGTGCCGAGCGATTCGCCGCTCGCACTCACATCCAGCGGCGCATCGGCTTGCGTCGCGCGCACGCGCGCGACGTATTGCCCGGGCAACGCGAAATTGACGAAGATCGGCTTGACCTGGTTGATCGTCAACAGCGGCTGCGTGTCGTTCGCCTTCACCAGATTGCCCGGCTGCACCAGGATGCGGCCCGCGCGGCCGGCGAACGGCGCGAATATATCGGTGTAGCCGAGTGTGAGCTGCGCCGCCTCGACATTGGCTTGATCCACTTTCACGCTCGCTGCCGCGGCGCTGTACGCGGTACGGTACTGCTGCATCTGGTCGGCGGAGATGAAGCCTTTTTGCGCCACCGGCTCGTAGCGATCGACCTGGGCCAGCGCCAGGTCGCGCGCAGCGATGTCCTTGGCCAGTGCCGCCTGCACCTGGGCGAGCGCAGCCTGCGCCGGCCGCGGGTCGATCTTGAACAGCGGCTGATCCCTGCGCACGTCGTCGCCATCTTTCACGAATGCCTCGAGCAGCTGGCCATCCACGCGCGACTTCACCGCCACGCTGTTGATTGCTTCCACTGCGCCAACCGCAGCAACGCGCTCGGGCATGCTCTTCTGCACCACGCGCGCGACTTCGACCGGCGCGGGCGCCTCCGGCGGCGCGGCCGGTTTCGAGCAAGCGGCCAGGCTGAGTGCGAGTGCAGCGAAACGAAACGGTCGAGTCATGCGATCCATGCCGGTGTGTTTGCGCAATTATCGCGCCGTGCGCCAGCGACCGGCGTAAAGACTTGTGAAATAGCGCAATCCGTTTGTCTGTGTCGAAAGTCACGCCGACGCGCTTGCCCGACTTTCGCTACACTCGCGCCTCTCGCGCTGGTGCACCTGCATCCGGCGCTGTTTTCGTTTGGACATCCATGCCGACAGCTCGTTTACTCAAGCCTCCGCTGCCCGACGATCCGAAGCGCCGCCGCTTCTGGCACGCGGCGCACGGCAGCGCGCTCGGTCTGGCGCTCGCCGAAGCCGCGCGCGCGCATGCGGGCGTGGTCGTCGCAGTCGCGCGCGACACACACGCCGCGCATGCACTGGAAGGCGATTTGCGCGTGTTCGCCGGCAGCGATCTGGACATCCTGCATTTCCCCGATTGGGAAACCCTGCCCTACGACCTTTTCCCGCCACACCCGGAAATTGTTTCGCAACGCATCGCCGCGCTGTACCGATTGCCGACGACGCGGCGTGGCGTGCTCGTCGTGCCGATCGCGACGCTGATGCAGCGTCTGGCGCCGCGCAGTTTCATCGGCGGTTCCAGCCTGGTCCTCGAACTCAAGCAGCGGCTCGACCTCGCCGACGAGCAGCAGCGCCTGCAAGCGGCCGGCTACCGCAACGTTCCACAAGTGCAGGAACCCGGCGACTTCGCCATCCGCGGTGCGCTGCTCGACGTGTTCCCGATGGGCAGTGCCGAACCGTATCGCATCGAGCTGTTCGACCGCGAAATCGATTCGATCCGCACCTTCGACCCGGAAACACAGCGTTCGCTGCACAAAGTGGAAAAAGTGAATCTTTTGCCCGCGCGCGAATTCCCGTTGACCGACGCGTCGACCAAGGCTTTCCGCAACACGCTGCGCGAGCGCTTTCCGATCGATCCGCGGCACTGTCCGATCTATCAGGATTTGAAGGAAGGCACGACGCCGGCTGGCATCGAGTATTACCTGCCGCTGTTCTTTGACCATACCGAGACGCTGTTCGACTATCTCGGCGACAGCGCGCTGTTCGTGCTGGCGGAAAATGCGCTGGATGCGGCGGAATCGTTCTGGAGCCAGGCGCAACAGCGCTACGACAGCCGCGCGCACGACATCGAACGGCCGATATTGCCGGTGACCGAGCTGTACCTGCCGCCGGAGCGGCTGCGCGAGCAATTGAATCAGCGCCTGCGTGTGGAAATTGTGACAAAAGGTGCAAACGAACATGCCGTAGATATCGGCACGCAACCGGCGCCGGTTGTGCCGATCAATCGCCGTGGCGAAGCGCCCGCGCAGGAATTGAAAGATTTCGTCGCGAATTACCCGGGCCGCGTGCTGCTCGCGACGGATTCGGCAGGACGGCGTGAAGCGCTGCTCGAGCAACTGGCGCAGGCCGGTCTGACGCCGCAAGTGGTGACTTCGTGGCACGAATTTGTATCCCTTGAGCTTCATCCAGGCGAACGCCGGGATGACAAGCTTTGCATCACCATCGCCCCGCTCGACGACGGCTTCGCGCTGACTGATCCGGCAATCACTGTCCTGACCGACCGCCAGCTGTTCGGCGAGCGTGCGCAGCAGACGCGCCGACGCAAGAGCGCGGTGCGCGATCCGGAAGCGGTGCTGCGCGATTTGTCGGAACTGAGCATCGGTGCGCCTATCGTGCACACCGATCACGGTGTCGGCCGCTATCAGGGTCTGGTCAAACTCGACGTCGGCGGCGGCGGCGAATTCCTTGCCATCGAATATGCCAAGGGCGACAAGCTCTACGTGCCGGTCGCGCAGCTGCACCTGGTCTCACGCTACTCAGGCACGGCGCCGGAAATGGCACCGCTGCACGCGCTCGGCGGCGATGCCTGGGAGCGCGCCAAACGCAAGGCTGCGCAGAAAGTTCGTGATGCTGCTGCGGAACTGCTGGCGTTATATGCGCAGCGCGAGGCGCGGCCGGGGCACGCATTCGTCTATGACCGCGCCCTCTACGAACAATTCGCCGCGGCGTTTCCGTTCGAGGAAACGCCGGACCAGTTGCAGGCCATCGAGTCTGTGATCGTCGACCTCGCTTCGGGCAAAGCGATGGACCGCGTCGTTTGCGGGGATGTCGGATTTGGCAAGACCGAAGTCGCGCTACGCGCTGCGTTCGTCGCCGCGACCGCCGGCAAGCAGGTCGCCGTACTCGTGCCGACGACGCTGCTCGCGCAGCAGCACTATCAGAATTTCCGCGACCGCCTCGCCGACTGGCCGGTGCGCGTGGAAGTGATTTCACGCTTCAAATCGAAGAAGGAAATCGATGCTGCACTGGCCAGTCTGCACGACGGCCGCATCGACGTGATGATCGGCACGCATCGTCTGCTGCAGGCCGACGTGAAGTTCAAGGAACTCGGCCTCGTCATCGTCGACGAGGAACACCGCTTCGGCGTGCGCCAGAAAGAAGCTCTGAAGAAGCTGCGCGCCGAAGTCGACTTGCTCACGCTCACGGCCACGCCGATCCCGCGCACGCTCAATATGTCGATGTCGGGTCTGCGCGACCTGTCGATTATCGCCACGCCGCCGGCGCACCGACTCGCCGTCAAGACGTTCATCGCACCATACGACCCGGCACTCGTGCGCGAAGCGTTTCAGCGCGAACTCAGCCGCGGCGGTCAGGTTTATTTCCTGCATAACGAAGTCGACACGATCGAGCGCACCGCGCGCGACTTAAGCGCGCTGATTCCCGACGCGCGTCTGCGCATCGCTCACGGCCAGATGCCCGAGCGCGAACTCGAACAAGTCATGCTCGACTTCTACCGCCAGCGTTTCAACGTGCTGGTGTGCACGACGATCATCGAATCCGGCATCGACGTGCCGAGCGCGAACACCATCCTGATCAATCGCGCCGACCGCTTCGGGCTCGCGCAATTGCACCAGTTGCGCGGCCGCGTCGGCCGTTCGCATCACCGCGCGTACGCCTACCTGATCGTGCCCGATCGCCGCGCGATGACCGCGGATGCCGAAAAACGCCTCGATGCGATCGCCTCGCTCGAAGAGCTCGGCGCCGGCTTCACGCTGGCCACGCACGATCTGGAAATCCGCGGCGCCGGCGAACTGCTCGGCGAAGAGCAAAGCGGCCAGATCGAAGCGATCGGCTTCGCGCTGTACAATGAACTGCTGGAGCGCGCCGTGCGTGCGCTGAAATCCGGGAAAGTGCCGGATTTCGATCTCGTCGACGAACACGATGCGGAAGTCGAGTTGCATATTCCCGCGTTGATCCCCGACGCCTACCTCGCTGATGTGCACACGCGTCTGACCTTGTACAAGCGCATCGCCAGTGCGCGCGACGCCGATGCGCTGCGCGAACTTCAGGTCGAAATGATCGACCGCTTCGGCCTGCTGCCCGACGCAGTGAAGAATCTGTTCGCAGTCGCGGCGATCAAACTCGGGGCCACGGCGATCGGCATGAAAAAACTCGAACTCGGCGAGAAAGGCGGCCGCATCCTGTTCAAGCCCGAACCGAACATCGAGCCGCTGAACGTGATCAAGCTGATCCAGTCACAGCCGAAAGTCTACGCGCTCGATGGCCAGGACAAAATGAAGATCCGCATGGAACTACCCGGCGCGGCGGAGCGCCTCGGCGCGGCGCAGACCTTGTTGCGCGCGCTGAGCGAACGCACCATTCAGTAGCACCCCAAGGAGGTTCGATGCCACTCGTCACCATCACCGTACGCAAACCGAAATCCCGCGCCTTCAAGGCCGGCGTACTCGATGCCGTGCACGCCGCGCTGGTTTCATCCGGCGTGCCGCCCGCGGACAAATTCCAGCGCGTCTTCGAACTGGACGCCGACGACTTCCGTTTCGACCAGAACTATCCGGATTTGAAATCGGAACGCAGCGAGGACTTCGTGCTGATCGAAATCCTGTGGTCGGTCGGGCGCAGCGTCAAAGTGAAGAAGAAATTGCTGGACGAATTGATGAGCAACCTGGCACGTCAATCATTGAACCCGGAAAACGTGATGGTGTGCTTCAAGGAGACGACCTGGGAAAACTGGTCGTTTGGTGGCGGGCGGTTGATCCACACCTAGGTCGCCGTGAAGACGCTGCAGGTCAAGGTCAAACCGAACGCGCGCATCAGTTCGCTCGAAGAAACTGACGGCATGTGGCTGGCGCAGTTGAAATCGCCGCCGGTCGACGGCAAGGCGAACGCGGAATTGATCGCGCTGCTTGCCGAAAAATTCGGCTGCCGCAAGGCGCAGGTGACGATCAAGTCCGGCGCCGGCGGGCGCATGAAGCTCGTGCGGATCGACGACTGAAGCGGGTACTCGCGGTCGTCGATCCGTTGTTGACGACGATGTCATGCGGTGCAGCCGGCTACTCAAAATCGTCTTGGAAGATTACATCATTGATGCTGAAGCTTTCGATCGAGTTGTAGTTGATCGCATGCGCGTTGATGTCCGTCGGCGTCAGGGTGCCGTTGCCGGGGAATGCACCGGTGGCGGGTCCGCCGGTATACACGAGTTCATCCCCGACTGCTTGCGAACCGCCGTAGATGTTGACCGAGGCGACATCAGTCGGAACCGCGGAGATCACGAATTGATCGTCGCCGGCATTGGCGTAAATGCTGTTCACGCTCGCCGTACCCAGGCCGGAGCCGGTGACGTAGCACCGGTTGTCGCCGCCGCCGAGATCGATTTGGTTGATGAAACTGCGGCCGCTGACGTTGCGGTTGGAGCTGACAACACGCAAGACGTCGCTGCCGCTGCCGAGATAAAGCCTTACCGAGCCCACATCGTTGCTTGCCCAACCGATGTGGCCGGGTGCGACGCCGGTAATGCCAGTCTCCGAGTAGGCGACATTGCGCGCGGTGGTGTCCGCCGAGTCGTCGACGAAGACAGCCGTATAAGAGGCTGAGTTATCGACCATGACGGGAGTCAGTATCTGCTGGGCATTGCCGCTGGCATCGCCGAAATAGACGGAGTCCAGGCCGCTCGTGCCATGAATTGTCAGCGGATCGCCGCTGCCACTGTAGACCGACAGTACGTTGACGGTGTCCGCGCCGACGCCCATGTCCAGGGTGACTGCGCTAACGTCGTTCTCGGGCCACGTGATCGCGGCCGGCGTGAGCCCGGTGACACCGGACTTCGTATAGGTGGCGGTGCGCCCCGTGCTATCGGCCCAATCGTCGATGTTCAGCGCCGTACGACTGGAGAAGTTTCTTACATCGAGCGTCCCCAAGATGCCCTGAACGCTGCCGCCATTGCCGACATTGACCGTATCGTGGCCGTTGGTGCCTTGAATGGTCACAGCAGGTTTGGTCGACAGCACGTTGACCGTGTCGGCCGCGGTTCCCATGAGCAGCGTAACCGCGCCCGTGTCGGCAGCGGCCCAGTTGATCGCGGCCGGAGTGATGCCGGAGATGCCGGAATCGGTGAGCGTGGCAATATGAGCCGTCGCATCGGCGGAATCGTCAATGATGATATCGGTGTAATTGGGCGGGTTATCGATCGCAATCACGCCGTTGATCCCCTGAACATTGCCGATATTGACGACGTCTGCACCGTTGGTGCTGTGTATCGTCAGCGGAGAATATGTCGACGTCACATTGACGCTGTCGGCGCCTGTCCCCATGTACAACGTGATCGCGGAAACGTCGAGTTTGGACCAATCGATGTCTACTGGCGCGAGGCCGCTGACGCTAGTCTCCGTATACGTGACGGCTCGCCCCGTGGCGTCGTTCCAGTCGTGAAAATTCAGCGTGGTCAAACAGCATGGATTGAAGATGTGCACCGGGCCGTAGATTGCCCGCGCGCTACCATTGGTACTGTTGCCGACGTCTACCTCGTTGTTGCCGTGGCCGACCACGTCGAGGGTATCGGAGCCATACACTGACCAGACGTTCACCAGGTTATTCGCGGTACCGGTGTTGATCGTCAGATAGGCCGAGCCGTTGTTGGTGAACGTCAGTGAATTGACCCACGTCGTGAAGGGAGTGGCTCCGTCATTGACAAACCAGGTGCTGGCGGCGCTGCTGACCGACGCATCGAAGATGATCTCCCCGCCACCCGATCCACTGTTCAGGATCACCTTGCCATTGAGCGCGTCGGCGGGCGTGTAGGTCGTGTCGCCGATCGTGATGGTGCCGCCGTTGAGACCCGCGATGCGGATCGTTCCACCTGCGGTCACGTAGCCAGCGCTGGCGTCCCACCAATCGGGATACACGATCCACTGTGATGGTCCTGTGTGGGTCCAATAGGTGGTACTACCGACCACGTGTTGGCTGATGGTGATCGCATCCGTGGCGGCCGTGCAGGTCACCGTCGCTTCATTGCTGCCGGAGATGTAACTTGAACAACTGGCGAACGCGTTCGCGGAAAATCCGACGGCGCTCAGTAGCAGGGCGCCCAATGCGATTCCATGAAATCCGGTGCGATTCATGTCAGATGTCCTCTTTCGGTCTGCTCTGTCCTAACCGATACAGGAAACGGCGGCGAATCCGGCCACGCGGCGCGCAAGCCTTTGCAAGTTCCGCCGAATTGGGCAATATCCGCCGGCACATTTCCTCGGAAATACCGTGCAACGCGAACGCTGGGAACAGCTGGAACGGTTATTCGCGCAAGGGCTGACGCTGCCCGAGGCCGAGCGCGCAACATGGCTCGCGCGCGCCTGCGGCGTGGACGTGCAATTGCGCCAGGACGTTGAGGAATTGCTGCGCGCCCATACCGGCGCAGGCGTACTCGACACACCGCCGCTCACCGCCGATGCTGCGGATGCTGTGGTTATCGCGCCATCACTCGCCCCCGGCACGCGCATCGGCGCCTGGCGCGTCGACGAACTGGCCGGCCGCGGCGGCATGGGCGAGGTCTATGCGGCGCTGCGCACCGATACAGGATTCACGCAGCGAGGTGCACTCAAGCTGTTGCGCTTCGAGGCAATCGGCGAGCTCGCGCGCTTCCACGCCGAGCGCCAGATCCTCGCCCGCCTCGAACACCCCGGCATCGCTCGCCTGCTCGACGGCGGCGTAGCTCCCGACGGCCGTCCCTACACGGTGCTCGAATACGTCGAAGGCGTTTCGCTGCTCGACTATTGCAACGCGCGCCACGCATCGCTCGGCGAACGTCTGCAACTGTTCGCGCAGGTCTGCGATGCGGTCGCCTACGCGCACCGCAATCTCGTCATCCATCGTGACCTGAAACCGGCGAACACGCTGGTCGATGCAGACGGCAAGGTCAAGCTGCTCGATTTCGGCATCGCCAAGCTGCTTGATGCCACGACATCGAAGGACACGGCCACGATCGCGCCCTTCACTTTCGACTACGCCGCACCGGAGCAACTCGCCGGCGAAGCGGCGACCACGGCGACCGACGTCTACGCGCTCGGCGTGCTGCTATTTGAACTGCTGGTCGGCGAACGCCCATTGCGCACGCGTGGCCTGCCCTCCGCGCAGGCGCTCGCGCTGCTCAACGATCGTGCCGCGCCGCCGCCGAGCCGCGTTGCGCGCGAAAATCCCGACGCGCCGGTGCCGGCGAGCGCGCTGGCCGGCGATCTCGACGCCATCGTCGCCAAATGCCTGCGCCACGAAGCGGTGTATCGTTACGCAACCGTCAACGATCTCAAGCTCGACTTGCAGCGCCACCTCGCGCACGAGCCCGTGCTCGCGCGCGAAGGCGCGCGCCTGTATGTGTTCGGGCGCGTGCTGCGCCGCTATCGCTGGGCAGTAGCCGCGGCGGCAGTGCTGATCCTCGCGCTCGCGGCTGGCTTGGCCGGCACGTTATGGCAGGCGCGCCGCGCGCAAGCGCAGCTCGCACGCGCGGAGGCGACGAAGAAATTCCTGCTCGGCGTGTTCAAGGCCAGCGATCCCCGCCAGGCGTCGGACAAACCGCGTGGCGGCATCACCGCGCGCCAACTGCTCGATGCGAGCGCGCCGCATATCGAGGAGGATTTCGCCGCACAGCCCGAGGTGCAGATTGAACTGCTCGGCACCATCGCGGCGATCTTCCATGAATTGCGCGAGCCGGAGCGCTATGCGGCGCTGCATGAGCGCTACATGGAACTGACGCGGCAACATTACGGCGAATTCGATCCGCGCGTCATCGACGGCTATCTGCAAGAGGCGAGATATACCGCCGATGGCGAAGACAAGAAAACCGCCGCACCACTGCTCGAGCACGCCGACGCGCTGATCCGGCAGGCCGGGCTGGACCGATCGCCATTGCGTGCGCGCTGGCTGGTGATCAAGTCCGACACGCTGTCGGATGACAAGAAACGCCAGGGCGACCGCGAGCAGCTGTTGTTGCGTGCCGTTGATTTATACGAGCGAACCAACCCGGGCGAGATCGAGTACGTCAATGCCCTGATCTACCTGGGGGTCATCTATGGCAGCGACCGTGGAGACAGCGCGCGCGGCCGCGAATTCCATCTACGTGCCAAGGCGGCATTGCCGCTGCTGCCCGAGCGTGACGATTCGGAAGCCGCGATCATCGAATTGAACCTTGCGCTCGCCGCCGCCAATCTGGGTGACGCTGCCGGCGCGGATGCGAGCTACGAGCGCGCGGCGAAACTCTATATGCAGACCTACGGCGAACGCGACCATTGGTATTGGGTGACGCTGTCGCAATGGGCCCGCACGGTCAATCGCTTCGGCGATCGCGAACGCGCGGAGCGGATTTTCGCGCGTATGGAATCCGTTCTGCCCGCCAATCCTGAGAAGGAAGAGGTTTATTTTGTCGGCAGGGCCAAGGAAGACCATGGCGGCAGTTTGGTCCGTCAGGGGCGC
>Ga0070666_10000509_pt1 | contig 23456 bp, 18 predicted proteins | sample KBSS23metaG_FD_64677 | JGI IMG/M metagenome (GOLD analysis project Ga0070666, IMG submission 64677) | Switchgrass rhizosphere microbial communities from Kellogg Biological Station, Michigan, USA - KBS S2-3 metaG | ecosystem: Host-associated > Plants > Roots > Rhizosphere > Soil ... | reverse complement strand
CACACGTACCGTGTGAGTCACGCCCGGACTTCTGGCCTCTACATCCAGGTCGCTCGCGGCACCTGGCGCGCAGTCGTGCTCGCGGAACGCGCGGATCGCCAAGGCCACCGCCTCGTAGAGTGTCTCCGCTTGAACATACGGAATAGCGGATGCCGTCGGGACCGGTGAACGAAACGGTGCAGGCTCGGACGGGCACGAGGAGAGGATATTATATAAGGCGAATAAAAGGCGAAAATACTGTCCCCATGGCGATCCTGCATTTCCGAGGAACAGCCCGCGGCAGAGCCGGCCTCTCGGAGGAGCCGGCCGCTTCAGGATTGGCCGCTGAGCTGGTACTCTAAAAAAGAACGCGTTCAAGCGCGGTGGAGGATACGTTTGAATTGCCGTTTTCTGATCGTACTCATCCTAACTCTGGTTAGTTCCACGCTACCAAGCCGTGCGGAGGTCTCATCGGATGAAGGCCACCTTCGCCTCTATAACACCCACACACAGCAGCACCTGGATGTGATCTACCGGCGCGGAACCACTTATCTCCCGGAGGCGCTGTCGAAGTTGGATGTATTTCTGCGCGATTCCCTGACTGGTGAAGTGCATCATTTTGATCCGCATCTATTCGACGTGCTGTTCGACCTGACTCGCGCAACGGGCCATGCCGATGCCGAGATCAATGTTGTTTGTGGCTATCGGAGCCCTCAAACCAACGAGTACCTGCGGACCCATACCTCGGGCGTCGCCAAGAGGAGCCTGCATATGCAAGCGGAGGCCATCGACATTCGCCTGCCCGGTGTGAAGACATCTAACCTTCGGGACACGGCGCTGGCTTTGGGCCGCGGCGGCGTCGGATATTATTCCAGCTCAGACTTTATTCACGTGGATGTAGGGCGCGTCCGGCGCTGGTAGGTTTTTCCGCTGGACGAGGGTAGCCTTTCGCCAGAAGCGCTTCAAGCTCGGCGTCCTGCCCATAAATGTCGTCGAAGAACCGGACCTCGCCGTTTGCGAGGACCACTGCCGTTGCGTACACGATCAAGACCGGAATCGGCTGGTCGAGGTTCACATGAACGGTGGTTGTGCCATTCATGGTATCGGCGATCCGTTCCGCGTTCCATCCGGACTGGTTGCGGAGAACCCATGCCGCGAGTTGTTGCGGCTTCTCTGCGCGAACGCAACCGTGACTGAAGTCGCGGCGGGATTTCGCAAACAATTCAGTGGCGGGAGTCGCGTGCAAATACACGTCGTATTCGTTGGGAAACCGGAACGCGACAAGCCCCAAAGCGTTTTCTGGACCCGGGACCTGCCGGATCTGTAGCTTTCCGGAGCGGAGTTGCTCTAACCTCGTCTGGTCGACGATGCCATTGGTCACAATTGTGTTTTGGGGGGTGACAACCTCGTAATGGTTTTTCGCGAGATAGGCGGGATCCCGTTCGAGTTTCGGAACCAGTTCGGCTCGTTGGATACTGAGCGGCACATTCCAGTAGGGTCGAAAGACCACTCGATTCATCTCAGCGGCGAACACCGGTGTCTGGTGGTGATACGCCTTCCCGACAACCACTTTCATTTCGAGATCGGTCTGGTAGGAATCATTCACGGCGCGCAAAACAAATTCAGGGATATTTACAACGAGCGGCGGTTGGGGGAAACCGTAGGGGACCCATCGCCAGCGCTCTAGCGTCAACTGCAACTGCAGAACGCGGCGTCTCAAAGGGGTATTGAGTTGGTTAAACGTAGCCTTACCTAGGCGGCCATCCGGATCAAGACCGTGACGCATTTGAAAGCGCTTTACAGCATCCACCAAAGCTCCGTCGTAGACGTTCGAATCGACAGGTACTGTCACATCCGACGGAAGGTCTCCCAATCGTCGCAGTAAATTGGCAAGGTCCGTCGCCCTATCGTACGACTTGCCCGGGTCAACGGACTTTTTCTTAACGGGAAGCGGTCCCACCTGCTTTTCTCGGGCCATGGCGATGTATTGCTGCAATGCTCGTTCGGTCCTGCGGTAGCCTTCATAGGGCGGTTCAATCCCTTCTAGCGCGGCCTGCACGTCGGTAGCCTCAACCAAGTGCTTACGAACGAAGCCGGCGACGTCGAATCTTTCCTGCGCAAGGTCCAAACGCGTACGGAATATCCCGGGATTCGCCCTACCGAAGTGCAAGTCCGAGACGTAACGCATGATCGAGACGGTGAGTGCGAGGTCAAACTCCGCCGCGGCGGATTCCAGCGCGGGATGATCGGCGTATCGCAGGCGTGCCAAGCGATCGGCCCAGCGCGAGCCATCGTAGTCTTCGGCATTCAAGCCTTTGGCATCCGCCCCGTTAAAGACTTCGATGATCGCCTTGGCTTGGTCCGTCGCGGTGCTGCTGCGAATCCAGGCGAAGTCGTACTTAGTTGGCTCATAGAACTTTTCGACGCGGGTCCGGTAATCTGAAAACACTGGCCATCGCAGGCTGGCGACGATGCCCGAGGCCACCGCGCCGCAAAGCGCGGATGCACAATCTGGGGCGGGAGAATCGGCCGAAACGGGTGTGCGCGCGACGGTTGCGATCAGCGCGAGAATAAGAATGCGACTCACCCATGGCCTCGCTTGTAACTGAGCACTTCGAACCCCACTCCTGAAGCATGGCGAAACGAAGCGCGGGCCTCCTGATGTATCGCCGCCGGAACTCCGCGCTGGAGGTGTTTCTGGTGCATCCTGGCGGGCCTTTCTGGGCCAAGAAGGATTTGGGGGCGTGGTCGATCCCGAAGGGTGAATACCTTGACGGCGAGGAGCCCTTGGAGGTCGCCCAGCGTGAATTTCGCGAGGAGACAGGTTTTACGCCCCCGGGCGCCTTCTTGGAACTTGGCGAGTCGAAGCAGACAGGCGGAAAGATCGTGAACGCTTGGGCATTTGAGGGCGATTTCGATCCCGCCAAGCTCAGGAGTAATACTTTCATGATGGAATGGCCGCCGCACTCGGGCCGGCACATCGAAGTGCCGGAAGTGGACCGCGGTGCTTGGTATTCGATCGAAGAAGCGAGGCGGCGTTTACTGACCGGGCAACGAACGTTTCTAGACCGGCTCCCGCACAAGATTCTTTAGTTTTGCTGGTTAAGGGTGCTCCGACAACACCCTCAGCCGCTTTTTTCAATTTGTTACCAGCACCGGTTTAGCGTTGCGCACTGAGAATCGCTGGTCCAGTACCCTTAACTTCTCGGCGATTCCTGTGTACTCCAGTTCTGACATCGGTAGCATTGCCGTGCCAACGAAGCCTTGGCGCCGCATGTCGATGGATTTGTTCGAGACGTGATCCCGAACCGTATTCCAGAAGGGTTGAGCGAAGCCATCAATTGGTTCCGTTAGTTTTCCGTTGTGGACACAGAACCCCGCGCAGCTCACAACCGGCGGTCCGTCGAAATAGCTTATCCCAGTATTCAGAGTGACCGGCATCAGCGGCATCTGATGGGAGCCGCGCATACAACCGGCCACAAAGTGGCCAATCGCATAGGGCGCAAGCACTTCACCGGTAGCCGGGAAATCCATTTGCACACGCACCAGCATCACCGGATCATCTTTGCCCGTGTACTTCCCCGCGATGTTATGCAGGCGCGAGGTAGCGACAGCCACAGCCTGTTCACCGCTGGCGCGGGACCACACGGACTCCACCACGTAACGCTCCGGGTCGCGCAGCAGCGCCGCAATGTCGTACAACTCCTCTGGAGCATTCAGCTCAATCACACGATCGCCGGAGGTGTTGTTCACGTCCATGATCACGAAGCGGAATCCTTTGGACATCTTGGGCGACAGGATCAAGCCAGGCGTGTTCATCACATCCGCGAAGGCGAGATACAGCGGTAAATTATAGGCGCCGGGATCAGTCTTGTCGGCAGCGAAGAACAGGAACGGCTCGTTCGGCCGCTCTTCGATTTCCATCTCCGCGACCGCCGGGCCCATCCCTCTCACGTTTCCGGAAAAGGAGTCTTTGAGCAGATCCTGGCCGGCTCCGTACAGGCCTTCCTGTCGCGCCGCGTCAGTGCCCGTTCGAAACGCATCCCACGCAAGTTTGTGAATCTTTTCATCGCCTTCCCCCCGCCTATGAGTCATGAGAATCGCGATGTCGTCGCCAGTGTGACTGATGTAGTGATCCAGAATCAGGCCAGGTGCTCGCTCCCGAACTACCGCCTCGACCGTTTCCAAAAGACGTTTTGATGGAGCCACGTGGCCCCCGATGGAGCCGATATCGGCTTTAATCACGCTCAGTGTAAGTTTCATTGGGATACCCCCTGTCCGGGTGCGCATGTGAAGTTCCACGACGTCCGGGGATGGCACTCGGCTTGCACCCCCTTAAACGCCCAAGGAGAATTCCATGGCAGCCAAACGATTCCAGTTCCGCGCCGATGCCCGTCAGAGCATTTTGCGCGGCGCCAGCATCCTGGCGGACGCGGTTCGTGTGACGTTGGGGCCGAAGTCCAAATCTGTTCTGATTGAGAAGAAATTCGGGCGGCCTATCGTTTGCGATGACGGCGTAACCATCGCTAAGGAAGTCGAGCTAAAGGACCCAGAGGAGAATCTCGGCGCTCAAATGGTGAGGGAAGCAGCCGAACGCACCGGAGACGCGGTTGGCGATGGTACTACGACCTCGACCCTTCTGGCACATGCGATTCTGGCCGAGGGAGTCCGCAACGTTGCGGCCGGTGCGAGTGCGGTCGATTTGAGGCGTGGGCTCACGCGCGGCCTCAGAGCAGCGGTGGATTCGCTACGGGCCCTATCCCGCCCGGTAACCAGTAAGCGTGAAAAGGCGCAGGTGGCCACCATTTCTGCGCACAATAACTCTATCGTCGGCGATATGGTGGCGGAGGCGGTCGAGAGGGTCGGCGCTGAGGGCGCCATCACTGTCGAAGAATCCAAGACCACGGAAACCGTGCTCGAAATCGTGGAGGGCATGCAATTCGATCGCGGTTTCATCTCTCCCTATTTCGTCACCGACCCCGAGGGCATGGAAGCGGCGCTCGACGAGCCGCTCATATTGATTCAAGAGAAGAAGATCAGCAATGTAAAGGACCTGCTTCCGCTGCTGGAGCAAATCGTGCGCGAAGGCAAACCCTTGTTGATCATCTCGGAGGACGTTGAAGCGGAGGCGTTGGCTACGTTGGTACTGAACAAGATCCGTGGAACGCTTCCCTGCGCGGCGGTGAAAGCTCCGGGATTCGGCGACAGGCGTAAGGCGATGCTGCAGGACATCGCTATACTGACCGGTGGCCAGCTTATGGCGGAGGAGCTGGGGATCAAACTGGAGAACGTTACGCTGGAGCAACTTGGCAAGGCTAAACGAGTGGTGATGGACAAGGACACTACCACGATCGTCGGCGGCGCAGGCGCAAAATCCGCCATTGAAGGGCGCTGCCGTGAGCTTCGCAAGCAGATCGAGGAGACTACCTCTGACTACGACAAGGAAAAACTTCAGGAACGCTTGGCGAAGTTGACGGGCGGAGTGGCGGTGATCCGTGTTGGCGCTCCCTCCGAGGCCGAGGTCAAGAAACTGAAGGAGGCGTTCGAAGACGCTATCAGTGCGACCAAGGCTGCCGTAGCTGAAGGGGTACTTCCTGGTGCTGGGTTGGCGCTTCTACGGGCGATCGATGCGGTGGAGGCCGAAGAAGCTAGGTGCGATGAGGACGAAAGGACGGGCTTGCGCATCCTCAAAAAGGCACTCGAAGCGCCTACCCGGCAAATCGCTGAGAACTCGGCCCTTGACGCCGGCGTCGTGATAGACCACATGCGATCCGGCAAGGGTAGCAATGGTCTGGACGCTTCGACCGGTAAGTACGTGGACTTGATCGAAGCCGGTATCATCGACGCCACTAAGGTGGTTAGAGTGGCGCTCGAAAATGCTGTATCAGTGGCCAGCACACTTCTGCTGACGGAAGCTACTATGACTGAAGAACGGGAAAAGAAACCGGAGCGCACGTCCGCTGAACTTCTCGAGTGAGACGTAGCGGACATTCATGCCCCAACTGAAGCGCGAAGAGATTGAGCGATATTTGACGGGCGTATTGGGGACCGAGGTCGAGGTTCTTCGTCTGGTCACGCTCGGAGGCAGCACGCCTGGTAGCGACGTTAAAGGTTACGGGTACGGAACCCCCGTTCGCGTCGACTATCGTGTCACCGGCCAGGAGTCCAGGAGTTCTGTCCTTCATACAATGACTCCAGGTCCCTTCGGCCACGAGCACATGGCGGACCGCGCCGGGGTGTTGCTTTGGGAGAATGAGGCGTTCAATCGCCTTCCGCGCCACACCCGGTCACTGGACGTATCCGGCATTCAGCCGGACGGCCGCTTTATTTCGCTCGGCAGGGTGGAGGAGTTCTGTCTGCTGACGGAGTATGCGGAGGGCGAGAGCTACGCTTACGACCTGGAGCGGCTGCGGGATGGTGCCGCGCTCACGGAACTCGATCTCGCCCGTTGTGACGCGTTATGCGATTACCTGGTGGAGATTCACAAGGTGCGGGGCACGGAACCGGGCCTATACGTAAGGCGCATCCGCGAATTAGTGGGACACGGTGAATGCATAATGGGTGTCACGGACTCCTACCCTGAGCACCCGCTCTTCCCGGCCAGCGTGTTGGAGCGGATCGAACAGCTGAGCGTGGCTTGGAGGTGGCGGTTGAAGATCCTCACACACCGCCTGCGCCAGGTCCACGGAGATTTTCATCCCTGGAATATTCTCTTTCAATCCGGTGCGGAGTTTTCGCTGCTGGATCGCTCGCGCGGCGAGTACGGCGATCCGGCCGACGATGTCGCGTCCCTTACGATGAACTATTTGTTTTTCTCGCTACAGGGGAGCGGACGATTGGAGGGAGCACTGGAAACGCTGTTTCTTCGTTTCTGGCGGCGTTACCTTGAAGGCAGCGGGGATCGTGAAATGCTTAGAGTAGTGGCGCCATTTCTGGCGTTCCGCGGGCTGGTACTGGCCAGTCCGCTGTGGTACCCGACGCTGCCGGATGGTGTGCGTCAAAGAATTCTGACATTTATGTTTGCTGTGTTGGAGGGTGACGGTTTCGATCCCGAAAAGGTGAATCTCTATTGTGGAACCTAAGCCGAGGGATGCTTTCGCGATTTGGGTTACGGGTCTTCCGGCTTCCGGGAAATCGACGCTGGTAACCGCGCTGAAAGCGCAGATCGAGAAACGGGGGATCGATGTAGCGGTGCTTGAATCCGATGTCCTGCGTCGAGTCTTAACGCCTCGGCCGCAGTACGACGAGGAAGAACGGGAAGCCTTTTACCGGCAGATGGTCTATATTGGCACGCTTCTCACGCGGCACGGAGTTCCAGTCGTCTTCGATGCCACGGCGAACCGGCGCCGGTATCGAGAACATGCGCGTCAGCAAATTTCCAATTTCATGGAGGTCTATGTCGAATGCCCCATGGACATCTGCATGGTCCGGGACCCCAAAGGCATCTATCGCAAAGCTCGCGAGGGAGCGGCCGACACCGTGCCCGGACTGCAGTCCGCTTACGAGCCACCGGATCATCCCGATCTAATCGTCGACGGCAGTCGAGAAATGCCGGAAACGGCTGCACAGCGCGTGCTAACTAAGCTGGCCGAGAAAGGCTATCTTCACGAGAACTTAGTTGCTTAAGGATTCGATAATTGCTGGAACTCCGCTCCCGGCGGTTGGTTGAGGACAAACTTCTCCGGGGTGACGTCGGTTGAATTGATCTTTATGGCGGCTGCGTTCAATATGACTTCGTAGTGATCCTGCGGCCGCTTAATGTCAATTCCGGAAGGAAAGGGAATTCCAGCGTACTCTTTCCAGCCCGAATATTTGGTGTCGCTGAGAACGCCTCCCAGGGAGTCGAAAGTCTTCTGCCGTACGATCTCCAGATTATGCCGGTCGAAATGAAGCGTGCGCAACAACCATGGTTCGTCAGCGCCACGCCGGATAATCAGGAGAATATAAACGGCTTCGCGTTCGTTAGTGTCTTCTTCGAGGAGCGTGATGTCCGCTTGTGCGTCCGGAGGCTGAATGATCAGCGACGTCAAGAATGCGACCGGTCGCAGATTCTCCAGTTGCTTCTTGGAGCTGGCGGGGGCATCGTTTCTCCCCTCGATGAAGCGGTTTTTGCTGGGGATGTGGATACGAAAGGTCTCCGCAACCGAAACCATGTCAAAGACCGTACTGCCCAGCACCGGGTCCAACCCTAACACCCGGATATCATTCGGTTTGCGGAACAGAATGTAGCCGCCCAGGGTCGCGTAATCCTTAACCTCGCCCGCATATAGACTGCCGACTGAAGGCGATATTTCGACTTTCATGTTGAACGATTCGAGCGAGTCCGCGATGCGGTGGACGCGCTCGATCAACTCGTTTTTGGTGGCGCTCAGCAGGGGGGCACTGGGGCGATACCCTGGCTGCACGACCACGCGTTTGCGCACAAAGCAGGAACTCAAGGGAAGAATGCACAGACAGAGCAGGGCCGCGAAGCTGGGACCTCGACGGAACTGCATGCTCCTCCTTCTCGTGCCGTGCCCCCCGCTTAGCGTTTGATTGCCGCCTCGTGGACCTGTTCTCGCGCGATCAGTTTGGCAAGCTCGCTCATTTCGTCGGACAGCAGTTGAATCAAGTCGTCCACCGAAATGATCCCGACCAGTCCACCCGCGCGGTCGACTACGGGCATTCGACGGACTCCATTCGTGCGCATGTACTGAATGGTCTCGAAGACACCTTGATCTTCCGCGACTGTAAGTAATTTCCGAGCCACCAGATCCCCAACCGTATAAACTTGCGGATCCACAGCTGTCGCCAGCACACTAACGACAATATCCCGATCCGTGACGATTCCAACCGGAACCTGCCGGCCGCCCGCTCTTTCCTCCACTACCACGAGATCGCCCACATGGTTGCGCCGCATCAACACAGCAGCTTGCTGAATCGTTTGTTCCTTGCTGACAACCACTACATCACGAACGCAAACTTCACCTATAGGCATGATATGTACTCCTTCTGGATACCTTATAGGTGCACGTTGGATGCCACATGGAACGGTACCCGTTCCGCCGTCGCCATCGGCACCCGGTGGTAGCTGAGTTGGCAGCCTTGAGGGATGCCCATACCCGAATAGACCATTCCTATCGAGTGGACTAGACCAGTTCGGATCTTCCGGATCCACACACGGCACTCCTGAGCCTCTATCCGGCGACTGGCAATCTTCAATGAACATTTCCAATTGAACGCGTTTGCTTTGCTTGGTGCGCCAAAGCTGGGCGCGGCTCCCTGACGCGCCCTACGCGACGGGCATTAGCACACGTTGGATGCTAACGTCCCTTAAAACGTCAACCGTTACGCTTCAGATCGTCCGCCGATCCCGCGGCTTCCTAAATCACTCGTAATGAAGCCCGTTATACTCGTTATCTGCACGTGTCGAAGCGGTCCTTCGGCGTCGGCTCCGACGGTGACTTGCTCGGTCACGGCGCCGACCTTGAGAGCGACATCCACGGTGGGATTACTGTCCACCTGCAGCAAAATGCCGGATTGGACATACTTACTGAACCCGTCCTTGCTGACCTCGAGCAGGTAAGGGCCAACCGGAAGATTGGTAAGGACGTACCCGCCATCCGGGCCGCTGGTGACGGTGCGCACTAGCCTAGTCGCAGTTTGGGTGACTTTAATCGCGGAACCAGGCACCGACCCGCCGGTGGTGTCACGGACGGTGCCGCTAATTTGTCCCGTCGACTGAGCCCAGGTAGCCGCGCTGATGAGCAATACTCCGAGTGCAGTCCTGATCGCGAAGTTCATATGCCACCCCCCTGACAGATGCTCAGGGATTATGGCAGGGGACTCTCCCGCCGTCAATGATCCATTCGGAGGATGCGCCTCCGGGATCCGGTTGCTGAGTAATTGCTATTTCGGAGCCTTATCCTTCACCGCTAGGCCTCCGGTGAGGCCGTCCACCTGGTAGCCGATTTGGATTTTTCTAATTTTTGCGATTTCGGCCGGCGTGGCGGTCTTGGGATCTACATTGGCGCCGGAGCAGGTGAATCCTCGTAAAGTGCATTCGGATGTGGTGTGTTGAATTCCTCTTTGCTTCATCACATCGGTGATCAGTTTCACGACATCGTTGTGCATGATCACTGCGTTATTAGGCACGAAGGTTCCGACACCGATCGCGTAGTCGAGGGCCATCAGCGGCTCGACGCTGGAGCCAAAGGCGCCATCGTTCTTCTTGCCGAGATCGTGAGCCGACAAGTCCGCGCCTTTATCGATCAGATATTGCACGATGGCGGCGTCTCCCAGGTTCGCCGCGACCATGAGCGGCGTGATGCCGTAACTATCAGCCGCATTCACGTCCTCTCCCAGTTCCAGGAGCAGTTTGACGACTCCCAGCCTTTCAGCCGGGCTACGTTGTCTGTGGTAGCCGTTTATGAAGCCGGTTCCGCAGGCGGCCATGAGCGGGGTCTCCCGGTCTTTCGACATGATGTGCGGGTCGGCGCCGTGAGCGAGTAGTAACTTAACAGAATCCAGATCGCCGGCAAATGCCGCCCGCATCAGGACAGTGGCGTAGAAGATTCGCGGCGAACCTTCGCGCATACGAGCCCGCGGGGTGGAATTGATCAGAGCGTTCGGGTCCGCTCCAGCATCCAGAAGCTTCTGGATTAACGGAAAAGGATCCGTGCTTACCATCCACGGGAAGTTCGGGGCGGTTTCCATATTGCGGCGATCCACCGCCCAAAATAGCGGCGTAAACCGCTGGACATCCGCATGATTCACATTGGCATGCTGGTCTATCAAGAACGACGCAATCTCATAACTCCCGCTGAAGATGGCCAGACCCAGGGCGTCCTTGCCGTCGCCTTCGACTGCATTCAGGTCCGCGCCCGCGGCCACCAGGAGGCGCGCGGACTCGATATCGTTTTCGCGTGCGGCAAACAGCAACGGTGTCAATAGGCCACTGGCGAACTCCTCGGCGGGTTGGCCGGCCTTGGCAACAACTGGAGTGGTTCCCTCAAAGCCGCGGCCCGATGCAGAGGGCACAAAGTTCGACTTGGCATTGACGTCGGCGCCGTGTTCGAGGAGCAATTTCACAACCGCTGGATGGCGTTCCGCGACGGCCCACATCAAAGGCGTGGTGCCGCCCCAGGTTTCCTTCACATTTACCTGCGCTCCATGATCCAGCAAAACTTTTACTGCGTCGGGCTTCCCGGTGCGCGATGCCATCATGAGCGCGGTGTCGCCGGATTTTGTCAGGGCCGCGTTGGGATCCGCGCCCGCTTTGACAAGTTTGTCGACCATGGCCGCATTCCCATCGGTGGTGGCGATCAGCATCGGCGTGGCACCGGCGCGATTCGCAGCCGACACGTTCGCACCGGCGCGGATCAAAAGATCCGCTGTCTCTAAATCGTCAGCCTGAACTGCCCAGTGGAGCGCTGTGGTGCCGTCGATTTGAGGGACATTCACATTCGCCTTCTGCTGCAGCAATGTGCGAACCGCTTGCTTGTTTCCATTCATCACAGCGTCGGCGACGTCGCTAGACGCGGCGCTCACAAAGGCCGCCGATAGAAGCGCGATGACCCCAAACTCTAGGATGCGTTTCGTCATATTCAGTTCCCTTCGCTCAATCGCCCGCTGCGATTCGCTGCTTCACCTTTGTGAGGACCACTGGCAAGGACGCATAATTTTCCGGCGTCAATATCTTCGCCATACTGTCGGGTGCCACTTTGCCGGTGAGTGAAATTTTGCCTTCGCCTTCGCCTTTGGCATTTACTCGAAGTTCGATCACGGAGAAGTCGTAGTTCGCGGAGGTGGCGGCTTCATCCGGCCTCCACTTATCGTTGATCTTTCCCAGGCGCCGGTCCGTGATCAGGATGATGCGTTCGGTCCCGTCCGGCGCAGACACTTTGCCCGCGTAGCGAAGCGCATACCCGGCAACTTCGGAGGACCATAAATAGCCGACTGTACTGGCCTGTTTGAGCGCGAGGGCCAGCGAATCTTCCGGTGTCGAGGGCGCCCCAGCACGTACGCGCGTACGGACGGGGGGCGCCGCGGGTGCATCGTTCCCGGCAAGAGTTGGATCATCAGCGATTCCGGCGGTCGCGCGTCCAGTAGCGGGCCCACGGCCACCGCCGGCCGCGCTTTTCATTTCCCAAGCAGTCATGAGTTGCTGGCGTTGTTGATCGGTGGACCAGCGCATCACATCGATGCGGATCGAATCCGGGGCGCCCATGACGTGCGCCGTGGTGGCGGTGAAGCTCACGAGCGGGCCTGAGGCAGGCGGCGAGGCCGGCGCACCTTTCTGCCCGGTCAACCCGGCAGCGAATATTACGACTCCAGCCGCCAAAAGCGCGGAGTGCCGCAGTTGAGGCATGTTCATTTATCCTGATTGGTTCCCCAAACCCGGGTCAACCACTCGACTAAGCGTTCCAGTTCCTCGTCGGAGAGCTTGGCGCCGCGCTCGCGCATATCCACCAGCTTGACGCGCCAGGCTTCCTCTGCAAACCTCGCGGTTTCGACGCGCTCCATCCCATGACAGGTAGTGCATGCACGGTTCATCAGTCGTTTGGCTTCCGGGTCGGAAAAAAATGTGGTGATCACCGGAGGAATATAGGTGCGGGGAAAGGGTTTGCTATCCGGACCAAACTTGGACACCAGCCAGTCCAGCAGAACGTCCATGTCCTTTTCCTGAAGAACCGCTTCGCCAGTCTTATGCTTCGAGGTCACCAGCTTCTGCCATGCGGCTCGATCCTGCGCATAGAATGCATAGTCATCAATTCCGTGACACGAGATGCAGTTCTTGCGCAGCACTTCCCAGGCTGCGCCATCGGGCCTTTGGACCTTGGGTCGGGCTGGTCTTCCGCCGACTTGGGCGGCCAGCGGCACCGCCATCGCCATGGCTAAAAGACACTGTCCCAACATCCTCTTCATCGCCGCGCGCTCCTGCATTCGTCTATAGCGGAATCGGCTTGGTGCTCGAACCGAAGCTGCTGGCAAAACCGGTCTGCCGGCCACTCGCATTGTATTGCGGGATCTGCTCGATGCCGTACTTGTGCAGGATGCTCAACAGCATGTTGGAAGTGCGTTCCGTGTTGTCCGGGAACGCGATGTGACGATTGCCCTGGAATTTGCCGTCCAGACCGCCCAGGAGAATGACCGGCACCTTGATGTGCGCGTGCCGGTGAGAATTCCCCATGTTGCTGCCCTTGTAGATCAGGATGTGGTCCAGAACAGTGCCGCCGTCGCCATCCGGTATTTTGTCCAGCTTGGCGGCGAAATAGGCCAGGTTCTGTACATGATAGCGGTTCATCTTGGCGTAGTTCGCCACGTTGTCGGGCTTGTCGCCGTGGTGTGACGATCCGTGCCAGCCGCCGTTGAAGCCGGAATCGGGGAAACTCGCGCCAGAGAGATCCTTGCCCAGCATGAACGTGGCCGAGCGCGTGAGATCACCCTCAAAGGCCAGCGCCAGCAAGTCATACATTAAGCGGTAATGGACGGTCTTGTTCTCCGGCAGCCCGAAGGGAATTTCCTCGGATGGTTCTTTGATGGTACGATCCATCGCGATCTTGATACGGCGCTCAATCTCACGAATATTCTCTAAGTACGTATCGAGGCGGCTCCGGTCGCCGGCGCCCAATGGCCTCTTGAAGAAAGCGATTTCCTGCGTGACGGAATCGAGGATGCTGGCGTTTTGCTTGCGGCCCAGACGACGATCTTGCGGACTCACTCCGTCGCCGAACAGACGCTCGAACGCCACGCGCGGATTTACTTCGGTGGGGAGCGGCTGTGTGGGCGAAGTCCAGGAAATAGAGTTGGTATACGCACAACTATAGCCCCAGTTGCAATTGCCAAAATTGCCATCTTCTTCAACGGCAAGCTGAATGGATTCGAGGATCGTGTCCTGGCCGTATTTTTTCGCAACCAATTGATCCACAGTGATTCCCAGATAAGGACTCACGGCATTTCTTCGCGGGCGGGCGGATGACAATAGAACCGCGCCGCGGGCATGATCGCCGCCGGGCTCCTCGGTCGTCGCCGCCGCCTCCGGCATGTCCATTCCGGAGATCAACGTCACGCGATTCCGGAACGGCTCCAGAGGCTTGGTGATAAAAGAAAAGTCGAAGTTCGATCCCTCTTGCAGAGGACTCCAGTATCCCGGCGCCGCACCGTGCGGGTGCCAGATACCCATGAAGCGCCTGACCGGGACGGCTGCCGTCTTACTCAACGGCGTTTGCGCGGGAATCATCGAATCGAGCAGCGGCAGACCTAACGTGATCCCGGCGCCGCGCAAGAATGTACGGCGAGGAATGAATTTCTTTTCAATAAACATAATGGTCTGGCCTCCTTAGTTACTGGCCCTCTCTTCGGTTTGTTTCGTTCTCATTTGGAAGGGCGTGCTCTTGATGATCCCCATCAAGATCGACAGAAATTTATCGTTGTCCTTGTCGGCATCCCGCACGATGGAGCGGATCACCGGCATGTCTTCGTATTCCACACCACGGCCTAAACTGAAGGTCATCAGCTTTTCGGTGACGGTCCGCACAAACTGCGGTGAATAATGCAGCAGCGCCTGCCGCAACTCGACCGGCCCGTTTACCTGGGTGCCGTCCCACAGCGTCGCGGAGGTATCCAGAGGAACTCCTCCGTCGCCACCTTGTTTGGTCCGCCAGGAACCGTCCGCATCGAAATTCTCCATTGCGAACCCAATGGGATCCATGAGCTTGTGGCAACCTGCGCACGGCTCCATTTTGCGGTGCAGAGTCATCTGCTCCCGCAAGGTCATGATTTTGCTGTCGCCCTTGCTGTCCTCGAGTGGCGGAACGTTGGGCGGGGGCTCCGGCGGCGGTGTGCCGAGGATGTTTTCGAGCACCCATACGCCGCGTTTCACAGGCGAGGTCCGGAAATTCTGGACCCAGGTGAGAGACAGCACGCTTCCTTGCCCTAACAGACCACGCCGGTAGGCTAAGTCAGGCCCCAGAGCGACGCGGCGGAACTGCGATCCGTAAATATTCGGTATGCCGTAGTGCCGGGCCAGACGTTCGTTGAGAAACGTGTAGTCCGCAGTCAATAAATCTACGACGTTGCGATTTTCTTTGATGATGCTCTCAAAAAGCAATTCCGTCTCGCGGCGGAAACTCTTCCGCAACTCGTCATCCCAGTTGGGATAGAACACGCCGTCCGGAGAGGTCGCGGGCAGATTGCGCAAGTACAACAGTTGATCGCCAAAGTTTTCGACCAGCGCCCGGGACTTGGGATCGGCCAGCATGCGCCGGACTTGCTGTTCCAGCACGGGACTGGTGTGAAGTTTGTTCTGGTTCGCGACATTGATCAGCTCGTCGTCGGGGATGCTGCTCCATAGCATGAAGGATAAGCGCGAGGCCAGCTCAAGATCGGTAATCCGGTAGGGTTGGCCGGGAGCCACGTTCGCGGGTTCCTTTTCGGCGCGCACCAGAAATTGCGGGCTGGCCAGAATCCGGCGCAGCGCCAGTTCGATGCCGTCCTGGAAAGAGCCTTCGCGGCGGCCCTCCTGGTAGAAACCAAGCACCCACTCCATATCCGACGGCGTAGTTGGCCGCCGGTAAGCCCGCCGCATGAGCGTGGTGAGAATTTCTTTGGCACACGGCTCCTCCTGCGCGGCGCTCGACGGCCGGCAGGTATACACTTTGCGGATACTGCGCGAGTCGTCCGGGCGGGTCGGGTTGAACGGACCCTGGATTCTGAGAATCCCGACTGCCGGGTAATATTGCAACTGCGGGATACCATTGTCTTCGAGCGACTTTCGCTCAAACTGCTGAATGATATCCAGGCTGGGGCGATAATTGGTGGCTAAGAACGTGACTCCCACCATGTGGGAGCCGGCTTTTACGGGAAGGCTCACGTCGATCGAACCATCGTTGTCCGAAGAATTCGCAGAGCTCAAGCCGACGCCAACATAGTCCCGTATCTCCACCGCTTCGTTATCGATGAGGAATTCCAACTTCTCGCCGGGTATGAATTTGCCGAGCCCGAAGTTGTGGACGGAGAATTTGTATTCGCCATCAGCAGGGAAGCTATGGCGAACCGCCATTCCCCCGCGCGTGCCAAAAGGCAAACCTTCCAGACGCTGGTTCTGCGAAGTGTCTCCCGGTGCAATATAGGCCATTTCCGTGGGAGACTTCCAAAAACCGATCGCGGTGCGCGCGATCCGGGTCGCCGCCGTCATGTATGCCTCAAGAAGAGTGGGGGAAATTGTCAACGAACCTGCGACATTGTCAAAACCTCTAGCCGCATCGTCGGCCGGCAGTAACGTCGCTACGTCAATTTCGAGATCCAGCAGGTCGCGTACAGCATTGGCGTATTCAGTACGGTTCAGACGATGTAGAACGATCGACCCGGGGTTCGGCCGAGCGGCGGCTTTAGTATCGATCTGCGCCTCCAGCCAATCCCGTAGCCCCTGGTACTGCGCCAAAGGCGGACGCGGCATTCCGGGCGGGGGCATCATGCCGGCGCGTAGTTTACGGATCACTCTCTCCCATACGTCGGGGTGATCGGCGACAGCGTTGATGTCTTCCTTCTGGAGCGAGAAATTATCGACTTTTGTCTTGTCGTTATGGCAGGTGACGCAGTATTTGTCCAAAAGAGCTCGTTGGACGGTTGCCGATGTTGCCGGCGCCACCGGGGCTTGTTGGCCGGAAACCTGCCCGATACTAGGGACTACGGTGAGGGCCAAGGCGGCCCCCGAGATCAACCAGTTCTTCATCGGCCGACTCCCTCGAATCTCACCCCGGCCGGAGCCATTTTCGGTCGCGGCAACTTACGGCTTCTTAATGTAATCATACAGTTCCCACAGTGTCAACCGTGACACAATCCCAACTGAATCGTTGTGCATAGCGCGTCGAATTCTGCACCTTCAGAACACAAACTTCATCGCCAATTGAAGAATGCGGGGGTTACCCGCGTCGAAACCCGAATTTCCACTGATGTCACTGGTAATCTGACCGAAGGTATTCGAAGTCAGGCTGTTATTGGTATTGCCGTTGACGCCGGGGGCTTCCGGGTTCATATGGTTGGGCAAGTTGAATGCCTCGGCACGAATTTGGATAGTGCGACCCTCGCCCCAAACCGGGAAGGTTCGGGACAGCGCCATGTTGAGCTGGATCGCGCCGGGACCCCGAATGCTATTCTGGCCAAGGTTGCCGCGGGTTCCCAGAGCTGGGATAGCGAACGAGCTCTTATTGAGCCATGGGACGCACGGCGCAGGCGTGCAGCCGGCAGTAGGAGCGAGGGCATCTCCCCCGATGTAGTTGCCGGTCTGATTAGGTTCTGTAGTCAACGCGCGGTCGGTTCCGGGAATAACCGAGAAGAAGCTGCCAGTTCGTAGTTGTAGGATGGGTGCTACCTGCCAGTTGCTAGCCACGACACGCAGCCATTTGTTTTGGAACTTCGGTGCTACCGCGACCATGTTGAGCACAAATTGTTGCCGCTGATCACCGGGACAGTTACCGCGAGCAATTCGCCTATTCTGATACCAGGAAACTCCATTCGAGCCGGTTTGCTGGTCATACAGATCGCTGATGCAATGCGCAAAGGTGTAATTTGCGGTGACCGTGTAATGCTGGCTGAGGCGTTTCTGCGCTGAAAGATACAGCGCATTGTAGGAGCCTGTGCCGCCTGGATCGTACTGGCCAATGCCGGCGTAATATTGCCCTGCTAATGGATTCTGCTGATAGAACACGCGCCGTTGATTTTGATTCGCCGTAGTGGAGCAAGTCGCGAAATTTGTAGGAACCACTTGGCCCGCCGCATTGACGGTTCGCAGCGTGCACGGTCCCAATCCCATGAACACCGCCGGATTGAGAGGCTCCGACGTGCCGAGATGGATGGAACTGCTACCGAGGTAGTTGGCGGTCACCAGCCACTCGCCAACCTGCCGCTGAATACTCAAATTCCACTGATGCGTGTACATCGGGTGATAGTCGCTCAAATTGAACGTCACGTACTGCCCGAAGGTTGGAAACGTGGAATTGGGGCTTGCGTGCCCGATGGGACTTGACGCAGAGAGCTGAGGAATTCCGTTACCGCCCGGGTAGTTGGCCCAGGGGTCTTGAATGTTTACGTTGCTCAGGCCCACATTGTTGCCGAACGGCGGCCCGAATCCCATTTGGTTGGGGAAGAACTGATGTAGGCGATCGCCGAACATGCCGTAGGACGCTCGAACTGTCATCTTGCCACTGCCCGTTGGGTCCCATACCAAGCCAAGGCGCGGGAAGAACTTCGCGATTGTGTTGCAGTTGTACCCGTTTCCACAGTTGTATTCCGGATCACCCGCAAAGGTCAGCCCCACGGGGGCGTTTACGAAGGTTTTACTCCGGTAGCCCTGCGCGAACAAGTTGGAGTCGAAGTGATCTAGCTGTCCGTACTTATTCTGGTTGGCTAGATAGGGCTCCCATCGCACACCATAACTAACCGTCAACCGCGGAGTCAGTTTCCAGGTATCGTTGGCATATAATGACACGTAATACTGATTCAAATACATCCCGTAGTTGGTGCCCTGATTGAAGGACACCGCGCTGCCCATAAGAAAGTCCACCAGACCCAAACCGGTTACCGTGCCATTGAACGTAACGCTGCCGACAGCGTTGACACCGGACCAATAATTCATGATGCGCCGGTATCCATTGCCGCCGAAGACCATCTGGTGATTGCCCTTGACCCAGCTCACTTCGTCGGTGATCGACGGATTCCCGCCCGTGTGCGCTTCCCCGGGCACCGCCGCCGTGGATCCGATGACAAAGCCGCCGCCGCCAGTCACAGTGGCAAAGATCACACTTCCCCCTATCGGCGTATAGTTCGCGCCAAAATCCTTAAGCGACTTATACGGATCCTCCGCTTTCACAACATTCGTTCGGCTAGCGGAGAGTCGCAGGGAGTTGACGGTATGGGAATTGAATACGTACGTATCTCCAAGAGCCACGGAGTAATTCAAGTCATTCACGCCGTAAACGCTGATAGACAATGGATTCTTGCCATCGTAGGTGGAGGCTACGTTGAGATTGGCGCCGATATAGCGCCCAAACACGGTATGCTTTTCGCTCACTTGCCAGTCGAATCTTGTAGTAACCAGATCCTCATCGCGATTGGCGACAAATCCGTAAGTTGTAATTCCACACGGATCCGCCGAGAGCGGCATGGTTTTCTCAATCGCGGTGGTGACCGGACTAAACGATTTGGGTGAGATCTTATTTCCCGAGAAACCCAGCGAGGCGGGGAGATTGACCGCGGTCTTTTGGCAAGTGGTTGAGGCCAGAGTGGTAAAATCGCCCGACATCATTTGGGCATTTGGTACAAAGGCCTGGCGCTGTGCCGGGTCGGAACGCTGAGTGGTTCTCTGATATCCACCGAAGAAAAACAATTTGTCCTTCTTGATGGGGCCTCCGACCACTCCGCCGAACTGATTGCGCTTGAGTGTGTCGCGCGAGATCGCAAAAAAGTCTCGTGCGTTGAGATCCCCGTTGCGGACAAATTCGAACAGGTCTCCGTGAAATTGGTTAGATCCCGACTTGGTGACTGCATTCACCGCGGCGCCGGAGTGATAGCCATACTGCGACGGCAACGCACTGGTTTCCAGTTTGAACTCCTGCAGAGCGTCCGGAAACGGCAGCGGCAGGCCAAGATTGTTGTAGGGATCCTCATGAAGCGAACCATCCAGCAGGTACATGATGGTATTGCCGCCTTGACCGCCGGCGACCGAAATCACTACGTTGGGATAATTCCGGACGTTATTGATGGCGCCATTGCCGGGCAGACTGGCCATGCCGTTCAGCACCACCAGTTCCACGGGATTGCGGCCATTTAAAGGCATTTCGATCACGCGCTGATTGTCGATGACGTTGCCAATGCCAGTGCTGCGGGTTTCTACGAGCGCGGCGTTGGCCTCCACTACGACATGTTCGGAGGTAGCTCCGACGGCCAGTACCAGGTCCAGCGTGGGATTCGCGTCCACCTGCAGCGTCATGCCGGATTGCTCGAACGTGCTAAACCCTTCCTTCGATACTTCAATCCGGTAGGGACCCACGGGAAGGTTTGTGAGCACGTAGGACCCGTCGGGTCCCGTCCTCACCGTCCGCACAGCTTCAGTTGCCGTCTGAATTGCCTTCACTTCCGCACCCGGAATACTGAGGCCACTCGAATCTCTCACAATGCCATTGATCTGAGCGGTGCCGCCTTGTCCCCAGACGATTACCGAAACCATGCAAAGCGTAACGAGACATGTACTCCACTTGGCCATGTTGATCCCCTTTATGTGATATGCGCCTACCCTGTGAGCCTCAAATTCCCAATCGACTCACGATGGCAATCATACATACTGATATGGCACTAAAGTTCAACACGTTTTGTGCTCCGGCGCAAGGGGCTCTCGGATCCTCTGTTTCTCGGGGTCCTCTGCTTGCCAGAGAATTGAGATTCGGTTAGGCGTACATCATCGCAACGTCAAGTCGTGCGCCGATCATGGAAATGCTCATGCAAGCCCTTATGCTCTTCGTGCTTTTTGCCCTGCCGAACCTCCGCGGCCTTTTGGTGCGCGGAAGTGAGATTTGCATGCCGGGAAGCGTCTGAGCTTACAGCACTCAACGAGATCATCTGTCTCAGATCCATGGTCCCGCACCCGGGACATTCCGCCGCTGGGGATGAAGGCCGCATGAAGTACTCAAACCGGTGTCCACATTGCCCGCATTCATATTCATAGATTGGCATTCGTGCAAAACCTAAAATGCATTGACAAACTGCGACGCGAACCCACTGCCCAAACACAGGCACTCCTAGCATTCATCGCACACTATTGTATTCTCGTAATGCCATGAGCACAATAATCAATTCGGAGCATATTTCAGGCCCGCCCCTCGCTATTTCGGTCCGTTGGCCTATACTTGCTTAGTTGGGAGGAGTACACGCATGCGTTCCGGCAAAACCTTGAAGTGGTTTTTCGCGGGCGGGAGAAGGGGCTGGGGCTTTGCTGTTCTCGGATTATTGATCTGCCCAGCGGTCCCCAGCCGAGCGGCTGAACTCGACAGCGGGGGCCTGGACGTCCTGCGGCTTCGCCCGAACTTCTACATGATCGCCGGCGCTGGTGGAAATATCGGCGTGCAGATGGGATCAGACGGAGTGGTGCTCGTGGATGCGGGGAACGCCAGCGCGTCGACTCTGGTCATAGCCGCACTTCGCAAGATCACCGACCTGCCGATCCGCTACATCATCAACACGGGTGCCGATGCAGACCACGTCGGCGGAAACGGCAATCTCTCCAAAGCCGGCCTCACCATTTTCACCAATCTGCTGGGCAATCCTGCACTCGCCGCGGCGATGACCAATGGCGGCGGTGCTTCGATCATGGCGCACGACAGCGTCCTGCGCCGCATGAGCGCTCCCACGGGCAAGACTGCCGCCTATCCCGTCGAAGCCTGGCCCAACGAGGCTTTTTTCCAAAAGCGAAAGGCCATCCGCATGAACGAGGAGGCGATCGAAGTACTGTACCAACCCGCGGCACACAGCGGCGCCGATAGCGTGGTTTTCTTTCGCGGTTCCGATGTGGTGGTTGCGGGAGACGTCCTCGATACCACGCGCTTTCCGTTTATTGATCTGGCCAACGGCGGCAGCATACAGGGAGAAATCGACGCGCTAAACCGCTTAATTGAATTGGCGGTGCCGCCCACTCCATTTATCTACAAGGGAGTGGGCACCTATGTAATACCGGGTCACGGGCGGATTTGCGAGCAGCAGGATGTCGTCGAATATCGCGACATGGTTGTCATCGTTCGCGACGTAATCGCCGATCTGATAAAGCAAGGGAAGACGCTCGAGCAGGTCAAAGAAGCGTCTCCGGCGTTACCCTATGAGCGGCAATACGGTTCGCAAAGCGGCGACTGGACCACCAACGCGTTTGTCGAGGCCGTCTACAAGAGCCTGAGCACCAAAAAGTAACACGATGCCCAAAAATTATATACGACATCAAATTGCCGCTATTCTGCTGGGTCTTCCGCTGTGCGCCCAGCCGCCAGGCGGCGCTCCTCCGCCCGTGGCGAAGACCGCGGCCCCCGTCGACCTCACCGGATATTGGGTTTCAATCGTCACTGAGGATTGGCGCTACCGCATGGTCATGCCCGCTGCTGGCGATTACCAAGGTGTTCCGATGACCGCCGCTGCCCTCAAAGTGGCCCGCGAATGGGCCCCAGGTAAAGACGGAGATCCCTGCAAAGCCTACGGTGCGCCAGCGCTCCTGCGCGTCCCCGAACGCCTTCACATTACATGGCAGGACGATCAAACCCTGCGCATGGATACGGACGCGGGTAAGCAGACTCGAATTTTCCATTTCGGCGACTGGAAGACTCCCGCGGGGCCACACACTCTGCAAGGGGATTCCACCGCACAATGGGAACTCCACCGTCCTCCAGGGCCCGGCATTCCTAGAAACGGATCATTGAAGGTTTCGACGGCGAACCTGCAAGCCGGCTATCTGCGCAAGAACGGGGTTCCCTACAGCGACAACGCTACGCTCATGGAATATTTCGATTTGGTAAAAGAACCCAACGGATCCATGTTGCTGGTGGCTACTATCGTGGTTACCGACCCGCTGTATTTGCGCGAACCCTTTATCATCAGTTCACATTTCCGGAAACAGACCAGCGATGCCGGGTGGAACCCCGCAGAGTGTTCGGCCAACTGGTAGTGAAAGGAAGCAGAGCAATGAATATGAGTCGCTTTAGTCTTTTCATGATGCTGTTTTCGGCGGCCCTCCCCGCGCTGGCAGAGATCGATCTATCCGGATCCTGGACTTCCAAGAATCACGAGGACGCGATGGAGCGCGGCGCGGGCCCCAACCCCGACGACTGGGCGGGACTTCCCTTTAATGCGTCCGGCCGCGCCAAAGCCCTCAGCTTTTCGCAATCGACCATCTCCATGCCGGAGCGCATCTGCTGGTTCCAGACCCAGTGGCACATCGCCGCTGGACCCTTCAGCCTCAAGATCTGGAGCCAAGCTGATCCGGTTACCGGCAAGGTGCAGGCGTGGATCGTCGGCGGATGGGAAACTCGCGCGCCCATGACTATATGGATGGATGGCCGCCCGCATCCCTCGAAAAATGCCCCGCACGATCAGACAGGCTTCACTACCGGCGTCTGGAACGGCGACGAACTGGTAGCCACCACCACTCACATCAAGAGTGGATACATTCGTCGCAACGGCGCCGCCAGTAGCGACCAAGCCACCATCACCACGCATTTCCTGCGTCACGGCGATTTGATGACGCTGGCCCTGGAGATGGACGACCCCATCTATTTGACCGAGCCGTATATCCTCACGCGATCCTACATGTCGACGGCCGTTCCGGTTGACACCGCCGGCCCGCCGTGCATTACGGGAGATGAGGGCGTCGAGTCGGGCACGGTGCCGCATTACCTTCCGGGCAAAAACCCATTCATCGATGAAATGACAAATATCTACAACATCCCACGCGAAGCAGCCATGGG
>Ga0070666_10000508_pt1 | contig 23489 bp, 20 predicted proteins | sample KBSS23metaG_FD_64677 | JGI IMG/M metagenome (GOLD analysis project Ga0070666, IMG submission 64677) | Switchgrass rhizosphere microbial communities from Kellogg Biological Station, Michigan, USA - KBS S2-3 metaG | ecosystem: Host-associated > Plants > Roots > Rhizosphere > Soil ... | reverse complement strand
AATTCTCGCAGCTCATCAGAAATGGCTCGATACCGAAGGCAAGGAAGGCACACAGGCCAATCTCAAGGGAGCGGTTCTCCAGGAGGCGGATCTGCACGACGCCAATCTTCAGGATGCGGACCTCGAAGGCGCGAGCCTGAGTGTCGCCGATCTCATGAGAGCCAATCTCCGCCGTGCCAATTTGAGAAACGCAGATTTCTGGATGGCCGACATGAAAGATACTGTCCTGCAGGGTACCGATCTCCAGGGAGCCAACCTTGCGGACGTCACCAATCTCACTCAAAACCAGATCAATTCGGCAATTACCAACGAAAAGACTGTTCTGCCGTCCGGCCTCAAGCGCAGCTGAGCCCGGCGCTCACCCATGCGCTACATCCAATTCACCAAAGAAGAATGGGGGCGTTTGCGGGCAGCGACCCCGCTGACACTTACTGAGGGAGATCTCGCCGAGCTACATGGCATCAACGAGCGGATTTCTCTGGAAGAAGTCGCACTCGTCTATCTTCCGCTGTCGCGTCTGCTCAATCTCTATGTCGCGGCGACGCAGAACCTGCGACAGACCAGCGATACTTTTCTTGGAGCGCTTCCCTCACCGGTTTCCTACGTGATTGCAATTGCAGGTAGTGTTGCCGTCGGCAAAAGCACGACTGCTCGCGTGATTCAGGCGCTGTTGTCTCGATGGCCCAATCATCCCACCGTGGATCTGGTGACCACCGACGGATTCCTCTACCCGAACAGCGTTCTCGAATCCCGGGGAATCATGGGCCGCAAAGGCTTTCCCGAAAGTTACGATCTGAAACGGCTGCTTCAATTCCTGTCGGATTTGAAATCCGGAATACCGGAGATCGAAATTCCGGTCTACTCACACGAAGCCTATGACGTCGTCCCGAACAGGATCCAGGTGATTCGCCAGCCCCACATCGTCATCATTGAGGGGCTGAATGTTCTGCAGACCGGGCATGGAGGCAAAGGTGCGCCTCCACTCACGTTTGTTTCCGACTACTTCGATTTTTCCATATTCGTCGATGCCGATGAGGCGCACATTCGGCAATGGTATGTGGATCGGTTCCTCACGTTTCAACGCACCGTGTTTCAGAATAAGGAATCGTACTTTCACCGATACGCGAGCCTGAACATGCAACAGGCAACTGCAACAGCAATTCAGATCTGGGAATCCATCAATGCGGTCAACCTTCGAAATAACATCCTGCCCACGCGCGAACGCGCGCACCTGATCCTGGAAAAAGCGGAGGACCATTCCGTGCAGGGAATCAAACTGCGAAAGCTATAGCAAATCGCCATCCTCGAGTCCGCTGGCAGCACGGCCGAAGGTCGTGCAAGGAATGGCCCCGAAGTCTCCAGCCTGCAGCGTTGCTGCTTTGCAACGATCCTGGCCCTTCGCGCTACCCCTCCTCACCCCGGGATATACAACATTCCGGACTTCCTGAATTCCAATTACCGACCTGAGCGTTTCTGCTACGGAAATTTGGATTCCGCAACCGTCGGGGTCATTTCAAATACCGCCTTGGACGTATCAATCGCCGTCCGGGTCACTTCAACTACCGCCATGGTCGTTTCAATTAGCGTCCGGGTCATTCCAACTACCGCCATGGTCGTTTCAATTAGCGTCCGGGTCATTCCAACTACCGCCATGGTCGTTTCAATTAGCGTCCGGGTCATTCCAACTACCGCCATGGTCGTTTCAATTAGCATCCAGGTCATGCCGACTACCGACTGGAGCGTTTCCGGGAGGGATCCATTACGAAGGCTTGTGGATGCCTGAACCTGGATGAGGGCGAACTCGTTCCCGCCGCAACAAGGGAGCTAACGTAACCGTCGAATCGCCACTTACACAAAACTCCGGACATCGGACTCCGGAAGGCAGCTTTAACTCTTTGAAATCTATACTATCCGAGCCGTTTACAAAATTCAGCCGGCAACCTTTACTTCCGTCTTCACGGAGTTCGAGATGAAACAATTGTCGTGGGCCAGATGATGAAACTTCTCGATATCCTCCGCACTCGGAGTTTTGTCTCCCGAGTACGAAATCTTAGGATGCAATGTGACGACACTGACCCATGGAATTCCCTTTTCATTCTTCGTGAGAATACCAACAGCCTCATCTTCATAACTATCGACGATGAAACCGTTGCGGTAGGCGACCCAGAGATAGGTCATCATGTGACAGCTGGAAATCGATGCGACATACGCTTCCTCCGGGTCAATATTTGCCGGGTTCGAGTACGGTGCGGGCACTGCGGCCGGCGAAGAGGAAGCTGGAACCGTGAGTCCGCCATCAAACGACCATGTGTGGGCACGCGGAAACTTTCCCTTCAAAAATTCGTCGCCGGTTCTGGTCCATCGGATCGTCGCCTTGTGTTCAGACATCCTCGTTCCTCCTCGAAACCCGGCAGTATACATGACGTTGTCATTGCAAGTTGGATTGAACGCCGGTTAACCTTCGACGAGGAGCGTGCATGAAGACCCTGGTGTTGTTGCGTCACGGACAGAGCGTCTGGAATAAAGAAAATCTGTTTACCGGCTGGGCCGACGTGGGCCTCACAGAACTGGGTATGAGTGAAGCCCGATCCGCCGGTCATATCCTGAAATCCGAAGGATATGGCTTCGACCTCGCGTTCACATCGGTGCTTAAACGTGCCGTGAAGACGCTCTGGCTCGCCCTGGAAGAAATGGATCAGATGTGGATTCCCATACAGAACAGCTGGCGTTTGAACGAACGTCACTACGGAGCGCTGCAGGGTCTCAACAAGCAGGAGACCGTCGATCGTTATGGACCCGAGCAGGTTCAAATCTGGCGCCGAAGTTATGACACGCCTCCTCCCGCACTGACTCCCGATGACAGTCGTTCTCCAAAGGGTGATCCTCGCTATGCGGAACTCACCGCGGCGGAGCTCCCTCTCACCGAATGTCTGAAGGATACTGTGGCGCGCGTGCTGCCATACTGGCTGGGCACCATCGCCCCTGCAGTCAAATCCGGCAGGCGCGTTATCATCGCGTCGCATGGAAACAGCATTCGGGCGCTGGTGAAATATCTGGATAAGATTCCGGACGACAAGATTGTGGAATTGAATATTCCCACTGGAGTTCCCCTCATCTATAAATTGAACGACGATCTCACGCCGATCCGGAATTTTTATCTCGGGGACCCTGCCGCGATTGCCGCGGCGACGCAGAGCGTTGCCGACCAGACTCGCAAAGCGAAATGAAACCCATGAGTTCCAAAACCAAACAACACCTCGCTGAAGTCGCTGCGGATCTCGGCATCGGAAAGATCCGACGCCATATTTTCCTGTGCGCCGATCCCACAAAGCCGAAATGTGCCCCCCGAGACGTCAGTCTCGAATCGTGGGATTACTTGAAACAAAGGCTAAAGGAACTGAATCTCAATAAAGGCGAGAACTGCGTTTACCGAACCAAAGCAAACTGCCTGAGAATCTGCGAAGAGGGTCCCATCGCTGTGGTGTATCCGGATGGTACCTGGTATCACTCCGTCACTCCGGACGTGCTGGAGCGCATCATTCAAGAACATCTCATCGGAGGCAAACCCGTTGAGGACTTCGTTTTTGCGAGACAGCCCCTGACGTGACGCGATAAAGATGCGCCAGTTGAAATCAATGCTGCTCGTCATCCTGCTCCTGGCGGCCCTTTCCGTGACCGCTGCACCAGACACGCATATCGTGCTCATGCATACAAACGATATTCACGGTCACCTGCTTCCAGAAAAAGGCGAGGGTGGTTTGGCGGTAATCGCCGCCATCGTCAGGCAGCACCATCCCGATCTTCTTCTCGATGCCGGCGACATGTTCACCGGGACGCTGGTGTCCGACGCGTTCTACGGTGAATCCGTTATGGCCGTGATGAACCGGATGGGCTACCGCGCATCAATACTCGGAAATCATGAATTCGATTACGGTCTCAAGGCAATGCGAGACCGTGTTCGACAGGCACGCTTTCCAGTGCTCTCCGCAAATGTCGTATTACCGTACGACGATGTCGGAAAGACCCGTGTCATTCCGACGAAAGGCATCCGGATTGGACTTATAGGACTCACAACCGAAGAGACACCTACAACCACTCATCCGAAAAACGTGAAGGACGTTCGGTTTCTCGATCTCGTGCGCACTTTGGAACAAGTCCTTCCGTCGCTACAAAAGAGCAGCGACTTTGTCATCGTGATTGGCCACCTGGCGCCCGCGGAGGAATTGCGCATCGCCAGAGCATTTCCTCAAATCAAACTGATTATCAGCGGACATTCGCACACCGAACTCCAGCAGCCCATTCACGAGAGCAATGCGCTGATTGTTCGAACCGGCAGCTACGGCCGATTCGTCGGGCGAGTCGATCTGGACTTTGAAGGCCGCACGTTGAAGAAACTATCGACGCAGTTGATCGAAGCCAAAGGAGTATCGCCGGATCCGGAAGCACTGCAGATAGTCGAACCTTATCGGGCAAAAGTGGAACGCCAAATGAATACGGTTCTTGGCGAGGCGTCCTCGTCTTTTTCCAGAATAGTCGAGGAGGGAGGGGCGTTGTTGAATCTGGTCACGGATGCCTACCGGACCCGAACTGGAGCGCAGATCGCTCTTGCCAATACTGGCGGGGTCCGGACCTCGCTTCCTGCGGGCCCCATCACGTATGGAAAGCTTTTTGAAATTCTTCCATTTGAAAACACGATTGTGACGATGAAAATCACCGGCGCGCAGCTGATGCGAAGCCTGGCGGTGCGCCTGACGGCCGTAAGCGGGATACGTGTTGCTTTCGATCTGCGCAAGCCGAAGGGCGAGCAACTCGTCTCTGTCACTCTGGATGACGGCTCGCCGATTCTCGAGACCGCAACATACACTGTCGCGATTAACGACTTCATGCAGGCCGGAGGCGATGACTACACCGAATTCGCGAACGGTACCGAAACAAAAGACACGGGCATGCGCTTGCGCGACGTGGTCAGCGACTATGTCCGGAAGAAGAATACCCTCACACCAGTCATTGACGGCAGGATCCAGATCGTTAATTGAAAACGAAATGACAAGTCTTGAGACTCAAAGCTGCTCGCGAAAACGGAGATGACCGGGCCCCGACAGCTCGCTTGGGGGCAGAGTCCTGTCATGATGAAAGATTCATTTTGCGGAGCAGTTCAGGCCACGCGGAAGACTTGCGGAACAATGGCTGGTAGGGCCGAATAAGGATCGTGATGACGCCGAAGTCCCGCTTGTCCAGAGCGCTCACCGCACAATCCAGGGCATTGTCGATCTCGCCACGGACGAGGTGAAAAGCGGCGAGTCCGACCGGCGCATGATCGGTGTCGGCCTGCAGTTTCACGATCAACGCCTCGGCTTTCTCAGTTTGCCCTGCATTCATCAGAGACCCGGCCAGGAGTCCGATGCTGTAAGGAGACCAGGCCGCACCACCATATGCTTTCTCGGCGCACCGAAGAGACTCGGGCTGTTGTCTGCGGGTGCCATACAGCAGACCCAACGTCATCCAGCCCCACCAAAATTGAGGATCGAGTTCGACGGCTTTCTGAATTGTGACCAGCGCTTCGTCGTACTGCCCCAGACTTGCAAGCACACTGGTCAACATGCAGTGCCACATCTGGCTCAGAGGATCTTCCTCAAGTACTTGCAGCATTTGCACCCTCGCCTCTGCCACAAGTCCGGTGGACTGCAGAAGGAAGAGCGCATGCCACTGGCGCAGGTGGCAGGAAATCGGTTCGCGCGCCATTGCCAGGTGAAATCGCCGACCGGCTTCTTTCCAATCCAGGTCGTACTGGCCGGCCACAATGCCGAGCATGGCGTGGGCTTCGGGCAGGTCGGGATCGAGGTCCAAAGCACGCTGTGCCAGGGTTCGCGCCTGCGGCATCGCTTCTCGAGACGCCATCCCACCCACTGCGGCGGATGCAATGTGAATGTCCGCTAGTCCGACATACGGCAACGCAAACTGCGGATCCAAGGCCAGTGCCTGATCCAGGCATTCGCGGGCGCGCTGCAGCGATTCCGGCGTGAATCCCCATTGATAGTATCGGTATCGAAGGTAGGCTTCGTACGCCGGCAGACTGGGTTTATGTTTGGTCGCGCGGAGGTCGAGTTTTACCTGAAGCGCCTCGGCAATCGCCTGTGCAATTTCGTCCTGCACCGCAAATACATCATCCAAATCGCGGTCGAAACGCTGGGACCACAAGTGGCTTCCATCGTTGGCGGTGATCAGCTGAGCCGTAACCCGGATGCGGTTGCCGGCCTTGCGTACGCTGCCTTCCAGAATGCTGGTGACGCCCAGTGCTTCCGCTATTCGCCGGATGTCCGTGTTCTGTCCCTTGAACGCAAACGCCGACGTACGCGCGATAACTTTGAGGTCCGGGATCTGCGCCAGAAGGTTGATAATCTCCTCCGCCAAACCATCGCTGAAATATTCCTGTTCCTTGTCGCCGCTCATGTTTGCGAATGGCAACACCGCAATCGACGGCTTTTCATGTGCCGCAGATTTCGTCGGAATTCTACTTAGCGCGACTTTCAACTCCGCGACGGACGCGAACCGCTCCTGGGCACGTTTGGCCAGACAACAACGCACAATAGCCATGACAGGTTCCGGAGCACTTATCGGTATCGGTTCGTCCCGCATCACGGCGCTGAGCACTTCGATAGTCGATGCTCCCTGGAATGGGCTTCGTCCACTCAGCAATTCGTACAACACGGCTCCAAACGAAAAAATATCCGAGCGTTGGTCGACGGGCTTACCCTGTGCCTGCTCGGGAGACATGTATGCCGCCGTGCCCAGAATCATCCCCGTGTTCGTTTCCGCTCGATTAATCGTTGGTAAATTTGATGAATCGAATTCCGGCGTCTCACCCGCGAGGGCCTTTGCCAGTCCGAAGTCGAGAAGCTTTACCTGGCCCTCCGTGGTGATCTTGATGTTGGCAGGTTTGAGATCCCGATGAACGATCCCCTTCTGATGTGCGGATTCGAGGCCTTCGGCAATTTGCTTCGCAATCCGAATGGCTTCATCGATGGCAACCGGCCCCCGCTGAATGCGTTCGGCCAGGGTTTCTCCACCGACCAGTTCCATAATGAGGAATTTTCGGCCGGCCGATTCGTCGATTCCGTGAATCACGGCGATGTTCGGATGATTGAGCGATGCCAGCACGCGCGCCTCACGCTCGAATCGCTCCGCGCTGTCGTGATTGTGTACAAAGCCTTGCGGAAGAAGCTTGATGGCCACGCTGCGCCCAAGCCTGCCATCGGTGGCCTGGTAAACCTCTCCCATACCGCCGGTTCCCAGATGACTCGTGATTTCGTAATGTGCGAGCTTGGTGCCAATCATGAAGAACGCAGAGTCTATCAGAGTTAAGAGGACAGACGACTCGATCCCACAACTGCGGAGTTGGGGAATGAGCGATTACGAATGCAAGCCCGATTCGAGGCACGATCAAGTGATAGCGTCTGTCCCCTTAACTAAGCGGCGTGATTCGAATGATCGACAAGGTCGGTCATCGTGGGATTTTCCAGACGCCTGAAGTCCTTAAAGGCCATCCGGATCGTGTCGTGATGGGTCCCGGCGTTGAATTCGAAGAATTCGTTATTTTCCAGCTGCACATCGCAGTAGACGGAAAGCCCGAAGATGGTCCCAAACGGCGGCATCGCACCAACATCGCAACCCGGAAATTCGTACCGGAACTCACGCTCACTGGCGATCCGAATGTTCTCCGACCGCGTAATGAATTTCAAGTGTCGGAGATCTACCTTCCGGTTAGCCGGAATGACAGCCATGCGCAGCAGGCCATCCGCATACACAATCACGGTCTTCGCCATTTGATTGCCTGGAATTTGAATAGACTCGGCGGTTTCGGCGGCAGTATAGACGGTGGGATGGACATGGTGTTCGTAGACAACGCCACGGGCATCGAGAAGTTCCTTCAGTCTTGCTGAAATAGACATACTCACCTCCGGCAGCAGATTCTCCCTCCGTTGGGCTTCCGTTACAAGTAAAGGCTCCCGTCTGCAGTTTTAGTATGCATGTGGTCAAATAGGGAATTCGGACGCGATCTTCGCTATCATTGAGAACATGAAGCCGCCGCTATTTCGATCGTCGTCTGTGTTCTGGCGCGTGAATCGCGAGATTGCCTGCGGACTGGCAGGCCCGCGCGCCGTCCTGATGCAGATTGCACACCCTCTGGTTGCGGCCGGTGTCGCAGACCATAGCCGATACCGCAATGCACGGTTTGGACGACTCTATCGAACGGCGATGGCGGCGGCGGCAATCACGTTTTGCAGTGAGGATCTTGCGCTTCGAGCCATCCAGTCGATAGATCGCAAACATCTGAAGGTCCACGGCGTCCTTCGGCAGGCAGCAGGTATTTTTCCAGCCGGAACTCCTTATGACGCCAATAATCCCGAATTGAAGCTATGGGTCCTGGCGACCATTACCGATTCCACGTTGTTGGTGTATGACCTGTTCGTTAAGCCTCTGTCGATACCGGAAAGGGAAGAGTTCTACCGGGACAGTCTTCTTCTGACAAAACTGTTTGGCATACCGGAAAGCCTGGTTCCACCGACTTACGGCGATTTCCAAAACTATATGAAAAGCATGTTGAGCGGAGACATCATCCAGGTCAGCAATTCTGCTCGAGAAATTGCACACGCACTTTTCGCTCCAACGTTGGCAGGAAAAGCGCTGTATGCGGGGAGCGTTGTCGGAATCGGCCTGATGCCCTACCGATTGAAGAAGGAGTTCGGCCTGCCCTGGAGTCTTCGACGTGAACGGTGGCTGCTTCGAAGCGCCCAGATACATCGCGCAGTGAGGAGACACATGCCGTCGATTTTCTGCGCCAGTCCGGTCGCCACATTTACCGAACTGGTCTCCAGTTTCGATCGCCAGTTCGCAGCCTTACATCGATAACCTTCGTCGAGCTGCAGGGATCTCAAGCAGCCGGTTGATCGCAGTTGACCATCCACGGGATTCCAAACTGATCGGTGCACATGCCGAAACCGGCGGACCAGAAAGTCTGGCTGAACGGCATGGTGACGCTCCCATTCCGTGAAAGCACCTTGAAAATGCGCTCGCCTTCCGACTTGTCTGCGAGATTTAACGATACCGAAATCCCTTCCGGTTTCTTGTAGTGCTCCGGTGGGGCATCCGCACACATGATGCGCCCGTCGCCAACAGCAAGAGTTGCGTGCATGATCCAGTTATGAGCTGCGGCCGGCATATCCTTTGCCATTGGGGATTCTCCCCAGGTCATCTTGAACATGGTTTTGGCGCCGAGCGCTTCCTCATAGAACTTCAAAGCTTCGCTACAGCGGCCGTCGAAATTCAGATATGTATTCACGTTCATCGCTTTCCCTTTCTTTGCAGAATTTTATCTATTGGGGGGGCAGGAATAAAATTCTAGCGCCTTCCACGCGAAGACTACGAAGTTTCAGGCACCGATGGCGATTTTTCATCGTCCAATGGATTGTTGAAAGTGGTGAATCGAATCCTGAGTCACAGGAAGGAGGACAAATCGATGTCGTGGATTTCAAAGGGATTAGGAATTGCAGTTTTGGGACTATCCCTGTCGGCGCCGTCGATGGCTGCCCGGGTGGTGGTAGCCGGACCACGTGTCGTCGTGGGCCCAAGGGTGGTCGTGCGGTCCTATGCTCCAGTTGTGCGGCCGTATGTTCCAATTGTCCGGTCCTATGCTCCATATGGTCGCTATGGTTTTGGATATGGATATTACCGACCCGCGTGGTCGTATCCCCCCTACCCGCTGTACGCGGTGCAAACTACGGGGCAGGTCAAAATCGACACCGATATGAAGGACGCGACGCTTTATATTGATGGCGGATTTGTGGGTCCGGTCCGCAAGTTCAAGAAGGTCGATTTACGACCAGGCAATCACGACATTGAGCTTCGCGATGCATCAGGCGACCGGCTGTTCAACCGGCGAGTTCAAGTGATTGTCGGAAAGTCGGTCGAGCTTCGAATGTATTCCTGAGCCCTGGGGCGCGGTCTGCGATGGCGCCTGCAACTGCGAGATCTAATCCAGAAAGTTCTCCTCCGCTAATCGCGCCGGAGCGTACTGTTCGGTGACGTAACTGACATCCTTGCTGATAAGGGCTTCGACTTCGAGTTTGAATCCGTTCCTGAGCATCATCTCGATTTCCCTCTGCCACGGCTTCTTGCTGGCGAACCAGGGATACTGCGCGATCTGTTTCGCACGCTTGATGTCCTGCTCGTTGAGCTTGATCTGCACGCTGGGGGTCAGCTGGCACCGCACATAGTCGTTGCTGCGCAATCCGAGAAACCGCGCCGCTGGAATTGCCATCCGCCGGGATTCGTATGCCAGATTAATGGAACCCTGCTTGATCACGCTGTATATGTAATATCCCCAGGGATCGTTATCCAGCAGGCAATAGACCGGAAGCTTCAACTCGTAATGAAGCCGGTGCAACATACGCCGCACGCCTCGGGGAGGCTGCCCGCCGCCATGCGTGAGAATGCAGTTGTGCTTCCGCCAGAATTTGTCTTCGTTGAACCGCCGCCACACCGTATCTTTTTCGACATGTAATACAAACCTGGCGGTGTTCTTCTTGTATTGCACAATCTCCGGCTCAACGATGGATGGGATGCTGTAGCCTCCGGAACCCATACGCGAACAATCAATTTCGTCGCCGCTGTCGATCAGCGTGATCGGCCCGACCATGGCTCCGGCGTTCTTCGCGTAGAGGTGAAGTTCTTCGCGCATGGAATCGAGCGCGACCTCCACGTCTTCGATGATCGGATCACATTCATCCTGGGTAGCGAAGGTCTCTTCGCCGGTTCCCGGAATGGTGTGTTTCAATAGATAAAAAAGACCTCGGATGCTGGTAGTCTTGCCCTGGTCGATCAACTGTTTGGCGCCGGAACCCACCAGAAGTGTCTGCATGTAGCTCTTCGCCTGATTGAGATTGAAAAGCTCTCGGCGATTCGTGCCGCTGCCCATTTCAATGATGCGCTTCGATTGATTGAACCGGACGTTGCTTAGCGATCGCGAGGGGATTTCGACGTGTGGAGCACGGCCGCGATCCGCGGATTGCACCACCTCGTCGGCGAGACTCTGAATGGATCCGAGTGTCTTCTTGTCCTTGGCAGTCAGCTGCACCGCGGGCGCTGCTGATTCAGACGGTTTCTTTGTTTTCCTGGCCATGTTGCTCCACATCCACAATCAAGACGTTTTCCCCAAAATCCTCGGCCACTGGTTCTGCTTTCTTCCTGCCACGATCATCCAATTGGGTGTCGGCCACGGCGGTCTTGCGTTTGGCGACGTCTAAAAGCTGGCCGTACAGATCCTTTTTCTTTCCCTCTCCGTAACCCTTGATGGAAGACACGGCAGTCGCCACTTCTCCCAGGTAGCGCAGAAAGATTTCCCGCCGCTCTCCTTCCTGTTGTACACGTTTTCGCTGGTTCAGGTACATCGCGAGCTTGCGGCCTACAGCCTGTAGTCCCAGTCGAAGCTCCTTCGTCACTTCCGGATAGGAAGCGATTGCCTCTTTCGACTCACTGGTAAAGGGCACCCAGACGCTTGCCATGTGCACCATGATGGTGACCGGACCCGAGGGCAGCTGGCCTCGAGATTGCGACAGCCCATAGGACCGCCAGTTGTTGGCAATCACCGACTGGGTGATCGCGCACGCCGCGGGCTGGAATTGCAATGGCACACGATTCGCATACCTCAGCACCTGCATCGACTGACCTTCGGACAAATTCACGTTCTTCATGGCGCCATGAAGCAGCGCAATCTCCTCTTTCTTGAGCTTTGATGGCGACTGCCGCGCCCCCATGCGCGCTTCGGCCATGATTCTTTCGGCTCCAGCTGCTCCGATGCCGTCAAAGGTTGTGAGAAGGAATTGCCGAACGGATCTCGCATCGCTCTCCGACAGCAAATCGGTGAGGGTTTCCAGACTGACTTTCTGAGTGGGACTGGAGCCGCCATAGGCGAGCCCGACTTCAATGAGAAACGGGTTTCCACGATAGACCGCTGGCGGGCGTGTCGCCGCGCAAAAGAACTCGCCCGGCACCTGCTGATGCAGACCCTTCAAGATGAGCGGTTCCCCAATCGGTGAAATGCAGTCCGTGGCGGGCGCACTGATCTTCGTGTTTTGAATAGCCTGATACAGCGCATCCGCTTCCTGCCGCCCGATGCGTTTGGGATTTGCCCGTGTGCTGATCTTCGCGGCATCGCAGATCTGCTTTGCAACGCCAGGACTGACGCGTGAAAACGAATCTGTGAGGAATTGCGCCATCGTGCCGCCGGTTGTGTCCTTCAGCATGGTGACCAGCCGGCCGAGTTCGATGCCGTACGGATGCGGCTTGATTTCGCGCGGTTCGGGCGGAAGCTGTCCGGTGGAACGTGCGTAAGTGGTCTCGTGGTTATCCGGATCGATGTAGTGGATCGTAACGTGCGGATTTGCGATGGCGGTCTGCTCGAGGTAATCGTCAACGCTGCCGCGGCCACGCACATAGCGTCCTTCCAGTTCGATCGTTACCCGGGTTCCGCTTCGCACTTCCTTGTGATGTGGAGAATGCTCATCGGGCGTCGGGTAGTGGGAAACCCATTCGATTCCGTGTTCGGCAATGTAGCGTTGTCCCTTGTCTCCGGACGGAATCTCTTCGCCCTCGCCCCGGCCGTTAACGATTTCCGGCTGGTTGCGCTTGGTGTCGATCTGGATTTCGAAGTAGTGCGCTGGTTTTTTGAGAGACGTGATCGAAATGATCTTTACCGGCTTTCCCGTGGTGAGCATTCCATACATTCCAGCGGCGCTGATTCCAATTCCCTGCTGGCCGCGGCTCATGCGCAGACGGTGAAACTTGGAACCGTAAAGCAGCTTGCCAAAGATCAGCGGGATCTGCTTCCTGACGATGCCCGGACCGTTGTCTTGAATTCCGACTTTGAATCGGTTGGTGCCCGCCGCCTCCATGTGAACCCAGAGTTCGGGAATGATGCCGGCTTCTTCACAGGCGTCCAGAGAGTTGTCGACTGCTTCCTTCACTGCCGTGAGCAGAGCCTTGCGCGGATTATCAAATCCCAGCAGGTGCCTGTTCTTGGCGAAGAACTCACTGACCGAAATGTCACGCTGTGTTGCTGCCATCGACTCCGCTGTCGCGCGCCGGCGGGGATGCTTGTCGTTTTCTGCCATAGTCTCCGGTATTCACTGTGTTGTTCACCGGACCCAGATCAGGTCCGGATAGGCGGTTCAGACTTCCGACCCGACGCGAGAGGGTGCCGCCCATCTTCTGATGGGCGGCGGATGAGGGGTACCTTAAAGTCTGGACACGGAATCTCCGTGGGCATAGCTTTCTAGAACCTGGAAATTCACATGAAGCAGAAGACGTCCCATTTGGTCCGATTCTCATCAACGGAAAAGCCTTATCGGCGAATAAACAGAAGCAGACCGTAGAAAATCGAAAGAGGTCTTGGATGCGCATCTTTCTGTTGAGTCTGACGATGGCGATAGCCGGAGCGCAGGCTGCTCCGCAGGCGAACCAGGGAGTCATCTCGGGGCGAGTGACCCGGCTTGGCGGATCTGAAGCGGTTGCCGGTGTCGAGGTTACCTTGATGGGACCCTATGTCGGGTCGGCAATGAACGCCGTCGTCTCAAATCCACTGATGGCAGCCGAAATTGCCGACGCGATGTCGCTTCCGCAAATGCCTGCCACAACCGACAGCAATGGACGTTTCAAATTCACGGGTCTGGCTCCGGGAGTCTATACAGCTATTTCCCAACGCGACGGATACTTTGGTTCATCCACGCCGGGTGGAGCGGCGATATCCCGCATCGTCACCTCGGTGGTAACTTTGGTGGCCGGACAGACAATTCCGGAAATCCAAATTTCAATGGTTCGAGGCGGGATGATCAGTGGACAGGTCCGAGATCCCAACGGACAGCTCGCACCAGGACTCACCGTGGCCACATATCAGGTAACGTACCGCGACGGTCGGGCCGGGCTGTCGCCGGTGATTTCCAAAACAACCGATGACCGCGGAGAGTACCGGATTTTCTGGCTGACTCCGGGAGAATACTACGTTGCAGTGTCTCCGCCGCGACCGGACACTATTGCGCGGACTCAGGACCGATACGCAAAAACGTTCCATCCTCAGGCAACCGACGCCCAGGCGTCGTCTCGACTGCTGGTTACCGACGGAGCCGAGTTGGTCGGGACAAACATCGCCATCCAGAACGCGGCTGTCAAATTATCCGGCGAGGTGATCTCGACTTTGACCGGAACCACTGCATCGGCCACGGCCGCACCAACATCCAATGCAAACTTCTACCTTCTGCCGCAGGACCCAAATATTCTGGCCGAATTCGCGATAACTCCATTCTCGAATTTGAACGGAAGTCGCGGAGGTGGAAAGTTCGAGCTTCGTGGTGTCTCGCCCGGGCTTTATGACCTGATTGCCACCATGCCGGACGGCCGGGGACGCGCGACTCCCGGGCGCACTCGAATTGCAGTGGGTGCGCAAGATCTGGACAACATCAAGATTACGATTCACCCCGGGGTGGATGTGAAGGTACAGGTTTCGTTGGACGGCACGCCAATTCCGGCCCTGGTTCAGACGACGTCGACCGGCAGCACAGCCGCCCCGCTGCGACCCATCATCGCTGGCATCGGTAATTCATTTACAGTCGTCAATGGCGTCACCGCATCGGCGGCAGCACCGAACCTGCGGCTGGCACTCCAACCGTTGGAAGGAATCGGGTTTGATTTCACCGCCCCGGTAACCGTCAACGGCGATAGCTCCGGCGCGTTTGTCTTTTCGAACGTGCCCGAAGCCCGATATACGATTCAGGTCACGGGATTACCGGCGAACGCGTTTGTAGCCGACATCCGAGAAAACGGAGTCAGCGTTTACGACAGCGGCTTTCAGGTCGCCGATCAAACGCCACCTCCGATTGAATTGTCCATACGGTCTGGCGGATCGACCATTCGAGGAATCGTCCGTGATGCAAATCAAAACACTGTGGCCACTGCTCGCGTGGTCCTCGTACCCCAATTGTCCCGGCGGGGGAACACCGCACTATTCAAAACGGTGTTGTCCAACCGCGATGGTACATTCACGCTGACGTCTGTCCCACCCGGTGAGTACAAACTTTTTGCCTGGTACAACGTGCCGCCGAACGCCTCCTTCAACCCGGAGTTCCTGTCGAAGTACGACGCTCGAGGACAAACCATTACTGTTGTTCCCAACACCGCTGTGGAGCAACAGCTGACGGCAATTCCAGACGAACCGGCGCGTTGAAAATTGAACTGCACGATTTACAAAAGTGTCTCGGAGTTTCTCGACATAAACGAACCGTCTTTGTTGAAATCAGAGTCCGAGCATAATTTGATTCTCGGTTTGGCGGACAGTCTGAGTCGGGGATTCGTGGCTTCGGACGAAGCACTGCTCCTGTCCGTGATGAGGAATTCCGCTCCCGTAGGTCAAGCCGTTCGAAACGGCCAGGAGAAGCCCCTCGCGATTTCCAGAATGGATCCCGCATCCGTAAGGTATTTGGTGGATTTCCTGATCGAACAAAAGATCCCCTTGAAGGCAGTTACGGGGCCAATTGAAAGCTGTCAGAGTTTCGCCGATTACTGGGGGGAGCGAACGCATAGAATGCCGAAGCTGCACCTGCATCTGGGCGTGTACGAACTCCATCATGTTTCGTTTCCCTTGTCTGACGGTCGCAGTCTGATACCGATTGACGCGGTCAGCCGGGAAACATGTCTGGAATATGTTCTCGGATTTCTTGCGGACTGCTTTCCCAATGAGGACGACCCGCATCGTGAGTCCGTCGAAATCGTCGACCGGCAAAGGAAGAATAAAACTCTTTTCTTCTGGAAGGGGACGGACGACATTCAGCCGGTATCGATGGCCTCAAATTCACGAAACACTCGCAACGGCGCGACGATATCGCTCGTCTATACACCTCCAGAGTTTCGTGGAATGGGCTACGCGAGCCGAATCGTCGCCGCTTTGTCGAACCATTGTTTGAAGTCCGGAAAGAAATTCTGCAACCTTTTTACGGATCTGCAGAACCCGACATCGAATTCGATATACCAAAAGATCGGCTATCGAAAAATCGGCGAAAGCATGCACTACACACTCCCGCAGTTTTAAATTTGAGAAAAAGTGTTCTGTCCCCTGTTTTGTCTGACCCCGGAATACACTTTTGGAATGATTAGAGTCATTGTGCGTTTGGTAATAATCAGCCTACTGGCCTCGTTTGCCGCTGCCTGCAGCCGGATCGAAGGCGAGGCGCCGGCTGTTTCATTCGATCGCGAATTCAAAGCGCTGGGCAATTCGCCATCCCTGAAAATGACCGTTGCGGACTCCGGAACCGGACTGGGCCATGTCGCGATTCACCTCAAGCAGAAAGACCAGGACGTGGTTCTCGCGGACGAAACATTCGACAAGGCGACGGCTCCAAAAACAAAGACCTATGACGTCGGCAAGCTGATGATCGACAAATACACGATCCAGGATGGTCCGGCAACACTGACCGTCGTGGCCACCGACCATGCGCTGCGACATTTCCTGAAAGGCAATCAGTCACAGGCAACGAAGGACTTTCAGTTCAGCGTGACACCTCCGCAACTGGAAGTACTCTCCGGCCAGCATTACATCAATCAGGGCGGATCGGAGTTCGTCGTTTATCGCGTCTCATCCACCGCCGAATCGTCGGGAGTTCAGGTCGGTAAACGCTTTTTCCCGGGATATCCTGCGCCTGGTTCGCAAAACGGCGACAAGAAGCTCTACTTTGCGCTCTTCGCCCTCGAGTATGACGAGCCCGCGGACTCCGATATGAAAGTCATTGCGCGCGACGCCGCAGGAAATGAAGTGTCCGCCGGCTTCTGGCACAAAGTGTTCCCGAAGAAATTCAGAAGCCGGGATATTCCCCTTGAGGATTCGTTCATCCAAAAAGTAGTTCCGGAAATCACCAGCCACACGCCGGAAATTCGCAATGAAGGAGATCCCGTGCAGGTGTTTGTGAAAATCAACAGCGAGCTCCGGCGGCGAAACCATGAGGCGATCGCAAAATTTGCATCCCAATCCGGCGGAATGTTTCTTTGGAATGGTCCATTCATCCAGTTGAGCAATTCGAAGGTTGAAGCCTTTTTTGCGGATCGCCGCACCTACGTTTACAAAGGGAAAGCCGTCGACCAGCAGGATCATGTCGGATTCGACTTATCGGTGGTGCAACACAATCCCATTCAGGCCGGCAACGACGGCAAGATCGTCCATGCCGCCTATTTCGGGATTTACGGAAACGCGGTCATCATCGATCACGGAACCGGCTTGATTTCCATTTACGGCCACATGAGTTCCATCGACGTGAAGCCGGGACAGATGGTGAAGAAGAAAGACATCCTCGGAAAGAGCGGCGACACCGGCCTCGCCGGCGGTGATCACCTGCACTTCGGAATGTTCCTTCAGGGTGTGCCGGTTAACCCCACCGAATGGTGGGATGAGAAATGGATCAAAGACCATATTCTGGACAGACTCAAGGAAGCCGGAATTTCGTGAGAACTACGGCGTTTCCTTGAAAAACGGTTCAACGGTGCCACTCATCTTGATCAGGAGTGGATTGCCTCGCCGATCGACGCCTCTGCCGGCAACTACCCGGATCCAGCCTTCGCTGACACAGTATTCCTCGACGTTCGTCTTTTCCGTTCCATTGAAACGAATACCCACATTACGCTTCAGTATTTCCTCGTTATAGTGCGGGCTCTTCGGATTGACGCTGAGACGGTCTGGCAATACTTCGGACATGAACTCTCCTTTAAACAAAAATAGGAATTGCGAACATGCGGTTCCATACGGCCGATAAAATCTCTCTCGATCATTCTTGAATGAACGTTACCCGACGTGGAAAGTCGGAATTTTTTGCGCCACCGCTCATTGTTGCAGGGGCGGTCTATGAAGCTGTGAGTAAATTGAATGAGTGTAAGAAATTCACGCTGCCCTCCTAAGTCAAAAGGGCAGCGTGATTGCGAAGCAATCACGCGAGGGGTGGTTCCAAAGCCGCATTCCCGCGGGATATCGCGCTTCGGAACCACCCCGGCGCGCCATCTATTGATGTCCCACCCCTCCTGACTCAGGAGGGGAAACGTCCTTATCATTATCATTGCTGAATTCATCCACACCTTGCATGATCGCCCACGATATCTCGTCTTGAAGATACGTGGGCAGTCATAGACTGCCCACGTCGCCGCAATTTCCACCGGACATTGAAAATCCGCACCCCTGGCCCGCCGATCCGCGGCCCGAAAAGTCCTTAGGCTGCTTCCACAACCGAGCGCGATGTCTGGTGCTGTTTCAGAACGTCGGTCCCGATCTTCTTGCTCAAATACACTTTTGATTCCGAATTCGCTCTTCCGTCCGCCTCGAATTTGATCACGTCAAATCGAAGATGATCCAGAGTGGCGCGCATGGAGTAATGCTTGTTCTTCGTCTTCACAACGATTTCGTGAAAGCCGTGTTCGTGGGCCCATTGTTCCTGTTGTTCGGTGAGCGCACGATAATGGCCCTGCCCTCGCCACTGAATCCGTGTTCCGCCGATCCAGCTGTAGAACACCTTGCGTTCATTGAATTCCACGACATCGCGCAGATGAAATCCAAGATCCGACAGCGACAGCTCTGTCTCTGTTAGTCGAAGCTCATGTCCCACCTTGAATGCGACGGGAATTTCCTGGCCCGGATCATCCGGAGCTGAAACCATGGAAAGAAGGATGAGATGCTCGCGATCGCGGAGACGCCGGATGATATCGTTGGCGGATTTCCTTCCCGAAAATTCCGTGAACATTTCTTCCATGTAGGCAACTTCCTGAGCACCGGATTCCAATTTGTACTGCCGAATGACGTGTTTCATAAACCATCCATCTTGACGCTTTTTTGAACGTGATCGAAGAAAATCGAAACATACTTCCGCGGAAGCGTGAGCGTGACCATGCGTCCATGCATGGTCTCGATACGGAATTCGGTCTCGTTGGTCCGCTCCGAAATTGTCTGGATATCCTTGATGTTCCGATAGCTGGTCTTACGGAGTCCAAAACCGGCGGGACCGGAAGTAACGATAAATTCCGGATATACCCCGCAATACTGACGCTGCAACAAGGCCAGGGCAAATCCATAGACCACTGCCGCAATCAGACAACCGCCGGCAATCTCCATCGAGGACGATGAACGGACGTAGCCGCGATGGATGAAGTACGAGGTGTATGAAGTGACTGCGGCGACAAGGGCGTAATTCAGTGGGAGCGGCCAGCGACGATGCGACTGCGCCAGCGGGCGCGGCAGCTGGAGCAGTATATTGATGAACATCGTAAACGGCACTGTCGCCACGAGAACGGCGATTAAAAGCGATGTACTCCACGCCTGCATCGCTCAGTTCCATTCTCTCCACGCCTGTAGCATCGGGAAATACAATCCCAGACGAATCCGGCGTGAATCCAGACGAGACATCAGCAGCCTGTAGTTTTCAAGCTGCGGACGATACCTCGCCTTTTCATTGTCGAGAAATGCTTCCAGATTGCCTCCCTCGTGCGATCCCGTCTTGTAGTCAATGATCCAGCGAATCCCGGCATCGTCGACAAACGTCCGATCGAGCACGAAATGGCGCACGCGCCCATCCACCAGGCCGCCCAGGGAATATTCCCGCTGGTCCTCCATGTGCCGACGCAGAATCCATCGTCCCCGAGGATCCGTTACTGTTGCACGCAGTGCCTTTTCCACGCGAATCATCCCTTCGCGAAGTCGCTCGCCGGAGAGCCCCTGAGCCGAAAGAGCCGCCGCAACTGTGGACGATCGAGTCTCAAAATCATCTTCTTCAACGGCATTCTGCAGCATGGCATGCACCACAATTCCGACATGCCGCTGAAGATCCGTCGCCCACTCAAATGTCACATGATCCCGGCCGGCATCCTCATCTGGATTTGCAATCGACGCAGACGGCTGCCAATCGATATCCGGAGGAGTTGGTACCGCTTGCCAGCTCGCACTCAGTCGTCGCAATGGAATACCCGGAGGTGACAACGGAAGCACTTTCGGTTTCTCGACCATCGTTCGCCGGTGCAACTCCGCAGCATTCTCAAAAGTGGGTGAGGCCGCAGGCCAGAATCGTTTCAACAAGCTTCGTGAATCAGGCTCCTTAACGGTTCCTGACTTTAAGTCGATCTCGGTGTGACCCAGCAAGTGAAGGTGCGAACGTGCGCGGGTCGCCGCAACGTAGAGCAGCCGCATGCTTTCATTGGCGGCCTTGGCCGCACGAATTTTACGCAGATAAGTGTATGTCGGATCGCTGTCGGTCCCGCTCTGCTTGATCGGCGCCATAAGAAGCCGGGAATTCTTCGATCGATCGACGTATTCCAGCCACAAAAGGAGCTTTGGCGCGTCCGCCTGCGAATATCGGCCAAGGCCTGGAAGGATAACGGTGTCGAATTCCAATCCCTTGGCCTTGTGAATCGTAAGCAGTTGAAGTTTGCCATCCGACAGGGCATCGGGGCGTGCGAATAGTCCGTCCACGTCGTCGAAGAATCTCTCCGGGTCCCGAAGGTCCATGCCAGATGCCGATGATTCCAGCAGATCCAGATAGGCAGCCGCATCTTCAAGCCCCGTTGCATCTTCAAGACAGGCAGGGCCACCGAGCGCAATCCAGGTAGCTTCGACCCATCGGCGCAAAGGCAGCCGACCTCTCTCGTCAATTGCGGCAGCAAGAACAGATTTTATGCGATCGATGCGCGTGCGGCCTTCTGCGGAAATTTCCTGCATTCGAGATTCATCGTTCAAGAGGTCCCAGATCGCCGACTGAAAATCGCTTCCGACCACCGATTGAAGATCCGCGAGGGTCAGCCCGCACCACGGAGCACGCAGCAACGACAGCCACGCCTTCCGGTCCCCGAGATGAAGCAGGGCCGCTGTCAGCGCCAGAAGATCCTGAACAACAGATCGAATACCCAGCCGGTCGATTTCCACGGCCATGAACTTTTCATTGGACGTCCGCAGCGCATTCACAATCGCAGGCAGATGGGTGCGCGATCGAACAATCACGGCGATCGTGCCGCTCTCGTTATCGCGGCGTGACTTTCGAATAATATCTACAATTTTTTCGGCTTCACTCCGCCACTCTTTGTCAAAGGATGGATGAATTTCAACCGCCCTCGATGGGTGTCCCTCTTCGAAAGCGACGGATTTCTTGTAAGTCACCGCGCCGCGAAACATGTCTTCATCTGTTGGAAACGCGGCTCCCAGGGCGTTGTTTACCCAGTTTACAATTCCAGTATTCGATCGGAAATTGACGCTCAGCTCCAGAGGCGTCAAACGGATGTTGCCAACACCGTGATCCCGAGCTTTCAGAAACAATGCAACTTCGGCTTCACGAAATCCATAAATGGACTGCATCGGATCGCCCACCAGAAATAGTGTGCGACCATCACCGGGCTGCCACTCGCAGGTGAGCTTCTCCAGCAATTCAAACTGACTCTGAGAGGTGTCTTGAAACTCATCCACGAGAAGGTGCTCAATTCGGCAGTCGAGCGAGAATGCCAGGTCTGTGGGATTGTCGCGGGTACCGAGGGCGACGGACGCCGCGTGCGCAACTTCTGTAAAGTCCACCTTCCCTTCGCGCTGAAAGATCACTTTCAATTGGGCTGCCGCAACCGGCAGCAGTTCTGTCAGCGCACCAAGGACCGCCCATTGCCTCTCGTTGAATTCCACCGGAGGCAGCATGCGAATACTGTGCAGCGCGGTAATAAATTTCGCGGGGAATTCCATGGCCAGACCTCGGGCCTTCTCCGCCTTGCAATCCGGCCTGGGAGGAAACCCGTGATTGACGTCGAGCTTTTTCCGTCGGCTTCCATCTTTTGTCAGGAACAAATCCGCAAGGCCACGCCACGCGATGTGATCCTCGTAACCTGTACCAGGCATCTCTTTCAGTCCGACACAGCGAACGATGTCGACATCTGGCCGTTTGCCGGAAAGGTTCTGTCCCGCAAAATTCACCAGGGCAATTGTGTCGGATATAAGTTCCGGCGGAAACAGCGCACGAACAATCTTCAGTTCATCCGCGATGACCTGCTGCATCGCGGATTGCAGCGCGGGTCGGAGATCCTCAGAACCCATATTGGGAACAATGTGGCGCAGCCAGTGATCGCGGCTGCGCAACATGCCGGTCAGCAGACTTTCGACAATGCCCACATTGTTATCCAGGTGGCTTAACAACCGTTCCATCGCGGCGCCGCGGGAATCGTTATCCTGGAGTAAATCGATCGTGATCCGCGCGGCTTCGCGATACAGGTATTCCGCCTTTTCTTCCGGCTTTGCACCCGCCCCCATGCGCGAGAGCCACGGCATTTGTCCGACCAGCATCCCGCACAGGGAATCAATAGTCTGAATTCGAAGACGCGACGGATGCGCGATCAGGCGCCATTCCAACTCATGGTCGCGCGCGAGCACTCGGCGGGATAATTCCCAGGTCTGACGTTCATGGTCTCGTTTCGGAGAAGAGTCTTGTGCGGCTTTTCGCAAGGCGTCCACCACGCGCTGACGCATTTCACCGGCAGCTTTTCGCGTGAATGTCACCGCGACAATGGATTCGGGGAATGGAACCGTTGCGAGCAATGTCAGGTATCGTTGAATCAGCAACTCGGTCTTGCCGGATCCGGCGGGCGCCTGGACGATGAACGACGTCGTCGGGTCCAGTGCTGCCAAGCGATGCGGACGATCGACGATACTCTCCTCTCGCCGGTCAGCCATTGCGGACCTCGGCATCGGTTTCGCCAGCCCTCTCGTCCATCAGGCTTGATTCACGCATGCGGCAAAGACCGTCAAGCCCGCAGATGCGGCAGGTCTGATGGGGCTGTTTCGGATCGACTGCGGCCTTGCCGGATCGAAAATCCACGGCAAGATTTTCCAGAACCGTTCGCCACCGCGGAACGCGGTTTTCAAGTGCGTCATCTCCTGTAGCCGCTTTGACTCCAGGCAGTATTCCGCCGGATACCGTCAGTCCGGTAAATCGACTTTCACCGGATCTCACAACTCCGAACACGACGGCGGCAACAGGAACGCCCGCAGTCACGGCGTAAAGAGGAAGCTGTGGTTCGTCGGGGCGAGGTCCGTCCCATTCCGATGGACCATGCCTGCTGGTTTTATAGTCGATAACAAGGTGCGAGCCATCAGCCAGCCGGTCGATGCGGTCCGCACGAATGGTGAGATCGATACCGCCAACGCTCACCTGCCGCTTCTCCTCCGGTGGAAGGACAATGAACGATTGCCGTACTTTCTCAAGTTCGAGCCAGTCGGTCACCAGCCTTTCCAGCCGCGTTTGCTCGAGAGCGGCAAACCGGGGCTGCTGAAGCGCACGCCTTTTCATTGCCAGTTTCCCGATACAGGATTCGACTTCATCGTGTACCACAGCGTTCACGTAGCTCGGATTTTCGGTGACCAGTGTTTCGTGAGACCCCAGTTCCTTCCATAC
>Ga0070666_10000502_pt1 | contig 23548 bp, 18 predicted proteins | sample KBSS23metaG_FD_64677 | JGI IMG/M metagenome (GOLD analysis project Ga0070666, IMG submission 64677) | Switchgrass rhizosphere microbial communities from Kellogg Biological Station, Michigan, USA - KBS S2-3 metaG | ecosystem: Host-associated > Plants > Roots > Rhizosphere > Soil ... | reverse complement strand
GATCTGCTCGGGCGTGTTCGTACTGGCGGCGGCCGGCGTGCTCGAGGGCCGGCGCGCGACCACGCACTGGCGCTACGTCGCTCGCCTCGCCGCGCAGTATCCCGGCATCCGCGTCGAACCCAATGCGCTGTACGTGGACGAAGGTAGCGTGCTCACCTCGGCCGGTTCCGCGGCGGGGCTCGACATGCTGCTGCACCTGGTGCGCCGCGACTACGGGCCGAAGATCGCCAATCAGGTGGCGCAGCGCCTGGTGATTGCCCCGCACCGCGAGGGCGGCCAGGGGCAGTTCGTGCCGCGGCCGGTGGCCTCCGATGAGCGCGGCCGCCTGTCGCGGCTGTTGGACTTCATCCGTGGGCATCTCGGGCAGCCGCACACGCTGCGCTCGCTGGCGGCACGGGCGGCGATGAGCACGCGCACCCTGCAGCGCGAGTTCACGGCCGCCACCGGTCAGGCGCCTTACGCGTGGATCGTGAGCGAGCGCATCGAGCGCGCCAAGGAGCTGCTCGAGAGCACGCGGCTCACGGCCGAGGGCATCGCCGCGCGCGTCGGGATGGGCAGCGCGGCCTCGCTACGCCACCATTTCCGCCAGCGTGTCGGCACCACCCCGGCGCGCTACCGGCAGCGTTTCTCGCGCCGCGCGCCGCGCGGCGCGCCTCAGTAGGCGTAGTAGGGGCCCGTGCCGCCGGGGGTCGCCTGGCCCTCGATCGCGGTGAAGACGTTACGTCCGAAGTGGAACGGCATCCCCAGATCGAACTGGATCGAGTGCGCGCCCGGGCTTTGCACCAGGATGGGGCCGCCCAGGCCCGGCATCGCGGTGGCGGAGCTGTTGGCACCGAGCACCGAGTCGGCGTTTGCGAGCGTGAAGTCCGCCACCAGCATGGTCATGTCCACGCCCTGCAGCGTCGCCGTCAGGTCGACGGTCGAACCCGGGCAGTAGAGCGCCGTGTTGACCGTGCAGGTGCTGAAGCTGCTGTCACTGAAGAAGTTGGCGCTCGAACCGCTGTCGATGGCCGCGTTCATGAAGGTCGTGCCCTTGTAGGTCGCCTGGATGTAGGCGTAGCCGGTATCGGCGAGCAGCACGGTAGCCGCGTCGAGCCCGTTATTGGTCTCGGTACCGATGCCAAACACCAGCGAACCCCCGACCGTCGTGGCGCCGCTGTCGGCCACCGCGGGCAGCTCCACGATCACCCCGTTGTTATCCCCGTTGAAGAAGACCACGGGATTGGAGACCTGCTGGGTGGTGTCGATGGCCGCTGCGGCGCAGCCCCCGGCCGTGGTCGGGGACGGGCAGGTGTAGTACCAGCCGCTCGGGAAATTGATGGCATCGGCGCAGGCCGGACCGCAGTCCTGGATGAAGGGCCCGACGCCCAGAATGCCGTTGGCCCCGAAGCTCGCCACGTCGTTCTCGGGCTGCCCGGGGCAATCCGCGGGCACCTGGGGGAAGGTGGTTGCCCCGATCACGTGGACCGCCATGCCCGAGACCACCTGGCCGGAGGTTGGCATGACCACATCCGCGAGCGCCACGGGGCCGAAGCTCGAGCCGTCGGCGAACTGCATGCACTCGGCGACGGGCAGCCCACCGGGTGCCGCCTCGACATCCAGCACCACCGAGCCGAGCGCGGAGGCAAGAATGCGCAGGCCCGAGGAGCCGGTGTCGACCTGCACGTGATCCACGTCCTGGCACTGCGTGGTGCTGACGCGGCAGATGCGCACCGTGACGTACGCGATGTTCACCACGCGGCCGGTCAAGGCGGCCGGGCCGGCGTCGACCGTGATGGGCTCGACGTTCGGCGGTCCGGGATTGGCGATGACCTGCGCCGGCGGAGGCGGCGGTGGTGGGGGCGGCGGCGAGCTTCCGCTGCTGCCGCCGCAGGCGGCGAGCAGGGTGAGGGGGGCGGTCAGGGCCAGGATCAGGAGCTTACGCATGGCGAGGCATTCCTTTGAGCGCGGCTACTTGATATCGGCCACGGAAAAATTCTGCGGCAGCATGCCCGGTACCCAGGCGCGGCCGGTGAAGGCGCGCATGCGGCCGCTGTTCTGCACCACCAGTTCCGGCTGGTTGATCGCCAGCTGGCGATGGTTGCGGGGGGCTGCGGCCGCCGCCTGCAGGAACTGGCCGTAGTAGCCGCCGAGGACCTGGCGCAGGTCCGGGTTCAGCGGGCCGCTCCAGCTGACGGCAAAGACCTTGCCGTCCGTGCCGACGAACTCGCGCACCACGATGCCCGCGGCGCTGCTGATCTGGTGCACCGAGAAGGTGCTGCTCGGCGTCACCCGCACCGCCGCCTTCATGTGCACGCCGTCGGCCTGCACCGAGGCGGCATCGCCACCCAGGGCCGCGAGCGCCGGGGCGGCGAGCGTGGCGGACAGCACGGCCGCGACTACAACGCTGGGGGTCAGCTTCATGCGTGAGATCCTCTGTGAGCCCTTTGCACGCCATTGTGCCCTACGAAACGCGGTGACGCGCTAGGGCGTGCGACGCGCAGGACGGCTCCGCCTGAGAGCGCGGCGGCGGCTATTTGGTTGACTTAAGTGTACTTTTAGGCGCTCCCGCGCGGGCGCCGCACCGCGCGCGATGGCCCGCGCGAAACTGCTTGTGGCCTTATTGATCAATCCGTTAGGATTCGCCCCCCAAAATTCGGAGCGGTAGTTCAGCTGGTTAGAATACCGGCCTGTCACGCCGGGGGTCGCGGGTTCGAGTCCCGTCCGCTCCGCCATTTTTCCATAACCCAGCCAGCAAAATATGCTTCAGCGGATCGGCGACAGCCTGCACAGCCCTCGATTCCGGTGGTTCCGGTACCTCCTGCTCGGGAGTCTGGCGTTGATCTTCGCCGCCTGGGGTGCCTACGGCATCGTGAACCTCAATGTGGGGGGCGCGAACTACGCCGCCGAGGCGGGCGACAGCAAGATCACGCTCGAAGAGGCGCGTAACGCGTGGCTGCGCCAGCAGGGCGCGTGGCAGCAACGCCTCGGGGGCGCCGAGCTGCCCGCGCAGCTGCGCGACAAGCTGCAGGAGCAGTCGCTCGAGGGTCTGATCCAGAACGCGCTGCTCGACCAGCGCACGCAGGCCTTAGGGTACCGGGTGGGCCCGGAGCAGCTGCGCGAGGCGATCCAGGAGGAGCCGGCCTTCCAGATCGGCGGCCAGTATTCTCCGGAGGCCGCCAAGGCGGTCCTGCAGCAGGAAGGCATTCCGCTGGAGACCTTCGAGAACCAGCTGCGCCGGGACGTGCGCCGCGTGCAGCTCGAGGGCGGCATCCGCGCCTCTAACTTTCTCACTCCGGCAGAGGCCAAGCGCCTGAGCGCGCTGGAGGACCAGGAGCGCGAGGTGCGTTTCTTCCTGCTGCCCGCCGAGCGCTACAGCGGCGTTGCCAAGGTCGATGACGCGGCGGTCGAGGCCTACTACAAGAAGCACCAGGCGCAGTACATGAACCCGCAGTCCGCGAAGCTGCAGTTCGCGGAGTTGCGCCTGGACTCACTCATGGTGGCGCAGACCATCAGCGATGCGGATCTGCACGTGGCCTACGAGAAGGCCAAGAGTCGTCTGCTGGTCCCCGAGAAGCGCCACGCGCGCCACATTCTGATCACGGGCAAGGATGATGCGGCCGCCCGCGCGCAGGCCGAGCAGGTCCTCGCGCAGGTGAAGGCGGGCAAGGACTTCGGCGACCTCGCCAAGCAGTACTCGCAGGATCCGGGTTCGGCCCAGAACGGGGGCGACCTCGGCTGGGCGGAACGCACCAGCTTCGTCGCACCCTTCGCCGATGCACTCTTTGGCATGGCGGCAGGTGAGGTGAAGGGGCCCGTGAAGACGCAATACGGGTATCACATCATCCGCCTGGATGAGATCCAGGCGGGCAAGGGCAAGTCCTTCGAGGAGGCGCGCGCCGACCTTGAGGCGCAGTTGCGGCGCGATCGCGCGACCGACCGCTTCGGGGAGATCCAGGAGCAGCTGCAGACGAAAGTGGCCGAGCCGGGCGCGGACCTGAGCGTACTAGCCCAGGAGTATCACCTCACCCACGGGGACATTGCCGAGTTCCAGAAAGGCGCCGGCGGGGCCCCCTTGGGTCCTGCACCGCAGCTGCAGGAAGTGCTGTTTGCCGACCCGCCGCTCGCGGCGGGGCGCGTCGCCGGTCCCGTTGTTCTCGGCGATGACCGGCTCGTCATCGCCAAGGTGGTGCAGCAGCGCGCCGCGCAGGCCAAGCCGCTCACCGAGGTGCGCGAGGCCATCGTGGCGGCCCTGACCAAGGAGCAGGCTTCCCAGGCAGCCCTCAAGGCCGCCGAGGCCGCGCGCGAGAAGCTGCAGTCCGGGACGGCGTTCGAGGCGGTACTGCAGGAGCTGAAGGTGAGCGCAGACCCGGCCCATTACATCAGCCGGCGTGACCCCTCCGTCCAGGCTCAGGTGCGCGAGGCCGTGTTCGCCATGCCCTCACCCGAGGGCAAGCCGGCCTTCCGCGCGCTCGCTCTCAACGACGGCGGCGCCGCCGTGGTCGCGGTCACCGCGGTGCGCACGGCCCCCGCGCACGATCCGAAGGGGCAGGCGGATCGCGCCGTGCAGGAGGCGCAGAATCTGGGTCAGAACGAGGTGATGGCCTACGTCGCCGAAGTGCGCCGTACCGCCGACGTGCGCAAGAATCCCAAGGCCTTCGAATAGGACGGCCATCCCGAGGCGCCGCCGGGCGCGCTCAGCCTTCGGCCTCGAGCGGGAAGCTCATGCCGACGGTGCTGAATCCCGAATCGACGTAGAGGATCTCACCGGTGATGCCGGCGGCCAGGTCCGAGCACAGGAACGCGGCCGCATTGCCAACGTCCTCGAGCGTCACGTTGCGCCGCAGCGGCGCAACTTCCGCCACCCGCGACAACATCTTGCGGAATCCGGGGATGCCGGCCGCGGCGAGCGTCTTGATCGGGCCCGCGGAGATGCCGTTGACCCGCACCCCCCGCGGTCCGAGGTCAGCCGCCAGGAAGCGCACGTTGGCCTCCAGACTCGCCTTGGCGAGGCCCATCACGTTGTAGCCCGGTATCGAGCGCATCGCGCCCAGGTACGAAAGTGTCAGCAGCGCGCCGCGCCGGCCGGCCATGAGGGGCTGCGCGCGCTGGGCGAGAGCGGTGAGGCTGTAGCTTGAGACATCGTGCGCGATGCGAAATCCCTCGCGGCTCGTGGCCTCAAGAAAGGTGCCGGTGAGGGCTTCGCGCGGCGCGTACGCCACGGCGTGCACCACGATATCGAGCCCGCCCCATTCGCTCCTGAGGCGCTCAAAGGCGGCATCCGTCTGCGCATCCACCGTGACATCCAGCGGCATCGTCAGCTGCGAGCCCAGCGACTGCGCGAGTGGCTCGACGCGCTCCTTCATCTTGTCGTTGACGTAGGAGAACGCAAGCTCGGCTCCCTCGCGGTGCAGCGCCTGCGCGATGCCCCAGGCGATCGAGCGATCGGTGGCGACGCCTACGATGAAGGCGCGTTTGCCGGCGAGAAATCCCATGGTGTGGCCTCCCGCGGCGGATTATGCCGCAAAGGCGCGGCCGCGGGACTAAAGCTGCAGGGGGACGCAGAATCAGCCGTGGCGGGAGCCGAGATGGATGCGCAGCTTCTGCCCGGTGTGAATGCGTGACTTCGACGACAGGCCGTTCCACGCCATGAGCTGCGGCACGCTGCACTGGAACAGGCGCGCGATCTGCGCGACGGTGTCACCCTCGCGCACGGTGTAGGTCATGTGCCGCACCTTGCGCGCCGGCGAGGAGGTCGAGCCGGCGGACACCTTGATGTGCTGGCCGGCGCGCAGCGCGTCATCCGGGTGCAGGCCGTTCATCATGGCCAGAGTATTTACGTCCATGCCGTGCCGGCGGGCGATGGTCCACAGCGAGTCGCCGTGCCGCACGACCTGCACGCGCGCGCGGCGCGTGGTGCGCCCGTGGCTGTCAAACTGCGCCGCCGCCAGCACCACCTTGGGAGGCAGATCGGGTACCGCACTTGGTACGCGCACGTCGGCACCGACGGTGAGCGGGCCGCTGGGCAGGTCATTGAGCTGCCGTACCAGGTCCACGCTGGTGTTGAAGCGCTTGGCCACCGACACCACCGAGTCCCCGCGCCGCACCGTGTAGCGCGTGACGCCCAGGCGCTGCTCCTCGGAGAGCTGCACGAGGTTCAGGGTGAACACATCCACCGCGTCCACCGGCAGCAGCAGGTAGTGCGGCCCGGAAGGGTCGGTGGCGAAACGATGGAACGCCGGATTCAGTTCGTACAGCTCCGCGGGGCTGATGCCGGCGATCTCGGCGGCGAGCTTCAGGCTGATCTGTCCGTCAGTTGGTACGCGGGCGAAGTAGGGCTGGTTGGGAATCGGGCTGAACGCCAGGCCGAAAGTCTCCGGGTCCATCACCAGACGCTTCATCGCGAGCAGCTTCGGCACGTAGGCGCGTGTCTCGCCGGGCAGCCACAGGTTCCAGAAGTCCACGGTGCGGCCGGCCGCGCGGTTCGCCGCGACGGCACGCTCCACCATGGCCTCGCCGCAGTTGTAGGCGGCGATGGCGAGCAGCCAGTCGCCGTTGAATTCATCGTGCAGGTACTGCAGGTAGTCAAGCGCGGCGCGTGTTGACTCGGTGATGTCGCGGCGCCCGTCGTACCACCAGTCCTGCTTCAAACCGAAGCGCGAGCCGGTGCCGGGGATGAACTGCCACAGGCCCGAAGCCCGCGCATGCGAGTAGGCGTACGGCTCAAAGGCGCTCTCGACCACGGGCAGCAGCGCGATCTCCAGCGGCATGCCGCGACGCTCAAGTTCCGTGACGATGTGGTACAGGTACAGATCCGCGCGCCCGAAGGCACGCTGCAGGTAATCGGGATTCGCGGCATACCAGCGCAGCTGATCATCGATCGCCCTGCGGTCGGCGCCGTCATCCAGTTTGAAGCCCGCGCGCATACGATCAAACAGGTCCCCGTACTGCGCCGGCGTGAGCCCGGCGAGCTGGGTCGCCCCCTCGGGAGCCAAACTGGCGGCCGGCGCGGGGGCGGCAGCCTCCACCGCCGCCACCTCCAGCTCCGTGCTCTCACTGCCGGGCAGCGGCACGACCGCCATCGGCGGCAGGGGTTGCGTCAGGTCAGGCTTGCTGATCGGGGCGGCGGCACGGGCGGGGACGGTCGCGAGCTGCGGCGTCGCGGACGGGCGCGATGGCCCGTGAGCGCAGGCCGCGAGGGCGAGCATCGTCAGGACGAGGAGCGCGTGATGCGTAACTCGCGGGGGCGTCGTCAAAGTTCCGTACCCTCTGTCGGCGTGCTACTTTTCCCGCGCCGGGGCACGGGTCCTTCTGGTCTAAGGACGCTACCGGTTCGAGGCCGGGAATTTAACCGTTAATTTCACACTATTGCCAGCATTTCTATCGTGCCAGTTCGCACTTCAGGCATCGCGGAACGTGACGCGGCTCTCGGCAGCTGGTGGACCTCGCCACTCGGGCGGGCACTGCTGGCAGCCGAGTCCGAGCTGCTCGCGGCCGCGCTGGAGGACATTTTCGGCTGGGAATTGCTGCAGATCGGCGCCTGGGGTACGGGACGCGAACTGCTGCGCGGTAGCCGCACGCGGCGCCAGAGCCTGCTGACGCTGCCCTCATTCCCTGCCGGCGCGGACATCATCGCGCGCCCCTCGCACCTGCCGGTGATGAGCGACTGCATCGACGCGGCGCTGCTGCCCCATACGCTCGAATTTGCCGCCGATCCGTACGCCATCCTGCGCGAGGCGGACCGCGTGCTGGTCGGCGAGGGGCAGCTGCTGCTGCTCGGGTTCCGCCCCCTGAGCCTGTGGGGCATGCGCGCGCGCTGGAGCCGCACCGGCTTTCCGCCGGGGATGCGGCGCGTGCTGTCGGAGCGCCTGGTACGAGAGTGGCTGGTGCTGCTCGGCTACGAGGTGGTCGCCGAGCAGCGCTATCTCTACCTCGGGCCCTGGAGCCGGGGACTGGCTGAGGGGGAGGGCACGGGGCGGCTGCTGCGTGCGGGCCTGACTTATCCCTTGCCCGGCGGCGCGTATCTGCTCAAGGCACGCAAGCGTGTCTACACGCTCACGCCGATCCGGCCGCGGGCGCGCGACAAGGCCGCGGTGATCGGCGGCCTGGTCAAGCCCACGACGCGCTCTTAACTCGTGATCGAGATCTACACCGACGGGGCTTGTCGGGGCAATCCCGGACCCGGTGGCTGGGCGGCGCTGCTGCTGCTCGGCGAGCACGAGAGAGAATTGAGCGGCGCGGAAACCCTCACCACTAACAACCGCATGGAACTCACGGCGGTGATTCGCGCGCTCGAGGCACTGAAGCGCCCGGTGGCCGCGCGCATCTATACCGACTCGCAGTACGTGCGCCGCGGCATCACCGAGTGGCTGAGCTCCTGGAAGGCGCGCGACTGGCGCACGGCCGATCGCAAGCCGGTGAAGAACCAGGATCTGTGGCAGCAACTTGAGAAGGTGAGCGCCAGCCATCGGCTCGAGTGGCACTGGGTCCCGGGTCACGCCGGCGTCCCCGGCAATGAGCGCGTCGATCGGCTGGCAAATGAGGCGATCGACGCCTTAAACGCGCGCTCCATGCGGTAGACTCGCCTTCGCCATGCGCCAGATCGTCCTCGATACCGAAACCACCGGCCTCGAACCCGAACTCCACCACCGCATCATCGAGATCGGTTGCGTCGAGTTGGTGAACCGCCGCGCGACCGGGCGCACCTTCCATCGATACCTGAATCCGGAGCGCGACATCGACGACGGCGCGCTCGCCGTGCACGGTATCTCGCGCAGCGAGCTCGACGGGCAGCCGCGCTTCGCGGAGATCGCCGAGGAACTGCTGCTGTTCGTGAGCGGCGCGGAGCTCGTGATCCACAACGCCGCCTTCGATGTTGCCTTCCTGGACGCCGAGCTAGGGCGTCTGCCGGGGGAGCGGCGCCAGCTCGCGGCGATCTGCCAGATATTGGACACGCTTGCGCTCGCACGCGAGCTGCATCCCGGGCAACGCAACAGTCTGGATGCCCTGTGCAAGCGCTACAGCGTCGATAACTCGGCGCGCGAACTGCACGGCGCCCTGCTCGATGCCCGCATCCTCGCGGACGTCTACCTCGCCATGACCGGCGGCCAGGCCGCCCTGGCGCTCATGGAGAGCGACGTGGCCGCGCACGGCACCGAGGGCGCCCGTGTGCGGGTACCGGTGCGCGCGGCGGTGCCGTTGCCGGTGCCCGCCGCCAGTGCGCAGGAGCTCGAAGCGCACGCCACGATGCTGGCGATGATCACCAAGGCGAGCGGCGGGCGCTGCGTCTGGGCCGCGGAGGATGCGCGCGAGGCGGCGGCAGAGCAGGCGCGCGCGGCGCAGCCTCAACGTTCCAGCGCCTGAAAGAACCATGAAGATTCCAGAAATAAGAAAGTGTCGCATCGGGATCGTCGGACTCGGTTACGTGGGGCTGCCCCTCGCGGTCGAGTTCGGCAAGCACTACCAGACCATCGGCTTTGACGTGAAGCCGGCGCGCATCGCACAGCTGCGCAAGGGCCGGGACCTGACGATGGAGTGCACGCGCGCGGAACTCAGGGCGGCCGAGCGCCTCAGCTTCACGACCGACCTGAAGGCCCTCAGTCGCAGCCAGGTGTTCATCGTCACCGTGCCGACGCCGATCGATGACTACAAGCGCCCCGACCTTACGGCGCTGAAGCGTGCCAGCGAGAGCGTAGGTGCGGTGATGCGGCGCGGCTCGGTCGTGGTGTACGAATCGACCGTGTATCCGGGCTGCACGGAGGAAATCTGCGTGCCGATCCTGGAGCGCGCCTCGGGGCTGAAGTTCAACCGGGACTTCTTCGTCGGCTACAGCCCCGAGCGCATTAATCCGGGCGACAAGCAGCACCGCCTCACGAATATCCGCAAGGTGACTTCTGGCTCCACGCCGCAGGTGGCCGAGTTCGTCGATCGGCTGTACGGGTCCATCGTGACCGCCGGCACCCATCGGGCCTCGAGCATCCGCGTCGCCGAGGCCGCCAAGGTGATCGAGAACACCCAGCGCGACGTCAACATCGCGCTCATCAACGAGCTCGCCCTGATCTTCAATCGCCTCGGCATCGACACCGAAGAAGTGCTGGATGCCGCCGGCAGCAAGTGGAACTTCCTGCCGTTCCGCCCCGGTCTCGTGGGCGGGCACTGTATCGGCGTCGATCCTTACTACCTCACGCACAAGGCCGCGGAGATCGGCTACCACGCCGAGATGATCCTGGCCGGGCGGCGCCTGAATGACAACATGGCGCTGTACGTGACGGGGCAGATCACGCGCCTCATGGCGAGCAAGCGCATCCACGTGAAGGGCTCGCGGGCTCTGGTGCTGGGGATGACCTTCAAGGAGAACTGCCCCGACATCCGCAACTCCAAGGTGGTGGACGTGATCCGTGAGCTCAAGAGCCACGGCGCGACGGTCGACATCTACGACCCGTGGGCAAATCCGGCCGAGTGCCGCCACGAGTACGGCCTGACGACGGTGCGCTCGCTGCGCTCGGGGCGCTACGATGTGGCGATCGTTGCCGTGGCGCACCGCCAGTTCCGCGAACTCGGCGCCCTGGGCGTGCGCCGGCTGTGCAAGAAGACCCACGTAGTCTACGACATCAAGCACGTGTTCCCGGCCGCCGCGGTTGACGGGCGCCTGTGAAGATTCTCGTAACCGGTGCGGCCGGCTTCATTGGCTCGCACACCGCCCACAAGCTGCTGGCGCGCGGTTACGAGGTGGTGGGCCTGGATAACCTCAACGAGTACTACGACGTTTCGCTCAAGCAGGCGCGCCTCGAGCGACTCACGCCGCAAGCCAATTTCAGGTTCGTGCGCCTCGATCTGGCCGACGAGGGCGCGATGCGGGAGCTGTTTGCGCGCGAGAAGTTTCCGCGCGTGATCCATCTGGCGGCCCAGGCGGGGGTACGCTACTCGCTGCAGGAGCCGCACACCTACATCCGCAGCAACGTCACCGGCACGCTGAACGTGCTCGAGGGCTGTCGCCACAACGGGGTCGAGCATCTGGTGTATGCCTCGACGAGCTCGGTCTACGGCGCCAACACCAACATGCCGTTCTCGGTGCACAAGATCGCCGATCATCCGCTGTCGCTGTACGCCTCCACCAAGCGGGCGAACGAGCTGATGGCGCACAACTACTCGGCGCTGTTCAAGCTGCCGACCACGGGGCTGCGCTTTTTCACCGTTTACGGACCCTGGGGCCGACCGGACATGGCGTTGTTCATGTTTACCCGCAATATCCTCGAAGGTAAGCCGATCGATGTCTTCAACAACGGCAACCACCGTCGCGATTTCACCTACGTCGAAGACATCGCCGAGGGCGTGGTGCGCGCCGCGGAGCGCATCGCGCAGCCGGACCCGCGGTGGGACAGCAACGCGCCGGACCCCGCGAGCAGCTTCGCGCCATTTCGTATCTACAACATCGGCAACAACGAGCCGGTGGAGCTGATGCGCTACATCGAGGTCATCGAGGAGTGCCTGGGTCGCAAGGCACAGAAGAACTTCCTGCCCATGCAGCTTGGTGACGTGCCTGACACCTTCGCCGACATCGAGGACCTGGTGCAGGAAGTGGGCTACCGGCCCGCTACGTCCGTCGAGGTCGGCGTACGCAAGTTCGTCGAGTGGTTTTGCGAGTACTACGGCTATTCGCGCTGATTTAGGAGCCAGCCATGGCCACGCTTACCAAGCCTCTTCCCAAAGCCGCCATGCAGGTGCCACTGCTGGATCTGAAGCCGCAGTACCAGCCGCTCGCGGGAGAGATTCAGGAAGCCATCGGCAAGGTGTGCGCCAGCCAGCACTTCATCCTCGGCCCTGCCGTCAAGGAGCTCGAGGCAAGCGTCGCCGCCTACAGCCAGTGCCGCTTCGGCATCGGGGTGTCATCCGGCACCGACGCCTTGTTGCTGGCGCTGATGGCCCTCGAGATCGGCGCCGGAGACGAGGTCATCACCAGCCCGTTCACGTTCTTCGCCACCGCGGGCACGATTGCCCGCAGTGGGGCGCGGCCGCTCTTCTGCGACATTGATCCGGCGACGTTCAATCTCTCGCCCGCCGCAGTCGAGGCGTTCATCAACGCGCAGTGTGTCGAGCGTGGCGGGCAGCTGCGGCATCAACGCACCGGCGGACGCGTGCGCGCCCTGATGCCGGTGCATCTGTACGGGCAGGTTGCCGACATGGCGCCGTTCACGCGCCTGGCGCAGCGCTACGGACTCAGGATCATCGAAGACGCAGCGCAGGCGATCGGGTCGGCCGATGCCGAGCAGCGGCGCGCGTGCAGTTTCGGCGACGTGGGCTGTCTGTCGTTCTTTCCGACCAAGAACCTCGGAGCCTTCGGTGACGCCGGCATGTGTGTCACCAACGACGCCGCGCTGGCTGAGCGCATGCAGATCCTGCGCGTGCACGGCGGCAAGCCCAAGTACTACCATCCCTTCATCGGTGGCAACTTCCGCATCGATGAACTGCAGGCAGCGGTGCTCAACGTCAAGCTGCGCCACCTGGATGACTGGAGCGCCGCGCGTCAGCGCAACGCCGCTTTCTACGACGCCGCCTTGCGCGGCGCGCGGCTGGGTACCGCCGTGCAGACGCCACCGGTGCTGCCCGGCTACCGCCACATCTATAACCAGTACGTGATCCGCGCCCGCGATCGCGACGCACTGCGTCAGCATCTGGCGGCCGCCGGCGTGGGCACGGAGATCTATTACCCCCTGCCGCTGCACGTGCAGCAGTGCTTTGCCTACCTCGGCGGCCAGCCAGGGGACTATCCTGAGTCCGAGCGCGCCGCGACCGAGACCTTGGCGCTGCCCATCTACCCCGAGTTGGCCGAAACTCAGCTGCAGTACGTCGTCGATTCGATCGCTGCCTATTACCGTTAGGGGGCGCGTCGTCGCGCCGCGACCGCATCGCGCTCGTTTTCGAAGCATGGAGAGCCCGATGAGCACGCCAACACTTCGCCCCGGCCCCGAAACCAGCGTGTGGCCGGAACTCATTGCCCAAGCCGAACGGCTCGCAGCGGTGCCGGTGCGCGAACTGTTCGAGCGCGATCCGGGCCGCTTCGAGCGCTTCACGCACACGCGCGCGGGACTGTGCCTGGACTTTTCGCGGCAGCGCCTGGATGAGATCGCGCTCGGCAAGCTGTTCCAGCTCGCCGACCTGGTCGGCCTGCGCGAGCGCCTCGATGCCATGTGGCGCGGTGAGCACATCAATACGACGGAAGACCGCGCGGTGCTGCACGTGGCGCTGCGCCAGCCGCGCGGCGCCGGCATCGGCGGCCCCGAGATCGAGAACACGGTGCTCACCGAGCGCGCGCGCATGCTCGCGTTCGCGGAGGGCGTGCGCGGTGGTTCGGTCACCGGTAGCGCGCGGCAGCCGTTTCGCCTCGTGGTCAACATCGGCATCGGAGGCTCGGACCTGGGCCCCGCGATGGCGGTGCAGGCGCTGCGCGCCTTCACGCGCGGCGCGCCACGCTGCGAGTTCGTGTCCAACATCGACGGCTGCCACCTGGCCGAGGTTCTGGAGGCGGCCGACCCGAGGACCACGCTCTTCATCGTCTCATCGAAGACCTTCACGACGCTGGAAACGCTGACCAATGCCCGCAGCGCGCGTGCCTGGCTGGCCGGCAAGCTCGGCGAGCAGGCGGTACCGGCGCACTTCGCCGCCGTCTCGGTAAACCACCAGGCGATGGATGCCTTCGGAGTGCACCCCGACTACCGCTTCCAGATGTGGGACTGGGTCGGGGGTCGATACTCGGTGTGGTCCTCCATCGGGGTTTCGCTCGCGATTGCCGTCGGCGAGGGCAACTTCCTGGAGTTCCTGCGTGGCGGCCACGAGATGGACGAGCACTTCCGCGCCACTGCCTGGCCGGAAAACCTGCCGGCGCTCATGGGGCTCATGGGTGTCTGGAACATCAACTTCATGCACCTGCCGACGCTCGCGGTGCTCCCCTACGATGATTCGCTGCGGCGCTTCCCCGCGTATCTGCAGCAACTGGAGATGGAGAGCAACGGCAAGTCGGTCACGCTCGATGGCAAGGCGACCCCCTGTGACACCGCGGCGGTGATCTGGGGTGAGCCGGGCAACAACGCCCAGCACTCCTTCTTCCAGCTGCTGCACCAGGGCACACCCCGCGCCGCCTTGGATTTCCTCCTGCCGGCGCGCTCCTCCTGCGGCAACCAGGCGCAGCAGAATCTCGCCATCGCCAGTTGCCTGGCGCAGGCGGAGGCCTTCATGAACGGCCTGCCCGCGCCGGAGGTGCTGGCCGAGCTGCAGCGGCAGGGCATGCCTGCGGCGCAGGCGCAGGCGCTGGTGCCGCACAAGGTGGATCCGGGCAGCCGCCCGTGCACCATCGTGTTGTTCCAGAAGCTCGACCCGGCCACACTCGGGCGCCTCATCGCGCTGTACGAGCACAGTGTGCTCACGCAGAGCGTCGTGTGGGGGATCAACGCTTTCGACCAGTGGGGCGTCGAGCTCGGCAAGAAGCTCACCGAACAGCTGGCGCCCGCCGTCATCGACCCGCAGGGTGGGCATGCCGCGCCGCCGGCGGTGCTGAAGCTCCTCGCCACCGTGCGGGCCTGGCGCGAGTGAGTCGCGGCGGCCCCGGGGCACCGCCTCAGAAGTGATACGTCAGGGACAGCACCGCACCGGAAATATCGTAGAAGCTGTCCGGGCGCGTCGTATGCGGATCGCTCGGCAGCACATGATCGCGCGCCACGCTGTCGTAGTAGCGTGCTTCGACCCCGACGTCCACGTGCGGTAACACGTCGCGCCACTGCAGCCCGAGGCCGTAGTAGAACCCGTACGCAGGGGTTGCCAGGTCATAGCGCGCAGCACCGAGGAAGGCGACGATCGCCAGCGGGTTCTTGAAGCGGTAGCGGTAGTCGATGATGCGTACGCCGAGGAGGTTGGTGCCGTCGAGGTCGTCATACTCCACCCGCGCTCCCAGGTCGGTGTGGTCCGAGACGGCCCGCCGCGCCCCCAGGCCCAGATGCACTCCCGCGGTGGTGGGTCCGTAGGTCTTGGGCGTGGTCTCAGTCAGGTCGGTGCGTACCCGCAGCGCATGCACGCCGGCGTCCACCAACAGCTGGTTTCTGGGGTCGCTCGTCGGGGTCTCGCCGTCGCAATCGCCGCAGCCGCGATCCGGGCTGGTGTCGCCGAAGCGCATGAACGCGGCCAGCCGGTTGTAGTTGCCACCGAAGACGTCCTTGCCGGAATCGAATTCACCGCCGATGACGACCCCCTTCCACGGGCGCGAGTAGTTGAGGGTCAGTTCATGGAAGTGCTGATACGCGATCGCGCCGTAGGTCTGGTTCTCGAGGGTGCGGAAGCGCACTTCAGCGCGGCCGCCAAACCACGGGTCCCACCCCAGGCGCGCCATGGCGCTGCGGCCGCCGACGATGTCATTGAACACGCGCTGGTCACCGAACCAGTTGCCGACCACCAAGCCGTAGTTCGTCAGTCCGTCGTTATAGATGCTGTTGACGTACCACTCGTTTTGCCACTCGGTGAGTTCCAGGGTGAAGTCGAAGCGCTTGAACAGGCGCGGGAAACTAATGCCCCAGGAGAGCGCGGTGTTGCCCAGCAGGTAGTTGCGTCCGCGCGAGGTATCCTCGCCGGCGTACTCCACGTAGACGGCGAATGGCACCCGTCCCGGGAACAGGAAACTACTGGTAATCGAGCCCTCCTGGTTCGCGGCGTCCGCGTTGGTGGCGGGGGTGTTGGAGTATTTCGACGGATTGATCAGGGCCTTCAGCAATTGCGAGAAGGAGCCACTGCCGCGCGCGCCGCCGCCAAACTGCACCACCCGGTTCAGACTCAGCGACCAGCCGCTCGCAGGCTCAATGGTGACCTGCAGGCCTCCCAGACTCGGCTCGCCGCTCGTGTACCCGTCCTGCCACACGATGTGGTCTGACTTCGTCATGCGCGAGCCGAAGATCTGGTACGAGAAGCCGAGTGAGGTCAGCGGCGTGTAGTTGGACAACGTTACGGAGGGCTTGGTCGGCGCCTCGGTGCTCATCAGCATGCTGCTGTCGGTGAACGGCGAGAACCAGTGCGGCCGGAAGCCCAAGTCCAGCTGGGCCCACTCCCACCCCATGCTCACCATGGAGCCGGTGTAGTTGGTCCGGCCCTCATAGGCGACTGCGCCCAGGTCCACCAGCAGGTAGTCACTCGGCTGCAGATACAGCACGGCCGAGGCATCCCAGTGACTGTTCTGAGCCATGCCGTAGCGGTTCGGCGCGATGCTGCCGGAGCCCGTGCCACTGCTGGTCGCGCCCTCCACGCTCGCGTGCGCGATCCCGGCCTTGTGCATATAGCGCGACAGGTAGCGCTGTACCTGCGAACACAGCAGCGGATCGATCTTGCACGCCTTGGGCAGCGCATCGAGCACGGTGGCGGCCGCGATGGGGCGCGACATCACCGGCTTGCCTGCCAGGATCAGCACCCGCTCGATCTGGTGCTCGATCTCCGGCTCAAGATTCAGCGGCAGGTAGGGACTGACGCCCCGCGCCAGCGCGGCGCTGCTGAGCGCATACAGGATGGCGCCGCTGACCAGTGCAGCTCGTTTCATGGTGCTCCGGAAGTATCGAAAGCCCGCCCCGGTGAGTATCTCATGAGGGAACTTTCCCGGCAGACCGCCCGGCGCCGATCCCACATGCGCTCGGGCGCGCATCCAGTACAATTGCCTCCGGGCGCCGGGGGTGACGGGTGACTCCGTGGCTGTATTCAGCCCGATTGCACCGCGCCTGTTGCACAGATGAACAAAGGTTAATGATGCGTGTGATGCGATCTCTTCGCGGGTGCAAGGCAGCCTTGCTGCTCATTGCCGGTTGCATCCTGTTACACGCCCCGCCCGTGACGGCCCAAAGCGCATCCCCTACGCCCGAGCAGCTGCAGATGTTCCAGGGGCTCACGCCGGAACAACAGCAAGCCGTTCTGGACCAACTCGGCAATCGTTCCGGCTCGGACCAGATCTCCGGCGGCGGCTTGGGCGGCTTGGGCGGGACGGGTGAGCGCCAATCAACCGACCAGTTCGGGCGCCCGCGGGCCTTCGGCAGTCAGAACGAGCAGACCGGTACCGGGCGCGAGCGCAAGAAGCCTACCGAGGAGGATGAAGAGGAGTTAGAGCCCCTCATACCGGTGCTCAAGCGTCAGGACTGGGTCATCATCGAGCTCGATTACCAGCTGCCACCGCGCCCGGTGCCACCGTACCTGCAGTCCTTGTACGCAGCGCCGAATGCTCAGGCCGCGGCGGCTGCCACGGCGGCGGCTGCGGCGGATGCGCAGAAGAACGCCGCAAATCCGCCGCCGACGCCGAATCCTGGCGCGGCGCAGTCCAGTTCCGATCATGGCGCGCCGATGACCGCGTTTGAGAGTTCGCTCACCGAGGATCAGCGCACCCGCCTTGAGTCGCTGATGACGCTCATCCGCTCCAAGAATCCCTACCGCCTCACGGTCGACGGTTCGTTGATGCTGCCGGGCTTTGCGCCGATTGCGCTGCTCGGCCTTACCGAGGAGCAGGCCACCCTGCGCCTGAAGGTTGAGCCGGCCTTCCGCGGCATCGATGTGCGGCTGACGCGTCTGCCGCTGAAGAAGACCGGGAGTGAGGGACTGAAGCCCTTTGGCTACGACCTGTTCGATCACGAACTGTCCACTTTCGCGCCCGCCACCAACGTGCCGGTGCCGTCGCAGTACATCGTCGGTGCCGGTGACCAGCTCATCGTCCAGCTCTACGGCACGCAGAACCGGAAACTCACTCTCACGGTCGGCCGCGACGGGCGCGTGAACCTGCCCGACCTTGGACCTATCGATGTCGGCGGACAGACCTTCAACGAGGCGAAGGCCGACATCGAATCACGCGTGCAGGGGCAAATGATGGGCGTGCACGCCAGCGTCTCCATGGGGGATACGCGCTCGATCCGGGTGTTCGTGGTGGGTGAGGCGCACTATCCGGGCACCTACACGATCAGCGGCCTCAGTACCATCACCTCGGCACTGTATGCGGCCGGCGGTGCCAAGCGCGCCGGCTCGCTGCGCAAGGTGCAGTTGAAGCGCCACGGCGCCCTGGTGCGCCAGTTCGACCTCTACGACCTGCTGATCCGCGGCGACACCAGCGATGATGCCAAGCTGCTGCCGGGCGATGTCATCTTCATTCCTCCGGTGGGACCCACCGTCAGCATCGACGGGGAGGTGCGGCGTCCGGCGATCTACGAGGTCAAGGGTGAGTCGACGGTCGCGGACATACTGAGTCTTGCCGGGGGCCTGACGCCCGAGGCCGACCGCTCCAACGCCATGCTGACGCGCATCGATGAGCGGCAGCGCCGGGTGGTCGTGCCCGTGGAGCTCTCCGCCGGCGCCCGTACCGAGCCGGTACGCAACGGCGACTCGGTGCGTGTCATGCGCCTGCGCCCGACGCTCGATTCCGGCATCGTGGTGCAGGGACATCTGTACGCGCCGGGTCTGTTTGCCTATCAACCGGGCATGCATCTGTCGGACGTCGTGCACTCGGTCGATGAGCTGCGGCCGGATGCGGATCTTCACTACCTGTTGATCCGGCGCGAGCTGCCGCCGGATCGGCGCATCGTCGTGCTGTCGGCCGACCTCGCGGCCGCGTGGCAGGCCCCCGGGTCGGCCGCCGACCTCGGCCTGATGCCGCGCGACCGGATTACGGTATTTGACTTAGCCTCGGGGCGCGATCGCGTCATCCAGCCGCTGCTCGATGAGTTGCGTGTGCAGGGCACCGCGGTGCACCCCACGGAAACTGTGCACGTCGGCGGTCAGGTGAAGGTGCCCGGCGAGTACCCCCTCGAGCCGGGCATGAAGGTGGCGGATCTGGTGCGCGCCGGCGGCGGCGCAGCGGATGCCGCCTACGGGGCCCAGGCGGAGCTGGCGCGCTACAGCGTGGCCGGTGGTGAGTCGCGCCAGACGCAGCTCATCGAGGTAAACCTCGCGTCCGCGCTGCGCGGGGATCCGGCGGCCAACGTGGTGCTGCAGGCCTATGACACCCTCACCGTCAAACAGGTGCCGCAGTGGAGCGAACTGGAAACGGTGGTTCTCAAGGGCGAGGTGCGCTTTCCGGGCAGCTACGCCATCCGCCGCGGCGAGACGCTCAAGTCCGTCATTGAGCGCGCCGGCGGCCTGACCAATTTTGCGTTCCCCGAAGGCAGCGTGTTCACCCGCGAATGGCTGCAGAAGCGTGAGCAGGAGCAGCTCGACATGCTCGCGCGTCGCATGCAGACGGATATCACCGCGCTCGCGGTCGCCAGTGCGGCTTCGGGAGTAGGGGCCGCCAACGGCGCCGGCGGTGCTTCCACGCTCGCCCTGGGTCAGTCGTTGCTGGGGCAGATCCGCGGCGCCAAGGCGGTGGGCCGCATGGTGATCGACCTGCCACAGCTGATGCGCGAGCCGGTGGGCTCATCCATCGACGTGGTGCTGCGGGACGGGGATCAGCTGATCGTGCCGCGATTCCAGCAGCAGGTTACGGTGATCGGTGAGGTGCAAAACGCCACCTCGCTCTTCTACAACCCACGTTTGGGGCGCGAGGATTACATCTCCCTGGCGGGCGGGGTTACCCGGCGCGCCGACAAGGGCCGTACCTACGTCGTGCGCGCCAACGGCAGCGTGGTCGCGAGCGAGGGCAGTCGCTGGTTTGAGACTTCCGGCGTCACCATGAAGCCCGGTGACACGGTCGTGGTGCCGCTGGATACCGAACGCATGCCGTCGCTGCCGTTCTGGCAGGCGGTGACCGGCATCCTCTACAACGTAGCCATCGCGGTGGCCGCGGTGCACTCGTTCTGACCGCGCATTGACAGCGCCCCGGTACGCTCATAGGCTTTGCGTTCAATCGTTGAACACGCCTGCGCGCGTAGCCGGCAAATGCCCCGCGAGCGGCGGGCGCCAGCCCTGCGTGCCGGGGCGGTGGAGGAGTCGATGCCCAGCGACGAGATGCCCCTGAAGCTGATGCGGCTGATCGAGGCCAACCCCAAGATCAGCCAGCGCGACGTTGCCTGCCAGTTTGGCATCAGCCTCGGCAAGGTGAACTACTGCCTGAGCGCACTGGTGCACAAGGGCTGGGTGAAGGCGAGCCGCTTCAAGAACAGCCGCAACAAGGTCGCCTACCGCTACCTGCTGACGCCGCGCGGCATCGAGCACAAGGCCATGCTCACGGGGCGGTTCCTGCAGATCAAGATGCGCGAATACGAGACGCTGCGCGCCGAGATTGAGCAGCTGCGGCGCGAGACCGAGGCACCCGGCTCGCTTCCTACCACCTCCTGAGTTTGCCGGAACGCGTCGTGAACAGACCTGAAGCTGATGCGGTGGAGTACCGGGCGCGGAGGCGGCTGCGGTGAGCGACAGCCCGGATTTCATCGTCGGCCGCAAGATCCGCGTGGCGCTGGTGGGTTGCGGACGCATCGCGCAGCGCCACCTGGAGGCCATCGCGGCGCATCGCGAACGCCTCGAGCTGACGGCGGTCTGTGACGCCGACCGCGCGGCCCTCGAGGCCGCCGTGGCCAGGACCGGCGTGCGTGGGTTTGCCTCTTTGGGCGCACTGCTTTCCCAGAGCGACGCCGACGTCGTGGTGCTGTGTACCCCCAGCGGCCAGCACTCGGCGCAGACCGTGCAGATCGCCGCGGCCGGGCGTCATGTCATCACGGAAAAGCCGATGGCGACACGCTGGGCGGACGGCAAGCGCATGGTCGAGGCCTGCGATGCCGCCAACGTGCGTCTGTTTGTCGTCAAGCAGAACCGGCGCAACGCCACCCTGCAACTGCTCAAGCAGGCCGTCGACCAGAAGCGCTTCGGCCGCATCTACATGGTCAACCTGAATGTGTTCTGGAGCCGTCCGCAGAGCTATTACGACGGCGCCAAGTGGCGCGGCACCTGGGAGTTCGACGGCGGCGCGCTCATGAACCAGGCGAGCCACTATGTGGACCTGGTCGACTGGCTGATCGGCCCGGTCGAGAGCGTGCAGGCCTACACGGCCACGCTGGCGCGCAACATCCAGGTCGAGGACACCGCGGTCGTCGGGATCCGTTGGCGTTCCGGCGCGCTTGGCTCAATCAACGCCACGATGCTCGCTTACCCGAAGAACTACGAGGGCTCGATCACGGTGCTCGGTGAAACCGGAACGGTACGCATCGGCGGCGTCGCGGTAAACAACATCGAGCACTGGGAATTCGCCACCCCGCACGCCAGCGACGCCCAGGTTGCCGAAGCCAACTACGCCACGACGTCCGTCTACGGGTTCGGGCATCCGCTCTACTACGACAACGTCATCGGCACCCTGCGTGGCGAGGTGGAGGCCGAGACCGATGGTCGCGAAGGCTTGCGCTCGCTCGAGATCCTCATCGCAAGCTACCTGTCGGCGCGCGACGGGCGCCGTGTGGCACTGCCGCTTGAGTACTAGCGCATGATCACGATCCATCCGACGGCCATCGTGGACGCGGGGGCCACGATCGGCGATGGCACGCGGGTGTGGCACTGGGTGCACATCTGCGCGGGCGCGCGCATTGGCGCGGGCTGCTCGTTCGGACAGAACGTCTTCATCGGCAATCGCGTCGTCATTGGCAGCAACGTCAAGATTCAGAACAACGTGTCCGTGTACGACAACGTCACCTTGCAGGATGACGTCTTCTGCGGACCCAGCATGGTGTTTACCAACGTCTACAACCCGCGCGCGGCGGTCAGCCGCAAGCACGAGTACCGCGACACCCTGGTCAAACGCGGCGCCACGCTGGGTGCCAATTGCACGATCGTGTGCGGCACCACCGTCGGCGAGTACGCCTTCATCGGTGCCGGCGCGGTGGTAAATCGCGACGTCGCAGCCTATGCGCTGGTGGTGGGGGTGCCGGGGCGCCAGATCGGCTGGATGAGCCGGGTGGGGCGGCGGCTGGATCTGCCGCTGCACGGCAACGGCAGCGCGCGCTGCGAGGAGAGCGGCGCGACCTACCTGCTGCGCGAAGGTGTGTGTGCCATGGCGGGGCAAGCCTAGTGTGCGCCGCGCCGGTCGCCGCGATCCGCACAGTCAGCATCGTCGGCGCGCGGCCGCAGTTTGTGAAGCTGGCACCGGTTGCCCGCGCCATGCAGCGGGCACGGCTGAGGATTAGCGATCAGATAGTGCATACCGGACAACACTACGACGATGCGATGTCCAAGCAGTTCTTTGAGGAGCTCGGCATTCCGCAGCCGGCGCTGAATCTGGGTGTCGGCTCCGCCTCCCAGGGGCGCCAGACCGCGCGCATGCTTGAGGCCATCGAGGCGCACCTCACCGAGGTGCGCCCGGACGTGGTAGTCGTTTACGGCGATACCAATTCAACGCTCGCCGGCGCCCTGGCGGCCGCGAAGCTGCATATCCCGGTGGCGCACGTGGAGGCAGGACTGCGCAGCTTCAATCGCAAGATGCCCGAAGAGCTCAACCGCATCGTGACCGATCACCTTTCGCAGCTGCTGTTGGCGCCCACGCAGACCGCCATCGACAATCTGGTGCGTGAAGGCCTGCAGCCGCGGGCGCTCCTGAGCGGCGATGTGATGTATGACGCGGTGCTGTTCAACGCCCGGCGGGCGCAGGAGCACTCGGGAATCCTGCGGCAACTGCGCCTGGAGCCGGGGGGCTACGGCGTCACGACCGTACATCGGGCCGAGAATACCGGAGCGAGCGAGCTGCGCACGCTGCTGCAGGCGCTCAATGAGGCCGCCACGGACTACGGGCGCATCGTCTTCCCGATGCATCCGCGCACCGCGGCGGTGCTGCGCAGCGAAGTGGCGGACTGGCAGGCTGCGCCCAACCTCCTGATCACCCAGCCGCTTGGCTACCTCGACATGCTGGCGCTGCTGCAGGGCGCAAAGTGGGTGCTGACGGATTCGGGCGGGCTGCAGAAGGAAGCCTATTTTCTCGGCTGCCCCTGCGTCACGCTGCGCAACGAGACCGAGTGGCCGGAGACGCTGGCCGAGGGCGCCAACCGCATCGCCGGCAGCGATGGCGCCCGCCTCAAGCAGATCTTGAGCGGGCAACATGAGCGGCGCCGCTCTTTTGGTGATCCGCCGTGCGCCAAGGACGGTCCCTTCGGCGCGGGCGATGCCGCGCCGCGCGTCGTCGAGGCCGTGTGTGAGCTATACGAGTTGCAGCAATGAATGACATCAGCGAGTCTCCGCGGCCCCAGATCAGCCTGCTCGGCATGGCGCGCTTCCTGTGGCGACACGTACTGCTGATCGGGACCTGCGTCGTGCTGGGCGCGGCGCTGCTCGGGGCGCTGTCCTTTGTCCTCAGGCCGATGTATCGCTCGGAGGTGGTGTTCGCGCCCACGAATGGCTCCGGCGGTGGCCTGGGGGACCTCGGCGGCGGTTCGCTCGGCGGCCTGGCGGCGCTGGCCGGCGTCACCATCGGCGGCGGTGGCAAACGCTCCGAGGAATTTCTGGAGTATCTGCGTTCCCAGGGCTTCACCCGGGGATTCATCGAGCGTCACCAGCTGTTGCCGGTGCTGTTCGCGCGCAAGTGGGACGCGCGGCAAGGCAAGTGGAAAACCTCCGATCCGCCGACACTCGCCGACGGGGTGCGCAAGTTCTCCAAGAAGGT
>Ga0070666_10000498_pt1 | contig 23669 bp, 19 predicted proteins | sample KBSS23metaG_FD_64677 | JGI IMG/M metagenome (GOLD analysis project Ga0070666, IMG submission 64677) | Switchgrass rhizosphere microbial communities from Kellogg Biological Station, Michigan, USA - KBS S2-3 metaG | ecosystem: Host-associated > Plants > Roots > Rhizosphere > Soil ... | reverse complement strand
CGCGGCTGGAAGGCGACGTTCTTCGAGGGCGGCATCCATGTGCCGTTCTTCATGCGCTGGCCGGGAAAAATTCCGGCGGGGACGACCTATGGCAAGCCGGTCGCGCATGTCGACATCTTCGCGACGTCGGCCGCGGTCGCGGGCGGCGCGGTGCCGCACGACCGTTTGATCGACGGCGTGAACCTGTTGCCGTTCGTGTCGGGCGAGAACGCGGGGCGGCCGCACCAGACCTTGTTCTGGCGCTCGGGATCGTATGCGACGCTGCTCGACGGAGACCTGAAGCTCCAGGTGATGGACAAGCCGTATTCCAAGATGTGGCTGTACGACCTGGCGAGCGATCCGACGGAGCACCATAATCTCGTGACGCCCGGCGCGGGGCGGACGGCGGAACTGCTGGCCGAGCTGCGCGGGATCAGCGCACGGCAGCACAAGCCGCTGTGGCCGTCGCTGCTGCTCGGGCCGGAGACCATCGATCATCCGCTGTCCTATCCGGATCACCCGGATGACGAAGTGATCTATTGGGCCAATTGATTGACGTAGCGGCATAGCCCCTACCTTTGGGCTGCGGCTGGGCTAGACTTGGGGAAAATCCTGGGAGAAGCCCATGACGGACATCGCGCCGATCACGGAAAACGACGACGCCATTGCCGCCGCCATCGAGCAGGCGCATCTGCCGAGCCTGATCGCGGCGCTGGTGCATATCACCGGCGATGAGAGCCTCGTCACCGGCGACATCAAGCCGGTCTACGACTTTTTCGGCGACGGCCAGGGCGCGCTGACGCCGGAGCAGATGGCGTCGACCAAGGCGAAGGCGCTGTCCGCGCTCAGGAACCTGCGCGACGGCAAGGCGAAGGTGGCGCCGCTATCGAGCGACACCGTGCACAAGATCATGGGCTTCGTCGCGGGCGCGGAGATTCCGGAGCGCTACATCGCGTTCCTGGAAGACGAACTGGCGTTGGACGACAAGGACCACAAGAAGGTGCACGGGCTGGACGCGATCCCGGCGGGCAAGAAGCATGACTTCAAGGTGCTGATCGTCGGCGCCGGCATGTCGGGCCTGCTGGCGGCGATCCGCATGAAGCAGGCGGGCATCGACTATGTCGTGGTCGAGAAGAATGCCGACGTCGGCGGGACGTGGATGGTGAACTCCTATCCCGGTTGCCGCGTCGACAATCCGAACCATCTCTATTCGTATTCGTTCGAGCCGAACCATGACTGGCCGTATCACTTCTCGACCCAGCCGCTCTTGTGGAAATACTTCCAGGGCGTGGCGGACAAGTACGGCCTGCGCCCGCACATCCAGTTCAAGACCGAGGTGATCGAGAGCGTCTATGACGAACGCAGCGCGACCTGGAACACGCGCGTACGGCACGCCGGCGGCAAGGAAGAGACGATCTCGTCCAACGTGGTGATCACGGCGGTGGGACAGCTTTCGCGCCCGCGCCTGCCCGACATCAAAGGCGTGAACGATTTCAAGGGCAAGTATTTCCACTCGGCGACGTGGGACCACTCCGTGGAGCTGAAGGGCAAGCGGGTGGCGGTGATCGGCACCGGCGCGAGCGCGTTCCAGTTCGTGCCGGAGATTGCACCCGACGTGGCGCACATGACCGTATTCCAGCGCAATGCGCCGTGGCTGGGCCCGACGCCGAACTATCACGACAAGGTCGAGGACGGGAAAAAGTGGCTGCTGAAGCACGTGCCCTTCTATGCGAAGTGGTACCGCTTCTGGCTGTGGTGGATGCTGACCGACGGCATCTATGAGTTCGTCAAGGCCGACGACGGCTGGGACAGGAAGGACTCTGTCGGCGCGCAGAACGACATGCTGCGCGAGATGCTGACGCAGTACACGCATTCGCAACTCGAAGGCCGGCCGGAATTGCAGGCCGCAGCGACGCCAAACTATCCGCCCGGCGGCAAGCGTTCGGTGCGCGACAACGGCGTGTGGCTGGCGGCCTTGAAGCGGTCGAACGTGGAGACCGTCACCGACCCGATCGCGGAGATCAACGCGACCGGATTGAAGACCAAGAGCGGTAAGCAGATCGACGTCGATGTGATCATCTACGGCACGGGCTTCACCGCGAGCGAGTTCCTGGCGCCGATGAAGTTCAAGGGCAAGGGCGGCGTCGATCTGCATGAACAATGGAACGGCGACGCGCGCGCCTATCTGGGCATCACGGTGCCGAACTTCCCCAACCTGTTCATCATGTATGGGCCGAACACCAACATCGTGGTGAACGGCTCAATCATCTTCTTCAGCGAATGCGAGATGCGTTACATCCAGGGGCTGATCGAACTGCTGCTCAAGTCCAATGCCGCGTCGATCGAGGTCAAGAAGGACGTGCACGACACGTTCAACGTGCATGTCGACGAGACCAACCAGAAGATGGCGTGGGGCTCGCCCAATGTGACGAGCTGGTACAAGAACAAGAAGGGCCGCGTGTCGCAGAACTGGCCGTATCCACTTGTGGACTACTGGAACGCGACGCAGGCGCCGAACCCGGCCGATTTCGAGCTGCACGGCGCCAAGGTCGCGGCGGAATAGGAGTTATCGACTTGCATCTGATCGACGCGCTGCATGCGCGCAAATCCGTGCGCGCCTTTCGGCCCGATCCGGTGCCGCTGACGCTGGTGAAGGAGCTGCTGGTGCTGGCGTCGCGGGCGCCGTCGGGCACCAACATCCAGCCGTGGAAGGTGCATGTCGTGGCAGGCGACGTGCGGCGGCGGCTTGAGGAAGAGGTGCTGGCGCACCGCGAGACCAATCCGGAGGACGTGCGTGCCGAATTCCCCCGCATGAACAAGCGCAAGGAGCCGTACCAGGGCCGCATGCGCAAGCTGGGCAAGGACATGTACGGCCTGATCGGCATCCCGAAGGGCGACCAGGCGGCAAACTGGGCGCAATGGGGCCGCAACTACAAGTTCTTCGACGCGCCGGTGGGATTGCTGTTCACGGTAGACAAGGAGCTCGACCGCATGAGCTATGTCGACGTCGGCATGTTCATGCAGACCTTCATGCTGGCGGCGAAGGCCAAGGGCCTGGACACCTGCGCGCAGGGCGCGTGGAACAATTACTGGACGGTGACGCGGCGTATCCTGAACGTGCCGGAGGACGAGTACATCATCGCGGGGATTTCGCTTGGCTATGCCGACGACAGTCACCCGGTGAACACGCTGGTGGCCGAACGCGAGCCGGTCGAAAGCTTCGCGACCTTTCACGGGTTTTGACGCATGACGCTGGTGATCGATTGCGACAGCCATGTGATGGAGCCGGCGGATCTCTGGCAGAAATATCTCGAGCCGGAGTTTCGTGACCGCGCGATCCGCATCGAAATGCGCGACGGCATCGAGCACCTGGTCATCGGCGAGCAGTCGGTACTGGCGGGCGTGCTGGCCGGGCTGGGCGGGGCGCATCTTTCCGCGACGCAACTATTCACGACGAGCAACCGCTATGCCGATGGCTGCGAACCTGCGAGCTACGATCCGGCGGCGCGGCTCAAGCTGCTCGACTCGTGGGGCGTGGATCGGGGCGTGCTGTTCCCGACCATCGGCATCCTGCCATTCCCGACCAAGGACATGGCGCTCGCGAACGCGTATTGCCGCGCCTACAACCGCTGGCAGACGGAGTTTGCGGAGGGCGCACGCGGCCGCGCGATCCCGATCGCGCTGATCAACTGGCACGACCGCGACGAGGCGGCGCGCGAGCTGGCGCATTGCATCAGCCAAGGCTTTCGCGGGCTGTTCGTGCCGCCGGAGGTGATCGACGAGCGGCGGCCGTCGGATCCGCATTACGACGCGATCTGGCGGCAGTGCGAGGAGGCGGGCATTCCCGGCTGCCTGCATGTGATCGTGCGGTTCACGGCGGGCGCGGGTTCGTTCGGGGCGTGGCACATGACACGGCCGGGTTCGGTGTTCACTTTCGGGCTGGGCGCGACAGGGCAGATGATCCCGGCGATGGCGGCGATGACGGTGGACGGTTTGTTCGACCGCTTCCCGGCGCTGAAGATCGTCAGCGTCGAAGCGGGCTGCGGCTTCGCTGCCTATCTGATGGACCGGCTCGATGAGAAATATGGACGCTTCGGCGGGACGAAGCTGAAGCCGAGCGAGTACATCCGGCGCAATTGCTACTTCGTGGCGGAGCCGGAAGAGCGGACCATCGGCGCGATGCTCGACCTGGTCGGCGAGGACCGCATCCTGTGGGGCAGCGATTACCCGCATGTCGATTCGTACCTGGAAGCACCGCAGCAGATCCGGCGCGCGGTGTCGGCGTTGTCGCCGGCGCGGCAGGCGGCGGTGCTGGGCGAGAACGCGCGCCGCGTGTTCGGCGTCTGAGTTCCGGCTGGAACCTTGGGGGCGGGCGGACGTTCTTATCGCGGAGCCCTCATACCGAGCATCGCCATGTCCGCCTTCGTGCTTTACATCGCCGGCTTCTTCGTTCTGCTCGGTGGCCTCGTTTATGGCGCCCTGCTGCTGCACATTCCGCAGACATGGATCATCGTCGGCACGCTGATCGTGCTCGGCTTTGGAATTATGGCAGCCGTTTCGCACACCAAGCAGCGCGATCCGCCGAGCGAAGCGCCGAAGCCGTAAGGTTTCTTCGCCCGCTTGTCATGGCCCGCAACAGCGGGCCATCCAGTTGGTGCGCCCTCGAACCTTGCAAGTATGAGCAAGATTTTACCTGGATGGCCCGCTGTTGCGGGCCATGACATCTTGGGTGAGGGCCTAGAGCTTCTTGACGAAGAAGATTTCGGGCGTCTCTTGCAGATGGCCGAAGGTGAGGTTGCCGCTACCCACAAAGCCGTTGCGGCGATGCCAGGCTTGCGGTTCAGGCTCGTCGGACATGCTGGAGGTCATCAACAGTTCGGCGTTCCTGGCACGCATGTCGGTTTCCCAGCGCTGAAACAGCGCGGTGCCGATGCCCTTGCGCCGCTCCGACTCGGTGACACGGATCAGTTCCATGTAGGGGATGGCGCGCCAGAACCAGGCAAAGCGCAGGAAGCCGCGACGTTCGCCGTCCACGCGGGCAATCAAGTACTCCCCGGCTGCGATACAGCGCTCGACCTGTTCGGGAGGGATGTGATCGTCCTGTCCCACGAGCCAGTCGCGATCATCCCCGGCCGCGGCGGCAACCTCGATCACCACACTTCCTTGAACGGCCGGATTTCGACGTTGAACGACCACGCGCTCCTGTCCTGGTGCGCGAGGTGGAAGACCTCTTCCGCGATGGCGGAAGGCTTGATGAAGAAGTCGTCGGAGCGGTCGGGCCAGCGCTGACGGGTCCAGGCGAGGTCGATCACCGCATCGATCACGACATAGGCGACGTGCACGCCCTTCGGTCCCGCGTCGCGGGCGATGGCTTCGGCCAGGATGCGCTGGGCGGCCTTGGTCGGCGCGAAACCGGCGAAGGCGGCGCGGCCGCGCTGGGCCGAGGTATTGCCGGTGGCGATCAGGGCGCCGTTGCCGCGCGCGATCATGCCGGGGACGAAGGCCTGGGCGAGATAGAGAAGGCCCATCGTGTTGGTCTGGAAGTTGGCATTCAGGATCTCGGGCTTGATGTCGAGGAAGGTGCCGAATGCGCCGCCGACGGCGTTGTGAATCACGACATCGGCGGGGCCGAGATCGCGTTCGATGGCGACGGCGGTGTCCTTCACATTCGCCTCGAACGACACGTCGCAGGGATAGGCCTTGCTGCCGGGAATCTCGCGTTCGAGTTCGGCGAGGCGGCCGGGACTGCGGGCCAGCATCGCGACCTTGTACCCGCCGGCGGCGAAGCGGCGGGCCAGCGCGGCGCCCGTGCCGGGACCGACGCCGGTGATGACACAGACTTTGCCGGCCATGGGCTGCTCCTAGCGAAGGAAGGACAGCGAATCCAGGTCGAGAATCTGATCGGATGCGCTGCGGATCATGGCCATGAACATATCATCTCCGCGCGGGGTCTGGGTGACCAGCATCGATGCGTAGAACGCAACGGTGAAGAGCCCAAACGCACGGCTGCGATAGTCGCGCCAGAGCGTGTCGAAGCCGTAGTCCTTGGCGCCAAGCTGCCTGAGCCGGTCGTGGTATTCGAGGAGGAATTCGCGCTCCAGCGCGCGGCGCTGCTCGCGGGGCAGCGCGCCGGCGAGAAAGTAGGCGACGTCGGTGACGCCGGGACCGAAGGCAAGCGATTGCCAATCGAGCACGGTGAGCGGCCTGCCGCCGGCGGGCGTGGCGAACATCATGTTGTCCGGCCGGTAGTCGATGTGCACCAGCGATTTTGGGCCGGCGTACAGCGCATTGTATTTCTCGAAATTGGCGACGAAGACGTCGCCGATGTGACGGGTGTCGTCGCCGAGACGGGCATCATACCGCGCACGGAACGCCTTCCACAGGTTCAGGACCGCATTCGGATCGGCGGAGCCACGGACACCGGCGGCGCGCGTGCCGCTGAGCCACTCCAAGTCCTCGAGCGCGTCGTCGTTCCAGTGCGATCCGTGCAGGTTGGCGGCCTCGTACATCGCGAGACGCGCCTGCTCGACGGTGCAGTGCCTGAGCTGATCGCCCTGCTCCGCCGGCGCGAGGTCTTCCATCATCAGAACGAACTCGCTGGTCGCCGCGTCGGCCTCGGTGAAATAGACCTTGGGCGTGGAGATCAGCGCGGTGGGCGCGAGGTGTTTGTAGAAATTCACCTCGCGGATGTAGTTGCCGAGCATGACACCGGTGTTGAAGCTGTCGGCCTCCGGCGACGGGAATTTTCCGACCAGCGAGGCGGGCGCGCCCGGCGGTGCGTCCGCATAGTCGAGCGTGAACCTGATGCTCTGGCCGATCTGGCCGGTGCCGACGTTTTTCGCCGTGAATGCGCGCACGGCGGCGTCCACACCGCCGTTGTGCAGCACTTGCGTGAGCCAGTCCGCCGTAATCGCGGCCGGACGAATGATCGCAATGTCGTTCACGCGGGAAGCTGGTGCACGTACACCTCGTTGAGCGCGATCTTGCCACCCTTGAGCACCACGAGGTCGAAGCCGCGCATCCGGCCGTGCTCGCCCTGGGCACCGATCGCCGCATACCAGCGGCCGCAATAGCCGTTATGCGTCGGCCAGATTTCCTCCGGCGTGTAGGCCGTCGGCGGCATGGCCGCGAACAGGCCGGTGAGATAGGCGGTAAGCGCCGCGTGGCCCTTGATGCCGGCGGCGGTCTGCGGGTCCTTGTAGTCGCAGTCCTCGGTGTAGAAGGCGACCAGACGCGGCACGTCCTTGTCGCTCCAGGCCTTCAGCCAATCGGCGTTGAATTTCTCAATGTCCATGACGGCTCCTTACGCGCCGAGAACGCGGATGCGGTGGGCTTCGGTGAAGATCTCGGCCGGCGCCATCTCGGGACCGCCCATGACGGCAAAACCGTGCATGCCGAGCGTGGGGTCGGCGGCGGCCGCTTCGTGATAGCGGCGGCGGCGCTCGCGCGCGTCGCCGCCGAACTCCATGTCGAGGCCGGCCTGGAGCATCGCGGCGAAGCGGAGGCGGCGCATGCGCTCGGTGCGTTCCTCCGCATACGGAGCGAAGGCAGGCTCGGACCAGTCGGCGGAGGCTTTCAGGATGTCGGTGACGAGGCGCACGTCGCGGTAGGTGATGGAGAGGCCCAGGCCGACGATCGGATCGTTCCAGCCGGCGGCGTCGCCGACGAGCACGATGCCTTCGGCGAAGGGCTGGTCGGTCCAGAAGTCGTTGTTGAAATAGCTGAACAAGGGGCCGGCGGGATTGGCGGCGGCGAGATGCTCGTTGTTCGGGGAAGATGTCATGCGAAAGGCATCGAGAAATTTGCGCGGCCCTTCGTCACCGCTGAAGCGCTTGCGCTGGTCGAGCGCATAGCCGCCATAGACGCGCACCTTGCCGCCACCCTGCGGGAAGGCGAGGAAACCAAAGTCACCTTCGGTGCCGATGGCCTGGAGATCGTCGGCCCAGCCGCCTGCTCCTTCGACGAGGAGACCGCCAAACCAGTGATGCGGCCTGTCCTGGTGCAGCCTGATGCCGGCTGCCTCGCGCGCCGACGACATGCGGCCGTCGGCGCCGACCAGCAGCGTCGCCCTGGCTTCGTGCGTGGCGCCGTTGTGTTCATAGGCGACCGACGGGCGGGCGCCGGGGGTGATGCGGGTGACGCGCACGCCGCGCAGGGCTTCGGCACCGCTACCGGCGGCTTCGTCGAACAGGGTCTGGCAGTGATGCGGGTGACCGATGCAGAGCGGGCCGGGCACGTCCGGCGCGAAGATCGAGAGTGGCAGCGTGCGGGCTTCGGACGTCGCCGGGTCGCGCGTCTCGTCATAGGTGATATGGCGTGTGAGGTGATGGCCGCCGGCCTTCACCAGCAGATCGTAGAGGCCCAGCCGCTTGGTTTCGGTGACGCCCCAGGGCGCAATCCATTCGCCGCGGACGCGATCCTCGTACTTGGTCGAGGCTTCGAGCAGCAGGACGGACTTGCCGGCTTTGGCCATGACGGCGCTGAGCGCGCTGCCGCCAATGCCGCCGCCGATGACGATGAGATCGTATGTTTTCACGGTGCGAGGCTAGCACGGGGGTGCGCGGGCGGTGCAAACTCGAATGATGCAGGAAACGCTGCCGGTAATTGACGTTGCGCCACTCTTCGGCGGCGATGCGCCGGCGCGGCGGAAGGTTGCCGATGCGATCGGCGCGGCATGCCGGCACAACGGCTTCTTCTATGCGCGCGGAACCGGTGTGGATGCATCGCGGGTGGACGCGTTGGCGCGGAAATTCTTCGCGCTGCCGGAAGACGAGAAATTGCGCATCGCCATGGCGAAAGGCGGGCGCGCCTGGCGCGGGTTCTTCCCGGTGGGCGGGGAGCTGACCAGCGGCAAGCCGGACCGCAAGGAAGGCATCTATTTCGGCAGCGAACTCCCGCCGACGGATTCGCGCGTGCGCGCAGGCCTGCCGATGCATGGGCCGAACCAATGGCCAGAACAGCCGGCAGGGTTGGAAGACGCGGTGCTCGGCTATCTCGAAGCGAACACGCGGGCGGCGCATGCGATCACGGAAGGCATCGCGCTGAGCCTGGGGCTCGACGCGCAGTATTTCCGGCGGCACTACACGGGCGATCCGACCGTCCTGTTCCGCATCTTCCACTATCCCCCCGATGTCGCGGGGTCGGAGCAGTGGGGTGTGGGGGAGCACACCGACTACGGATTGCTCACCCTGCTGGCACAGGACGATGCGGGCGGGTTGCAGGTGAAGTCGCCGGCGGGATGGATCGATGCACCGCCGATCGCGGGCACGCTGGTGTGCAACATCGGCGACATGCTGGACCGGCTGACGGGCGGGCTCTATCGCTCGACGCCGCACCGGGCGAAGAACACAAGCGGGCGCGGGCGATTGTCGTTCCCGTTCTTCTTCGATCCGGGATGGGACGCCGAGATCGTGCCCCTGCCCGCACAGGCGAAGGCGCAGGACGACCGCGAAACACGCTGGGACCGCGAGTCGGTGCACGCCTTCCGCGGGACGTATGGCGATTATCTGCTCGGCAAGGTCGGGAAGGTGTTTCCGGACCTGAAGCGTGACGTGATCGCATGAACGAACGGCAGCCTATCTGGTTGCCCTGCTAAGCGCTGTGGACCATTGCCGGCTACGTTGGCTTCCAACTCTTCGGATACTTCGTGATGCCGCCGCCCGGCCACGTTCCAGCCTGGCGCGCCTTGGACCTGCCGCTGCCTTTTCGCATATGTCGGCCTTGAACTTCTGTTTCCGGGCGGACGCTAAGTCGTCCATCCACCGTCAATCGTGAAGGTTTGGCCGGCGACGAACCCTGCGTCGTCGCTGGCGAGGTAGACTGCGATCGCGGCGATCTCCTCCGGCTTGCCGAAGCGGCCCATGGGCTGGCGCAACAGAAAGGATTGCAGCGCCGCGGCGGGATCGGGCTGCGCGGCGAGACGGCCCTGCAAAGAGGGCGTGTCGACCGTGCCGGGGCAGATCGCGTTGCAGCGGATGCCCTGGCTCACGAAATCGGCGGCGACGGATTTGGTCAGGCCGATGACCGCGGCCTTGGTGGTGCCATAGGCCGCGCGACTGGGAACGCCCGTGATGCTCGAAGCAACCGACGACATGTTGACGATCACGCCGTGCCTCTTCACCAGCATGCCGGGCAGCGCGGCGCGGATGGTGCGCACCATCGACAGCACGTTCAGGTCCCAGGCCGCGGCAAAGGTGTTCACGTCGCTGTCCAGCACGGTGCCATTCGGCACCATGCCCGCGCAGTTGAAGAGGATGTCGCAGCGGTCGAGGCGGCTGAAGAAATCGCTCACCGCCGCTTCGTCGCGCACGTCAAGGCGGCTGGTTCGGATGTTGGGCTCGGACAGCGTCTTCAGCGCGGCCTCATCAATGTCGGTCGCATGGACATGCGCACCCTCCGCGGCAAAGGCGAGCGCCGTGGCGCGGCCGATACCGGCACCGGCGGCGGTGACGACCGCGATTTTCCCCGAAAGTCTCAAAACGCAACTCCTCCAGGCAGGCGCTAGCCGCGCGCCACCCTGAGGCCGGCGATCCGGAAGCGCAATTCCTTGCGACCATAGTCGATCGTGACCGCCGATGTCTGCTTGAGGTAGTTCATGCCGATGAAGACGGCCGGCCGGTCGGCCAGATCCCACACCTCGAAGATCGGCAGGTCGGAGATGACGAGCGCGCTGTTCGTGAAATTGAGCCGTCCGAGCTTGAGCTTCTGTATCACGGTGAGCCGGCCAGGCGCGGTCGCGCCGGTGACGCCGGTGAGCCAGACGACATTCTTGTTGGCGAAGTCGCGGCCATCATGGTCGCGAAGCGCCTCGAACAGCCTGGCGTTGCCGATCGAGCAATCCGCGCCGGAATCGATGAAGGCATAGGCGTGCACGCCGTCGACGTGGCAGTTGACGGCGGTGAGGCGCCCGTTGGTCCCGGATGCCTCGACAAGTGCTTCGTCCGAATGCACCCGCGACGGGAACAGGCTGGACTCGGCGCGAGTAATCGACAGCGCGTGGTTCTGGAAGTCGAACACAACCCGGCGCTTGTCGATGACATCGAGGCCGAGATAGCCGTCGATATCGAGATTGACGCGGGGCAGGACCGGCGTCACCAGGCTCTCGATCTGCACCGGACCGAAGGACAGGTTGCGCAAGCGCACGGTCTGCGCCGGCATGGCCGAGGTGATGCCCTGCACGATCACATCGTCGCCGCGCGGAAAGCCCAGCGCCGCCGCGACGTTGTCCGCGATCACCGTGTGGTCGGCGCCGGTGTCGATCAGGAACTGAAACGGGCCCTTGCCATCGATCATGGTGCGCACGGTCAGGCGATCCACCGCATCAGGCGCGCCCTGGATCTTCTCGATCACCGGCGCCGGGGAAACGTCGGCCTGTGCAGCGAGCGGTGCGAGCGTCAGCGCGGCGGTTCCCGATGAGAGAACCCGCCGGCGCGAGAAGGTTGGCGATGTCATGGCAGCCCCGTCAGGCGTTGCGGGCCAATCGCGTGTTTTCGGCCAGCTTGAAGCGCAGCTCCTTGCGGCCGTAGTCGATGGTAACGGAGGAGGTCTGGCGCAGGAAGTTCATGCCGATGAAGAGCGCCGGCTTGTTCTCCAGACCCCACAGCCCAAAGATGGGCAGGTCGGAAATCACCAGCGCGGAGTGCGCGAAGCGGATCGAGCCCAGCTTGATCGCGTCGACCCCCATGATGCGGCCCTGCGCGGCACCGCCGGTCACCCCCAGAAGCTGGACGATATTGTCGTTGAGATATCTGCCGCCCTGCTTCGCCAGCGCGTTGAACAGCGATGTGTTGCCGATCGAAATCTCGGCACCGGAGTCGATGAAGGCAAAGGCCTTCAGGCCGTCGACCGAGCAGTTCACCGCGGTGAGCCGGCCGTTGGTGCCATTGACGCGCACCACGGCGCCGTCGGCGATCGGTACCCAGTTGGTGATCTGGTCCGAGGGCGCAATGGCAAGGCGGTGGTTCTGGAAATCGAAGGTCACGGCCTGCCGGTCGAGGACGTCGAGGCCGAGATAGCCGTCGCCGCCCAGCCAGCTGCGCGGCAGCGTGGGCAGCACGAGGTCCGTCATCACAACGCGGCCGATCTGGAGGCGGCCGATGCGCGCCGACGGCGCCGGCATGGATCGCGCGATCCCCTCGACGATCATGTCTTCGTCGGCCGGGAGGCCGAGCACCCTGGCCAGGTCGTCGCTGACCACGCTGCGGTCGGCGCCGGTGTCGACCACGAAGCGGAAAGGCCCCTTCTCGTTCACCATCGCTTCGACGGTGAGACGGTTCTGTTCGTCGGCCGCCCCCTGGATGTGCTCGACCGGCTGCACCGACGGCGGCAAGGGCGCCTGGTTCGGGACCAGATGCGTGCCGGTGTCAGCGCGGGCGAAGCCCGGCGCCAGCGCAAGACCCGCGGCAGCATTGCCGAGCATCAGCCGGCGCGAAAGTGAGAAGGACGACATATACGCTCCCTGACGCCTCCCCGAAGGCGGTCCATTGTAGCGAAGTGTACCACCGGGGTGGGCGCGCAAAAGCCGCCGGCGGTCACGAGGTCGTTATCGTGATGCCGGTCTTGTCAGCAGCAGGCGCGGCGTCTCAACCCGAGACGGTCAAAATCGCGGTTTTCAGGTCGACCGAATTGGGACCGGCCATGATGTCGAACAGGCCCGGCTCGACGACGCGCTTCATGTCCTGGTTAAACATGCGCAGCTCCTTCGTGCCGACGGTGAAGGTCACCGTCTTCGTTTCGCCCGGCTTGAGCGTGACGCGCTCGAAGCCTTTCAGCTCCTTGACCGGGCGGGTCACGGACGCGACCTGCTGGTGCAGATAGAGTTGCACGACCGCATCGCCGGCGCGCGTGCCGGTGTTCTTCACATCGACCGATACGGTGACCGAGCCGTCCGGCTTGATCGTCGCTGCCGACAGACGCGGCGCGGAGATGTCGAAGGTCGTGTAACTGAGGCCGAAGCCGAAGGGGAACAGCGGCTTGGTGGTATCGAACAGATAACCGCGGTGCGCGCTGGGCTTGTAGTCGTAGAACATCGGCAGCTGGCCGACGCCGCGCGCGATGGTGACCGGAAGGTGCCCGCCGGGATTGGCGTCGCCGAACAGCACATCGGCCATCGCCGTACCGGACTGCTGGCCGAGGTACCAGCCTTCGATCAATGCGTTTGCCTTCGCGGCGACATTGTTGACCGATAGCGGGCGGCCATTGATCAGCACGACGACGACCGGCTTGCCGAGCGCGAACATGGCGTTCGCCAGATCGTCCTGCTGACCGACAAGATCGAGACTGTCGCGGTCGCCCAGATGATTGTCGGCCCAGGCTTCGCGGCTGGTCTGCTCGGTGTCGCCGATGACCAGCACGATGGCGTCGGCGGATTTGGCGAGCTTCACCGCGTCGGCGATGCGCTGGGCGTTCTCGCGCGGATCGGCGAGCTTGACCTCGTCGGCGCCCCATTCGCTGCTTTCGGTGATACGGGCGCCTTCGGAATAGACGACGTTCACGCCCGGTCCGAGCTTCGCCTTAATACCGGACAGGATGTCGACGGTCTTGCGCGGGACCGATGAATAGCCGCCGAGGTGGATGCCCATGGCGTTGGGGCCGATCACGGCCAGCGTCTTGATCTCTTTGCTGAGCGGGAGGGTGCCGTCGTTCTTGAGCAGAACGATGGCCCGGCGCGCAGCTTCCGCGGCCAACGCATCGCCGTCGGCGTTGCCGGTGAGCGCGTCGGCGGCGTCGACGTCGTGGAAGGGATGCTCGAACAGACCGGCCTGGAATTTCAGCGTCAGGAAGCGGCGAACGGCGGTGTCGATCTCCTTCTCGCTCACCTTGCCGGCGCGGACGGACGCCGCGAGCGTGCCGAACGCGGCGCCGTTGGGATTGTCGAGGTCGACGCCGGCGCGCAGCGAACGGATTGCGGCGGCGGCGTGGCCGGGCTCGATGTGATGGACGTCGGCCATCTGCTCGATCGCGAAGTAGTCACTGACGACGGCGCCCTTGAAGCCCCATTCGCCGCGCAACACCTTGGTCAGCAGCCAGGTGTTGGCGTGGGATGGGATGCCGTCGATCTCGTTGTACGACGCCATGACGGCGCGGATGTTGGTGCGCGCGACGACTTCCTCGAACGGCGGGAAGAAGGCCTCGCGCAATGTGCGCTCGCCGTAGGGCGCAGGGCCGACATTGGTACCGCTTTCGGGCTGGCCGTGGCCGGTCATGTGCTTGAGCGTGGCGAACACCTTGTCGGGCGCGAGCGGCAACGCGTCGCCCTGGAGGCCCTGCACGGCGGCGACGCCCATCTCGCCGTCGAGATAGGGATCCTCGCCGAAGGTTTCCTCGATGCGGCCCCAGCGCGGGTCGCGGGCCACGTCGACGACGGGCGACAGAACCTCGCTGACACCGCGTGCGGCCAGCTCGCGGCCCGTCACGGCGTTGACGCGGCGGACAATGTCACGATCCCAGGTCGAAGCGAGCGCGATGGCCTGTGGGAAGCTGGTGCCATCCACCACGACGGCGCCATGCAGGCCCTCGTCGTGGAAGAACACGGGAATGCCGAGGCGGGTTTTCTCCACCGCCCAATGCTGGATCGCATTGATGAGCGCGACGACCTCGCGCGTCGGGCGGCCGCGACCGGTGAGTCTGGTGCCTTCGAGATCGCCGGGCCGCGCGATCTGGCCGATGCCGTCCGGATGGTTGGCGCTCGCCTTGGCTGGGTCAAACGAGCCGTCCGGATTGAGGATGGTGTCCTTGTTCTGCCAGATGGTGTTGATCTGGGCGACCTTCTCATCGAGCGTCATGCGCTTGAGCAGGTCTTCGACACGCGCGGGGATCGGCGCGCCGGCGTCCTTGTAGAGTGGCGCCGTGGACGCGGCGGACGGCCTGGGCGATGGTTTTGGCGCGGGCCTGGCGTCGGTGAGGGCGGCGAACGACAGTGACGCGGCGGCGATGACAAGCATGGTGGAAACCGCCCGGGCGAGCTTCATGGAATTCCCCTTCTGAGCCGGACGACGCCCATTCTTGTTGAGCGCGCCATGGCATAGTGGTAACGCTACCTTGGCGAGCGGCAAAGCGAAATTTCTCAACAATTTCGCTGCGTTGGCGAAGAAGAATTGTGCGGTGCAACATGCGTATCGGTGGGGCCGTTCTGATGGCCCTTCTCTTTATATGCGCGCCGGGCGCGCGCGCCGCGGACTTCACCGTGTTCGACGGGAAAGTCGTGGCTGTGATCGCGGTCGACACCGGCAGAGCGGGCGGCCCGATCCAGAAGGCCGGCGAATTGCTGGCGCGCGACCTGACCGCGCTGACGGGCATCACGCCATCCGTCGCGAAGCCCGAGCGCGCGGGCGGACCGGCGATCATCATCGGACAGATGGATTCCCCAACGGTCGCCCGGCTGCTGAGCGAGAACCACATCGACACTGCGCCGTTGAAGGGCAAGTGGGAGAGCTATGGCCGGGCGGTGATCCCCGCGCCCGACGATCCCAAGCACTCTGCCCTGCTGATCTTCGGCGCCGACGTGCGCGGGACGATCTATGGCGTCACCGACCTGTCGCGCGAGATGGGCGTGTCGCCGTGGGAGTGGTGGGCGGACGTCACGATCCGCAAGGCGCCGCGGATTGCGGTGGACGGCGCGTTGCGGTTCTCGCGCGAGCCGAGCGTGCACTATCGCGCGATCTTCCTGAACGATGAGGATTTCGGGCTGAAGCCGTGGTCGGCAAAGACCTATGAGCCGGAGGCCGGATCGATCGGGCCGAAGACCTACGCCCGCGTCTTCGAGCTGATGTGGCGACTGAAGGCCAACACGATCTGGCCGGCCATGCACAAGGGTACCATCGCGTTCGACGACGTGCCCGGCAATGCGGAGATGGCGGATGCCTATGCCGTCATCCACGCCACCAGCCACGCCGAGCCGATGCTGCGCAACAACGACCGCGAATGGGATCCGGAGAAGCGCGGACAGTTCAACTGGCTGACCAACCGGCAGGGATTGCTCGACTACTGGGACCAAGCGGTTGCTGGCCACGCGCAGTTCGAGAACATCTACACCATGGGCCTGCGCGGCGTCGGAGATTATCCCATGCTCGGCGCCGACGGACCGGCGGCGATGCGCGACATCCTGCAGGACGTGATCGGGCAGCAGCGCAACATCCTGGCAAAACGCATAGGCCGGACCGTCGACCAGATCCCGCAGGTGTTCACGCCGTACAAGGAAGTGCTGCCGGCATATGATACGGGTCTTAAGATTCCCGACGACATCACGCTGACCTGGCCCGACGACAATTACGGCTATATCCGGCGGCTATCCAACGGGGCGGAGCGGGCGCGCCCCGGCGGGGCCGGCGTCTACTACCACATCTCCTATTGGGGCACGCCGATGTCGTATCTGTGGCTCGCCAGCGCGAGCCCGATGCTGATGTGGGAGGAGATGCGCAAGGCGTATCTGTTCGATGCGCGTCGCATCTGGGTGCTGAACGTCGGCGACATCAAGCCGGGCGAATACCTCACACAGCTGTTCCTCGACATGGCGTGGAATGACGGCGCCTTCCGGGATATCGCCGCGGTGAAGGCGCATCTGCATGCGTTCGCGGTGGAGAATTTCGGTGCGGCGCAGGCGGATGCGATCACCGACGCGATGCTGCGCTATTACCAGCTCGCGTTTTCGCGCAAGCCTGAGTTCATGGGCTTCAACGGGCATTATCCGACGACGGCGCCTCGGCAAACCGAATACGACATGCTGAATTTCGGCGACGAGAACGAGCGGCGGCTGAATGCGTACGGCGATCTTGTCGATGCGGTGGCCGATGTCGCGGCGAAGTTGCCGAAGGACCGGCAGGACGCGTTCTTTGAGCTGGTGCGCTATCCGGTAGACGCTGCCGCCGAGATAAACGCGCGTGTGCTGAACCTCGACAAGGCCGTGGCATATGGGTTGCAGCGGCGGGCGAGCGCGAACCTATACGCAGCGCGGGCACGGCGGGCGCAGCTGGCGCTATACGAGGGCGAGACCGCCTACAACACGACGCTGGCGGGCGGGAAGTGGCGCGGGATGATGGACATCGCGCCGGCGAAGCTGCCGCTTTTTGCAGAGCCCGACGTACCGGTGTGGTCGGGGCGCGACGACAAGACCTGCGCGATCCAGGTGGAGGGTGGCGGCTGGTATGACGGCGGCGGGTCATCCCCGGCCCTGCCGCTGTTCCGGCGCGAGCTACCGCGCGAGCGCTATATCGACCTTTTCGTAAAGACGCCGGTGAAGGCCAAGTGGACCGCGACCACCAGCGCACCGTGGATCAAGCTGGACCAGGCGGCGGGCGTTTTCGATACCGATCGCGCGCTGGAGACGCGGCTGCATGTGACCATCGACTGGAAGCATGCACCGGATGGCGCGACCGGCCAGATCGTCCTGACGTGCGAAGGTTCGCCGGAACTGCCGGTGGCGATGCGGCTGGCGAAGCCGGACCTGCCGAGCAGCGTGTCGTTCGTGGAGCAGGATCGGATCGTCTCGATCTACGCGACACATGCCGACGCCATGACCGGCGCGTGGGAGACGCTCAACGGACTCGGCCATACCGGCGCGGCGCTGCGGTCGAAGATCGACATGGCGACGGTGGCAAACGGCGTAAACGGTGCACCGAGCGCGACCTATCATTTCGCGACCGAATACGCTGACGATCCGGCGGTGCTGAGGGTGATTGCGTTGCCAATTCTGCCGGTGACTTCCGACAACGGCATGCGCGTTGCGGTGAGCATCGATGGCGCGGTACCGCTGATGCTGGATCTCGGGACCGCGGAGTTCAGCAACACGTGGAAACAGAACGTGCTGACCAACACAGCGGTGGGCGAGGTCAACAATCTGCGGCTCAAGCCCGGCGCACACACGCTGACGGTCTGGGCGCTCGATCCGGGCGTCGTGCTGGACCGCTACGAGATCGCGTTCGCCGGCGCGCCACATGCGTACGATCCCGTGCCGGAAACGAGGGTCGTGAAATGAGGATGTCGCGGCGCGAAATGCTGGCTCTGTCCGCTGTCGCCGCGGCGGCGATGCCGTTGGTGGCGCGCGCGGACGTTGCAGGCACCGCGCCGGATTCTCTGAACGGATTGGCCGCGGCAAAAGGACTGCGCTTCGGCAGCTGTCTTGGCACGGGGCCGAGCGGCGCACCGCGGCAAGCCGGCGTCACCGGCGACCGCGCCAACCAGTTCGACGACGAACGGCTCAAGGCGATCTTCGTACGAGAGTGCGGCGTTCTGGTGCCGGAGAACGAGTTGAAATGGTACGCGATCCGGCCGAACGCCACCGACTTCGATTTCGCGCGCGCCGACAAGCTGATGGCATTCGTCGCGGCGAACGGCTTGCTGGTGCGTGGCCACACGCTGCTGTGGAATCGCGACATCTGGATGCCGCCGTGGACGCAAACCTATGACTTTGGCGCCAAGCCGGGGAAGAAAGCGGAGCGGCTGCTCACCACGCATATCCAGACCGTCGCGTCGCGTTACCCGCAAGTGTTCTCTTGGGACGTGGTCAACGAGACCATCGCGCCCAAGACCGGCGAGATGGAAGCGTCCGTGTTCACGAAGGCGATCGGGCCGGAGGTGATCGACATCGCGTTCCACGCGGCACGGGCGGCCGCACCCAAGGCGCAGCTCGTCTACAACGATTACATGAGCTGGGGTACGGGCAACCAGCTGCATCGCGACGGCGTGCTGCGCCTGCTGGAGCGGCTGAAGAAGAACAACGTGCCGATCGATGCGTTGGGGGTACAGGCGCATATCGGGCCGGGCGCGTCGGATTCCACCAATACGCTGGAGGGCGAGAATGAGGTCGCCTGGCGCAAGTTCCTGGATGAGGTGACGGGCCTGGGTCTCGACATCATCATCACCGAGTTCGATTTCGGTGATCAGACCTTGCCGGCCGATGCCGCGGCGCGCGATGCAGCGGTTGCCGCGACGGCGAAACACTATTTCGACGTGATGCTTTCGTACAAGAACCTGCGCTACGTGATGGCGTGGGGGATGATCGACAAGTACTCGTGGCTGCGGGACCGCATGCCGCGCGCCGACGGCCTGCTCAAGCGGCCCCTGCCCTACGACGACGACTACCAGCCCAAGCCGCTGCGCGAAGCCATCGCGGCAGCGTTCCGCGCGGCGCCGGAGCGCCGCTGGCTCCTGTCCTGAACGAGGATTGTCATGAAACGGTTTCTGATCGCCTTGGCCTTACTGCTGGTCCCCTCGCTGGCGCATGCCGAAGACGGCTATGAGCTGTGGCTGCGCTATCATCCGATGGAGACGCGTGCCGCTGCGCAGTATGCGCCATCGGCCACAGCTATCGTCGCCAATGGCAGTTCGGAGATCGTCCACGCCGCTGCGGATGAGCTGGCGCGGGGTTTGAGCGGATTGCTTGGGAAGCCGGTGACGGATGGCCTCGTCCAGGATGGCGCAGTGGTGCTGGGCACACCGGCGACCTCACCGCTGGTGAAGGGACTCGATCTCAGCAAGCTCAATGACGAAGGCTATCTGATCAAGACGACCACGGCCGACGGGCACAAGGTGACGGTGATCGCCGGCAAGACAGACGCGGGCGTTCTGTACGGCGCGTTCGCGTTCCTGAAATTGATCCAGACGCGGCAGCCGATCGCATCGCTGGACCTGTCGTCGTCGCCGCGGCTCAAGGTGCGCATCATGGATCATTGGGACAACCTGAACGGCACGATCGAGCGCGGCTATGCCGGCTTCTCGATCTGGGATTGGCAGAAGATGCCGGACTGGATGGATCCGCGATACACCGACTACGCGCGCGCCGAAGCGTCCATCGGCGTCAACGGCGTGAACGTGAACAATGTCGGCGCGCAGCCGGAAATCCTGACCGCCACTTACATCAGGAGACTCGCCGCGCTCGCGGCGGTGTTCCGGCCGTATCACATCCGCGTCTATGTCTCGGCGCGGTTCAGCGCGCCAATTGAAGTTGGAGGTTTGAAGACTGCCGATCCCACCGATCCGGCGGTACGGAAATGGTGGAAGGACAAGGCGGACGAGATCTATGCCGCCATTCCCGATTTTGGCGGCTTCCTGGTGAAGGCGAACTCGGAGGGCCAGCCGGGACCGCAGGACTATCACCGCACCCAGGCCGATGGCGCCAACGTGATGGCGGATGCGCTGAAGCCCCATGGCGGTATCGTGATGTGGCGCGCCTTCATCTACTCCGCCGAGAACGCGCAGGATCGCGCGATGCAGGCGTATACCGAACTGCATCCGCTGGACGGCAAGTTCCGCGACAACGTGATCGTGCAGGCGAAGAACGGCCCGATCGATTTCCAGCCGCGCGAGCCGTTCCACCCGCTGTTCGGCGCCATGCCGCGCACCGGCATGTTTCTGGAGGTGCAGCTGACCAAGGAATATCTCGGCCTCGCTACAAGCCTCGCTTACCTGGCGCCGCTGTATGAGGAAGTGCTCCACGCCGACACTTATGCCAAGGGTCCGGGCTCGACGGTGGAGCGCGTGATCGACGGCTCGTTGTTTGGCAACACGCTTACGGGCATGGCGGGCGTGTCGAACATCGGGACCGATCGCGACTGGTCGGGGTCCACCTTCAATCAGGCCAATTGGTATGCGTTCGGCCGGCTCGCATGGGATCCCGGCGCCTCGTCGCGCGCCATCGCGGAGGATTGGATGAAGATGACATTCACCACCGACCCGCAATTCGTGGGGCCGGTGGTCGACATGATGATGGCGTCACGCGAGGCGGTGGTGGACTACATGACGCCGCTCGGCCTCGCGCACCTGATGGCAACAGGGCATCACTATGGGCCGGGACCGTGGGTAAACGATCTGAAGCGGCCGGAATGGAACCCGGTCTACTATCATCACGCCGACGCGACCGGCATCGGCTTCGACCGCACGCCATCGGGCAGCAACGCGACGTCGCAATACGCGCCGGCGGCGGCGGCGGAGTTCAACGACCTGAACCGCATCCCGGAGAAATTCCTGCTGTGGTTCCATCACGTGCCATGGACGCACAAGATGAAGTCGGGCCGCACGCTGTGGGACGAGCTGGTGATCCACTGGGACGACGGCGTGGCTGCGACCGCGCGCGCGGAAGCGACCTGGGCGGGGATGAAGCCGTATGTCGATGCGGAGCGCTATGCCAAGACCGCGGCATATCTGAAGATCGAGCACCACGAGGCGCAATGGTGGCGCGACGCGATGGTGGCGTATTTCTCCACCTTCTCGAAACTACCGCTTCCCGCCGGCCACGCGCCAGCGCCGCATGACCTCCGGTATTACGAGGCCATCCAGTTCAAATATGTGCCGGGGCGGGCCATAAGCGATCCGTGACCCCGCCGTTCATTGCGCGTTCAGCCACGGCGGCGCAGGATCGAGAGTGGGAGCGTCCGCGTTTCGCAGAGAGGAGCCGCCCATGAAGTCTGTTTACGCCGTATTGCCGATCGCGCTGCTGGTGGCGACAGCGCCGTCGTTCGCGACCGATGCGCCGCCGAAGCCGATCTGCATCGATCCGCACTATGACTACCAGGCACTGTACCTGAAAGACCATGACATCGTGATCAAGCAGACGCTGGGCCACGATCACCGTCCGATCCGCGCGACCACAACCTGCTTCAACCTGCGTTCGGCGCTGACGATCCGGGTGGCTGCCGATTTTCGCTGCCTGGACAAGGGCGACACGGTCGCCACCAACACCATCAGCGGCGAGCACCAGCAGTGCCGCATCACCCATGTCGAGCCCTACACGCCGCCGGCCACGGACGCGCATTAGTCCAGCGAGGGAAGCGCGGCATAGGCGCGGATGAGCGCCGCCGCGAAGCGCGGCTCCTGCGCAAGATCGCGCGGAAATATTTTGGCCAGCGCAAGGAAGCGGGCGACGTCGTGCGCCAGATCGCCGTTGCAGGTGTGCGCGATCGCCTGCAGCTTCGCCGCCATGGGATCGTTGAGCGTTTCGCCCCGCCTTTCGCAGATGAATTGCATCCACGCGGCCACGGGAATGCACAACCGGCCGATCGGGCGGCCAAGCTTCAACAAATCGGCGATGGGTTCAAGGAAGCGGTACGGCAGCTTCAGCGAGCCGTCGGCGGCAATCTGGACCAGCCGATGCACCACAGCAGGGTTGCGCAGGCGAGCGAGGAGCGTGCCGATATAATCCTGCACATCGAGGCCCTTCACCGTGTGCAACGTCGGCGCCGTATCGCCACGCATCATGCGCTCGACGAACGTGGCCAGCTCTTCGTCGCACATCGCCTCATAGACCGTTGTGCGGCCCCGCAGCAGACCGAGATATGCCAGAGCCGAGTGCGCCCCATTCAGCAACCGAAGCTTCGCCTGCTCATAGGCGTGGACATCGCCCGTGAGTTGTACACCCACCGATGAAAGGTCGGGGGCACCAGGACCGAGTGCATCCTCGACCACCCATTGGGCGAAGGGTTCGCGCTGCACCGGGGCATAGTCCTGCGCGCCGGTCGCCTGCGAGACACGGGTGCGCAGCGCCTGATCGCTCGCCGGCGTGATGCTGTCCACCATGGTGGCGGGAAAGCGCACCTCTGCCTCGATCCATGCGGCAAGATCGCTGCGGTTGAGCTCCCGCGCAAAGGCAAGCACGGCCGCGCGCAACTTGGGGCCGTTGGAGGCAACGTTGTCGCAACTCATAACGGCAGGCGGCGCGAAGCCTCGCGCATGACGGCGTGACAAGCCTTCGGCCAGCCAGCCGATCAAGCTCCTGGGCAGGTGGGAATTTGCGAGATCGTGAACCACATCGGCGTGACGGAGGTCCAATGCGCCGGTCGTGTCGAGGCAGTAGCCTTTCTCGGTCACCGTTATCGTGATGAGGCGCGCATCGGGATGCTCCAGGTGCGCAAAAGCCCTGGCGGGATCGGCCGGCGCGACGGTCATGTCCCTGATCGCGCCCAGCACGCGGTAGCGCGCGGGTTCGTTCAGTTCGGCCAGCGTGTAGAGGAAATCCTGCTCCGTCAACGCCGCGGCGTCCGCGCCGCTACGCAACGCGATGCCGGCCATGCCCCAGCGTGGATCAGACGGCAGCAGCGCGTCGACGAAGGAGGCCAGATGCGCCCGCATGAACGCGCCCGGTCCGAAATGCACGATACCAGGTGCAGTCGCGGCGCGATCATAGGCCGGGATCGCGACACCGGGCTTCAGGTGGTGGAGGCTGCGGTTGTCGAGGCGCGGCGGGCTCATCGCGCATCACGATAGACGAAAAAAAGAGCGGCGAACCAAGGGAGGAAGCCGCTCTTTCGAAGTTACGGGGAAACGTACACTCAAAAACACCGCCGCCGCTCTTTGGGGAGCGACGGCGGATCTCATGCCGATCAGAACGTCCCGCGGATACCGAACAGGTAGGTCTGACCCTTGATGTAGTAGCTGTGCACCGCATCCGGCAGCTGGAAGTAGGTGACCTGCTTCGCGCTGAAGATGTTCTGCACGTCGAAGGTGATTTCCGGATCGGACGGGAAATCCTGACCGAAGACCTCGTTCAGGTGAACGCTGGACGAGAAGTCCGCCTGACCGTATGCCTTCGAGAACAGGTAGGCGCCCGTCGGGCAACCACCGGACGACGTGCCGACCGGCAAGCAGACACTCTGCTGGTTGGAACCGGAGGCGTAGGACGTGTCGGTGAACACATAGGACAGGCGGGCGCTGATGCCCCCGTTCTCGTAGTAGCCGGTCACGTTGTAGGTGAACGGCGCCAC
>Ga0070666_10000495_pt1 | contig 23727 bp, 24 predicted proteins | sample KBSS23metaG_FD_64677 | JGI IMG/M metagenome (GOLD analysis project Ga0070666, IMG submission 64677) | Switchgrass rhizosphere microbial communities from Kellogg Biological Station, Michigan, USA - KBS S2-3 metaG | ecosystem: Host-associated > Plants > Roots > Rhizosphere > Soil ... | reverse complement strand
CTCCTGAACCTCTGAGCCCGGCACTATTCACCCTTGAGTCTCTCGACCGCTTCCATCACCCGCAGAATGTTGCCGCCGAGGATCTGCCCGACGTCAGCCTCGGAATACCCCTTCTTCAGCAGCGCGTCGGTGATCTTCGGCAGTTTCGACGCGTCTTCCATACCCAGCGGCATCGTGGCGCCGTCGAAGTCGGATCCGAGGCCGACGTGATCGACGCCGGCGGTCTTCACGGCGTGGTCGATGTGCTCGATGATTTTCTCCCACGTCACCTCCGGGAGATCGCCTTTCATCATCGCCTCGTGATCGATCCGTTCACCCTCCATGGTCGTGCAGGCCTCGTTGCCGCCGCACTTCTTCGACATCGCATCTAGCGCCGCGACCAGTGTGCCGTTCTTCTTTTCGCCGGCGACCCGGAATTCCTCGCTGAGAAACGCCGCGTGGTAGTTGATCATCACGACGCCGCCGTTGCGCGCGAGGGCGCGCATCATGTCGTCGGTCAGGTTCCGCGCGTGGTTCGCGATGACGCGGCTGGACGAGTGTGACGCAATCATCGGCGCCCTGGTCGTCTCGATCGCATCGAAGAACGTCTTGTCGGACACATGCGAGACGTCGACGATCACGCCGAGCCGGTTCATCTCGCGGATGACATCCTTGCCGAAGGCGGTTAGGCCGTTGTGGGCCGCGTTGTCGGTCGACGAATCGGCCCAGTTGTTGTTCTTGTAGTGCGTGAGGGTCATGTAGCGGACGCCGAGCGCCGCGTACACGCGCAGCAGCCGCAGATCGTCGTCGATCATGTGGCCGCCTTCCATGCCCATCAGCGCCGCGATCTTGTGATCGGCCGCCGCCTTTCGCACATCCGCGGCGGTCGTCGCGAGCATCAGATCATGGGGATGCGTGCGGACCGCTTCGCACACGGCATCGATCTGATCGAGCGCGCGCTTCACGGCCGTCGGACCGGTGACATCGCTCGGCACCCAGATCGAGAAGAACAGCGCGTCCAGGCCTCCCTCGCGCATGCGCGGGATGTCGAGGTTGCCGTTGGGGTTCCGTTTGCCGATGTCGAAGGCCTCGTCGAAGATCAGCCGCTGCGTCGTGTCGGCGTGCGAGTCGACGACGATCGCGCGCTCGTGCACCTGCTTCGCGCGCGGGGAGACCGAATCTGCAGGCGCCTGCGCAAAGACGGCAACCGGAATCGCCAGAGCAATCGCGCAGAGAGCCCTTCCCATTGCGGTCTCGTCTCTGGTTTTAATTCTCGCGACGCAGGGCGACGATCGGGTTCACTCTGGCCGCGCGCCACGCCGGGATGTAGCTCGCCAAGAGTACGACGACCATGAGGATCACCGGCACAGCGATAAACACTTCCGGATCAAGCGGTCTCACTCCGTAGAGCACACTCGAAATCAGCGGAGCCATGATTCCCGACAAGATCAGGCCGATCCCCACTCCGATGCCGGCCAGGCCCGCGCCCCGGCTCACGATCATTTTCCCGATGGTCGAGGGCATGGCTCCCAGCGCCATACGCACGCCAATCTCGTGCGACCGTTGACCGACCATGTAGGCCAGCAGACCGTAGATTCCCACCGACGCCAACAGAAGCGCCACCACGGCAAATCCCCCCACCAACTCCGCGGAGAAGCGGCGCGAGGCCAGAGAACCGTCGATGACCTCCTTCATCGTGCGGACATTGAAAACCGGCAGATCGGGATCGACTGCCTGTATCGCACGACGTATCTGCGGCTCCAGGCTGGTGGCGGAGAAAGAGGTCCGGACCGTCACGCTTTTCGACAGAACCCTCGAGCCTGGAAACTGGTAGATCGGTCGGTAGATGTGGGGAGCTCCGGATTGGTCGAGGCCATCGCTATTGATGTCCTTGATCACGCCGACCACGGTGCACCACGGTGGAGTGGCTGTGTCCCTGGGGTTCCTCATGCTCACACGGCGGCCAACGGGGTCGCGGTCCGGCCAGTAGGTACGAGCCGTGCTTTCATCGACGATTGCGACCGGCTGCTTGTCGGCATCATCGTCTTCCGTGAAGTAACGTCCGCGTACCATCGAGGCCTGTAACACCTTGAAGTGATCCGGAGTCACACTGGTAACTTCAGAAAACAGACCCTTGCCGGATTCGTCGGGACGGTCCTCGATATTGACGACGTATCGCCGCGTCGAGTGGGTGACCGGTAAATCAGTGGTCATGGAGGCGGACTCGACTCCCGGGATAGCGCGCACCCGGCGCAAAGTCTCCCGCACGAATGCGTTCAGCATTTCGGGCCTGGCGTAGCGATCCAGGTCGGGGTTGTTGGGCACCGGCAGATAGACATTGGCAGCGACGACTCTGGACGGATTGAAACCGGGATTCTCCTGCAGCAGTCCCCAGAACGTGCGCAGGAGCAGACCCGCTCCCACCATCAGCACCACCGCCAGGGCTGTTTCCGAGGCAATCAGCAGAGCGCGTAACCGGTTCGTTCTAGTGCTCGTGCCCGAGCCTCGGGCGCCTTCCCGAACGGCTACGGCAATTTCGGCCTTCGAGGATTGCAGTGCTGGAACCAATCCAAACCCCAGCCCGGCAAGCAGGGAAATCAGCAAGGCGAAAGCGAGCACAGTCCAATCCACCTGCACCTCGGCCAGCCGGGGAATTTGGACGGGCAGAAACCGTACAAACTTCAAAGCGGCCATTGCGGTCAGGACACCGACCACGCCGGAGACCAGCGAGAGGATCACCGACTCGGTGAGCATCTGACGAATCATCCGCGCACGATTCGCCCCCAGCGCCAGCCGTAGGGCCACCTCTCGTTGTCTGCCGGAAGCCCGGGCCAGGAGCAGATTCGCAACGTTGACCGAGGCGAGGAGAACGATCAGCAGCACCGCGGCCATCAGGACCAACAACATGGGCCGGACATTGCCCACCAGCGAGTCTTGCAACGGCTCCACCTCGATCGACCAGGCCGACCCCGCCGGATAGTCGGTGGCGTATTCCGCCCGCAGCTGGGACGCGAACGCTTCCAGCCTGGATCGCGCCTGCTCCAGGCCGACTCCGGGCTTCAGGAGTCCGATTGCGCCCGGAAAGACCCGCAGGCTGCGCTCTGGTTGCGGGTAGGGAACTCCCCTGAATCCACATGTCAGCCATATTTCGACATCCGTCGAAACCGTGCTGCCCGGATGGCGGAATCCGGGCGGGAGAACGCCGACGATGGTGTAGGGATCGTTGTCGAGCTGGATCTTTCGCCCTAGAACTCCCGGATCTCTGCCAAACTGGCGGGCCCACAGACCGTCGCTGATGACTACCGCTTCCCCGAAGCCCGGCGTTTCGTCGCCCGGACCAAACACCCGTCCGATGTGCGCGGAAGTGCCGAGCATGGAAAAATAGTTGGGACTCACCTCCAGCAGCTCGAAACGTTGCGGACGCCCTGCGCCGGTCAGGTTCGTAGGGCCACCCTGGGTCGCCGTCACCTGATCGAAGACGCCCGCCCTCGACCTGAGATCGTCGAATTCTGGAACGGAGAATCCGATATCCCGCGCGCCCACTCCGCGATTGCTGGCGACGATCTTCACCAGACGCTCCGGATGGGAAAAAGGAAGCGAACGCAACAAAACCGCGTTCACGATGCTGAAAATCGCCGTGTTCGCGCCCACACCCAAAGCCAGGGAAAGCACCGCGACGATCGCAAAACCCGGACTCTTCCAGAGCACTCGCAGTCCGTACCGCACATCCTGCAATAGCGTGGTCATCCAGACCCCCGGATCGGCCAATTTCTTCTTACTTCGACCAGGGCGGTACGACACCGTTGGAGCGCGCATAGGCGATCGACTGGCCGAGGTGCTCATGTTGGTCCGCGAAGAGATAGCGGACGGCACCTTCCTTTGTGAAATCCTTGCCGAACAGTTTCACCGGCGCCTTCAGGTCGGCGTCCGAGAGTCCCTCGATGGTCTTTTGCAGGTTTGCGTAGGAGGCCTTCAGCGCTTCCTGCAGTTTTGCCGGCTCGGTGACCTGTGCTTCGCGCCCGCCCTCACCGGCGCCGGTCAGCGTTCCCAGAAGGATGCCGTTCTCCTTCACGATCAGGTTGAAGACGTCGCCAACGGAACGCACACCCTCAGCGGGCTTCCAGTTGTATTTCCCCGCCATGACCCGCGCCAGGCCGGCGAACTTCTCGGACAGCGTCCCGGCCTCCTTGGACAGGGCCGCCTGCGTGGTCTGCGCGCCCAGCGGAGCAAGGCTCAGCCCCGCCGCCATCGCGACCGCGCTCGCAACCGTTCTCGTTCGAATCGTTCTCATAGATATCTCCTGTTCTCAGCTGAACTCAGATTGCTGTGTGGTCCCTGCGGCCGTTGATGCCAGCTTCATGAAAAGTCGGGGCCGATATCGCGGCCCCGCGCTCTTTATGGCGGCGAACCGACAATTCCGCAAGTTCATAATTATCAAGATGATATTGACTGCCAGGCACGATTCTGGTAATCGTTGGCAGGAACTCTTGAGAGTTCCTTAGGTGGGGTTCCCTTGTTCGATGATTTACACGCCCTCGTAGAGTTTGCTCGGGCTGGGTCCATAACCGGTGCAGCCGATCGTCTCTACCGGACACCATCCGCCATAACCCGACAGCTGCAAAGGCTGGAGGCTGCACTGGGCGCCGAGTTGCTCGACCGCTCGGTCAAGCCGCCGCGCCTGAACTCGCTCGGCTCCAGGGTGCTCGAACAAGGCCGAGATCTGTTGCAGCGGATGGACGCGCTGAAATCCGTTGCATCGAGCGCCGCTGAACCTCACGGCCTCTTGCGCATCGGGCTCTCGCATCCCCTGGCCGAGGGGACGCTCATCGGCCCCATCCTGGCGCTGACTGAAAAATACCCCGGGGTCCGACTGCGGCTGTCGAGCGAACTGACCGCTGAATTGTTTCGCCGGCTGCTCGCGGGTGAGCTCGAAGCTGCAGTCGTGCTCTTGCCCGAAGGCAAAACCGCGCCTCCACCTCTTCTGACGAACATCATTGCCAGCGACCGCATGGAGATCGTTCAGGGCGCCGCAGGCAAGGTTGACGGCGATTGGAAAAGTCTGGGCAGAGCACCCTGGGTGCTCAATCCGCCCGGGTGCCCGCTTCGGGCAAGGCTCATCGATCGGATGGAGCGCGACGGCTTCACGCCAATGATTGCGGCTGAAGTCCACAACATGCATTTGCAGCTGGCGTTCGTCCAGTCAGGATATGGAGTCGGGCTGCTGCCCGCCCGCTTCATCGTCAGGAATCGCTCTCTCGACACCGTGAAAGTCTTGCGTCCCCCTTCGTTTGACTTGAACCCGTCCATCGCGATCGTGCGGGTTGAACAACTCGGCGCACTGGAGAAGGCCGTCGGACTGTTGGAACACGGCATTCGAGACTTGTTCGAGGCAGCCGACCCAGGGAAGCCCGTGACGAGGAGCCGCAGGAGTGTGCCCGCGAAGCGGCGGGCGGCGCGACCGCGCTCGCGTACGGATTCGGGTCGTGGTTAGGCCAATGGGAATATTCACGAGTGCAGTTCAGCGCCGGGCGAAGCCCGGCGGTAAATCCCTCCCCCGCAACCAAGTAGATTGACGGCCGGGGGCGACCCCGGCCGTTGTATTTCTAAGTCGCCAAGAAGGGGCGCGGAGGTTCGGCGCACGGCCGCGGCGTAGCCGCGCTGCGGGGAAGCTCGTGCCCTGCCGCCCCGCTCTAGTCGCAGCGCAACGCCGAAACGGGATCCACGCGCATGGCCCGCCGCGCCGGGACATAGCAGGCGAGCAGCGCCACGGCCGTCAGCAGCAGGGCGACGCCCCCGAACGTGACCGGGTCGGTCGCGCCCACGCCGTAGATCATCTTCGCCAGCAACCGCGTCAACCAGATCGCCGCGACGATCCCCGCGCCGATGCCCGCGAGCGCGATCCGCATTCCCTGGCCGAGCACGAGCTGCAGCACGTCGCCACGGGTGGCGCCGAGGGCCATCCGCACGCCGATCTCGCGCGTCCGCTGCGCCGCGAGATAGGCGATCACGCCGTAGACGCCGATGGCCGCGAGCGCGAGCGCCAGGGCCGACAAAATGCTCAGCAGGATCATCGCCATCCGTTGCCGAGCGATCGAGCGCGCGACGATCTCTTCCAGGGGGCGAAACTGGTAGATCGCGGCGCTCGCGTCGAAGTGCGAGGCCGCCTGGCGGATTCCCGATGCGATGTCGAGCGGAGCTCCCTCGGTCCGGGCCACGAATCCGGCGCCGTTGGCGACGAGGCTCCAGAATTTGTCCGGCAGCTGGAACAGCGGCACGTAGATCTCGGCCTGGAGGCTCTGGTGCTCCGCGTCGCCGAGGCCCCAGTGCTCGACGTGCCCGGCGACGCCCACGATCTCCGCGCTCATCTCGAGCAGGGCCAGGTGGACCCGCTTCCCGACGGGGTTCTCGCCCGGAAAGTGCTTGCGCGCGAAGGCCTCGTCGATCACGGCCACGTAAGGAGCGCGCTCGTCGTCCCGGTCCGCGATAAACCGGCCGGCCCGAAGGGGAATCCCCATCGCCGGAAGGTAGGCCGGTGTCACGAGGTAGAAGAGGGTCTGCGGCATGTCGGTCTGGTTCTCCGGCCGGGGCCGGTCCTCGCGCCAGAACGGCACTTCCGAATCTCCGGCCATCGGCAGAGACCCGGCGAGCAGCGAGACTTGCGTCACGCCCCGCACGCCTTCGAACGCGCGCAGGGACTCCCGAAACTTCGCGCGCAGCTCCGCGGCGGTTCGGTTCTCTCCCGGCGTCAGCGAAAGGGAAAAGGAGACGGCGTGGCGCGGGTCGAAGCCCGGATCCACGGCCCAGAGCGCCCGGAGACTGCGGATCATCAGGCCGGCTCCGATCAGCAGGACGAGAGCCATGCCGATCTCGGCGGCCACGAAGACGCTCTGCGTGCGCTGCCGCGCGCCGCTCGAGCCCCGACCTCCGGCCTTCAGCGTCTCCTGCAGGTCGGGCCGGAGCAGCCGCACAGTCGGCGCCAGACCGAAGAGGACCCCGGTCAGCACCGAGAGTCCCAACGTGAACAGGAGGACGCGGCCGTCGAGGCCGATCTCCTCGGACCGCGGAAGCGCATCCGGCAGGGCCGCCAGGATCGCCCGCGTGCCCCACTTCGCGAGAAGCGTTCCCAGGATCCCGCCGGCGATCGCGAGCAGGACGCTCTCCGTCAGAAGCTGCCGGACGATCCGCCCGGGGTTGGCGCCGAGGGCGGCACGCACGGCGAACTCGCGGCTGCGTCCGGTCGCCCGCGCGAGGAGCAGGTTCGCGACGTTGGCGCAGGCGATCAGGAGCACGAAGCCGACCGCCCCGAGCAGCACGAGGAGGATCCCCTCGACGTCGCCGACGACGTCTTTCTTGAGGGGAACGACGTTGATGCCGGTCCCCTTGTCCGCCTCGGGGTACGCCTTCTCGAGGTCCCTGGCGATCCGGTCCATGTCCGCCTGAGCCTGCGCCGGCGTCACTCCCGGCTTCAGGCGGCCCACCACACGCATGCCCATGGCGGTCCGCCGGTCCAGAAACGTCTCGTCCGTCCACTGTCCGATCGGGACGTAGACATCCGCATCGTCGGACACGTTCAGGCGGCCCGGGGCCACGCCCACGATGGTGTAGAGCCTGCCGTTGAGCGCGACGGTCTTTCCGGCGACGTCCGCCGCGCCTCCGAACTTGCGCTTCCAGAGCCCGTCGGCGAGCACCGCGACGGGCGCGGCGCCGGCACGGTCCTCTTCCGGTAGAAACGTCCGTCCGGCCGCCGGTCGGACCCCCAGCAGCGGGAAGAACTCGGCCGACACCATGCAGGCGCGCAGCCGCTCCGCCTCGCCCGACCCCGTGAGGTTGAAGTCGTCCGAACGGTACGCGCCGAGAGCCGCGAACGCGACGTTTCCGCGCCGCCAGTCGAGGAAGTTCGGGTAGCTGACCGAGCCTTTCGCGAACTGCTCCGTGCGCGTGTAAACGGAGTGGAGCTGATCCGGCGCCGGAAAGGGCAGCGGGTGGAGCAGCACGCCGCTGACCACGGAGAAGAGGGCCGTGTTCGCGCCGATCCCGAGCGCCAGCGTGAGCACCGCGACGGAGGTGAAGCCCGGGCTCCGGAGGAGGACCCGCACGCCATATCGGACGTCCTGCCAGAAGCTCCCCATGCGTCCTCCTCGCCGGACCCGGGACGGTCCGACCCCCGACCGGCAGTTACGCATCCCGGTGCCCTTTTGTTCCCGGCGGGCGCGACCTCTTCGCGTCTCGTCTTCCTCGCATTAGAGTTGCTCTCGCTCACCCGCATCGCTGGAAGGAGGCCCTGCATGGCACGCCACGATCCTCTGACCAATTTCCGCTATCGGCTCGAGATCGACGGCCTCACCATCGCCGGCTTCAGCGAGGTGACGATCGGGGAGACGGTCACGGATGTCATCGACTATCGCGAAGGCAACGACGCGCCCCACGTCCGCAAGCTTTCCGGCTTGACGAAGTACGGCAACATCACGCTCAAGCGCGGCATGACGACTTCCCTGGAGCTCTACGACTGGCACAAGCAGGTCGTCGACGGTGAGGTCGGCAAGGCTCGAAAGAATGTCGCGATCGTGGTCGCCGACGAAACGGGTGCCGACAAGGCGCGCTTCGTGGTGACCGAGGCATGGCCAACGAAGTATTCCGCGAGCGAGCTCGACGCGCGAGGCAACGAGGTCCTGATCGAGACGCTCGAGCTCGTCAACGAAGGCATCGAGCGGGTTGCATGATCGCGAGGCCGCGAGCCGACGCACTCGACCCGTTCCCGAACACGCGGTTTCGCGTCGAGATCGAGGGGTTGCGCAGCACGGGCGCCCTGGAGTTCGTCTTTCCCGAGGCTCGCATCGTCCGATCGCCCCGCCGGGCGCCGCAGACTCGCTGTGGAAACCTCGTCCTGAAACGAGGCCTGACGGCCTCGGCGGATTGGTACGGCTGGTGGGACCGGGCGCGACGTTCGAAAACGGCCCCGAAAGCGATCGTCCGCGTGGTGCTGATCTCAGCGCGGGGTCAGGACGTCATCCGGTGGACTTTCCGCGACGTGCGGCCCGTCGCCTATCAGCTCTCCCCGCTCAATGCGCTCGGATCCGAAGTCCTTCTGGAAACGCTGGAGGCCACGGTCGGAGGATTCGAGGCGGAATACCTTGCGGCGAGCCGCGACAGAGAGCCGTGAGCGGTGAGCCGGACTGAGCCGCCGCTTCGGCCACTCCCATGGGAGGCCGGAAGGGTCGGCGCACCGGGTCGGCGGAGGATCTGAATGAAGACGGCTCTCCACACCCGCACCCGCACCCGCACACTCCCGATCTTCCTGGCCTTCTTCGTCATGGGCTTCGTCGACGCGGTCGGGACGCTGGTCGGCTTCGCGAAGACGGAGTTCCGGCTGACGGGCGCCGAGGCGGGTCTCCTGCCGTTCTTCGGCTTCGTCGCGTTCGCTCTCTTCTCGGTCCCGGCGGGAGTGCTGGCGGACCGGCGGGGGAAGCGCTTCCTCCTCGTCCTCTCGCTCGGCGTGGTCCTCGCCGGGCAGATCGTCGCGAGCCTCTCGGTCTCGAGCTACGGCCGGCTTCTCGGCGCGATCTTCCTCATCGGCGTGGGGATGGCGGCCCTCCAGGTCGCGGGCAATCCCATGATGCGGGACGTCAGCGCGCCCGGCCGGTACGCCCGGAATCTGACCTTCGCCCAGTTCCTCAAGAGCCTCGGTTCCATCTCGGGCCCATACCTGACGACGCTCGTCATCGCCCTGGGCCTGCCGTGGCACGGCATCTTCCCGGTCTTCGCCGCCGTCACGCTCGTCACGCTGCTGCTGTCGCTTCTCTTGCCTGCCAGGGAAGCCGAGCCCGACGCGTCGGCTGCGGAGCGCCCGGCGAGCATCGCTTCCAGTTTCGCGCTCCTCAAGGAGCCTTCCGTCGCGCTCGCGGTCCTCGGCATCTTCCTGTACGTGGGCGCCGAGGTCGGGCTCAATTCCTGGCTGGCGACTTACCTCTCGCGGACCTTCGGCATGGACCTCGCCTCCTCGGCCACCCGTCTGGGCCCCGGCCTCTTCTTCATCGCGCTCTCCGCGGGGCGCCTCCTCGGGTCCTTCGTCCTCAACTTTCTCGACGCCCGGCGGTTCTTCCGCTGGAGCGCGCTTCTCGGTCTAGCGGGCCTCGGGCTCCTCCTGGTCGGCTCTCGAACCGCCGCGCTTTCCGGGATCGTCCTCTGCGGACTGGGCTTCGCGAACATCTGGCCGCTCGTCTTCTCGCTGACGATCGAGAGCCGGCCGGACCGCAGCGGCGCCCTCTCGGGGCTCATGTGCATGGCGATCTTCGGCGGCGCGACGCTGCCGGCCCTGATGGGCGTCGCGGCCGATCGCATGGGCGTCGTGTCCGCCTTCCTCGTTCCCCTGGCATGCTTCGCCTATCTGACGGCGCTGGCCTTTCTCGGAAGGCGTTCCGCCGCGGCATGATCCCATGACGACCGCGAAGCCGTTCGAGAACGACCCCCGCGTCGTCCTGACGCTCGACGCCGGCGGGACGAGCTTCCGTTTCACGGCCATCGCCGGGAATCGGGAGGTCGCACCGGGCGTGACGCTCGCCACCCGAGGCGACGACCTCGCCGCGTGCCTCGCGCAAATCGTCGAGGGCTTCTCCCGCGTCCGGGAACAGGCGGGCGACGCGATCGCCGCGCTGTCCTTCGCCTTCCCCGGCCCCGCCGACTACGCGGCGGGAGTGATTGGGGATCTCGGAAACCTGCCCGCGTTTCGCGGCGGCGTCGCGCTCGGGCCGATGCTGGAGGAGCGGTTCGGCGTGCCCGTCTTCATCAACAACGACGGCGACCTCTTTGCCTATGGCGAGGCGCTGCACGGCCTCCTTCCCGAGGTGAACCAATTGTTGGCGCACTCGGGGAGCTCGAAGCGATACCGGAACCTTCTGGGCGTCACGCTCGGAACCGGCTTCGGCGGAGGGATCGTGCGCGACGGCGAGCTCTTCGTCGGCGACAACGGCGCGGCCGGGGAGATCTGGCTGGAACGTCACAAGCTCGAGCACGGGTCTCCCGCCGAAGAAGGCGTCAGCATCCGCGCCGTCCGGGGCGTCTACGCGCGCCGCGCGGGCCTCGCGCCGGACGAAGCCCCGGAGCCGAGCGAGATCGCCGCGATCGCGAGGGGAAAGGCTTCGGGCGACGGACCGGCGGCCCGCGAAGCCTTCCGCAGATTGGGGGAGGTCGCCGGAGACGCCATCGCCAACGCCCTCACCCTGATCGACGGGCTCGTGGTCGTGGGCGGGGGCCTCGCGGGGGCCGCGGAGCTCTTCCTGCCCGCGCTCGTCGGGGAGCTCAACGGCGCGCTCGAGCTCGCCGCGGGAGCGAGAGTGCCGCGCCTCGAGCTCTCGGCTTTCAACCTGGACGACGCGAAGGATCGAGAGCGTTTTCTCGCCGACCGGGTGCGCGAGGTCGTCGTTCCCGGCTCGAGCCGGAAGGTTCCTCACGAGCCGGACAAGCGGACCGGAGTGGGACTCTCGCGCCTCGGCACGAGCCGCGCGGTGAGCCTGGGAGCCTACGCCTGGGCGCTCAGAAGACTCGGCGCAAGCTGACGTCGACGGGGTTCAGCCGCGGCCGGAGCGGACGCCGCCCGCCGCCGCAAAGAGGCCGACCTTCTTCAGAAGATCGTGGAGCCGACGCCTCTCGCGCTGGTCCAGGACAGCCATGACCGTTTCGAGATCCGCGGCGTGGCGGGTATACGCGGCATCCACCAGGGCTCTCCCTTTGGGACTGAGCTTCAGGATCTTGGCCCTCCGATCCGCGGGCGACGGCGTTCGGAGGATGAGCCTCTTCTTCTCCAACCGATCCACCGCGGCCGTCATGGAACCGAGAGCGAGCGGCACCTTGGACTGGATCTCGGTGATCGTCAGCGGTCCCTTGTGCAGCAGCGCTTCCAGCGCCGCGAAATCCGTGAGTCCCAACCCGGTGTCCCGAATGCTGCGCTCGGCGGCCTGGGCCAGGGCACGATAGCTCCTCGCCAACACCAGCCACAGACGCGGCGCGTCGATCGGGGTGCTGCGGCTCACGCTCGGGCGGTGCGGGTCCGCGGGACGAGCGAACTCGTCGTGATCGCTCGATCGATCGAGAAGGCGCCGGCGCCGCGGATCATGAGGAACGCCGTGATGGCGAGCACCAGCAGGTGGTATTCGAATCCCTCGCCCTTCTGAGCGCCGGTCCAGTTCATGAAAAACCCCATGGCGCCGTGAACCGTCGCGATTGCGACGAGCATGTTGACGGAGATGCCGAAGGCGGCGATTCGGGTGAGGAAGCCGAAGATCAAGCCCAGTCCGCCAAAGAACTCGGCCGCGATGGCCAGGAACGCGAACACCGCCGGAATGTGCGCCGTCCCCGTGAAATACCCCATGGTTCCCGAGAATCCGTACCCGCCGAACCAGCCCAGCATCTTCTGGGCGCCGTGCGCGAAGAAGACTACCCCGAGGACCAACCTGAGAATGGCCGTAGCTGCGTTGTCGTCCGTGACGAGGAATTTACGAAGCATCTGCCAGCTCCTTTCGTTCCGACGGCCGAATCCCGATGGCAACGGCCTCAGCCCGAAGTAGGGGTTGTCATTATATAAGGATTCTTTTGATAAGCATTATTTCAGGAGACGCCGTTAACTCCTGCAATCCGAGTGTCTTTGCCGCCCATGCCCCGATCGCGCCGCTCCGTCCGAACTCCTCGGCGCCCGAACCGCGTACTTAGGGCTGTATGACCATCATGACCTCCAATCGCAAGCGTGTTTCGAGCATCGAGCAGGCTCCGCCCCGCCACTGGGTCGGCAATGGATTCCCCGTGAGCTCGATGTTCTCGTACGACTCCGCACCGTCCCTGAGCCCGTTCCTTCTTCTCGACTATGCGGCTCCGGCGGATTTCCTTCCCTCCCCCTCGCCCCGGGGCGTGGGCGAACACCCTCACCGCGGGTTCGAGACCGTGACGGTCGTCTACCAGGGAGAAGTCGAGCATCGCGACTCGACCGGCAACAAGGGCCGGATCGGCCCGGGCGACGTCCAGTGGATGACCGCCGCGTCCGGCATCGTCCACGCGGAGATGCACGGCCGCGAATTCACCGCGAAGGGCGGCACCATGGAGATGGTCCAGCTCTGGGTGAACCTGCCCGCGAGGCTCAAGATGACCCCGCCCGGATATCAGGACATCGTGAGCCCCACGATCCCCGTGGCGACGCTCCCCGCCGGCGCCGGGACCGTACGGGTCATCGCCGGGCAGTTCGAGTCCGCCAGGGGCCCCGCCCGCACGCAGACCCCGATCGACGTCTGGGACATGCGGCTCCAGGCGAAGAAGACGGCGAACTTCCGCATCCCCGAAGGCCACGCCGCCGCGCTCCTCTTCCTTCGCGGGGGCGGCCTCGTGAACGGCGCCGACGCGGTCGACGAGGGAGACCTGGCGGTTCTGGACCGCCACGGGGAGTCGGTCTCGCTCGAGGCTGCGGCCGATTCGACCATCCTCGTCCTCTCGGGGGCGCCGATCGACGAGCCCGTCGTCGGCTACGGACCGTTCGTCATGAACACCGAGGCCGAGATCCGAAAGGCGATGGAGGATTATCGGAGCGGGCGGATGGGGAGTCTCTAGCCGGCGTCGCCGTGTCCGGCACGGGCGCCAGACCGCAGGGCCTCAGGCCCCGTCGAGTTGGATGCCGCCGCCCCGACGGGGTTACACCGGACCAATCGACCTGTTCTCCGTCGCCAAACGGCGAGAGAATCGGGACGCCCCTCGGGCGCAGGATCAGGAGGTCGAGCCCATGCGTCTCTCCACGACGTTTCGGATGACGGGTCTCCTGGCATGGCTGTGCGTGTCGCTCGGCTACGCCTACGGTCAGCAACCCAATGGCACGGCGAGCGCGATTCCCTCCGCGCAGCTGTTGCAGCCGGAAGAGCTCGTCCAGATCCTCCGCTCGGGCGGCGAGAAGCCTCTCGTCTTTCAGGTCGGCCCGCACGTGATGTTCGCCGAGGCGCACGTTCCGGGATCGGAGTACGTCGGTCCGGGAAGGGAGACGGCGGGGCTCGCGGCGCTCCGAGATCGGGTGAAGACCGTGTCGCACGATCAGGTCATCGTCCTCTACTGCGGTTGCTGCCCGTGGACCAAGTGTCCGAACGTACAGCCGGCTTACGAACAGCTCCGCTCCGCCGGCTTCGGCCACGTCAAGGTGCTGTACCTCGCGACCAACTTCGGCGCGGACTGGGTGTCCAAGGGATTCCCGGTCGAGAAGAGTCGCTAGAAGGCCGAAGCGGATGCGCTTCGTCGCGATCTTCGCGATGGGAATCGCGCTCGCGCGCGCTCTCCCCGGTTCCCCTCCGTCGAGCCCTCGAACGCCGACTCCGGCGGCCGCGCGCGTCGCCCCCGATTTCTCCCGGCCGGATCTCGACCGCCAGGAGATCCGGCTCTCGGCATACAGGGGCAAGATCGTCCTCCTCAATTTCTGGGCGACCTGGTGCGCACCCTGTCTCGCCGAGATGCCTCGCTTCGCGGAGTGGCAGCAGAAATACGGCCCTCGCGGCCTTCGGATCCTGGGTGTGTCCATGGACGACGACGTCGCGCCGGTGCGCACGACCTATCGGAGGCTCAAGCTGAACTACCCCGTCGTGATGGGCGACGAGACGCTCGGCGCAATGTACGGCGGCATTCTGGGCCTTCCGGTGACCCTCCTGATCGACGGCGAAGGAAGGATCCGCTTCCGGCACGATGGGGAGACGGGTCTCGAGGTCCTCGAGCGCGAGATCCGGGAGCTCCTGCCCGGGCCCTAGGGCCGGCGCCCTCGGGTCGGCGGCGGAAGCCGTTCTGGTAGCGCACAGAGCCCGGCGATAGAATCCCCGCCCGAATGAAGGTCTTCGGCCGGCGCCTCCGCGTTCCGGGCTGGTCGCGACCTCTCCTCGCGATTCCCGCGGTCGTACTGGTCGGCTGGTGGACGCACGCCGCGATCGAGGCCCGGATCCGGGCGCGGGTGGCGGACTCGATCGAGGCCGTGATGCGCGCAGATCGGACCGCCCTCCAGTTCTGGATCCGGGAGCAGGGCCGCTTCGCCGGCGTCATCGCGGCGGATCAGCGCGTGGGCGGGGCCACGGCGGAGCTCCTCGAAATCTCGCGACGGCAGCCGGGAGACGCCGGGGCGCTGCGCGCGTCGCCGGCGCAGTCGGCGCTCCGTCAGATCGTGGCGCCGCTGCTGACCGACACTCAGGATGCCACCTGGGCGGTGCTCGATCCCGGAGGACTGGTGCTGGCGAGCGCCACGGACGAGCGGGTCGGCGCAAGGGCCGGCGGGACGCTGGTGGAGGCGGTCGGCCGCGTCGTGGCCGGCGCCGTCACGTTCGTCCCGCCGACGACCCGCCAGCCGTTCAGCGCCCAACCCCGGGCGTTCATCCTCGCGGCGGTGCCGGACGCGAAGGGAGCCGCGTCCGCGGCGCTTCTCCTGCCGGTGTCGGCGGAGCAGCTCGCGCGGATCCTGAACGTCGCGCGATCGGGGGAGACCGGCGAGACCTACGCCGTCGACAGCTCCGGCGTGATGCTGTCCGAGAGCCGGTTTCCGGAGGAGGTCTCGCGGCTGGGCATCCTTCCGGCGGAAGCCAAGGGAAAGACGACCGCGTTTCTCGAGGTGCGGGATCCCGGGCCGAACCCGGGGAAGGCGGACGCCGCGGCGGGGTTGCGGCGCGCGCTGCCTCTCACCGTCGCCGCCGCTTCGGCCTCGGCCGGACACGCGGGCAGCAACATCGACGGCTACCGCAGCTACCGCGGCGTGCCCGTCGTGGGCTCCTGGACGTGGCTGCCGGACTTCGGGATCGGGCTGATTTCCGAGGTCAGCCAGAGCGAGGCCTATGCCGATCTCTCCGTCATCCGCCGCGCCTTCTGGATTCTCATCGCGGGCCTCGCGCTCGGCGCGCTCGGCGTCGTGCTCGCGACGAGCCGCGTGCGCAAGCTCGAGAAGGAAGTGAAGCGCACGCATCAGCTCGGTCAGTACACCCTCGAGGAGAAGATCGGCGAAGGCGGCATGGGCTCGGTGTACCGCGCCCGACACGCCCTGCTGCGCCGGCCGACCGCGATCAAGCTCCTGCGACCCTCCCGCGAGGGCAGCACGGACGACGCCCTGGCCCGATTCGAGCGCGAGGTCCAGCTGACCAGCCAGCTCACGCATCCGAACACGGTCGCGATCTACGACTTCGGCCGCACGCCGGAAGGCGTCTTCTACTACGCGATGGAATATCTGCCGGGCATTCCGCTCGACCGGCTCATCGCGAAGGACGGGCCGCAGCCGGAGGCGCGCGTCGTCCACCTGCTCAAGCAGATCTGCGCGTCGCTCGCCGAGGCGCACGCGATCGGGCTCATCCATCGAGACATCAAACCCGCCAACGTGATGCTGTGTCGCCGCGGAGAGACCTACGACGTCGCGAAGGTTCTCGACTTCGGTCTCGTCAAGGACGTGATCTCGAAGGAGGACGCGCAGCTGACCGGAACGCAGGTCGTCGTCGGCACGCCGCGTTTCATGGCGCCCGAAGCCATCAAGGCGCCCGACACGATCGACGCGCGCACGGATGTGTACGCGGTCGGCGCCGTCGCGTTCAGCCTCCTCACGGCGGCGGACGTCTTCCCCGGGAAGACCGGCGCGGAGATCATCGGACATCACCTGCACACGAAGGCTCCGCTCGCCTCGCAGCGCCTCGGCCGCTCCGTGGACGCCTTCCTCGAGGATCTCCTCCGGAGATGCCTCGCGAAGGACCGCGATGGGAGGCCGGCCACGGCCGGAGCCCTCCTCCTCGAGCTCGACGAGGGCTGGAAGGGGCCCGTCTGGAGCCAGCGGGAGGCCGCGGCCTGGTGGGAGGAGCGGGGCGAGGCGCTGCGCGATGCGGTTCACGCGGAGTCCGTCCCGGCGTCCCGGAGCGAGCATCTGTCCGTCGACTACAAGAGCCGGGTGCGTAAGGGCTCGTCGGCGTCGGCGTCGGCTCCGTCGGAGACCAACGCTTCGAGCGGATCGATCTCGGGCGAGCAGACGATCATCACGGCGCGGGAGAGCTGAGGGCCTCCGCTCCACCGGCAATCGAGCCGGACGATAGACTCGGCGTCGTGGCCGGACCGATTCGCCTCCTCAGCTACCTCTCGCCGAGCATCCCCGCCGGCCTCTTCGAGCTCGTGGCCGCGGAGATCCGGGCGCGGACCGGGGGCGAAGTGGCGCTGGACTTCGAGACGAGCGTCTCGGGCCCGACGCCGGAGACCGATCCGTTCGCACAGGGACGCGCCGACGTCGCGTTCGTGTGCGGCCCCTCGTACCCCCTTCTGCGGGCCGCCGGACGGGACGTGGGGATCATCGGCGCGGCGCCCGTCTTCGACGATCCCCGCAACGCGGGACGGCCCGTCTACTTCTCGGATCTGATCGTGCGGCGGGATCTCGCCGCGCGAAGCTTTCCGCAGCTGCGGCGCTCGGTCTGGGTCTACAACGACCGCCAGTCGCTCTCGGGGTGGCACCGCATGCTGTCGCGACTCGAGGCCCTCGGCCTGCCGGAGCCGGAGGCGTTCTTCTCGCGCGTCGTCCCCTCCGGATCGCACGTCGCGTCGATCGACCTCGTCGCCCGAGGCGATGCCGACGTCTCCGCGGTCGACTCGAACGCGCTGCTGCTCGCCCGGAGACGCGACGCAGCGCTGGACTCCCGCCTTCGCGTGCTCGAGTCCTGGGGACCGTCGCCCGTTCAGCCGCTGATCGCTCGAAAGGGTCTCCCGGCGGGGCTCAGGGCGCAGATCGAGAGAACTCTCCTGGAGATGGCGGATTCTCCGGCGACCGCGCTTCGTCTGCAGCAGTTCGGCGTCCTCCGCTTCGCGGCGGTCTCGCCAGCCGACTACCCGAGCCCGCAGCCTTAACCGCCTGTCGCCCACCCCGGATGTACAGTTCGGGCATGGCTCGAAAAGCGCGAAAATCTCGAAGAGCAAAGCCCACGACTAGGAAGAAGGCGGCGGCACGGAAGTCCGCGGTTCGCCGCAAGAAGTCCACGATCCGCAGGAAGAAGACGGCGCGCCGCAAACCGCCCGCGCGCAACCGCACGACGAGCGCGCGCTCCAAGACACGTCGGCCGAGAAAGACCGCCCGGAAGCCGGCGGCTCGCCCGAAGCGAAGGACGGTCCGTCGGCGCTCGGCGAGACCGGACGCGACGATCGGTGCGGGAGCGGCGAGACGCGGCCTGGGACCGGAGTCCGGAGGGCAGTCCGGCGACACCGAGGACCTCGGTCAAGTCGCCGTCGCCGACTCCGAGAGCGTCGAGGAGCTCGTCGAGGAGGGGCAGGCGTTCGAGGCCGGGATCGTCGACGCCGTGGAGAACGCACCGGACGCCGATGAGGGTCCGATCCGGACTCGCGAGGTGCCCGAGGACGACGTCCCCGAGGAGTACCTGGACGAGGACTAGGGGCGAAGGCTCAAGCCGTGAGCACCGCCTCGGCCGCGACGGTTTCCCGCCGCGATGGGAACGCGGAGATCTCGAATCGTGGCGGCTCGAGGAGGTGGCGCTTCACCGTGCACTGCTCGACGGCGCGGACGATCGCCTCTCGATACCTCTCCGGGAACAGGATCGGGAGCGCGATGGCGATCTCGATGCGCACGACGCGCCTGACCATCGGGTCCTCGTGGGGAGTCACCCTGAGAGAGAGCCCGCCCGTGTCGAGGCCCCGCTGCTGACAGAACCGCAGCGCGTAGAAGCCGGCACAGGTCCCGATCGAGACGAGGAACAGGTCGAAGGGGCTCGGCGCCGTGCCGCCTCCGCCGTGCGACGCCGGCTGGTCCGTCGCGACGCGAAACCCGTCGTGAACCGCCTCGACTCGCATGCCGCCCGGAAAGGTGATTTCCATGCGGTCACGGTGACAGGCGCCGGCTCCGCGCGCCTGATGAAGATTCATCGATTCCTCAGGGAGGTACCCGCCCCGGCCGAGGACCCGCGGACGCCCCGGCCCTCGCTCGAGCACCGCCTCTTGATGCAATTACATCAAGTGATGCAAATGAATCACCCGGGCAGGGGCGAACGGATGAACACTGTTCCTGGCGACAGGAAGGAAGTCCCGAAATGACCTCGATCGAAGAAACCCTCGACGGAATCTCTCGCAGCGGAGAGGCGGTTTTCGCAACGGATGGCGCCGATCGCATCGTTCACTGGAACAAGTCCTGCGAAACGCTCCTCGGCCGAACCGCGCGTTCCGTCATGGGGAAGCCGTGCTACGAGGTGCTCGGGGGCCGGGACTCCTTCGGGAATCAGTATTGCCAGAGAAATTGCCCCGTCTCCCGCCAGGCGAGAGAAAAGAAGGACGAGCCCGTGCACGCCTTCCAGCTCAACGTCGAGAACGGGAAGGGCGCCCGCCAGGAGGTGTCGAGCTCGATGTTCCGCATCCCCTCCTACCACCCCGCGCTGGCAAAGCTCGTGCACGTCCTCCGGACACCCGGCGGAACGGTTCCTCCGGCGCCATCCGCCGCGCCCGTGACTCGAGACCCGGTCGCGCCCGTCGTGAACGATCTCGGCGAGGCGGTCAATCTGTCGCGCCGCGAGAAGGACATCCTGAGCTGTCTGTCGAAGGGGCTCTCGACGATCGCGACGGCGAAGAATCTGTTCATCGCCCCGGTCACGGTCCGAAACCACATCCAGAACGTCCTGAACAAGCTGGACGTCCATTCGAAAGTGGCGGCGGTGGCCTTCGCGTACCGACACCAGATGATCTAGAGAGGAAGCCATGAACCGAGCAACGGGCTGGATCGGCGGGACGGTATTGGGGGCGGGTCTGATGTTCCTGCTCGACCCGCGCACCGGGAGAAGACGCCGGGCCCTTCTGCGCGACCGCCTCCGGCACGCGACCCGGATCGGCGCTCGTCGCTTGCGGAGTCTCGAGCGGCTCGCGGGCCACGAATTGCGGGGAGCCGTCGCGCGAGCGGCGCAGGCCGCCCATCCTGTTCCGGACGACGTGCTCACGGAGCGCATCCGGTCGCAGATCGGCCATGCCGTGTCTCATCCTCGGGCGCTCCACATCGAGGTTCGAGATGGCCGCGTGACGCTCTCGGGCGAGGTGCGCTGCAGCGAGGTGCGGCCGCTTCTCGACCGGGTGTCGCACGTCGCCGGAGTGATCGGGGTCGAGAACGAGCTCGAGGCGTGCACCGAGGAGTCGCGAGCGCCGGGGGCCATCGAGGCCCGATCTTTCCAGCCCCTCGCCTGACGGATTCGATCGCCTCTGGCGGCGACTCCGGTCGCCCGTTCAATCACGACGATGGAGGAGCGTATGAAGATTCGCGATGATGTTCCGCCCCCTGGGGTCGTGTTCCGAGGAGACGGCTCAGCCGGGCGCGGTGCGGATCCTGGGGGACAACGACCGCGGCGCGCCGTCGGTGCGCTTCGGCCCGTCGAGGAGAAACGGATGAATGGCCCACGTATCCACTGGCTCGGCCTTTCGCGGTCCGAGGCGATCGAGGCGAAGGTGCTGCAGAGAGCCGAGCGGCTCACGCGATTCTCGCCGGACATCCAGCGCGCCGACGTCTGGATCGAGGCCGTTCGCGGACGGCATCGCAAGGGTTACGTCTACGGCGTCCGCCTGCGGCTGACGATCCCCGGCGAAGAGATCGCGGTCGATTCGCAGCCTCTCGAGGAGGACGTCTACGTCTCGATTCGCCAGAGCTTCGACGCGGCGCGCCGCGAGATCGAAGACGTCGAGCGCCGCCGGCGGGCGGGCGTGAAGGCGCATCCGCGCTCGCGGGGCGACGCCTCGCGCCGCCGTCTGATTCCGGCCTCACGCGAACGCGCCCGCTAGCGCGAGGAGAGACCGCTTGCCCCCCACCTGGCTGATTCGATCGGCGGTCGCGGCCGTCTGGCTCTACGAAGGGCTCTGGTGCAAGCTCCTCGGAAGGGAGCCGAACCAGCTTCGCATCGCCTCGGCCGCGCCCCTCCCGGCCTCCCTCCGCGGGACGTCGTTTCTCCGGCTCCTGGGAGTCGCCGAGGTGGCCCTGGCGATCTGGGCCGCGAGCGGCGTCGCCCCGTTTCCGTGCGCGATCGCGCAGACGCTTCTCCTGATCGGACTGAACGCGGGCGGCCTCCGCTTCGCGAGGACGCTCATCCACGACCCCGGAGGAATGGTCGTCAAGAACTTCGCCTTCCTCGTCCTCGTCTGGGTTTCCGCCGCCCTCTCGGGCGCAGGTTGATGGCTCCGGACGCGTCGAGCTGGAGAAGGGGCCGCCTCGACGGCGGGAGGGGCTCGAGACGGCTCCTCTTCGGCCGGATGCACGAGGACGTCTCGATCGAGCTCGCGGCGTTCCGGCCCGGCGGCCGCGTCTTCTGCATCGCCTCGGCCGGCTGCACGGCCCTCGCGCTGTCCACGCGTCACGACGTCGTCGCCGCCGATGTGAATCCGGTCCAGATCGCCTACGCGAGCCGCCGCCTCGCCGGCGAAGGCGTCCGCATGGGAGACGCCGACCGGCTCGTGGCCCTCGCACGCGTGCTCGCGCCGCTCGCCGGCTGGAGCCGCTCGCGAGTCCGAGACTTTCTCCTGCTCTCCGACCCGGGCGAGCAGATCTCCTACTGGAAGAGCCGGCTCGACACCCGGCGGTTCCGCGGCGCCCTCGACGCCCTGCTCTCGCGCGGGCTCCTCCGAGCGTTCTACGCCGCCGATCTCCTGGCCGCGATCCCCGCCCGCTTCGGATCGGTGCTTCGGGCGAGGCTCGAGCGCGGATTCGGACGCCACTCCAATCGCGAGAACCCTTACGCTCGGGCGTTGTTCTCCGGCGGGACGGCCGCTCTCCCGTCGACGCCCGACCCGGCCCGGATTCGTTTCATCGTCGCGGACGCGGCCGATGCGCTCGAGCGGGAGCCCCCGGAATCCCTCGACGGCTTCGCGCTCTCGAACATCCTCGACGGGGCGAGCGAGGCCTACGGCCGCCGTCTCTTCGCGGCGGTCCGGCGCGCCGCGGCGCCCGGATCGGTCGTGGTCCTGCGCAGCTTCGCCGAGCCGGACGCGCCGGGCGCCTGGAACCGCGCGGCGGAGGATCGATCGATGCTCTGGGGAGTCGTCGACGTCAGGCCGGTGGAGACGCCTTGAGCGAGGGCCGCGCCGCGCCCTCGCGCGTCGTCACCGCGGGCCGGCTCGCCGCCACGCCGGCGGAGGTCTACGACCGGCTGATCTTCTTCGAGGAGGTTCGCCGCCGGCCGCCCCTCTGGCTGGGACTCCTGCTGCCTCGTCCGCTGCGCACGGAAGGACCGCGCACGAGGCCCGGTGACGAAACGCGCTGCCTGTATCGCAACGGGCGGCTCGTCAAGCGCGTGACGCGCGCGGTGTCGCCCTCGTCCCTCGAGTTCGAGGTCGTCCTCCAGGACCTCCCGATCCGGCCGGGAGTCCGTCTCGTCGGAGGCCGCTACGCGCTCGCCGCAAACGGCGACGGGTCGACTCGGATCGAGATCGAGACGCGCTACGAGGGCGGTGGCCGGCCGCGCCGGCTGTGGCGCCCGATCGAGGCGGCCGTGGCCCACGCGTTCCACCGGCACCTGATCGGCGCGATCGACGACGAGCTCGAGAGCCTTCGCTTCGTCGCGAGGGCGCTCTCGATCCCGGACGGGAACGGCGCCTCCCCGCTCGGGCATCGCCCTCCCGCCTAGAGGGGATGTCTCGGGCCTTCCCTCGGCCTCCTACTCGTAGCGCAGCGCCTCGATAGGTCGGAACCGCGAGGCCTTCCAGGCCGGATAGAGGCCGAAGACGAGGCCGATCCCGACGGCGATCCCGAACGCATGCCCGACCGAGGCGGGTGCGAAGACGATGGGCCACCCCGCCGCGGCGGCCAGAATCCGCGACGCGAAGAGCCCCACGACGACCCCGACGGCGCCTCCGGCGACGGAGAGTCCCAGCGCTTCGAGCAGGAACTGGGCGAGGATGTCGCGGCGCCGTGCGCCGACCGCGAGCCGCAACCCGATCTCGCGTATGCGTTCGGTCACGGAGACGAGCATCACGTTCGCGATGCCGACGCCGCCGACGAGCAGCGCGATCGCCGCGAGCGAGGCGAGGAGCATCGACAACGTCCCCGACGTCTCTTCCGCGACCTGAGCGATCTCCTGCTGGGAGCGGATCAGGAAGTCGGAATCCTGGCCGTCGGAGATCCGGTGCCGCTGGCGCAGCAGGGCCTCGATCTCGCCCTGAGCCTGGCCGATGGCCTCGGGGGAGGCCGCGGACGCGAGCACGGCGTCGATCTTGATCGTGCGCTTGAGCAGGCGCATGACGGTCGTGTACGGCGCGACCACGACGTCATCCTGGTCCTGGCCCATCAGATTGCCTCCCTTCGCGTCCAGCACGCCGATCACGCGAAAAGGAATGTTCTTGATCCGAATCGTCTCGCCCACCGGAGGGGTGCTTCCGAACAGCTCTTCCGCGACGGTGGCCCCGAGCAGGCAGACGCGCGCGGCGGAGCGGACCTCCGGCTCGCCGAAGAACGCCCCGGCCCTCGTGTCCCAGCAGCGCACGCAGGGCCAGTCGACGCCGACGCCCTCCACCCGCGTGCCCCAGTTGCTGTCGCCCTCCACGAGCTGAGCGGCGGTCCGGACGTCCGGCGTGACGAAGGCCACGGAGGGACACTCCTCGCGCATCGCCGCGACGTCGTCCTCGGTCAGCGTGGACTGGGCCGTGAAGAGGCGCGCTCCGCCGCTGGTCGCGAAGCCCGGGTAGACGACGAGGAAGTTCGAGCCGAGCGAGGAGATGTTCCGCTGGATTGCCCCTTTCGAGCCCTGGCCGATCCCGACCATCGTGACGACG
>Ga0070666_10000492_pt1 | contig 23842 bp, 23 predicted proteins | sample KBSS23metaG_FD_64677 | JGI IMG/M metagenome (GOLD analysis project Ga0070666, IMG submission 64677) | Switchgrass rhizosphere microbial communities from Kellogg Biological Station, Michigan, USA - KBS S2-3 metaG | ecosystem: Host-associated > Plants > Roots > Rhizosphere > Soil ... | reverse complement strand
GCCGCCTGCTTGGCGACGATGCGCGGCATCTGCGCGTGCTCGATACCGTCGCGAAGATGGCGAACTGGGGCAAGGCGCCGCCGGGGCGCGGGCAAGGCCTGGCATTTTTCAACCAGCGTTATTGGGGCACGGCGGTGGCGCAGGTCGTGGAGCTGTCGGTCGATGCGAACAACCGGATCACGCTGCACAAGGTGAGCTGCGCCATCGATCCGGGCCTGGCCATCAATCCCGACCAGGTGAAGGCGCAGGCCGAGGGCGGGATCATCCTGGGATTGTCAGCCGCACTGGGCGAGGAGATCACGCTGAAGGACGGGCGCGTCGAGCAGACGAATTTCGACAGCTATACGGTGCCACGCCTGCGCAGCATCCCCGAAATCGACGTGACGGTACTGGAGAGCGAGAACGTCCCGCCCGGCGGCTGCGGTGAGCCGCCGGTGCCGCCGATCATGCCGGCGCTCGTCAATGCCGTGTTCGCTGCCACGGGCAAGCGCATCCGCTCGCTGCCGCTGGCGCGGGCCGCGTTCACCGTGTGACCTTGAAAGCGCCGGGATTGCGGTGTGAACTCCGCGCGGCTCTTTTGGGATTCCCATGCACAAGTTGGTTCTGACGGCCGCCGCGGTCGCGCTTGTCGCGACGCCGGCGTTCGCGGCCGATGCCAAGAACGGCAAGGTCGTGTTCGGACGCTGCGCCATCTGCCACAACGTGCAGAAGGGCGGGCCGAACGGACTGGGCCCGAACTTGTTCGGGGTGGCCGGCCGCAAGGCGGCGTCACTGGCAAGCTTCTCTTATTCGGGCGCTCTCCAGCGCGCGAATATCACATGGAGCAATGACAAGCTGAAAGCGTGGATCATGGGGCCTTACAGGCTGGTGCCGGGGACCAAGATGGCATTCGGCGGGATCACCAATGCCAGCCAGGCGGATGATGTGGTCGCCTATCTCGATTCGCTCAAATGAAGCGCGCGGTTGCCGGAGCACTGGTGGCGCTGCTGCTGGGCAGCTGCGCCGATGCGACCCAGCCGAAGCCGCCAAAACCGCAGCAGGCGCCGAGCAGCTCGGACTGCCTGCTAAAACATCCGTCCCACGATGTGCTGTCGTTGAAGGAACTGCCGGACAATATCCGCGCGGCGCTGACCAAACTGGCGGGGGGCATGGCGGACCGGGGCGCGTTCTTCAACGCGGGCGACGCGGTGACGACGCCGGCGCCGTTCAACCGCTTCATCCGCGCGGGCGAGACGCAGGGCAAGTGGTATGTCTGGTACGAGCATGGCGGCATCGCCTATTGGCACCAGATCGTCGTGTTCGTGATCGATCCGTCGGGGACCGTGCACACCGAGACGAACCAGATCTCGCGAAACGCCAGTCTGTGCGAAGCGACCGATGCGCTGCTGGACGGCAAAGCGCAGTAGCGGCTGCGGAAGCTACCTTGCGGCGGAATGACGCGGTTTCGGCCAGAATTGCTGCACTGCACACAAGATTTGCGAGGGAATCCGGGCCGTTGTTTCCTTGGCGAAATGCGAATGACGCTTCGTTGACAGGCCCGGGGGCCGGTCCTAGTTTTTGCGCCGCACAAGAGGGGGCGGTCGCCCAGAAACCGGCGCGCGAACCGCGCGCCCAAGCTAAATCAACCGCCCAAAAAGTTCAGGGATCTTCGAGCTCATGAAAGTACTGGTGCCCGTGAAGCGGGTGATTGACTACAACGTCAAGGTTCGCGTGAAAGCGGATCAAACGGGTGTGGACCTCGCCAACGTCAAGATGTCCATGAACCCGTTCGACGAGATTTCCGTCGAAGAGGCCGTCCGCCTCAAGGAGAAGGGCAAGGCGACAGAAGTGATCGCCGTGTCGATCGGACCGCAGCAGGCGTCCGAGACCATCCGCACCGCGCTGGCCATGGGCGCCGACCGCGGCATCCTGGTGAAGACCGATGCCGAGGTGGAACCGCTGGCGGTCGCCAAGATCCTGAAAGCCATTTGCGACGAAGAGAAGCCGATGCTGGTGATCACCGGCAAGCAGGCGATCGACGATGACAGCAACCAGACCGGCCAGATGCTGGCGGCGCTGCTGGGCTGGGCCCAGGGCACCTTCGCGCACAAGCTGGAGCTCGGCGATGCCGACGCGAAGATCGAGCGCGAGATCGACGGTGGCCTCCAGACCGTCGACGTGAAGCTGCCGGCGGTGATGTCCGTCGACCTGCGCCTCAACGAGCCGCGCTATGCCTCGCTGCCGAACATCATGAAAGCGAAGAAGAAGCCGATCGCCGAGAAGACGCCCGCCGATTACGGCGTGGATATCGCGCCGAAGCTGAAGACGCTAAAGGTGACCGAGCCGCCCAAGCGCCAGGCCGGCATCAAGGTGAAAACCGTCGCGGAGCTGCTCGACAAGCTCAAGAACGAAGCGGGAGTTATCTGACGTGGCGTCTCTGGTTATCGCAGAACACGACAACAAGGTTCTCAAGGAAGCGACCGCGAAGGTCGTGACCGCCGCGTCGCAGCTGGGCGGGCCGGTGCATGTGCTGGTCGCAGGCCAGGGCGCGCAAGGCGTGGCCGATGCGGCTGCCAAGCTCCAGGGCGTGGAGAAGGTGCTGCTCGCCGACGACGCGCTGTATGCGAAGATGGTCGCCGAGACAATGGAGACGCTGATCCTGTCGCTGGCCGACAAGTACGACGCGATCCTCGCCCCCGCCACCACCAACGGCAAGAACTACATGCCGCGCGTGGCCGCGAAGCTGGACGTCGCGCAGGTGAGCGAGATCATCAAGGTTGTTTCGGCCGACACCTTCGAGCGGCCGATCTATGCCGGCAACGCCATCGCCACCGTTCAGGCAGGCGCGGGCAAGAAGGTCATCACCGTCCGCACCACGACGTTCAAGACGGCGGGTGAAGGCGGTTCAGCCAGCGTCGAGAAGATCGCGGCCGCGTCCGATCCGGGCCTGTCAAAGTTCGCGAGCGAAGAGCTGTCGAAGTCGGAGCGTCCCGAGCTGACGGCGGCCAAGATCGTGATCTCCGGCGGGCGCGGCATGCAGTCGGGCGACAATTTCCACATGCTCGACAAGATCGCCGACAAGCTGGGCGCCGCTGTCGGCGCCTCACGCGCTGCGGTCGACGCGGGCTTCGTGCCCAACGACTACCAGGTCGGCCAGACCGGCAAGGTCGTGGCGCCGGACCTCTACATCGCGGTCGGTATTTCGGGCGCGATCCAGCACCTGGCGGGCATGAAGGACTCCAAGGTCATCGCCGCCATCAACAAGGACGAAGAAGCCCCGATCTTCCAGGTGGCGGATTACGGCCTTGTCGCCGACCTGTTCAAGGCGGTGCCCGAAATGGAAGAAGAGCTGACAAAGCTGGGCTACTAGGCCCGAGGATCAAACGCATGACGATTGAGCGCATCGGCGTTATCGGCGCGGGACAGATGGGCAACGGTATCGCCCACGTCCTGTCGCTTGCGGGTTACGATGTGGTGCTGGACGACGTCAACAAGGACGCCCTGTCCAAGGCGCTCGAGAAGATCGAGCGCAACATGCACCGCCAGGCGGCGCGCGGACTGATCAAGGAAGACCAGATCGCGTCGGCGATGAAGCGGATTCGCACCACGACCTCGCTCGACGACATGAAGGACCGCGATCTCGTCATCGAGGCCGCGACAGAGGACGAAGCGACCAAGAAGAAGATTTTCCAGGATCTCATCAGCCGCATCGGCGAGAAGACACTGCTGGCGACCAACACATCGTCGATCTCGGTGACGCGTCTTGCGACGGCGACGGATCGGCCCGAACGCTTCATCGGCATCCACTTCATGAATCCGGTGCCGGTGATGCAGCTGGTGGAAGTGATCCGGGGCATCGCCACGGACGACACCACCTTCCAGGCCGCACTGGAGATCGTGAAGCGCACGGGCAAGACGGCGGCCTACGCCGAGGATTTCCCGGCGTTCATCGTGAACCGCATCCTGCAGCCGATGATCAACGAAGCCGTCTACACGCTGTACGAGGGCGTCGGAAACGTCGAGGCGATCGACACGTCGATGCGGCTGGGCGCCAACCATCCGATGGGGCCGCTGCAACTGGCGGACTTCATTGGCCTCGATACCTGCCTGTCGATCATGCAGGTGCTGTATGAAGGCCTGGCGGATTCCAAGTACCGCCCCTGTCCGCTGCTGGTGAAGTATGTCGAGGCGGGATGGCTGGGCCAGAAGACCGGCCGCGGCTTCTACGACTACCGCGGCGACCACCCGGTCCCGACGCGGTAACGCGCTCTGGTGCTGCCATCCTTCGAGGGCCGCTTCGCGGCCACCTCAGGATGACGACTTAGCCTAGCCGTCATGCTGGGTGCGAGCGAAGCGAGCCTCGAAGCATGGCCGTCGCACTACTTCATCAAGACAGCCATGAAATCCGCCGGAGGCGCACCCTCCGGCCAGCTCAGCACGCTTGCCGGAATCTCGATGCCGTTCAGTTTCCGCTTGGCCCAGATGTGCGCGACGATGGTGAGTTCGTCGCTGCGGTCGAGGGTGCCGGCGCGCACAACGGCAAGGCCGGGGCGGCGCGTGTTGGTGTTGTAGACGCGCGTCATGCAATGGGCGCAGCCGCGCTGCCGAGAGGTGCGCGCGTCGCCGCCTTCACCGGTTACGCGTTCGTAGAGATACGGCGCGCCGGTCACCTCCAGCGCATCCTCGGGCACGATGAATTGCAGGCTGAAGGCGCTGCCGGACCAGGTCTGGCAGTCCAGGCAATGGCAGGCATAGGCATTGGGGAGCTTGCCAGCCTTCACCCTGTAGCGCACCGCTCCGCAGCGGCAGCCGCCTTCGAACGCGGTCATGGCAAATCCTCATACTGACAGGCCCGTCTTAGCACGGGATCAGGCGTGGCACTCCGCGCTCTTGCCGCCATGGGCGCGCAGCACGTCCTTCACATAGTAGGCGGCATAAGCGGCCGCCCGCCGCGGGCCTGCCGGATCGATGCCCAACAGGGGCTGGACGGCGGCCGTCCAGTCCGAAGCGCATTCGGTCTCGCTGCGTGTTGACGCCGAGCACGCGATCATCGCGTCGAAGGCGGTACGGTAGATCGCGAATTGCACGCGCGTCGTTGGCGCGCCATGTCCCGGTATGAGCGTCTTGAACGGCGTCGCAGCGACGCGCTTGAGCGCGGCGCTCCAGCCGGCGAGACACGCGGTATCGAGGAATGGCGCGGGGAAGGTGACGAGATCGCCGACCGCCGCGATGCGCGTGGCGGGATCGTAGACCCAGACATCGCCGTCGGTCGCCGCGTTGGGCGCGAGGTTCACCTGCAGGCGCTTGCCCGCGATGGTACGGGTCGCGGACTTGTCGATCACGACGTCGGGCTTCAAAGCGAAGCCGTTCTCGAACGTGGCGACGTCGCCCCGCACGTCATCTGCCGTTTCAGGCGGCAAGTCCCCGCTGGCGAGCTGCTCCCTGGCGCCCGCGGCACTCCTGGCGAGGAAGCCGGTAAGCGCGTTGTCGATGGCGTTGCTGGCATAGACCTTCAGGCCCGGATAGGCGGCGCGGATATCGGGATTGCCGCTGACGTGATCGAGGTGCCAGTGACTGTTGATGATGGCCGCGATGGGTTTGCCGCGCGCTTTCGCGAAATCGAGGATCGCCTGGCGCTGCCATTTGTGGCGGCCGGTATCCATGACGATAAGGCCGGACGGCGCATCGAAGATCACCGTATTGCCGTCAGGCTGGCGATTTGGGCGGATGCCGCCGGGGATCAGCGTGACGCCGCGTGTCACGGACTGTGGTTGCGGCGGTGTCGCATCATCGGCGCGCGCGGATACGCACAAAAGGACCACAACCGCCGTCAGGATGGCTCTCAAACGCATGGCATTTCCCCGATCACTAACGCATCGTTCGCAACACGTCGGCAGAGTCGATGCACGTTTCGGTGAAGCGTCAGGCGGCAAACCGGCCGCGGTACTGGCTGGGCGGGACACCGAAGCGCCGTTCGAACGCGCGGCGGAAGCTGTCGGCGCTGGCATAGCCCACCGAGGCGGCCACGCTGTCCACCGTCTGGTTGGGCTGGCCGAGCCGCTTGCGCGCCTCGTCGAGGCGAAGCTGTTCGACATAGGCTGCGGGTGTGGCACCGAACACTTGCGCGAAACGACGGCTGAAGTGGCGGGCGCCAAGCCCGGCGCGATCGGCCAGCACCTCAACCGACAGGTTCTTCTTCAGATTGCCGACCATCCAGGCCGCGAGATCGGCGAAGCGGTCGGTGGCGCGGGCCTGGAATTGCAGGGGTTCGGAGAACTGCATCTGGCCGCCGGAGCGCTTCAGATACACCACCATCTCCCGCGCCACGCCCATAGCGACGCGGCCGCCAAGATCAGCCTCCACGAACGCCAGCGCGAGGTCGATGCCGGCGGTGACGCCGGCAGACGTGAACATGTTGCCGTCGCCGATGTAGATGGCGTCGGGCTCGAGTGCGATCTTCGGGAACCGCCGCGCCACATCGGCGGCGAAACGCCAATGGGTGGTCGCGCGGCGGCTGTCGAGCAATCCGCTTTCGCCCAGTGCGTAGATGCCGGTGCAGACCGACGAGATGCGCCGCGTGCGCCTGCGCGCTTTGAGGAAGGTCACGATGGGGCCGGCCGCCGCTTTATCGCGAATGCCCGAACCGCCGGGAACCATGATGGTGTCGAGCGGCGGCGCCTTGGCGAAGGTGGTGTGCGGCAGGATGCGCAGGCCCGCTTCGGACGTCAGCGGATCGGGTGTCGCGGCCAGCACAATCATCTCGTAGGCGCCCGGCACGTAAGCGGAGGCGATGTCGAACACGTCCAGCGGCCCGGTGAGGTCCAGCGTGGTGAAACCGGGATAGGCGATCAGGCCGATGCGTCTGGTCATGGCGGCAAGTCTGGCGGCGGCGTCCGGCGGACGAAAGCGCCATGTCCGAAAGTGTCGGAACAAGGTCATACCAGCCACGCGCGCGCGAGGCCATGGTGCCGGCCATGACATCGAAACTTCACGTCGGCGAGATGATCGTGGGCGCGCTGATCGCGCTGATCCTCATCGCTTCTGCGGCGTAGCGCTGGCTTGCCCAGGTCCCGCGCGGCGGGGTCCCGCTATTTGGTTGTCGCGCGATCCGTGGAAACCGGCTTCCACTTTTCCGGATCGCGCTTTAGCGTGCCCGCATGAAAACCTATCGCATCGGCATTATCGGGCTGGGCCAGCGCATCGCGCACGTGCTGGCGGCCATGCAGGAAGTGGGCTGGAAGCTGAACGTGGCGGGGTATGTCGATCCCGCGCCGGTCGGTATGCCGATCGTGCAAGCGCACGACGTCGCCGTGGGCAAGCCGTACGCCAGCGTCGACGCGCTGCTGAAGGACGGTCCGTTCGACCTGGTGATGATCGGATCGCCCAATCACCTGCACTATGAGCACCTGCTGGCGGCGTTCGCGGCCGGCTATCCGATCTTCGCCGAGAAGCCGATCGTGCGCACGGAGGAAGAAACCTTCGCGCTGGCGCGGCACCTGACCGACAAGAAGACGCCACCGCTGTTCATCGGCCTCGTCATGCGCTCCATGCCGATCGTGCGCGAGACGATCAAGCGGGTGGATGACGGCGCGCTGGGCGAACTGATCTCGATGGACGCCACAGAGCATCTGCCGCCCGAACATGGCGGCTACCTGGCGCGCAACTGGCGCCGCAAACAGGAATGGGGCGGCTCCTATTTCCTCGACAAGGTGTGCCACGATTTCGATATCTTCGGGCGGCTGACCAAGGCGCGGCCGGCGCGCGTGGCAAGCCTGGGCGGGCGGCGGATTTTTCGTTCCGAGCGCGCCGGCGCGAACCGCACCTATTCCGACGGCACGCCGGCCTATGCGATGCGGGACGCCGGCTGGGCGGGCGCCAACGATGCCTTCCACTCCGACATGGACGTGACCGATCACCAGACGGCGCTGGTGGAGTACGACAACGGCTTCCAGCTTTCCTTTCACGCCAACAGCCACGTCGCGCTGGGCGAGCGGCGCTGGTACCTGGCGGGCACCGACGGCACGCTGATCGCCGACCTGGTACGCAACAAGCTGATGTTCCGCGGCACGCTGGACAAGGCCAAGCCCGAGCGCCTCGACTACGCAAACCGTACCGACGACAGCCACAACGGCGCCGACCAGGCGATGGCGCGCGACCTTCTGGCGACGCTCCAGACCGGCGCCACTTTTCCGGTCACGCCTTGGGAGTCGATGGTAGCTGGCCTGACCGTCATGGCGATCGACCGCGCGATGGAGGAGCGCCGGATGATCGACTGCGCGCCGATGTGGGCGGAATACGACACGGCACGTGGCGCGTCTTAAACGCCGCCGAGCCGTGCCTCAGCGGCGGCAATCATTGCCTTGTAGCGCGGGTGTCCGCGCACCGCTTCGAGATCGGGATCGGCCTGGGCGTGTGACAGGCGCTCGCGGCTGAACGCGGCGAGGGCCGGTTCGAGCAAGTCGAGCCCCGCCTCGCTCTCGTGCAGGTCCAGGATCAGCGTGCAGGCGAGGTTGTAGCGCATGTTCATATTGTCGGGTTCGAGCAGCAGCGCGCGTTTCATCCATTCCTTGGCGCGGGCCACCTGGCCGAGATAGGCGAGCGCCCCGATGCCCATGCTGAGCGCGGACCCGTTGGCGGGATTGTGCGCGATTACGGTCTCGACGCGGCGGAGCGTGCGTTCCGCGGCCAGCCGCGTCGCCGGGGCGTCACCCAGCGCCGTGTAGCAGCTCATCAGCATGCCTGTAGAACTGAAATCCTCGTCCGCCTGCGCTGCATTCTTTTCCCAATGCCGCGCCGCGTCGGCATAGCGGTGCTCGATGAATGCCAGGTGCGCGGCTTCCTTGTGCACCTCGTATGACTCGGGATCGAGCTTGAGCGCCAACTCTGCCACGGCGCGGGCCTGTTCGTAGTCACGCACTTCCAGCAGCTTGCCGAGCCGCACGGCGTGGGCATCCGCCAGCGTCGGATCCAACGCAAGCGCCTGTTCGGCGGCGGCAATCCCGCCGTCGCCTCCCCCCTGGCCGGCATAGGTCTGGCGACGCTGCGCGGTGGCCAGCAAACACCATGCACGGGCGTAGTTCGGATCGATCTCGATGGCACGGCGGGAGAGTGCGATGACACGCTCCGCCTTGACCGGATCGGTCATGTTCTCCGTCACATAGGTCTGACGTGCCATGAGGAACGTCTCGTACGCGTCGGTGTTCTCCGTGTCGCGCCGCTCGATCGCCTTCTTCTCTTCCGGCAGCAGGCTCACCTTCAGCGCCGCCACGATCTTTTCCGAGATCTCGTCCTGGAGCGCGAAGATGTCGTCGAGATCGCGGTCCCAGCGCTCGGCCCAGACATGGCTGTCGATGCGGCCGTCGATCAGCTGGGCGGTGATGCGCACGCGCTTGCCCACCTTGCGCACGCTGCCTTCCAGCACATGCGTGACCTTGAGCTCCGCCGCGACCTTCGGAAGATCGACGTTCTGGCCCTTGTAGCGGAAGGCGCTATTGCGCGAGACGACCGAGAGTGCAGAGACGCGGCTCAGGTCCGTGATGATGTCCTCGCTGATGCCGTCGCTGAAATACTCCTGCTCGGCATCGCCGCTCATGTTCGCGAAGGGCAGGACGCAGACCGAAAGCTTCGTGGCCGTCGCGGTCTTGGCTGCACCGCCAAGCGCACGGACACAGAACGCATGCACCGGCCGTTCGTGGCTCTTGACGGTATGCTCGCCAATATCGTCGAAGACACATTCGACCTTGCCGTCCACCTGCTCGCGCACCGCGCGCGATAGCGCGATGCCGCCGACGGGCGCGATGGTCTGGAGCCGCGCCGCGACGTTCACGCCATCGCCATAAATGTCGTCGCCATCGATCATGACGTCGCCGAGATTGACGCCAATGCGATAGCGGATGGGTTGCGCGGCGTCGGCGGCCATCGCCTGCTGGATCGCCAGCGCGCAGTTGAGCGCGGCCACGACGCTGGCGAATTCCACCAGTGCGCCGTCGCCCATGAGCTTGAAGATGCGGCCGCCATGCTGCGCCACCAGCGGATCGAAGACCGTGCTGCGGTTCTCCTTGAGCCGCGCCATCGTGCCGGTCTCGTCGGCCTGCATGAGGCCTGAGTATCCGACGACGTCGGCCGACAGGATCGCTGTCAGTCTGCGTTGCATCAAACCGCCCCAATGGTCCGTGCCAGACTACCGGTTTGCACGGTCCGGCGCGATTCCAGCGATCAACTCGCGGGTTTCGTGGTTGCCAAAGACTTGAAGTAGGCGATGGCGTCCTTGTTGTCCCATGCGGCGGGGCCGACGGCACGCCCAATCTCGCGGCCCTGCGGGTCTATCAGGACGGTCAGAGGCAGGCCGAACGCACTGAACGCCCGCAGCAGCGCGGTATTGGAATCCACATAGGTGTCGAGCGCCCTGGCGTCATGCGCATCGAGGAAGGTGCGGGCCTCGGCCGCCGTGTTTCGTCCGACGTCGACCGCCACCACGGCGAACTTGTCGCCGGCCGCCGCCGATTTGAGCTTGGCGAGCGCCGGAAGCTCCTTAACGCAGGGGCCGCACCAGGTCGCCCAGAGATTGAGCAGGACGTACTTTCCCTTGAACGCGGCGAGCGACAGCCTTGCGCCGGACGCATCGCCTATCGCGACCTGCGGCACCGCGGCTGGTTTTGCGGCCAGGGCAAACGGCGCCAGTGCGGGTGGCGGACCAGCCTGTTCGTGGACAGCGGCGGGCTGGTTCACATATAGAAACACGCCAATGGCGGCTGCCGCCAACACGACGACGGCGGCGATCACGGCAAGAACAAAACGGTTCACGAGCAACTCATGGGTTCGAACACGATGTGGGGCGGCCGGTTCGCCGGGGGCCCCGCGGCCATCATGGAGGTCATAACGCCCTCCATCGATTTCGACAAACGGATGGCGATGCAGGACATCGCCGGAAGCCGTGCGCATTGCCGCATGTTGGCGCTGCAACAGATCGTTTCCCAGTTCGATGCGGAAGAAATCCTGCGCGGTCTCGATGCGATCGAGAAGGAAATCAAGGACGGAACCTTCACCTTCAGCCGCAAGCTGGAGGATATCCATCTCAACATCGAGAACCGGCTGAAGGAACTAATCGGCGATGCGGCGGGGCGGCTGCACACCGCGCGCTCGCGCAACGACCAGGTTGTGACGGATTTCCGGCTGTGGGTGCGCGAGGCTTGTGCATGCGCGGAAGAAGGATTGCTGGAGCTTCAGCGCGCGCTGTTCGCGCAGGCCGAGAAGCACTACGCGACGATCATGCCGGGCTACACGCACATGCAGCCGGCGCAGCCGATCACGTTCGGTCATCACCTGCTGGCCTATGTCGAGATGTTCTATCGCGACCGCGGACGCTTCGCGGATTGCAGCAAGCGGTTGAACGAGTCGCCGCTGGGCGCGGCGGCGCTGGCGGGGACGCCGTATCCTATCGATCGCGATGTGACGGCGAAGATGCTGGGCTTCGCGCGGCCGATGCGCAATTCTCTGGACGCGGTGTCGGCGCGCGACTTTGCGCTCGAATACCTCGCCGCCTGTACGATCATGGCGACGAACATCAGCCGCCTTGCGGGCGAGATCGTGCAGTGGTCGACCCCGGCCTTCGGCTTCATCCGCCTGTCGGATGCGTTCACCACCGGCTCGTCGATCATGCCGCAGAAGCGCAACCCCGATGCGGCGGAACTGATCCGCGGCAAGACCGGACGCGTGCTGGGCGATTTCGTGGCTCTGGCGACGGCCGTGAAGGGATTGGCTCTGGCCTATGGCACCGATTTGCAGGAAGACAAGGAACGCGTGTTCGACGCGGCCGATACGGTGGAAGTATCGCTGGCGGCGATGGCAGGGATGATCGCGGACGCGACCGTGAACGACGTGGTGATGCGCACCGCAGCCGAGGCGGGCTTCCCCACGGCGACCGACCTGGCGGATTGGGTCGTGGTGAACCTCAAGAAGCCGTTCCGCGAGGCGCACCACATCGCGGGCGCGATCGTGAAACGCGCGGAAGATCAGCGGCTGACATTGGACAAGCTGCCGCTGAAGGAAATGCAGGCGATTGAGCCGGGCATCACCGATGCGGTGTACAAGGTGCTGTCGCTAGAGGCCTCGGTGAAAGCGCGCATGAGCCTGGGGGGTACCGCGCCGGACCGGGTGCGCGAGCAACTCTTCTTCTGGCGGGAGAAGCTGAAATGAAGCTGCGTGTTGCTTTGACCTTCCTGCTGGCGCTGGGCGTCGCCGGTTGTGGTGTGAAGAACGATCTCGTCATGCCGGACGGCAAGCCGACGCCCAAGGGCGAGAAGGATCCTTCCAAGCCGCCACCGCAGCAGCAACAGAGTCTATGAACCATTTCCAGTACATCGACGGCGTGCTGAACGCCGAGCAGGTCGAACTGACCGTGCTCGCCGAGAAGGTCGGGACGCCGTTCTATTGCTATTCGAGCGCCACGCTGAAGCGGCATTTCACGGTGTTCGCGGATTCATTTCCGCGTGGTTCGCTGGTCGCCTATTCCGTGAAGGCGAACGGCAATCTGGGCGTACTGCGCACCTTGGCGCGGCTGGGTGCGGGCGCCGACGTGGTGTCCGGCGGCGAGTTGCGCAAGGCGCTGAAGGCCGGCATTCCCGGCAACAAGATCGTGTTCTCCGGCGTCGGCAAGACGCGGCCGGAGATGAAGCTGGCCCTCGAAGCCGGCATCCACCAGTTCAATGTCGAGAGCGAACCGGAACTGGAAGCTCTTGGCGAAGTCGCACAGTCGCTGAACCGGATCGCGCCGATCACCATCCGCGTCAATCCGGATGTCGACGCCAAGACCCATGCCAAGATCACCACCGGCACCTCGGAGACGAAGTTCGGCATCCCGTGGAGCAAGGCGCGTGCGGCTTACGCGATGGCGGCAAAACTCAAAGGCATCCAGGTCGTCGGCATCGACGTGCACATCGGCAGCCAGATCGTCGATCTCGAGCCGTTCGAAATCGCGTTCAAGAAGGTCGTCGAACTGGCGGGCGTGCTGCGCGCCGACGGACACGCGATCTCGCGCCTCGATCTCGGCGGCGGGCTGGGGGTGCCCTACATCAACAACAATGAGCCACCGCCCGATCCGTCGGCCTATGGCGCGATGGCGACGCGCGTGACGAAAGACCTCGGCGTGCAGTTGATCCTGGAGCCCGGACGGCTGATCGCGGCCAACGCCGGTATCCTGGTGAGCCGCGTGCTCTACATGAAGAAAGGCGAGGCCAAGACCTTCGCCATCATCGACGCGGGGATGAACGACCTCATCCGGCCCGCGCTGTACGATTCCCATCACGAGATCGTGCGCGTTAACGAACCGGGAATGCACACACCAAGGGCGAAATATGACGTCGTCGGCCCGGTTTGCGAAACATCGGACATCTTCGCCGCCGATCGCGACTTGCCGGAACTGAAATCGGGCGATCTTGTGGCGATCATGACATCCGGCGCCTATGGCGCGGTGATGGCTTCCGCATACAATGCGCGTCCGCCCGCCGCCGAGGTTCTGGTAAAAGGCGATCTCTGGAGCGTGGTGAAGCCAAGACTGGAAGATGACGCGTTATTCGGATCCGAGCGAATTCCAGACTGGCTCCAGGGCTGAGCGCGGCGCCAAGAATCTTGGGCGGCTGATCCTTGCCTCGCGCGGCGCGTTGCTGTGGGAGCGTGTGTGGCCAGCGCTGTGGCCGGCCAGCGCGATTGCGGGGCTGTTCGTTGCCGCCGCGCTGTTCGATCTGTTCGCGCCGCTGCCTTGGGCGCTCCACGCCGCGATCCTGGCAGGAGCGATCACCGGCGTAGGGCTCTGTCTTTATTTCAGCTTCCAGACCCTGCGCGTGCCGAACTGGCTGGAGGGCGCGCGGCGGCTGGAGCGTTCGAGCAGCCTCAAACACCGCCCCATCAGCGAAGCGGGCGACGCGATGGCGGTAGGCTCCGGCGACCCGATCGCGGAAGAATTGTGGAAGCTGCACGTCAAGGCGCTGCTTGCCAGCGTCGGCCGTCTCAAGCTTTCGTGGCCGTCGCCCGGGTTGCCCAGGCGCGACCCACGCGCGTTGCGCTTCGTGGTGCTGGCGCTCGTCGCCGCGGGCGTCGTGTTCGCAGGATGGGATTCGGCGCGGCGCGTCTGGGCCGGGTTCAACGACACCAGCGCCGCGACCCGCGCGACCGTCGACGCCTGGATCGATCCGCCGCCCTACACCGGCATGGCGCCGGTCTATCTTGCTCCCGGCATGGCACTCGCCGTACCGGCGGGCTCGACGCTGAACCTGCGCGTTCACGGCGCGGGACATCTGCCCGGTTTGTCCGTCGACTCCGATGCCGACGCGCAGAACGGCTTCGACGGCGCGCAGGGCGAGTACGCCGCGACGTATCACGTGACAGCCGATGCCGATGTGCGGGTTCGCAGCGGGGGGCGCGCGATCGGCGACTGGAGCATCACCGCCATACCGGATAAGCCGCCGAGCATTGCCTTCGACGGCAAGCCGTCGAAAACCGAGCACCAGGTGCTGAAGCTTTCCTTCAAGGCAGCCGACGACTACGGCGTGACGACAGTGCGCGCAATCATCACGCCGCATGGCCGCAAGGGGAAGCCGATCATCCTGGACCTCGGCCTCGCCGGCCCGTCGAAGGCGATCAGCCAGTCGTCCTACAACGACCTCACCGCGCATCCCTATGCGGGGCTGGAGGTCGACATCGTATTGCAGGCGATCGACGGTCTCGGACAAATGGCTTCGACCAAGCCGGTCCCATTCAAGCTTCCCGCGCGCGTGTTCATCGCGCCGCTGGCACGCGCGCTGATCGAGCAGCGCCAGAATCTCGCCACGAGCAACAGCGACCAGGAGCGCAGCCGCGTGGTGCGCATGCTTGATGCGCTGACGCTCGCGCCCGACAAGTTCTATGTGAGCCAATCCGGCGTCTACACCGGCATTCGCGCCGCGCGCCACGCGCTGGCCAACGCCACACATCCCGAACATGTGCAGCACGTCGAGGACTTGCTGTGGCAGATCGCCGTCAGCCTCGAACGTGGCGGCCTGCTCTCCGCCGCCGCCGAATTGCGCCGCTTGCAGGCGATGATCGCGCAGGCGCTGGCCTCGGGCGCCCCGCAAGAGGTGATCGACGAGTTGCTCCAGCGCTACCAGGAGGCGATGCAGCGCTACATGCAGGCGCTGGCGGAGAACCCGCCACAGGCCGGACAGGATCAACCTCCGCCCGGCACGCGCACGCTCAGCCAGAAAGACCTTCAGGATCTGCTGAAAGCCATCCAGCAGCTCACGGCCGCCGGTGACCGCGAGGGCGCGCAGAAACTGATGGCGCTGCTCCAAAGCCTGCTCGAGAACCTGAAGCTGTCGGGCGGCGGCGGCAGTGGCGACACGCCGCAGAACAAGGCGATGAGCGACGCGATCAAGAAGCTGGGCGACCTGATGGGCAAACAGCGCGACCTTCTCGACAAGACCTTCAAGGGCCGCCAGGGCCAGCAGGTCGATCCCAAGGCGCTGCAAAACGAGCAGGGTGGCATCCAGAAGCAACTCAACGACATCCAGAAGGGGCTCGGCGACCAGAAAATCCCGGCACCGTCGGACATGGGGCGCGCCGGCCGCTCGATGGGCCAGTCAGGCCAGGAGCTGGGTGGCAACGATCTCAACGGTTCCAGCGTGGACCAGAAGAACGCACTCGACGCGTTGCGCAGCGCGGCCGGTGAACTCGCACAGCGACTCGCCAAGCAGATGGGGCAGGACCAAAGCGGCGAAGAGGGTGCCGGCCAGGATCCGCTCGGCCGCGAGACCGGCCGCGCCACGCCGGGCTTTGGCGACAATGTGAAGGTGCCCGGCCCCTCGGACATGAAGCGGGCGCACGACATCCTGATGGAGTTGCGCCGCCGCGCCGCCGAACGCGGGCGCCCGCAGCAGGAACTGGACTACATCGACCGCCTGCTGAAGCAGTTCTGACGACTACTCGCCACCGTTCGCGAAGCGCACTTCAAGATTGTGCGTGCCGGCAGGCGGGCTGGAGAGACGGGTGCGGAATTTCGCGCTGGCACCGGGCTGGAGCGTCGCGACGCCCGGAACGAAGGTCCAGTGATACAGTTCATGCCGTTCACCGTCGTACAGTGCCACGCGCACCAGCGGCACCGACAATTCGTGGTTGGACCGGTTCACGATCTTGCCGGTCACGGCGAGAACCGGCTGGCCGTCTTCCGTCTGGTTCTGGGAGGCGACATCGGTGAAGTCCAGGCCGCGCGGGCTGACTGGCAGGCCCGCGGCGTTGTAGAAGGAAGCAGTCTGCGGCACCCAGGTCGCGACATTGTCGCGGAAACTGACCGCGGCCCAGCCGATCACCAGGATCAGGGCGACAAGTGCTGCCCAGCCGGCAAAGACCGCCGCGCGGCCGCCCCAGCGCGCGACGCGCGGCGCGGCCACCGTCTCGGGCGCTTCGACATCTGCCGACGTCTGCGGCGCGAAAGCGGCGACGCGCGGCTGCGCCGCGAAGGGCTCCGGCTCCTGCGCGGGATCAGGATCCGGGGGCGGCGGCGCGGATTGCGGCGGCTCCTCGACAAACAACTCGGCTTCCGGATCGGGTTCCGGCTCGGGACCAAGCTGATGCCACACGTGACCGCATTTCGCACAACGGACGTTGCGGCCCGCGGCGGGAAATTTCGAACCGTCCGCCTGATAGCGGGTGTCGCACTCCGGACACGTCAGAATCATCTAAGGGGAAGCGCCTCTCCAAGCGGCACGAAAGTAGCTGCAAGGGCTTTGGCCTCGCAAGGCTGCCGCACGATGGGTATGGTCCAACTCCATGGTTCGCTTCGAGAATGTCGGGATGCGCTACGGCGCGGGGCCAGAAGTGCTGCGGGACGTCACGTTCACGCTGGAAGCGGGTTCATTCACCTTCCTGACCGGCCTTTCGGGCGCGGGCAAAACCACGCTCCTGAAGCTCATCTACCTCGCCGAGCCGCCGAGTCGCGGTCTGATCACCCTGTTTGGCCACGATATGGCGACGGCCCGGCGGGGCGATTTCCCGGCGATCCGGCGACGTATTGGGGTCGTGTTTCAGGACTTCCGCCTGCTTGCTCACCTTTCCGCCTTCGACAATGTCGCGCTGCCCTTGCGGCTCGCGGGCCGCGACGAGGGCGACTATGAGCACGATGTCGAAGAACTCCTGTCGTGGGTGGGCCTGGGTGACCGCATGCAGGCGCGGCCGGCAACGCTTTCGGGCGGTGAGCAGCAGCGCATCGCGATCGCGCGCGCCGTGGTGGCGCGGCCTGATCTGCTGATCGCGGACGAACCGACCGGCAATGTCGATCCGGAGATCGGCGCACGATTGATTCGGCTGTTCGGCGAATTGAACCGGTTGGGCACGACGGTGCTGATTGCCACGCACGACCGCGCACTGATCGAAGCAACCCGGGCGCGCGAGATGCGGCTGGTCGATGGACGGCTGGTCGAACTTCGGACGGCACGCGTATGAACCGGTCGTCAGGACGCATGCTGCCCCGCGAGAAGGGCGCCGCGCCACTCGACCTGGTGATCGGCGTCATGGCGTTCCTGGCCGCACTGGCGCTGGGCGCGTCGATGGTGGCCGAGCGCGCTTCGGCCGGCTGGCGTGCGGGACTGGCGGACCGGTTGACGGTGCAGATTCTCGTGCCGACCCACGGGGACGTGCAAGGCACGCTGGCCCAGGAGACGGACGCCGCGCTGGCCGCGCTGCGCGCCACGCCGGGTATCGCGCACGCGGCACCGCTTTCGGAGGACGAAATGCAGAGCCTGGTCGAGCCTTGGCTCGGCAAGGGCGCCCTGGTCGACGAGTTGCCGCTGCCCAAGCTGATCGATGCCACCATTGTGCCGGGCGCGACGGTCGACATTGCCGATCTGACCCTGCGGCTGAGACAGGCGGCACCGGATGCGCAGGTCGACGATCATGGTCACTGGATCTCGCGGCTGAAAGGACTCGCCAACACCATTGTGTGGAGCGCGTGGGGCATTCTCTTGCTGATCGCGGTCGCCACCGCATCCACCGTCGCCTTTGCGACGCGCGCGGGCCTTGAAGCACAACACGACATGGTGGCGCTGTTGCACCAGATGGGTGCGCATGCCTGGTTCATCGCGCGGGCTTTCGAGCGGCACTACGCGCTGGCGGCTCTGGGTGCGAGCGCCGCGGGGGCTGTTGTCGCAGCACTGTTGTTCCTGGCCGCCGGCGGGCTCGAATTTGCGGGTGTGGAACCCGTGCCGTTCCTGCCGCCCATTGCGCTAAAACTCACCGAGATTGCTTGGCTCGCCGGCGTTCCGGTCGTCGCGACGGCCATCGCCTGGGCGACGGCCCGGTTGTCGGTACTGGCCGCGGTGCGCGAGATTTACTGATTAACCCGTCCAGCTTTTGCCCGCATTGCCGGGTAATTGTATGCAGGAGACATGATCCGGCGTCTGGCCATCGTCATCGGTGCGGTGCTTGCGGTGTATATCGCGGGCTTCACGCTGTTTGTCGTTACGCTGCCCGGCAAGCCGAGCGCGCGCCTGAAGGCCGACGGCATCGTGGCGCTCACCGGCGGCGATGCACGGCTGGACACAGCAGTAGCGTTGTTGGAAGGCGGCACGGGAAAACGCCTGCTGATCACCGGCGCCAACAAGGCGCTGACCAAGGATCATATGAAACAGCTTGCGAATGGCGGTGCGCGCTTCGATTGCTGCGCCGACATGGGCTACGCCGCGGAGGATACCTATGGCAATGCCGAGGAAGCCGCCGAGTGGGCCGCGCAGCACAAGTTCAAAAGCCTGATCGTGGTGACCGCGAACTACCACATGCCTCGCAGCCTGCGCTTCTTTCGCGCCGTGATGCCGACGATGCGGCTGGTCGCCTATCCCGTGGAGCCGCAGGCCGCATGGTGGCACTTGGGCATGCTGCACCTTCTGCACAACGAGTACCTGAAATACATGGCCGCGCTGGCGGTCACGCTGGTTGACCCAAGTCCGCCGGACGGCAAGTCTCGCGCGGCTTCGTAAGTCCGGCGCATGACCTTCCTTCGCTCCCTGCTATTCTTCCTCTGGTTCGGACTCGTCTCGGCGACACTGGCAATCCTGTGCGTGCCGTTGCTGGCCGGACCACGCAGCGGCGCGGCATGGCTGGGACGCAACTGGTCGAAGGCGGTTTTCTGGGGCCTGCGCGTGTTCGCGGGAACGGGCTTCGAAGTGCGCGGGCACAGGCCGGACGGCGTCGCGCTCTACGCCATCAAGCACATGAGCATGTGGGACACCTGTGCGGTCTACATGCTGCTCGACGATCCGGCGATCGTGCTGAAGCGCGGACTGCAGATGATTCCGTTCTATGGCTGGTATTTGTGGAAGGCGCGGATGATCCCCATCGACCGGGACGGCGGCGCGAGCACGCTGCGGCGGATGTCGGTGGCGGCGAAGGCAGAGCTGGCGCGCGGGCGCAGCATCGCGATCTTTCCGGAAGGCACGCGCAAGAAGCCGGGCGCGGCCCCGGACTACAAGCCCGGGGTCGCGGGACTGTACGGGCAACTCGGCGTGGCTTGCGTACCGGTGGCGCTGAACTCCGGTGTGTTCTGGACGGGGTTCATCAAGAACCCCGGCACCATCGTTCTGGAATTCCTGGAGCCGATACCGCCAGGTGTGCCGCGGCGTGAATTCATGCCCCAGCTGGAATTGGCGATCGAAGGCGCTACGGCCAGGCTGGTGGCGGAAGGGCAGGCGGCGCTGACAGCCGACGATCTTGTGCCAGCGCAAAACACCTAAGTGATTAGAATTACAGGAGATTTGTTGGCAGCAACATGTGTGAACAAATAGGGAACTTTCCTTGACTTTAACGGGTCGAAGCGTTAGCTATCCATCCCGCTCATGCGGGCGTACCGAGTGAGGCCATGAGCGATATCGCGCACCAAATCTGGGACATGAAGTACCGGCTTAAAACACCGGACGGCACGCCCGTGGATGCGGATTTCGCGGCTACCTGGGCGCGCGTGGCGCTGGCCGCCGCACAAGCCGAACCTGCCGAGACGCGCGCGCAGCATGCGCTCGAATTTGCCGGCGCACTCACCGGCCATCGCTTCCTGCCGGCTGGCCGCATCCTGGCGGGTGCGGGTACCGACCGCAGCGTGACGCTCTTCAACTGCTTCGTGATGGGCACCATCGAAGATTCGATGGAAGGCATCTTCACGGCGGTGAAGGAAGCGGCGCTGACCCTCCAGCAAGGCGGCGGCATCGGCTACGACTTCTCGACGCTGCGACCCAAGGGCGCCGCGGTGAAGGGTGTGGGCGCCGACGCGTCCGGGCCTGTGTCGTTCATGGATGTGTGGGATTCGATGTGCCGCACGATCATGTCGGCCGGTTCGCGGCGCGGAGCGATGATGGCGACGCTCGCCATCGACCACCCCGACATTGAGACCTTCATCGACGCCAAGCGCGAGCGTGGGCGGCTGTCGAATTTCAACCTGTCGGTGCTGGTGAGCGACGCGTTCCTGGACGCGGTGAAGGCCGGCGGCGACTGGGAACTGAAATTCGGCGGGCAAGTCTATCGCACCGTGAAGGCGCGTGAGTTGTGGGACCGCATCATGCGCGCGACCTACGACAACGCCGAGCCGGGCGTGATCTTCATCGATCGCATCAACGAAGAGAACAATCTCGGCTATGTCGAGACGATCCGAGCCACCAATCCGTGCGGAGAGCAGCCGCTGCCGCCGTACGGCGCGTGCCTCCTGGGCTCGATCAATCTCGCCAAGCTGGTGAAGAACGCATTCGAGGACGACGCGCATCTCGACGTCGAAGAACTGACGCGGTTGACGCGCACGGCGGTGCGCCTGCTGGACAACGTGATCGATGTCTCGCGCTTCCCGCTGGAGGCGCAACGCGCCGAGGCATTGGCGAAGCGACGCATCGGTTTGGGCGTCACCGGCCTCGCTGATGCGCTGATCTTCTGCAAGGTGCGCTACGGCTCGCCGGAGAGCGTCAAGCTGATCGACGAATGGTTGTCGGCGCTGAGCGATGCGGCCTATCTCGCCTCCGCCGAACTGGCGGGCGAGAAGGGACCGTTCCCGCTGTTCGATGCGCATGCCTTCCTGGAGCGGCCGTTCGCACTGCGCCTGCCGCCCGAGATACGTGCAGCGATCGCGAAGAACGGCATGCGCAACGGGCTGGTGACCTCTATCGCGCCGACCGGAACGATCTCGCTGTTTGCCGGCAACGTGTCGAGCGGCATCGAACCGGTGTTCGCCTATGCCTACAACCGCAAGGTTTTGCAGCCGGACGGCACGCACACGACCGAGACGGTCGAAGACTATGCCACTCGCGCCTTTCGCATGAAGTTCGGCGCAGACGCTGCCTTGCCCGACTATTTCGTCAATGCGCAGACGCTGGGTCCGGACGATCACATCGCGGTGCAGGCGGCGGCGCAGCGGCACATCGACAGCTCGATCTCCAAGACCGTGAACGTGCCGGTCGGCATCTCGTTCGAAGCGTTCAAGGACATTTATCTCAAGGCCTATGATCTGGGCTGCAAGGGCTGCACGACCTATCGGCCCAACGATGTGACTGGATCGGTGCTGGATGTCGGAACGGCATTTGCGTCGCCGGTGCCGGTGGAAGAGCCCGCCGTGCTGCTGGCGCGACCGGCGCCCGTATCGCGCGATGGCGGCGTCGTTTACATGACGCGGCCGCTGGACCGGCCGGACGCGCTGGTCGGTCAGACCTACAAGATAAAATGGGTCGACAGCGACCACGCCTTCTACATCACCATCAACGATATTGAGAAAGACGGCCGCCGCCGTCCGTTCGAGGTGTTCATCAACTCCAAGAACATGGAAGCCTACGCCTGGGCCGTGGCGCTGACGCGGATGATCTCCGCCGTGTTCCGCCGCGGCGGCGACGTGTCGTTCGTGGTGGAAGAGTTGAAGGCGATCTTCGATCCGCGCGGCGGGCAATGGAGCGAAGGCCGCTACGTGCCTTCGCTCATGGCCGCGATCGGCGACGTGATCGAAAAGCACATGATCGATACCGGCTTTCTGGCACCGCGTGACATACCATTGCCGCCCGAAAAACGGGCGGTAGCTGTCGCAGCGGAGGGCGCGCCGGCCCGGTTCTGCCCGCGCTGTTCCTCGCCCAGCTTCGTGAAGCTGGAGGGGTGCGACCAGTGCCTGTCCTGCGGCTATGCACGCTGCGGGTGAGCACACCCCTTGTCATTCCCAACGAAAAATCCCGCGCACTGATCCTGGCGAAGAGCGGGCTCGCGGGCGTACGGCTGGAAGGAGGCGCGTCCGCGGTGACGCCGCTGGTGCGCAAGCTGGGCTATGTCCAGCTCGACTCGATCAAGATCATCGAGCGGGCGCACCATCACATTCTCTATTCGCGGCACACCGGTTATCGCCCGCGCCATCTCGACCGGATGCAAGCCAGGGCGCCCACGCTGTTCGAGCACTGGACGCATGACTCCTCGCTGATCCCGATGGAGTTCTATCCGCACTGGCGCCACCGCTTCGCTGCCGCGAAAGCGAACAAGGCGGCGTGGCACGAACGCATCGGCGACGTGCGTGCGATCCGAACCGTGCGCGAGCACATCGAGATGCACGGCGCTTCGCTGGCCCGTGACTTCGCGCATCTGGGCGGCCGCACCGGGCCGTGGTGGGGCTGGGGACCGGCGAAGGCATCGCTGGAATGGCTGTGGCGCACCGGCGAGCTTGCCGTGGTGGCACGCGAGGGGTTCGAGAAGGTCTACGACCTGACCGATCGCGTGATCCCGAAGGCATTGCTCAGCGAAAAGCCCTCGCTCAGCGATACCCGCGAATGGGCGCTGACGGAAGCGCTCGATCGCCTTGGCGCGGGAACGCCGCGAATGATCGCCGAATTCTGGTCAACGGCCTCGCTCAAGGACTCCCTGGCTATGGCATCACTTGCGGGAGCCCATGCGTGGATCGAGCGGGAGAAGAAAAAGGGGCGGTTGATCGACGTGCTGCTGGAAGCGGCACCTGGCCATCGCCCCTTCCAGGGCGTCGCACGGCCGAGCATCGAGGACGAAGTCAAGCACCTGCCAGCACCAACCTCGCGGCTGCGGGTGCTATCACCGTTCGATCCGGTGCTGCGTGACCGCACCCGGCTGGAGCGCATCTTCGGGTTCGATTACACGCTCGAGGTCTTCGTGCCGGGACCGAAGAGGAAATACGGCTACTACGTCTTTCCGCTCCTGGAAGGTTCGCGCTTCGTCGGCCGCATCGACATGAAGGCGGATCGAGCCAGGAACGTGCTCGCGGTCAAGGCTTTGTGGATGGAGAAACGGCTGGCGCTCAGCAAGGCGCGCAGGGGCAAGCTGGATCGCGAGCTGCACCGCCAAGCCAGGCTGGGCGCGGTGCGCGACATTGTTTTCCCGGCGGATGCCCTCAAAACCGGCTAGCGTCGCCGCATGAAGTATTCGAGCCGGTTCTTCCTCTACGCGCCGCTGGCGGTGTTCCTGGCCATCGCGGCAGGCGCCTCGTTCATGTGGTGGCGAGAGGCGAGCGCCCTGTCGGCGCGGCTTGACGCCATGAACGGGCATGAGGCGATGCCCGGCGTGACAATGCATTTCGCCTCCAAAGCCGTCAGCGGCTTTCCCTTCAACCTGGACGTCGTGTTTGAGGATTTCCGGGTCGAGATCGCGACGGCACACGGCCCATCGTCGTGGCGGGCGGAGAAATTCGCGTTGCATGCGCTGACCTATGGCCGCGAACAGATGATTTTCGAGGCGGCGGGACGACAGGCGGTGGCCTGGCACGACCTGAAGAAGCAGCCGCATGCGCTGCCATTCGAGATCGGCAGCCTGCACGCCAGCGCCCTCGAGGGCGAACGCGGCGTATCGCGCATCGATATCGTGCTGCTTGGTTTGG
>Ga0070666_10000491_pt1 | contig 23870 bp, 21 predicted proteins | sample KBSS23metaG_FD_64677 | JGI IMG/M metagenome (GOLD analysis project Ga0070666, IMG submission 64677) | Switchgrass rhizosphere microbial communities from Kellogg Biological Station, Michigan, USA - KBS S2-3 metaG | ecosystem: Host-associated > Plants > Roots > Rhizosphere > Soil ... | reverse complement strand
CCGCTCGAGAACTTCGTTCTTCCGGGAGGAAGCCCCGGCGCGGCGCGCCTCCACGTCGCGAGAACGGTCTGCCGTCGGGCGGAGAGGATCGCCGTCCTTCTCTCTCGGACCGAAGCGATCGGCGAGCGCGTCATCCCCTACCTCAACCGCCTCTCGGACGCGCTTTTCGTCGCGGCGAGGTTCGAAAACCATCGAAGGGGCAACCCCGACGTCCTCTGGAACAGCCGGGTGTAGAATTCGCCGAAAACCCGGTGACGACAGCGAGGAGCATCCGATGAAAACGGGATTCGCCCTGAGGACGTCCATGGCCGTCCTGGTCCTTCTCTGGCTCTCCGCCTGCGCGTCGCAGCCGCGGATCGTCGACAACCATCCTCCCGGACCGACGGCCCAACCCGCCGCTCCGCCTCCGCCGATCGTGGCGTCCCCGCCGCCGGCCGCTCCTCCGCCGCCGCCGGTTCCTCCCGCCCCTCCGGCGGAAATCTCGCGGCCCGCGGACCCCGCGCCGGCGACTGCTCCCGCTTCCTCGCTCTCTCCGGCCGCGACGGAAATCCTGCGCCTGAAGGATGCCGGCTACTCGGAAGACTTCCTCCTCAATCGCGTGCGCCGGGACAACCAGTCCTACCGGCTGACCGTCGACGATCTCGTCGCGCTCCGTCGCGCCGGCCTTTCCGAAACCGTGATCGACGCGATGGCGCACGCCGGCCCGGCGGCCGCCGTCGCCGAATCTCCCCAGCCCGTCGCCCGCCACGCGGAGTTCGACGGTCTCGTGCGGCAGCAGCAGGGTTTCCTCGGAATCGGCGCCTCGAAGCGCAAGAACGTCGGCAAGCTCGTCGTGGACGCCGAACGCGTGAGCTGGTTCCAGATGACCGACGCCGAGGACAATTTCTCGCTGGCCGAGCGGAGCATCAAGGAGATGTGGTTGAACTGCGCCCCGAGGGCGGGAGAGAACTTCTGCCTCGAAGTGTGCTTCAAGAGCTATTCCGGAAAAGAGGGCTGCTTCCGCGACGCCGGCTGGGAAAACGGGGAAAATCGGCAGGTGTTGTCGATGTACGACTATTTCCAGAAGGCCTTTCCGACGACTTTCTTCTCCCGGCGCGAGAAGAAGACGTTCTAGGAAATTTTCGAGGAGCCGACCATGGACGAAGAAAGAGAAAACCGGGGCGAAGGAAAGATCGCCGACGAGATGCGTCTTCTCGGCGATTCCCTCTTCCAACTGGGAAAGATCGCGTTCTCGCGCGGGCGCGCATTTTCGCTCGAGGCGCTCCGCCGCACGCGGGCCGCGGTCGAGAAGGCCGCCGAAGAGCTGGAGAAGACGGGGAAGCAATAGCGGGTTTTCCCACCTCCCGGTCTTCCTCACCCGGCCCGGCCTTCGCTCCTCCGTCGCGGCGGCGGGACGGCCTCCGCCTTCGCTGAAGCTTCGGCGTGACAGGTCTCCCGCGGGGAGAGGCGCAGAAAGGGCGACGAAGTCGGAGCCCATCGTCGCTCCGGACTACGCGTCAGTAATACACGATTTCCAATGGCGACCACACTCAGGCGCGGCCAGACGGGTTGGAAGATCGTCGCGGGGAGCCGGCCGGCGGGCAAGGCGTACCGTTGGCGTACGTCGCGCCCGACGGCCGGCTCTCCGCGGCGATATAACGACCCGTATGGTCCGCGCCGGTCCGGTGCGAAAAGGTTGAGGCGCGGCGAGGCGCGAGTCAGGCGGGCGGGACCGATCGGCCGGCGGGCGAGGCGTACTCAATCATGTACGTTGATACCGACGGCCGGTCGGGCCCGTCCCGCATGGCTCGATGCATCGTCCGCGCCGGCTACCGGGAAAAGGATTTGCGGACCAGGGCAATCACCTGCGCCTTGAACCTCTCCACGTTCTCCGAGATCCGGGCGGTCTCTTTTTCCATCGCCTGGACGAAAGCCGCGTCCTTGATCGAGCCGAGGTTGATCCCGACGTTCAAGAGCGCTCCTTCCGCGGCGGCGGCGAGGAGCAGGGCCGCGACGCCCGCGTCGGACGCCGCGTTGGGGTTCCCCTTCTCCGCGAGCATCGGCACGCGCGAAAGCAGCATCGTCGCGCATCGCGCCGTTTCCATCGGTACTTCGGCGGCATGGCGCGCGGCGCTCTCCATCGCGGCGGAGCGCGCGGCCTTCTGATCCTCGGTCTCCTTCGGAAGGCGCCGCGCGGCGACCATCGCGTCGAACGATGCGGCGTCCTCGTTCATCAGCTCCGCGAGCCGCGAGGAGGCCGAAGCCGCCTCGCCGGCGATCGGACGGAGCTCGCCCGCGACCGCCGCGAACTTCTCCTTGTCGAGCGTCAACGCGAGCACCATCGACACGAGCGAAGCGCCCATCGCGCCGGCGGCCGCCGAAGCCGTGCCGCCGCCCGGCGTGGGATCCGCGGAGGCGAGCGACGCGCAGAATTCCGCGACGGAACGATGTTCAAAATTCATGGACGCGCCCTCCGACGATCGTGTGCGTGACCAGGGATATTCCCCAATGATAGACGAGGTGGCGGTAGTCGGGCGCGTCGATCAGAACGAGATCCGCCCGCTTTCCCGGCTCGATCGTGCCGCGGTCTTCCGCGAGCCCCAGCGACGCGGCGCCGTTCAAGGTGATCGCCGTCAACGTCTCCTCGATCGAGAGGCCGTAGTCATGGCAGGCATGGCCGGCGACGGCGGGGAGGGATTCGGTGTTGCAGGAGCCGGGATTGGCATCGGTCGCGATGGCGACGGGCACTCCCGCCTCGACCAGGGCGCGCGCGGGCGCTCGCCGGCCCTTCAGCCACCAGGCGGTCCCGGGAAGAAGCGTCGCGACGGTGCCGGCCCCGGCGAGCGCCGCGATCTCGTCCTCCCCCGCGAAGAGGAGATGGTCGGCCGAAAGCGCTCCCGTCTCGGCCGCGAGCCTCGCCCCGCCCGAGCGGGCGAGCTCGTCGGCGTGCACGCGAAGACCCAGGCCGAGCGCCCGGGCGGCATCGAGGATGCGCCGCGACTCGGGGACGGTGAAAACGCCTTCTTCGCAGAAGACGTCGCAGAACCGGGCGAGCCCGCGCGAAGCGGCGCGGGGAAGAATCTCTTCGACGATCGCCGTGATCCATCCGCCGCGGTCGCCCCGATATTCCACCGGGAATTCGTGCGCGGCGAGAACCGTCGGGACGATCTCGAGAATCCCTTCCCGGCCGAGCGCCTCCAGGATCTCGAGCGAGCGGATTTCCCCTTCGACGTCCAGCGCATATCCCGATTTGCATTCGGCCGTCGTCGTTCCGGAGCGCCGCATCGCGAGGAGCCGCCGCCGCGTGGCTTCCGCCAGCTCCTCCCGGGAAGCCCGGCGCGTCGCCTCGACCGTTGCGACGATCCCTCCGCCGGAAGCCGCCACCGCGGCGTACGATTCGCCGGCGAGTCGGCGCGCGAACTCCGAGGCCCGGTCGCCGGCCCAGACCGGATGCGTGTGCGCGTCCACGAACCCGGGCAGGAGGGTCTTCCCGCGGCCGTCGATGGCCCGGTCCGCCGCGGGAAATTTTCGCGCCGCGAGCTCGGTGTCCGTACCCGCGAAGACGATCTTCCCCGCCTCGCAGCGCACCGCCGCCCCCGGGACGACGCGAATCGCTCCTTGAGACGCGCCCGACGCGGCCCCGCGTCCCGAGGCGGTCGCGAGGCAGGCGAGATTTCGAATTTCGAGCGAGGCGGGAGGTCCGGCGGCGGCCTCAGCCGGCATTCGTGTCCTTGGGGCGCACGAGATAGGACACGCTCGACGACTTCTCGTCCTCGTCCTGATCGAACTCCAGGACCTGCTGGAACATGTCGAGCATCGACTTCAACTTCAGCCGGAAATTCGTGCGCTGGAGCTTCATGTCGCGCATCGCCTTCTCGATTTCCGCGGAACGCTGGAGCGCTTCGGTCGTGACCTCCTGGCCGGCGAGCTCCGCCTGACGGACGATGTTCTCCGCTTCGTGGCGCGCGTTGTTCTTCATCTCTTCCGACACCCGCTGGGCGGAGAGCAGGGTCTCTTTCAGGATCTTCTCGCGATCGCGGTGGTCGAAATTCTCTTCCTCCAGGCGGCGCACGCGGAGCTGCAGCTCGGCGTTCTCCCGCATGAGCTCCTGGAAGTCCTCCGCGACCGAGAGCAGGAAGGAGCGCACGGCTTCCGGCTCGAACCCCCGGCGGACCGTGCCGAATTCGTGCTTCTGGATTTCGAGAGCGGTGATCTTCGGGGTCATCGAATCCTCCTCGCGTCCCGAATCGGAAATCGCTCCACGTCGGTGAAGCCGTTTCCCACTCGGGACCTTCTAAAACCCGGTGTACGCGCCGCCCGTCATCAGGCTGAGGACGATCGCGCGAAGCAGGACGATCAACAGGATCGCCACGATCGGCGAGAAATCGATTCCTCCCGTCCAGCGCGGCGGAAGGATCTTGCGACACGGCTTCAGGATCCACTCGGTCGATTTGAAGAGGAACTGGACCACGGGGTTGCGCGGGTCGGGAGAGACCCATGTCACGAGCGCCGCCGCGATGATCAACCAGATGACGAGCTGGAAGAGCATCGAGACGACCTGGACGAGGCCGATCGCGACTCCCGTGCCGAGCGCTCTCATGGACGGGGCCTCTCGCCGAAGAGGGCCGTCCCGACGCGAATGACGGTCGCCCCTTCCTCGATCGCGACCGCGAAATCGTGGCTCATCCCCATCGAAAGCCCCGGGAGCGCCGAGCCGGTTTCCTCCTGGATCCGGTCCCGGAGAAGGCGCAGGTCCCGGAAGTGTCCGCGCGACGCCTCGGGATCGGGGGAAAACGGCGGAACGGCCATCAGCCCCCGGAGCTCGATCTCCCCGAGAGCCAGCGCCGCCCGGGCGAGGGCCCCGGCTTCCGCGGGCGGCGCGCCCCCTTTGGAGGCTTCACCGCCGACGTTCACTTCGACGTACACCGGCAGGCGGCGCCCCGCCGCTCCCGCTTCTCTCGCGAGGATCTCGAGCAGATGAATGCGGTCAACCGATTGAATCTCCTCGAAATATTTTACCGCGCTTTTCGCCTTGTTCGTCTGGAGGCTGCCGATCAGACGCCACGAGATTCCCGGGAACTCGTCCCGCAGGGCATCGATCTTCCGGGCCCCTTCCTGCACCCGGTTCTCGCCGAAGACGGTCAAACCCGCCTCGATGGCCTCCCGGACGGTCTCCACCGGATGCGTTTTCGTGACGGCGACGAGCGTGACCCCGGTCACGTCGCGGCCGGCACGCCCGCACGCCTCCTCCATGCTCCGCCGAACCACCGCCAGCCGTGCGGCAACGGCGCTCATGCGGCCTCGGATCCGTCGGCGCCGAGGTTCGCGAGGCGATCGGCGTCGCGGTTCTTCTCGCGCCGCACGTGGGAGATCGAGAACTTCGGGAAGGCGCGCGCCCGCTCGAGCGCCTCGCGGGCGAGGGGCTTCAGGTTCTCCGCCTTGACGCGAAAGCGTCCCTTGATCTGCTCGACGAGGAGGAGCGAATCGGAAAAAATCGTGACCTCGTCGGCGCCCCGGCGGCGCGCCTCTTCGAGCGCGAGCAGGAGCGCCCGGTACTCCGCCTCGTTGTTCGTCGCCCGGCCGAGCGCGAGGAAGAGCTCTCCCGCGGGCTCGCCCGGCGCGGCGGGCGCGAAGTACGCGCCCGCCCCGGCGGGTCCCGGATTGCCGCGCGCGGCGCCGTCGATGAAGGCCGTGACTTTCACGAACGTGTCAGATCGAAGAATCGAGTCGCGAGTCGCGCGCGACGACTCGAACGCCGCGCGTCCGAAGTCCCGACGCGAAGCGGCGGTCCGGAGCATCGGCTCCCGGCCCGCCACGCGCGACCCGGGGACTCCCGGCTCGCCCGACGGCCGTCAGGATGACGAGGCCGCGTCGTCCTGGTAGTACAGGATCCGCTTGCACGAGTCGCACGTGATCACGTCCCCCGAGAGGCGGAGCGCCTGATAGAGCGCGGGACGCAGGCGGACGTGGCAGGCCGAGCAGGAGCCGGCAACGGCCCGGACGACCGCGCGCCCTCCCTTTCGATCGCAGAGGCGATAGAACTCGGAAAGCTTCTTCGGCGTGAACTGCTTCTCGATCTCGGCCGTCCGCGCCGTCGCTTCCTCGATCTCGCGGTCGATCGCCCGCTGCGTCTCCCGCCAGCCCGAGAGCTGGGTCTCGTGCTCCTCGGTCTCGAGCGGAAGGTTCGATTCCCGCTCCGCGAGCTCGGTCCGGGCGGCTTCGATCGTTTCCATGAATCCGACCACTTCGTCTTCGACCTGCCGAAGGTCCCTCTTGACCTGGTCGATCTCGTTCAACATCGCGCCATACTCGCGCGAGTTCTTCACCGCCATCAGCTGAGCCTGGTATTTCTTCTGCCGCTCGGTCAGCTCCGCGAGCTTCCCCTCGGCGCTCCGGCGCGAACGCTCGGCCTCCTCGAGGTTCGACTTGAGGCTGTCGATCGCGGCGACTTTCTCGCGATACTCGCGGTCGACATCGGCGAGCTCCGGCGGGAGCGTCTCGCGCTGTTTTGTTTTCGACCTCTTGAGCAGGAAAAGCTCCTGGAGTTTGATCAGGTTTTCGATTTCGCCCCTCACTTCTTCTCCGCGCGGCATAAAAAAACGGGGCGTGCTCGCTGGGAGTCGCCCCGTGTCATCGATCTCGCTTTGGCTCGTGCGATGTTCGTGTTGCACTCTTGATCCACGAATCCCTTTCCTGGTCTCGGGTCCTCGCCGCCGCCTGGGTCCACCCGGATTCGAACCGGGGTCTGGCCGGTTATGAGCCGGTGGCTCTGGACCGCTGAGCTATGGACCCTCGCGAATCCTAGCCCAAGTGGGCGAATATATCATAGGAGGAGGGAACGGCGAGTGGAAGCGAACACGCTGCGGCGTGTCGCTGAACACGCCGTTCCGGGCCGCGTGGTCCGCGCCCGCGAACCTACGACCGTCCCGATACCCGGATCGCGTGCGGCACCGGCACGGCGAACACGCAAGCGCGCGGCGCGGAGCAGGGAACGACCGGAGGCGTGAAGATGCCGCCGGACTTGACGTCCGCAGATCCGTCATAGCCCCCCCAGACGATCATCGTGTCGGAAGTGGCGACGGCGCTTCCATCCTCGCGCCCCGACGGCGCGCCGGCAGTCGGCGTCGGCTTCCACGTGTCGGATCTCGGATCGTAAATTCCGCCGGTATTCGTGTCAGTCGAACCCGTCCATCCGCCCCAGACGATCATCCGCCCTTTCAACCAGACGGCGTAAAGGAGCTCTCGAGCGGTCGGCGCTCCGACCATCGAAGTCGCCTTCCACGTGTTGCTGACGGGGTCGAAGACGCCGCCGGTGTTCGTCTCGTTGTTACCGGCGTACCCGCCCCAGACGATCATCTTCGATCCGGTCCAGACGCCTGCATTGTCGTCTCTTCCGGAGGGCGCGCCGGCGGTCGACATCGCGACCCAGCTGTCTGTCACCGGATCGTAGATCCCGCCCGTTTTGAGGTCGTTGGACTTTCCGTCATCCCCGCCCCAGATGAGCATTCGGGAGCCGGTCCACACCGCGGTTTGCCGGTCCCGCGGCGAAGGGGCGCCCGCGGTCGAGAGCGCCCTCCAGGTATTCGATACGGGCTCGTAAATGCCGCCCGTGTTCAAGTCCTGGTAGTCCGTCGGCGTCGGGCTCACGGCCCGGGCGGATCCTCCCCAGACGATCATCTCCGAGCCGGTCCAGACCGCGGTGTGATAGCCGCGCGGCGAGGGCGCTCCGGAAAGCGATACGGGGGTCCAGGTGTCGGTCACGGGATCGTAGACGCCCCCGTCGTTGAGCACCTTGTTGTTATCAAACCCTCCCTTGAACTGCACGCCCCCCCAGACGATCATCCGTGACCCCGTCCAGACCGCCGAAGCGGCCTCGCGCGCCTGGGGCGCGTTGAACGAGCTGACGACCTTCCACTGGTTGGTCACGGGATCGTAGAGACCTCCGTCGCCGAGAGAGTTGTAACTCTGCGGTGAGCCTCCCCAGATGATCATCTTCGAACCGGTCCAGACGGCCATGTGGATGAAGCGTCCCGACGGGGCGCCGGCCGTCGTCGTGGCGGACCAGGAGTTCGGAGCGGCCGCGAGGGCTTGCTCCTCTGCGCGCAAGGGAGACAGGACGGTCAGAAGCCCGGGAAGAACGAGGGCCGCCCGTTGCAGAAATCCACCCAACCCTGCGAACGATTCCGTCGTCATCGAATGCTCCCTTCGGACTGGCGAATACGGTAACACCCCGCTCCGTTGCGATACAAGGAGTCTGGCGCCGGGGTCGCGAGTCGGGAGTCGCAAGTCGCAAGTCGCAAGAAAAACTCGGCCGGCCGTGCCGTGGATTCCTGCTGTGGCGGCAATGACGGAAGTAATGGCGCGCCGCTCCCAGAGAAGCGCCGAGTGGAGCGGGCTCCTCACTCCAACCGGGCGCGCGGCGATCAGCGAATGGTTTCGAGAAACGGCCGGAGCTTCTTCGAGCGCGACGGGTGACGGAGCTTGCGGAGCGCCTTCGACTCGATCTGGCGGATCCGCTCGCGGGTGACGTTGAACGAGCGGCCGACTTCTTCGAGCGTGTGCTCGGAGCCGTCGCCCACGCCGAACCGCATTTTCAGGACCTGCTCTTCGCGCGGCGTCAGCGACTTCAGGACCTTGCGGGTCTGGTCGCGGAGGTTCGACACGAGGACCGCTTCGATCGGCGAGATCGCCATGCGGTCTTCGATGAAGTCGCCCAGGTGCGAATCCTCTTCCTCGCCGATCGGTGTCTCGAGGGAGATCGGCTCCTGCGCGATCTTCATGATCTTGCGGACCTTGCCGACCGGCATGTCCATGCGCTTGGCGATCTCTTCCGCCTCGGGCTCGCGCCCGAGCTCCTGCACGAGCGAGCGCGACGTGCGGGTGAGCTTGTTGATCGTCTCGATCATGTGCACGGGAATGCGGATCGTGCGCGCCTGGTCGGCGATCGCGCGGGTGATCGCCTGGCGGATCCACCACGTCGCGTAGGTCGAGAACTTGTAGCCGCGGCGGTACTCGAACTTCTCGACCGCCTTCATCAGCCCGATGTTTCCTTCCTGGATGAGGTCGAGGAACTGGAGGCCGCGATTCGTGTATTTCTTGGCGATCGAGACGACGAGGCGGAGGTTCGCGACGATCAGCTCGTGCTTGGCCTGGTCGGCTTCCTCTTCGCCTTCCCGGACCGAGCGCAGCGTGCGGCGGACTTCCTCGTGCGTGAGACCGAATTTCTTCTCGAGCTCGCGCAGATTCTTGCGGTACTTGGCGATCCGGCGCTGGTAGAACTCGCGCCGCGTCGCGTTCTTTTCCTTCTTCACCGTGGCGTTGTCCTGCCGGATCATCTGCTCGGGCACCGAGAGCTGCCGGTCGATGTCGCGCAGGATGTTGAGCAGCCGGATCAGGACCATCGGGGTGAACTCGATCGACCGCACCCACTTGGCGATCTCCGAGACTTTCTTGTCCGAAGCGGCGACGGTCTTCGCCTCGAGCTTGCTCCCCTTCTTGACGGTCTTCATGCGCGCCGCGAGGCGCTTCAGGTCCGTGTCGATCCCGTTGATCTTCTTGAACCCGACGAGGATCTCGTCGATCCGCTTGGCGAGCCGCCCTTCGGCCAGCTCGTCGGCCTCGAAATCTTCCTCTTCTTCGACGACCCCGCCCGGATGGTTCATCGCCGCGTCGGCGATCTTCAGGACCTCTTCCAGGATCTTGGGGTTGTTCGAGAGAGCGCGATAGATCTTCGCCTCGCCGACTTCGATCCGGCGCGCGATCTGCACCTCGCCCTCGCGGTCGAGGAGCTTCACGGTTCCCATCTCGCGCAGGTACATCCGCACGGGATCGTTCGTCTTCTCGACGCCTTCGGAGACTTCTTCGCCGTCTCCGGATGCCGAGGACTTGCGCCGCCCGGCCTTGTCGGTGTCCGTGATCACCTCGATCCCGAGGTCCCCCAGCCGCACGTAGACTTCGTCCAGCTCATCCGGCGTCGTCGCGAGCTCGTCGGGCAGCGCCTGGTGGATCTGCTCGTAGCTCAGGTAGCCCTTGCCCTTTCCCTGCGCGAAAAGGGAGCGGACTTCCGGATATTTTTCCTCGATCATCAACAATTCTTCCTCCGTGCGCCTTCGGGTCCGAGATCGCTCATTTGCTGCCGTAAGGCAGTCTTGGAACGGAAAAGCCGGTCGATTTCTTCCTTGTCGCCGATTCTCTCCGCCGCCTGGATTGCCCGCTGAATCGCTTCCGTCTGGCGCTTCAGGCTTTCTCGAGTCAAGTAGCTGATACAGCTGGAAATAGCTTCGCCTTCGTCGGCTGGTCCCTCTTCACATGCGAGTTCGGAGAACAGCGCTCGCTCGTTCTCGTCTTCAAGATGGGTCGCGAGCGCCGGGAAATCAAGAGGGACTCCACTTTTTTTTGCTTCGCGGAGGAGCAGAAGGATCGAGCGGAGCCGTGGATCGGTCAGGAGATCCGGGTCGAGCGATTCCAGCGCGCTGGCGCTCTCGCCCCCGGCGCCGCTCATCAGGGCGCTCACGAGGCGGCGCTCGACCGCGGGCGCGGGAACGCGCGCCGGCGCGGCTTCGCCGCCCCCCCCTTCGTCCGCCGCCGGGGAGGAGCGGCTCGCCCGGGCCCGTCCTCCCTTCCAGAGCACTTCCGCCGGAATGCCGGCGCGATCCGACACCCGGCGGGTGTACTCGTAACGCAGCACGCGGTCGGGGACCGCGTCGAGGATCGCGAGGATCGCGTTCAGCATCTCTCCCCGCTCCTCCGGGGTGAGCGCCTCGGCGGGATCGAGATCGTCCAGGAGCCAGTCGAGGAATGCGGGCGCCCGATCGACGGCCTGCCGGACGGCTTCCGGCCCCGATTCCCGGTAAAGATCGAAAGGATCGAGACCCGCGGGGAGCCGGGCGACCCGGACCTCGATTCCCTCGGCGAGAAGGACGGGGAGCGCCCGGCGCGTCGCGTTCTTCCCGGCGCTGTCGCCGTCGTAGCAGAGGACGGCGCGCGCCGCGAGGCGCCGGAGCTTCTCCGCCTGCCCGCGGCCGAACGCCGTCCCCATGCTCGCCACCGCGTCGCGCCGGCCGGCGAGCCAGAGGGCCAGATGATCGAAGTATCCCTCGACGAGAACCGCGCAATCCTCGCGCCGGATCGCTTCCCGCGCGGCCGGGAGGCCGTAGAGGAGCCGGTTCTTCGAGAAGACCGGCGTCTCCGGCGAGTTCAGGTATTTCGGCTCCTCTCCGGAAAGCGATCGCCCGCCGAAGCCCACGACGTGCCCGCGCTCGTCGCGAATGGGGAAGACGAGCCGGTCGCGGAGACGGTCGTATGGACGCTTTCCCTCGGCGCCCGCCTGGAGGAGACCCGCTTCGATCAGGATGTCGGGGGTAAAAGACGTCGCGAGGTTGCGCGCGAGAAAGTCCCAGCCGTCGGGGGCGAAGCCCATGCCGAGCTCGGCGGCGGTTTCTTCGGAAACGCCCCGGCTCTCGAGATAGGCGAGCGCGCGATTCGGGCTCTTCGCGAGAGCCTCGACGTAAAGGCGATGCGCCTTCGCGATCGCCTCGCGCAACTTCTCCGTCCGGTCCGCGCCGTCGCGTCGGGTTCGCTTCGGAATCTCGATCCCGTATTTCCCGGCGAGGATCTCGGCCGCCTCCCGGAACTCGACGCGCTCCATCTGCCGGACGAAACCGAAGAGGTCGCCGCCCGCCCCGCACCCGAAACAGTAGAAAAGGCCGCGATCGCGGTTCACCGTGAAGGAGGGGGTTTTCTCCCGGTGGAACGGGCAGAGGCCCTTCCAGGAGTTGCCCGCTTTTTTCAGCGTCGTGTGCTCGCCGATCACCTCGACGATGTCCGCCGCCGACCGGATGTCGGCGAGGACGCGCTCGTTCAGATCCAGGGCTTCGGTCATGGAAGAACGATAGCCCGGGCGCTCATTTCAGCACTATCTCTTCGGGTGCTCATTTGAGCATGATCTCTTCGGGTGCTCATTTGAGCACCACGATCGTCGCGCCTTCTCCCCCTTCGTTCGGTTTGCCGGCGCGGAAGGCGGCGACCGAAGGGTGTTTGCGGAGGAACTCGCGCACTCCCGCGCGTAGCCGCCCCGTTCCGTGGCCGTGCACGACCCGGATCGTTTCGTCCCCGGACGAGAGCGAATGGTCGATCGCGCGGTCCACTTCCTCGATCGCCTCGTCGACCGTCTTCCCGATCAGGTGGATCTCCGAGGGCGAAGGCGAGGTCTCCGGGCGGGAGACCGCGGCGGGCGCAGCCTTCTTCCTCTCGATCCGCGCGAGATCCGCCAGCGGCACGGAGAGACGCTTCCCGCCGGCCTCGATCCGCGCCTTTCCGCCCTGGATCTCGACGATCGACCCCGTCGCGCTCCCGCCCCGGAGGCGGACGGCGTCGCCCACGCGGAGCTCCCGCGCCGCCGACATGACGAGCTCTTCGGCCTCGCGCACGGCGGGATCGGCCCGCTGCTCCGCTTCGAGCCGGGCGAGGAGCTCCGACGCTTTCGCGTGCGAGAGCTTCTCCGTCTTGATCTGCTCGACGGCGCCCGCGGCGGCGGCGCGGAATTCGCGGCGCGCCCGGTCGAGAGAATCGCGCCCTTCCGTCAGGATCTTCTTCCGGCGCGCGTTCAGCTCCTCGCGCTCGGCCGCCAGCCGTTCTCCCGCCTCGCGGGCTCGCGCGAGCTCGGCCGAGAGATCGCGCTCCTTTTCCCGGAGCCGGGCAAGGGCCTCTTCCGCCTCCGACTCGAGCCGCTCCCGCCGCTGCCACGCGTCGCCGAGAATCGCCGTGGCCCGGGCGACCGTCTCTTCCGGCAGGCCCTGGTCGCGCGCCGTCGCAAGCGCACGGCTGCGGCCGAGGAAGCCGGCGCGCAGCCGGTAGGTCGGGCGCCCCGACTCCTCGTCGAACTCCATCGCCGCGATCTCGGCATCGCCGCGCGCCGAGGCGAACTCCTTCACGCTCGTCAGATGGGTCGTGACGATCGCCCGTGAGCCTCGCGCCAGGAGCGTTTCGAGCGCCGCCACCGCGATCGCGCCTCCCTCTTCCGGATCCGTTCCGCTTCCGAGCTCGTCCAGGAGCGCGAGCGACCGCCCGTCCGCGACGTGGAGCACCCCGGCGAGGCGGCGCATCGACGAAGAGAAGGTCGACAGGTCCGAGAGGATTCCCTGCTCGTCACCGATGACGGTGTGGAACGCGCCGAAGAAAGGAAGGATCGCGCGCCGGGCGGGCGGAAGAAAGCCCGACTGGGCGAGCATCGAGAAGAGGCCGATCGTCTTCAGCACGACGGTCTTTCCACCCGCGTTCGGCCCCGAGACGAGGAGCCACCGCTTCCCCGGAGCGAGCACCACGTCGAGCGGCACCGCGTCGCGATCTTCCGGCTCCTCGCCGAAGACCTTTCTCCGCGCGGCCGCGAGACCGCGGTCGAGGAGAGGGTGTCGCGCCCCCGAGATCTCCCAGTCGCGTTCGGAGAACTCCGGCATCGCGCCCCCGACCGCGCGGGAGAAGAGCGCCCGCGCCTCGATCGCGTCGAGCTCCCCGAGGATCGCGGCGGCCGAAACGAGGTCGCTGCCCCGCGCGAGCACCGCGCGCCCGAACTCGCGCCGGATGCGCTCCTCTTCGCGCCGCAGGTCCGACGACAGGAGCGAGAGCGCGTTGTTGGCGTCCGCGATCTCGAGCGGCTCGACGAAGACCGTCTGGCCCGAGGCCGACCGGTCGTGGACGATCCCCCGCACGCGCGTCGCGGCCGAGGAAGAGACCGGCACGCAATAGCGGTCCTCGCGGAGCACGACCGTCTCGCCCGCGGCGTCGGCGGCGTTCCGCGCGAGCCACTGGCGCGCGTTCTCGTAGAGGCTCTGCCGCTCCCGGCGGAGCCGGGTTCGGAGCCCGTGGAGCTTCGGCGAGGCGTGATCCGAGAGCGTCCCGTCGGCTTCGAAGAGACGCGCGGCGGTCCGGACGAGGTCGGAAAGGTCGGGCAACGCGAAGAGACGTGCGGCCATCCTCGGCAGGTCGGAGACGTCGGCGTCGATCCCTCGCGTCCGCTCGGACGCCCGCGCGATCGAAAGAAGCGGCCGGATTTCGGCGTCGAAACCGAGGCCGCCGGCGGCGGCCAGGGCTTCGAGCGGCGCTTCCGGATCTTCGAGAGCCGTGATCGGGAGCCGCCCCGCCCGCTCGTGAAGAACGAGGGACTGGGAGGTGTCGTCGAGCGCTTCGGCCGCCTCTTCCTCCCGGCTCAAAGGAAAAAGGCCGCGCACCTTCGCGCGGCCGATGTCGGTTTGCGCGAAGGACGCGGCCAGGCTCACCACGGCCGAGAAATCGAGGGGATCAGACGCCGGCGCGGCGTTCCTCTGAGAGCTTTCGCAACATCTTCTTGCGGGCGGCAATCGCTTTCCGCTTCCGCTTGGCCGAGGGCTTTTCGTAGTGCTGACGCTTCTTCAGCTCGGAGAGGATGCCCGATTTCTCGCACTTGCGCTTGAACCGCCGCAAGGCGTTTTCAAACGACTCGTCTTCCTTGATGTGGATCACAGGCATGGCCAATCACCCCCTTCGCTCTTGGATGCGCCACCGGGCGGACTGGCAATGATACGGCAGGCCGGAGCGTCGGTCAACGGATGGCGCGTAAGTCCTTTCCGCTGTTGCGTTTCTTGACAAAGGAAAAGGGCGCGTCGATAATCGCGCGCATGCCCGCAGAAGAACTTCGCCAGCAGCTCGAGAAGGAAGCCAAACGCCGCCTCGAGGAACACCTCGACCAGCTCCGTCTCGAGTTCGAGCGCATGCGTCTCGAGAGCCACCGGAAATGGGAAGAGTTCCTGATGCGGCTCGATTTTCCCCTTCCCGAGCTCATCTCCCCGGGATCTATCCCGGAGCCTCCGCCGCCCGCGCCTCCCCCGCCCGCGGCGGCGGCCAGCGCGGACCTCGGCAGCTTCCGGGATGCGGTCCGCTCGATCGACGAAGCGGAAAATCAGGTCGACGCCCTGAAGGCGTTCCTCTCCGCCTGCGTTCGCCGCGGCGACCGCGCCGTCCTCCTCGTCTCCCGGGGGGAAGCGCTCGCCGTCTGGAAGGCAGAGGGATTCTCGCCCGCGGAGGATACGGCCCTGCGTTCGGTCTCGATTTCCGCCGCCTCGCATCCGGCGATCGCCGCCGCTCTCGGCGGAGTCCCGGTGACGCTCGCCCGCGCGTCGGACCTCGCGCGCGTCCTTTCGATCTCGGCCGGCGACCGCGCCCTGCTCTGCCCGATCGTCGTCCGCGAGAAGATCTCGGCGCTCCTGTATGCCGACCGCGAGACTTCGAGCGGCGCGTTCGATCCCGATGCCATCTCGCTCCTCTGCTTCCTGATCGGGGCGGCCGTCGATCGGCTTGCCACGCGCAAGATCCGGCCCGCGCCGGCGCTGAAACCGATCGAGCGCTTCGCCGTACCCGAGGCCGCGTCGGCCGAGCTCGACCTTGCGCCCGTTGCCGAGGTCGAGCCGGAAATCGAACACGCCGAGGCGCCGGAGCCCGAGCCGGCCGAGCCCGAAGTCCCGGATTATCGGGCCGCGCACGAGATGGAATCCCCGGGCGCCCTCGAAGTCGAAGAAGCCCCCGAAGAGCCGGAACCGGAGCCCGAGCCGCCCCCGCCGCCTCCGACGCGCGGCATCGACTTCGATTCGACCGGGCACCCCTACCGCCCGCCGCCGGGAATCCAGCCCGGAGGCCCGCGGATCCTGCGCGGACCGCTCGCCGCGGTCGAGGAAGATCCTCACGAGCATGCCAAGAAGATCGCGCGGCTCCTCGTTTCCGACATCCGTCTCTACAACGAGGCGGCGATCGAAGAGGGGAAGCGCCACAACGACATCTACGTGCGGCTGAAGGACGACATCGATCGCGCCCGCCAGACATACAACGACCGGGTCCCGGAATCCGTCCGCGCGGGAACGAACTATTTTCACGAGGAGCTCATCCGCTCGCTCGCCAACGGAAGCTCCGACGCCCTCGGGTCCTGAGCGCGCCCGATTCACGCGCGAAGCCCCTCCCCTGAGCCGTTGAGGCGGCCGGCCGTCTTTCTGCTGTCATGCCTCCTCGGGGCGGCGGCCCTGGCGCGCGCGGATTTTCCCGAGCCGCCTTCTCCCGACGCCGACGAGACGTTCGCACGCGGCGTCGAAGCGCTGGACCGCGGCGACGCCGCGTCGGCGGAAAAGTCCTTCGACGATCTCCGCGCGAAATATCCGCTCCCCGCGTGGACGGCGAGGATCGAGCTGCTCCGGGCGCACCGGGCGCTCGAAGGCGGATCCGCCGGCGCGGCGGCGGCGCTCTCGGCACTCGACGCCCGCGCGATCGGCATGGAGGGCTACCGCCAGTTCTTTCTCGGCGCCGCGCTCGAGAAAGAGGGCCGCCGCTCCGCCGCGCGGGAAGCGTACAGAAACGCGGCGGCCCGATCGGATGCGGGCGCGGATCGCGTTCCGGCGGCGCTGGCGGCCGCGCGCCTGGCGAAGGGGCGCGGCGAGAAGAGCGACGACCTCCGCACGCTCGAAAACGCCGCCGGCGACGCCTCGCCCGATCAGCGCCGGGACCTCTGGATCGCGCGGGCCCGTCTCGCCGGAGAGCTCGGCGACGACGACGCCCTGGAGAACGCCGCCGATGAGCTCGTCGAGCTCGATCCCGTTCTCCTCGAGGACCGGGCCCTCCCGGCCCTCCTCCTGCGCGAGGCCCGCCGCCGCGCGAACGCGCTCCCGGACGGAAAGAGACTCACCCTCGCCGAGCAGCTCTTCGACGCTTCCCGGACGACCGAGGCTCTCGCCACGGCGCGGGATCTCTCGCTCGGCGGACTCTCGGCCTCCGAGCGCCGGCGCGCCCACCTCGTCCGCGCCCGCTCTCTCGCCCGGCTCGGGAAGATCGACGCGTCGGACCGGGAGGCGGGGCTCGTCGGGAGCGGCTCCCCCGAGGAGGAAGCGGCCGCTCTCGTCGCGGCGGAGAACGCGCTGCGCCGAGCGACCGCCCGCCGAGGACGCTCGCGGAGGATCCTCGCCCTCCGCGATCTCCCGACGAGCGTCGCGCGCCGGCTCGCGGAGCTTTTCCACCGCGCGACGGCCGACACGGGTTCGTCCGCGATCCGCATGCGCGGGTTCCGCTCGGAAATCGCGCTCTGGGTCGCGGCGGAAGACGTTCCCGACGCGCTCGAGGCGGCAAGGCGGATGACCGCGCTCGACGCCGGCGCCACCTGGGGTTTCGAGGCGATCTGGAAGACGGTCTGGGACAAGATCGCCGCCAAGGATGCCGCCGGCGGGCTCGATGAAATCGTGGCGCTCGCCGCGATCTACCATGAAGTCTCCGTCTCGCGGCGGCTCCAGTACTGGAGCGCGCGCTGCTACGAGAGGCTCGGAAAACCCGACACCGCGGCCGAGCTCGGCCGTGACCTCTCGTGCGCCGATCCTCCCGATCTCTACGCCCGGTTCGCCGCGGCCTGGAAGACGACCTGCTCGGATCCCGTTCCCTCCGAGCCGCCCGAGAACTCCGGCGAGTTCGCGCGCGCGGACGAGCTCCTGCGGCTGCGGCTGTATCCCGAGGCGCGCCGGGAAGCGGAACACCTCCCCGATTCGCGGGGTAAGAAGCTCCGATATGCCGTCGCGAGCTTCGCGCTCGGCGACTTTCCCGCCGCCACGGCCAACGTCAAGGCGGCGTTCCCCGAGATCGGCACGGCGGCGGAGGGCGAAGTTCCCGATCAGTGGAGGCGCCTCTACTATCCGCTTTCGAGACACGATCTCGTCGACGCGGCGGCCCGCGAGTTCCGGATCGACCCGAGTCTCTTCCGCGCGCTCGTGCGGCAGGAGAGCGCCTACAATCCCCGCGCGCGGTCGAAAGCGGGCGCGGCGGGCCTGACGCAGCTCATGCCGGGCACCGCCCGTCTGCTCTCGCGGAAAGTCCTGAACCGGCGGTTCCGGTCCGCGTTTCTCTACGATCCCTCGATCAACGTGCGGCTCGGCGCCTCGTACCTGCGCCAGCTCCTCGACCAGTTCGGCAACGACCCGCTCATGGCGATCGCGGCTTACAACGCGGGCCCGGGCCGGATCGCGGGGGTTCTGCGCGACCACCCCGGGCTTTCCGCCGACGCTCGGCTCGAGTCGCTGCCCGCGGCCGAGACGCGCGACTACGTCCGAAGGATCTTTCTCTATTCGGAGTCGTACCGGCAGCTGTACCCGGAAAAATAGTCGGGGCGCATGCATGCGCCGGTCGCGAGTCTTCGACTCACGCGTCTTCGTGTCACGAGTCGCGAGTCACCGGGGCGAAGATGCCGAGTGACACGAGCGGGATAGAACGGTCTTAGTCGCGACTGGGTTTTCCGTCTTCCTCTATTTCCCCCGACTCGCGACTCGCGACTGTCTTCTTCGCCGCCCGCGAATAGCGTCTCAACGCCTCCGCCCTTTCACTCGCGTGATCGACGATCGGGTGGCGTGGCGCGTGGATCGCGTCGTCGGAGAGATGGGCGAGCTCCGGCACGTACCGGCGGATGTATTCGCCGCGCGGGTCGAACTTCCGCGACTGGAGAACGGGATTGAAAACGCGGAAATACGGCGCGGCGTCCGCCCCCGTGCCCGCCGCCCATTGCCATCCCCCGTTGTTGTTGGCGAGATCGGCGTCGGCGAGATTCCTCTCGAACCACCGCGCGCCGACCTGCCAATCGACGTGGAGATCTTTGGTCAGGAAAGAGGCGACCGCCATGCGCGCGCGGTTGTGCATCCAGTTCTCGGCCGTGAGCTGCCGCATCGCCGCGTCGATGAAGGGATAGCCGGTTCGTCCTTCCGTCCACGCGGCGAAACGGTCGCCCGGCTCGTCCCACGCCAGGCCGTCGAACTCCCGGCGGAACGCCCCCGTTTCGACATGCGGAAAGTGGAACAGGATCGCGTGAAAGAACTCGCGCCAGCCCATCTCGCCGGCGAACTTCTCGATGCTCGCACGCTCCGCCGGACCGGCATCGGTCCATTTCTGCCTCGCCCGATCGAGAACCGTGCGCGCGGAAACGGTTCCGAAATGGAGCGCTGCGGAGAGCCGCGAGGTTCCGTCGCGCGCGGGGAAGTCGCGATCCCCGGCGTAGCTTCCGACGCGGGCGAGAAACGTCTCGAGCGCGCGGGCCGCTTCGGTCTCCCCTCCGCGCGGGGCACGGAGGTTTGCGGCAAGGTCCTTCCAGGCCTCGACCCGGTCGAGCGGCACCGACCGCAGGGGCGGCGTCGAAAGCGAGGCGGGCGCGGGCAGGGGGCGCGGCTTTTCCGCGGCGCGCCACTTCTTCGAAAACGGCGTGAAGACCGTGTAGGGCCTCCCGTCGGCCGTCGCGATCTCGCGAGGATCGACCGCGAGACTGTCCGGGAAGAGGCGGAGCCTCGCCCCCATCGCCTGGAGGCCCGCGCGCGCCTCCGCGTCGCGGCGCGCCGGATAGGTTCCGATCTCTTCGTTGGCATACACGTCCGAAGCCCCGGAAGCGGCGAGAAGATCCGGCAGAGCACGCGAAGCCGGTCCCGGAACCACGATCAGGCTTCCGTCGATTTTCCGGAGACGCCGGTCGAGATCTTCGAGCGACTCCCGCAGGAAAACGAATCGCGACGGACCGACGTCACCCGCCCGGCGGTAATGGTCGTCGAGGACGAAAACGGGAACGACGGTGTCGTGATCGCGGGCGGCCGCCGCGAGCGATGTGTTGTCCTCGATTCTCAGATCGCGGCGAAACCAGTGGATGACGGCGGTCAACGGCGGCGGCGCTGGACGCGGATCGGCACCGATTTGCCGCGGGGCGCAAGCAGCGAGAAAGTGAGACCTCGCTTCCCGTTCGCCGAATGGCAACCGGTCGTCGCGATCGGGACGGGAACCGGAGTGCCGTCGAGCTGACGAAGGTCGGATTCGACGGTCAGGTCCGCGCAGCGTCCCGTCGAGGCCGCCGTCTCGACCGTCGCTCCGCGCAGCGGCACGTCTGCGTCGTTGCCGTTGACGACCCACGTCGTCTTCTTCCCGGCGAGGTCCGGACCGTTCTCGACGTACAGATGCCCCGGCTCGACCACGTCGTACTGGATGTTCGTTCCCGTCAGGCGCACGACGACGTAATGGGAGAACCCCCCGCGGTCCGGCGACGCGTAGAGCGGAGCCCCCGCTCCTCCGGCGACGAAGAAATCGATTCCGTCGTGCGTCTCGCGCGAATAGACGTGCTCGTGCCCGGAAAAAACGGCCCGCACCGGATACTTCCGGAAAAGGGCGACGAGACCGTCGCGGTCCTGGATGGCCGGATGCCCGTTCGCCGCGTCGGGATCGATCGTCGGCGAGGAAAAGAACTCCGTATGGCTGAAAACGAAGATCGCCCGCGCGTTCCGGTGCGCTTCGAGGTCGCTCTCGAGCCACGCCCGCTGGGCGGCATCGAGCTTGTCCTCGGAGCAGACCTGCGCGGTGTCGAGCGCGATGAAATGCGCGCCCCCGGCGTCGAACGAGCCGTAAAGACTTCCGAAGCGCCGCGTGAACGCGCGCTCGGCCGCCCGGTCTTCGCACGGTTCTTCGCGATGGTGAATCTCGTGGTTTCCGGGAGCATCGAAGACCGGGACGTCGGCCGCCGTCACCAGAGAGGCAAAGCGTTCGTATTCGGCCGCCAGCTCGGCGGGCGAATCGCCGTACCCGTACACGATGTCGCCCGTCCAGAGGACGAAGTCCGGCCGGATCAATCCGATCTCCGAAAAGATGGTTCTCGTGACGCGCGGCAGCGGCGCGTTCCGCCCCGTCGGCCGATTGTCCCCGGCGACGACGAAAACCAGGTCCGCGGGCAGCGCCCCGGGGCGGGGTCCCATCGGAGAGATCGGCCTCGCGCCGGCCGCCGCGGCCATCCGCGCGACGATGACCAGGGCCGCCACGAGGGCGGAGATCCCGCACTTTTTCGGCATCGCATCCTCTTTTCGAACCGATCCTTTCACGGCGGGAGCCGCCGCGAAAGCGGCCCGGGCGCGAAACATAGAATGGGTCCATGAGGCGCTCGCGAGGAACGCTTTCCGCCGACGCGCGGCGGATCGAAGAAGAGATGGCGGATCTCGCGCGGCGCGCGCATCGCCGCATGTTCGGCGCGGATGCCGAGTTCCCGGAGCCCCTCGCGCTCACGCTGGAGCTCATCATCCCGCCGGAAACGCCCGCGGGCGCGGACGCGGCCCCCGCCCTCCTCACCCAGATCTCGCGCGCCCTCCAGAAACGAAGCTCCCGCGCCGACGCCGTCCTGCCGGGGCGCGTCTTCTGTTACCGGTGCGAGCGCCCGGACTGCGAGCACGGCTCCCCGCCCCGGCCCCAGTCGGTCTTCGGCGGCTATTCCCCCACGGGGCAGCCGCAGTGGATCGATTTCGCCCAGGCTCTGCTCGACGCCCGGCACCCCCAGGTCGAAAGCCTGTACGGGGACTCTGCGGCGCCGCTTGCCCTGGTCCAGTCGGGGCGCGACCTCAAGGCGCGGCTCCTCCACCCTTTCGGCAAATCGTCGAAGACCTACGACATTCTCGGGCAGGTCGTCGCGGGGCACTTCCGGAGCCCGGCCCCCTCCGGTTCGCTCTGCGCCGTCACCGTGCAGGCGATCGAGAGCCGCTATCCCGACGGCGCCACGCGGCTGACCCTGAACCGCATCGGCAACGGCGCCGCCGAATTCTTCGACGCGCACCCGGAGCACGGATTCGTGCTCGCGATGCAGGCGGCGCGCATGCGGCTCGACACGATCGAGGACGAGCTTCGCGTCGGCGGCGCCTCGCCCACCCGCCGGTCGGAGCTCATGCGGAAGGTACCGGGAATCCTCCACGATCTCCGCCGTGTGGTCGAGCGCGCCGGACGGCAGAGCGGGCGCCGCACCCGCCATGCCGCCGAGCGCCGGCTCGAGAACCGTCCGACGCACGCGGCTCTCCGCGACGTCCGGGACGCCCCCGACCGGGACGTTTTCACCGACGAGAGCCGCGGAACGCTCATCGTTCTCGGGCCCCGCGGACGGGCGCACGCCTTCACGCCCGAGGGGAAGCACGTGACGAGCCTCGTGCTCGACCGTGAGGCGCTCTCGCGGCGCATCGCGCGCCGACGATGGCGGCCCGCCGCCGCCGAAGAGATCGCCCTCCTCCGGGCCGCGCTCCCGGCGGCCCCTTGAGCGGGCGCCGCCGCGCATGACCGCCGCTCCGCGCCCGTACCACGCGCTCAAGCACCGCGACTTCCGGCTCCTCGGCACCGCGACGCTCGTCTCGATCATCGGCAGCCAGATGCAGAACGTCGGCGTCGACTGGCACATCTATCTCCTCACGCACTCTCCCCTCGCGCTCGGATTCGTCGGTCTCGTGCGCGTGCTCCCGATCATCGCGCTATCGCTGTGGGGAGGCGTGGTCGCCGACCGGCGCGACCGGAAGAGAGTCATGTTCGCGGCGCAAAGCGTGATGGCCGCCGCGGCGCTCGTCCTCGCCCTGGCAACGGTCTTCCACCGGGAGACGCTCTGGCTGATCTACGCGATGACCGCGATCGCCTCCGCCGCGACGGCCTTCGACAATCCGGCGCGGCAGGCGCTCATCCCGCGTCTCGTGAGCGCCGAGAGCCTTCCGGGCGCGCTCTCGCTCAACCTCACGTTCTTCCACATCGCGATGATCGCGGGTCCCGCGGCTTCCGGTCTCGTTATCGCGACCGCGTCCCGGTACGGAGGGGGAACGCGCGGGCTCTCGATGATCTATTTCGGCAACGCCGTGTCGTTCGGCGCCGTCCTCATCGCGCTCCTCATGATCCGCACCTCCGGAAAGGTGTCCGAGGCGGCCCGGGCGGCAGCCCGGAAAGGCTCGGCGCTCCTCGACGGGCTCCGTTTCGTCTTTCGGACGCCGATCATGGTGTCCACGATGGCGCTCGACTTCTTCGCGACACTCTTCTCGGGAGCGATGTCGCTCCTCCCGATCGTCGCCGACCAGATCCTTCACGTCGGGCCCGCCGGCTACGGCTGGCTCCGCGCGGCCCCGGCCGCGGGCGCTCTCCTGGGCTCGATCTACACGTCGCTTCGCGCACTCCCGAAACGCCAGGGCCCGATCTTTCTCTGGGCCGTCGTCGGGTACGGCGCCGCGACGATCGTCTACGGGCTCTCGCGCAACGTCGTGCTCACGTTCGCCGCTCTCGCCGCCGCCGGGCTCTCGGACCTGATCTCGACGGTGATCCGCCAGACGCTCCGGCAGGTCATCACGCCCGACGATCTCCGCGGACGAATGACCTCGGTCAACATGATCTTCTTCATGGGCGGCCCGCAGCTCGGAGAGATGGAAGCGGGATTCGTCGCTTCTCTCTTCCGCTCGGCGGCTTACGGCGTCGCCGTCTCGATCGTCAGCGGGGGGCTCGCCACGATCGCCGTCGTCGCGATCGTGGCGTTCGCCTCACCCGCGGTTCGAAGCTACGATCTCGCGAGCCACCTGCCGGACGCGGGCGGCTCGGGCTGATCCCCGCTAACGGCGCGAGGCGATCAGCTTTCCCGCCCCCAGCACCACCGCCGAGAGGAGCGCGAGCTTGAAGATTCCGGGGCCGCGTTTTCTCGGACGCGCGGCGGCTCGGCGCCGGGCCATGAGATCCAGAGCCGTCGCGAGCGCGACCGCCGCCATTTTTCCCTTCGGCAGAAGCGAGCGCCGTGACGCCATCCTCGCTTTCGCGGGATCGCCGGAGCGCTCTTCGAGCGACTCGACAAAGCTCCTGGCGTGCTCGAGCCCCGCGCGAAGATGACCGAGAACCTGCTGCTTCTGCACCGACCAGTCGTGACCGTTATGTTCCATGTTGCCGTTTCTCCTTCCGAAAGGTGAGAACAGCGCTGCACGAAGTGTGCCGGGCACCACGTCGGCCGAGCGTTGCGCTCCGCTGGAACCGCTCGGCCTCCCACAACGCGATCCTCCGCGGCTCGGTTACTTCGGGGAGACTAATCGCGTTGTGCCTCCGCGGCTCGGGTA
>Ga0070666_10000489_pt1 | contig 23884 bp, 26 predicted proteins | sample KBSS23metaG_FD_64677 | JGI IMG/M metagenome (GOLD analysis project Ga0070666, IMG submission 64677) | Switchgrass rhizosphere microbial communities from Kellogg Biological Station, Michigan, USA - KBS S2-3 metaG | ecosystem: Host-associated > Plants > Roots > Rhizosphere > Soil ... | reverse complement strand
CATAGACGCGCAGCCGGTGGTCCTTGATCTGGGGCAGGGCGTCGTAATCCGACTTGAGCGCCTGGAACGGCGTGTGGATCGCGTTGAACGTGAGGTACATGAACCACGGCCGGTTGCGGTTGGCGTGGATCGCCTTCACCGCCTCGTCGCCGAGATAGTCCGTCATGTACCGCGACGGCGTGAAGTGCTGGCTGCCGTTGTTCTCCACCGCGAAGGTCAGGTTGGCCCACAGGAACTTGTCGATCGGGTCGAAGTCCTGCCGCGACTCCTCGACGCTCGGATCGCCCGGCGGCGCATACATCGCGGCGCCCTCCAGGAAGCCCAGCGTCTCGTCGAAGCCCTTGTCCTCCGGCCGCGTCCCCGGTGTGCCGCCCAGGTGCCACTTGCCGAGGAACAACGTGCGATAGCCCGCATCCTTCATCACCCGCGGCAGCATCGTCTCGCCGCTCGGCACGGTCAGCAGGTTCGCGTTGTTCGGAAACTCGCTCTCGTGCTCGCTATCGTAGTAGCCGTGCCGTCCGTCATAGTCGTACGTCGCGACCAGCTTCTCGAACGCCTGCGGTGCCGGCGTGAACTCGAACCCGAACCGCGTCGCATAGCGCCCCGTCATGATCGCCGCGCGCGACGGGGCGCAGGTGGCGTTGCCGGCATAGCCGCTGGTAAACGTCACGCCCTCGCGGCTGATCGAGTCGATATGCGGCGTCGGCGCCTTGCCGCCTGCCACGCCGCCGCCGTTGAACGACAGATCGTTGAAGCCCAGGTCGTCCGCCAGGATGAAGAGCACATTCGGCTTGCGCGGTCCCGCCGGCGCCGTCGCGGGGCCGGCCTGCCACGTCACCGGACGATTCGGCAGCACCGGATCGCGGAAGCGCGCCATCATGCCGGGGATGTAGTACCAGTACTGCTGGAACGCGGCGTAACCGGCGACGGCCGCCACGGCGACCACGCCCAACGCGATCCAGCGCTTCTTGATGGCCATGTCCCAGCATCCCCTCAGGCTCGCACGGCTCATAACATGCTTGCGGATGAAAGAGAACCGCAATTCCGATTTCCGCGCACCCCGCCAAAACGCTCAACAAACGCGGCATTCGCGCACGCGGCGCGCCCGCGCATTGTTTCGCGCGCGAAGCAGTTCACAATGCCCGGCGAGAGGTTCGTGACATGCCCCGCCTCGTTCGCGACATCGGCGCCGTCATGGCCGCCAAGCTGGTCCTCCTGACCGCGCTCTACGTTTTCTTCTTCGCCGAGCGCCCCGCGCACGACGCGCCCGCGACCGCCGCGCACATCATAGGAGAGCGTTGATGGACATCGTCATCCTCTCGCGCCTGCAATTCGCGATCACCGCGCTCTACCACTTTCTCTTCGTGCCGCTGACGCTCGGCCTCGCGCTGATCCTGGTGATCATGGAAACGGTCTACGTCATGACCGGCCGCACCATCTGGCGCGACATGACGAAGTTCTGGGGCACGCTGTTCGGCATCAACTTCGCCATGGGCGTCGCCACCGGCGTCACCATGGAATTCCAGTTCGGCACCAACTGGGCCTACTACGCGCACTATGTCGGCGACGTGTTCGGCGCGCCGCTCGCGATCGAGGGCCTGATGGCCTTTTTCCTGGAAGCGACCTTTGTCGGCCTGTTCTTCTTCGGATGGAACCGGCTCGGCAAGGTCGCGCATCTCGCCGTCACCGCGATGGTCGCCATCGGCAGCCAGTTCTCGGCGCTGTGGATCCTGATTGCCAACGCCTGGATGCAGTTTCCCATCGGGGCGAAATTCAATCCCGACACCATGCGCATGGAGGTGAGCGACTTCCAGGCGATCCTGTTCAATCCCGTCGCGCAGGCGAAATTCGTGCACACCGTGGCAGCGGGCTACGTCACCGGCTCGATGTTCGTGCTGGCGATCAGCGCGCTCTACCTGCTGCAAAAGCGCTTCCGCCCGCTGGCGCTGCGCTCGATGACGGTGGCCGCGAGCTTCGGCCTCGCCGCCGCGCTCTGCGTCGTCGTGCTGGGCGACGAGAGCGGCTACACGGCGAGCGAAAACCAGAAGATGAAGATCGCCGCCATCGAGTCGATGTGGGACACCGAGCCGGCGCCGGCCAGCTTCACCCTGATCGGCATCCCCGACCGCGAGGGCCGCAAGACCGACTACGCCGTGAAAATCCCCTGGGTGCTCGGCCTCATCACCACCCGCTCCATCGACAAGCCGGTCCCCGGCATCAACGATCTGGTGAAGCTGGCGGAAGGGCGCATCAAGAACGGCCTCATCGCCTATGACACGCTGAACAGGCTGCGCGCCGATCGGGGCAACGCCGATCTTCGCAAGCAGCTCGACGCCCATGTCGCCGATCTCGGCTACGCCCTGCTGCTCAAGCGCTACCGCCCCGACATCGAGCACGCCACGCCGGATGAGATCGCCCGCGCCGCCTTCTCCACCGTCCCCGACGTGCCGGTGCTGTTCTGGTCGTTCCGCATCATGGTCGGCTGCGGCTTCTGGTTCATCCTCCTGTTCGGCACCGCCTTCTACTTCAGCGCCACCCGCCGCCTGGACCGTTTCAAGACCTTCCTGTGGGCCGCGCTGCTCAGCCTGCCGCTGCCCTGGCTCGCCATCGAGCTTGGCTGGATCGTCGCCGAATATGGCCGCCAACCCTGGGCGATCGAGGGCGTGCTGCCCACCTTCCTCGGTGTCTCGGGCACCGACGCGCACAACGTGCTGTTCAGCCTCATCGGCTTCATCGTCTTCTATTCCGGCCTCGCCATCGCCGACGCTTATCTGATGGTAAAATACATCCGCCTCGGTCCTGACCAGACGCTCGGCCATCCGGTCGCCGCGCCGGGTGCGATCAGCGAGGTAACCGCATGAGCTACGAACTCCTGCGCCTCCTCTGGTGGGCGCTTCTGGGCGCGCTTCTGATCGGCTTCGCGGTGATGGACGGTTTCGATCTGGGCAGCGCGATCCTTTCGCCCTTCGTCGCCAAAACCGACCTCGAACGCCGCCAGGTTCTGGGCACCATCGGTCCGGTCTGGGAGGGCAACCAGGTCTGGTTCATCCTCGGCGGCGGCGCGATCTTCGCCGCATGGCCGGCGCTCTACGCCGCGTCGTTCTCCGGCTTCTATCTTGCGATGTTCGCGATCCTGGCCGCGCTGATCTTCCGCCCCCTCGCCATCGTCTACCGCAGCAAGCTTGCCAATCTGCGCTGGCGTGCCTGGTGGGACTGGGTGCTGTTCGCCACCGGCCTGATCCCCTCCATCATCTTCGGCGTCGCCTTCGGCAACCTGTTCCTCGGCGTACCCTTCGGCTTCGACGCCGACCTGCGCTTCCACTCTGAGATATCTTTGCTCGGCTTGCTGCGCCCGTTCCCGCTTCTTGTAGGGCTCACCAGCCTCGCGATGATCGCGCTGCACGGCGCCACTTGGCTCTCGCTGAAAGCGGACGGCGCCGTGGCTCAGCGCGCCCGCACCTTCATCCCGTTTCTGGCCGCGGCCTTCATCGTCCTCTTCATCGCCGATGGTGTCTGGTTACGTGCGCTGGACGGCTTCAGCGTCGCGGCCGGCCTCGTGCATGACGGCCCGTCCAACCCGCTGCTCAAGACCGTGGTGACGGCCGGCGGCGGCTGGTTCGCCAACTACCATGCCAATCCGCTGCTCTGGATCGCGCCGATCCTCGCGCTCGCCGGCGCGCTGACCGCCACGTTGCTCCGCTCTCGTCCGCTGATCGCGTTCATTGGTTCCGCGCTGACCGCAGCGACCACCATCGCCACCGCCGGACTCGCGCTGTTCCCGTTCCTGCTGCCGTCCTCAAGCCAACCGAACGCCAGCCTCACCGTGTGGGACGCATCGTCCAGCAAGCTGACGCTCATGATCATGCTGGCTGCGACCGCGATCTTCTTGCCGCTCATCGTCCTGTACACAAGCTGGGTCTTCCGCGTGATGCGCGGCCCCGTCCGTGCCGAGGACATCGCCAACGACCACGGCGCCTACTAGGAGATCTCTTTGATAATCCCTTCAAACTCCAATCCGTCATCGCCCGGCTTGTCCGGGCGACCCATTTTTCTTGCCGCAGCCAAATTGGGTCGCCCGCATAAAGCGGGCGATGACGATTGTTGAGAATGAGGAAAGGCTGAACAACCGATGTGGTACTTCGCGTGGATATTGGGCCTGGGCTTCGCGGTGGCCTTCGCCGTCCTCAACGCCATGTGGATCGAATTCGACCGCGATGAGGACGCCACGTAACGTCGCTACCCTCGCGATGCTGTACCCGGCATGCCGGACGGGCTGCGCGCGCCATGCCGCACAGCATGGATGATGATTTCGCCCTCGGCGATTTCGTAGAAGATCAAATACGGGTAAGGCGTCGTTGGAATACGGCGGATTGTAGGATCATCCGTAAGCCTGCCGACACGAGGATAAATCAATAGAAAGTCGGTCACGCCTTCGATGCGCGCATGCACGCGAGCGGCGCTTTGTGCTGACCGTTCGGCAATGTAGCTGAGAATGGAATCGAGATCACTAAGAGCTGGTTTGGTGTAGCGCAGCCTCATCGGCCGTGCTTGGCCCAGACCGCACGCACTTCTTCATCGGTCGCGAACTCTCCGCGGGAAGCGGCGGCTTTGGATCGGGCGATGGCTTCGCGTTCTTCCGGCGACAGCGGGATCGGCGCTCCGTCCGCATCGCCCGCTCCCAGGAGCTGCATAATCGCGCGCGCAATGTCGTCCTGTTCTTCAGGTGGCAGCGCGCGGGCAGTTTCGATGGCTTGTTCGAGGAGCTTCGTCATCACGATCAACCTACCACAATGCCCGGCTAAAGTCCCGCTTCTGAAATCTTGAACTGCCGCTTCGGGTCGTCCTGCATCGCCTTCACGCCATTCCTGATCGTGTAGGCGCCATCGGGCGCGTATTGCAGGATGTACGCCTTGCGCACCGAGCCCGCCTTCAGGTTCGGCCCCGTGCGATGCGGTGCCAGGGACGAGAACGCGATCACGTCGCCCGCCTTGCCCGGCACGCAGACCGCGTCATCCGCCTGTTCGATGCATTTCAACCCGATCGGCGTCAGCCAATGCTCCAGGGTGCCGCCCTTGTGCAGCTTGGGCGCGATCCACGGACACCCGTTCTCCGCATCCACATCCACCAGCGGAATCCACAACGTCAGATACTGCTGCGGCTGGATGAAGGTGTAGCCGTTGTCCTGGTGCCAGGGGAATTCCTGTGCCTTGCCGGTCTTCTTGTAGACCGACTGGTCCCAGTACAGCCGCACATCGCCGCCGATCAGGTCATGGCAGATCGCCTGGATCTTCGGATGCGCCGAAAACCTCTTGAGCACATCCGACTTGGTCACGATATGGGTCGTGAAGGTGATGACATCCGCTTCCGAGATCGACACACGCCCGCCCATGCTGCGCAGATGTTCTTCGCTCTTGACCTCCAGCGGATCGATCGCCGCGATCACGTCGGCCACCTCCGCCGGCGGGAACACGCCTTCCAGCTTCACAAACCCTTCGTCGTTGAAGTGCCGGTACTGCGTCTCCGTCAGCGCCTGCAAGCCCTGCGGCTCCGGCATCGACCAGGTGAAATCTTGATTCAAGGCATGCGCCTTGGGCTGGCGCGGGGCAGGGTGCGTGGACATGGCTGACCGTTTTTGTTCTGCTCCGAAGCATAAGAAAACGGCCTGAGGAACGCCATGGCGAAGAGCGACATGCCAAAGCTGGACATGAAGGGCCGCTGGTTCGTGGATGAATTCGGCCGCCGCGTGATCCTGCGCGGCGTCAATCTCGGCGGCGATTGCAAAGTCCCATATCCAGACGGCGGAACGCAGCACCCCGGCGATTTCTCCGATCACCGCACGGTGTCGTTCGTCGGCCGCCCGTTCCCGCTGGCCGAAGCCGACGAGCACTTCGCCCGCCTCAAGCATTGGGGCTTCAACTGCCTGCGCCTGCTGACCACCTGGGAAGCCGTGGAGCACGCCGGCCCCGGCCAGTACGACGAGGCCTATCTCGACTACTTCGCCGAAATCGCGCGCCGCGCCGGCGATTACGGGATGTACGTCTTCATCGACTTCCATCAGGACGTCTGGTCCCGCATGTCGGGCGGCGACGGCGCGCCTGGCTGGACCTTCGAAGCCGTCGGCCTCGACTTCACCAAATTCCACGCAGCCGGCGCTGCGCATGTGATGCAGTACAAATACGACTACGCGAAGGGTGGCCGCCAGGACGCCTATCCGCAGATGACATGGTCGTCCAACTACCGTCTCCCCGCCAACGCGATCATGTGGACGCTGTTCTTCGGCGGCGCGACCTTCACGCCCCAGTTCCTGATCGACGGCGTCAACGTCCAGGACTGGCTCCAGGACAAATACCTCGGCGCCATGCGCGCCATCGCCGGGCGTGTCGCGCACCTCCCGCATGTCATCGGCTTCGACACGCTGAACGAACCGGGCGAAGGCTGGATCGGTGAGAAGCTGGTGCATGCCGAAGGCGAAGACACCACCGGCATGGCGGCCATCATGCCCGGCCTCGCCATCAGTCCGCTCGACGCGCTGCTCGTCGCCCAGGGCATTCCGCGCGACATCCCTGTCCGCGCGCTCGACCGCCAGAGTTTCACGGTAAAGGAAACCGGCAAGGAGCGTCTCAACCCCAATGGCGTCTCGATCTGGCTCAAAGGCGCGTCCGATCCGTTCGAGATCGCGGGCGCCTACACCATGACCGAAGGCGGCAAGCCGCTGCGCGACGACTTCTTCACCCACCGCGAGGGCCGCAAGCTCTCCATCGAAGCGGATTTCATGAACCCGTTCTTCCATCGCGTCGCCAACGCGATCCGCGCGGTGCGCGAGGACTGGCTGGTGTTTGCCGAGGTCAGTCCCTTCCGCGCCTTCGCGGGCGAAGGCTTCGCGCCCGGCGCGCCGCCGCGCACCGTCAATGCCAGCCACTGGTACGACATTCAGACTCTCGCCACCAAGAAGTTCTCGCCAAAAGAGCTGCGCGCCGACCTCAGCGATCGCGGTGCGCAGGAGGTGGTTGCCGGAAAATACACCGCCCAGCTCGGCCACATCGCCAAGCTCGCCGATACGCTCAGCGCCGGCAGCGCACCAACGCTGATCGGCGAATTCGGCATCCCCTTCGATCTCAACGAAGGCAAGGCGTACCAGGCCTGGGCAGACGGTGACCGCTCGTCGAAGCCATGGGCCGAGCACGAGCTCGCGCTGCGCCTGATGTACGAGGCGATGGACCGCTTGCTGATCTCGTCCACGCAGTGGAATTACACCGCGTCCAACCGCAACGACGCCGCGACCGGCGACAACTGGAATCAGGAAGACCTGTCGATCTATTCGAAGGACCAGGACACCGGCCCCAACGATCCGTCATCCGGTGGCCGCGCGGTGAAGGGCTTCTCGCGCCCTTATGCGCGCCGCATCCAGGGCGAGCCGCGCTCCTTGAAATTCGACCCCTTCACCCACACATTGGAGTTGTCGTTCGACGCCGATCCGAAGCTGCGGGCTCCGACAGAAATTTTCGTACCGCTCATCCACTTCCCGACTGGCGCGAAAGTAGACGCGCCCAATTGCGATGCAGAATGGATCGGCCAAACCGTGCTGCATGTGCGGGCGAAGACGCCGGGCCCAAAACTGATCACGGTCACCCGGCTCTGACTGTCTTACGCAAGGCGATTGGACAACGCGGCCAGACGCTTATCGCGAAAATGACGTAATTGAATTCGGATTTTCTGGGGTCCCCCCACCCCCGGTGAAATCGCGGTTCGAATACGATGAGGGGGAGCGTGTTGCAATTTTCGACGGACAATTATGTTGCCGAAGCGCTGGTAAGCGTCTGAAGCAGCACTGAAACTGCCGGAAAACGTGGCGCCGGAGATTGAAATGACATGGCAGGTCTGGAGCGCCTTCGTCCTGGTCGAGACCGCGCTGTGCCTGACGCCAGGCCCGGCAGTACTTCTGGTGCTCAGCCAGGCTCTCAGCCGCGGCGCAGCCAAGGCGCTGTGGTCCACCACCGGCATCCTCGCCGCCAACACGGTTTATTTCGTCCTGTCGGCGACCGGCGTCGGCGCGATCCTGCTGGCGTCGTATGACCTGTTCTTCGCGATCAAATGGATCGGCGCCGCCTACCTGATCTGGCTCGGCATCAGCGCGTTTCGCGGCAAGTCGAAGGCGCTGTCGATCCGCGCCGTCGATCCAAAGCCGGTGTACGGCGGCCGCCTGTTCCTGAACGGCTTCGTGCTCCAGATGGCGAACCCGAAGGTGATCGTGTTCTTCACCGCGCTGGTGCCGCAGTTCATCAGCCCGCACGCGCCCATCGCGCCGCAGGTCGCGATCCTCGCGGTTACCTCGGTGACGATCGAGTTCTTCGTGCAGCTTTTCTATGCGGTACTGGCAGGCCGGGCAGCGCATCTCGCCGCCCAGCCGCGTTTCGCGCGCATCACCGACCGCGTCGCCGGAAGCCTGCTGATCGGCGCAGGCCTCGGCATGGCAGCTCTACGCCGGACTTAAGCCCGGATCAGCGACACGCCGCCGTCGACCACCACGGTCGCACCGATCACGTAATCGCCGGCGCGCGACGCCAGATAGATCGCCGCGCCCGCCATGTCTTCGTCGGTACCGATGCGGCGCGAGGGGATGACGCGCGAGACCGTGTCGCCATGATCGCGCGCGTCGCGGTTCATGTCGGACGCGAACGCACCGGGTGCAATCGTTGTCACGGCGATGTTGTCCTTGACCAGCCGCACCGCCATGCGCCGCGTGAGGTGAATGAGCCCCGCCTTGCTCGCGTGATAGGAGTATGTCTCCTGCGGATTGACCGCGATGCCGTCGATCGACGCGATGTTGATCACCTTCGCCAGCCGCTCCTTGCTGCCGGCCGCCTTCAATGCGCCGTGCAGCGCCTGCGTCAGGAAGAACGGTGTCTTGACGTTCAGGTCCATGACCTTGTCCCAGCCGCTCTCGGGAAATTCGTCGAAGTCCGCGCCCCATGCTGCGCCGGCATTGTTGACCAGGATGTCGAGCGTCTTTTCGTGCTTGAGGTAAAGCTCCGCCATCTTCTTGGCGCCGTCTGCACCCGACGCATCCAGCGTGATGGCGGTGCAGGGTCCGATCTTCGAAAGCTCTGCCGCGGTGGCGTCAAGCGCCGCGCCCTTGCGGGCCGAGATGTAAACCTTGGCACCCTGATGCAGAAAACCCTCGGCGATCATCCTGCCGATGCCGCGGCTGCCGCCGGTGATCAGTGCCGTCTTGCCGGCCAGCGAAAACAGATCCTTCATGCGTGTCCCCATCTCGTTGCGGCAACTTACATACCGGCTTTGCCGGCGCCTTGTGAAATAATAGCCGCTCGGTCATCGTCGGCACAGGTCGCCGCAGTGCGATCGCGCGAGGGGCGAAGGCGATGGCGACTGGGACCACGGATGGACAGCCGGGCGCGCCGCCCAGGATGAGCGCGTGGCAGAAGTCCGTGTTCGGGTTCGGTTCGGCCGCCTTCGGCATCAAGGACGGCGGGTTCAACACCTTTTTGCTCATCTTCTACAATCAGGTGCTGGGCGTGCCTGCGACGCTGGTCAGCGGTGCAATCGCCACGGCGCTGATCTTCGACGCGGTGGCCGATCCATTCATCGGGGCGCTGTCGGACAATTGGCGCTCTTCGCTCGGCCGCCGGCATCCCTTTATGTACGCCTCTGCCGTTCCGGTTGCGCTGCTCTATTTTCTTATCTGGAATCCACCGGCGCTGACCGGCAGCGCGATGTTCTTCTATCTGCTCGGGAATTCGATCCTGCTGCGCGTCGCGGTTGCCTGCTACGAAATTCCGAGCGTTGCGCTTGTGGCGGAAATCTCGCGCGACTACGACGAGCGAACGTCGATCCTGTCGTTCCGTCTGTTCTTTCAGATCATCATACCGGCGGCGGTCGGCATCATCACCTTGACGACCTTCATGGCCAATACGCCTGCGCACCCGAACGGAATCCTGAATCGCGACGGCTATCTGCCCTACGCGCTATTCGCCAGCGTGGTGATGTTGGCCAGCATCCTGGTTTCGTCCTTTGGCACCCGTTCGCGCATTCCTTACCTGCGCAAGGCGGGGAGTGATGAACGCCAGAGCCTGATGACGATTCTGCGCCAGACCTTCGAAGCGCTGACCAACCCGGCGTTCCTGACCGTCACCGTCGCGGGCTTCTTCTCGGCGATGAATGCGGGAATCGGCAACAATCTCGGCACCTATCTCGGCCTTTATTTCTGGCGCTTCACGCCGCAGCAGCTTTCCGTGCTGGTCGTCGCGGGTCTGCTCTCGACGATCATCGCGCTGCCGTTGTCGCCCTACCTGTCGCGACGCTTTGGCAAGAAGCGGGCGGGCATTTTCCTTGCCGTGGTGTGGCTGCTGCTCAACAACATCGTGCCGGTGATGAAGCTCCAGGGTTTGCTGCCGCCCGACGGGTCCACGGCGCTGCTGGTGATCTTCTTTGTGAACACGCTGGTCACCGCGACACTGATCATCTGCTGCGTGATCCTGATCGTCTCGATGATCACCGACGTGAACGAGGACAACGAGTTGCGTACCGGCCGGCGCTCGGAGGGCGTTTTCGCCGCGGCCAACAGCTTTGTCAGCAAGACGACCAGCGGGATCGGCGTCCTGTTGGCGGGCGTTCTGATCGATCTGGTGCATTTCCCGGCGCACGCCACGCCCCAGACGCTCGACCCGCAGATCATCCGCAACCTGGTGATGGTTTACCTGCCGACCCAGTTCGTCCTTCTGTCCTTCACGATCTTCTTTTTGTCGCGCTACCGGATCGACCGGACTGCCCACGAGGACAATCTGAAGCGCCTGCTGGATGCTGCCGCGGTCGAAGGCGAGGCGGCGTCGCTGATCGACACGCCGAAGCTTGGCTAGGCCGTCCACGGATGGTACGCAGCAGGCCGTAAGAGGAACCGCCGATGGCCGATCATCCCGAACTGCTGCGTCTGCGCGACAGCATCGACAATATCGACGCCGCGTTGATCCACATGCTGGCGGAGCGCTTCAAGTGCACCCAGGCAGTGGGCCACTACAAGGCAACGCACGACCTGCCACCGGCTGATCCCGCGCGGGAGGAACGCCAGATCCTGCGTCTGCGCCAGCTCGCGGCCGATGCCAAGCTCGATCCGGATTTCGCCGAAAAGTTCCTGAACTTCATCGTCAAGGAAGTGATCCGCCATCACGAGGCGATCCGTCAGCAGAAAGCCTGAGATGAAGCTGCCGGAACGGTTGATCAAGGTCTTCGACTACCCGGTGGACGATATCCTTGCCGCGATGCCCGGCCTGTCCGCGCCGGTGTGGGACGCCAACCCATACCGGCAGAACACGCACAAGGTTCACAGCCAGACCCGTTCGCTGATCTTTGACTGGATGCCCGACGCGTGGCTGCCTGGGCAGAAGGCGGTGGTGACGCGCACGAACAACGGCCTGCCGGCGCTGGAGAGGGCTATGGACGCCTGCGCCTCGCGGCTGAACGAACGCTATCGCGGCAAGATCATTCGCCTGATGCTGGCCGAGTTGGTCCCGCGCGGAAAGATTACGCCGCATCGCGACGGGGGTGCGGGCACGATCCTGGTGCACCGTTTGCACGTGCCGGTCATCACCAATCCAGACGTGAAGTTCTATATCGATGACGTCCCACACTACCTCGAGCCCGGTGTCGCGTACGAGTTCGACAACACCCGTCGCCATGCCGTCGACAATGACAGCGACCAGCCGCGGGTGCACCTGATGTGCGACATCCTGCCGGCAGAGCTGGCTGTCTGATGATCCTCTCGGTCCGACACAAGTTTGTTTTCATCAAGGGGATGAAAGTCGCCGGCACCAGTGTCGAGATGGCGCTCGCGCCGCTGTGCGGCCCCGCCGACATCATCACGCCGATCTCGCCGATCGACGAGTTGGAGCGCATGAAACGTGGCGGGCGCGCCCAGAACTATTCCACCAGCCGTGTGCTGGAGGCCGACTGGTTGCAGAAGCTCGCGCAGACGAGGCCGGACGATCTGGAGAAGGTCGTGCCGCCGCCGCCGGTGTTCTACAATCATATGTCGCTGTTCGAGGTGCTGAACAAATACCCGCAGCCGCTCAACGGTTTCCGCCTCGTCGGCATCGAGCGGTCGCCCTACGCCAAGGTGATCTCGTGGGCGAACATGCGGCTGACTTACGGGCGTTACCGCGACGGCAGCGGTGAGATGCGGGCCGAGCCGGAGCATATCCGCGCCTATCTGGACCAGTCATTTGAGAACGGCCGGGTTCTTGATTGCCGCAACATTGACCGCTACCGCGGTGCCGATGGAAAGGTGGCGGTGACACTCATGGCGTACGCCACGCTGCGAGCCGATTTCGACGCCTTCATTCAAGGCCTCGGTATGGCGACGCCGCCGCTGCCGCACGCCAAGAAAGGCCTGCTGTCCGATACATTGGACCCGCGCAATATTCTGCGACCAGACCAGATCGTGCGTATCAATTCGCTGTTTGGCGAGGAATTCGACGCCTTCGGCTACGAGCGACTTTGACGCGCTTGAAGGCTTCAGCGCGCCCGCTATCATGCACTGACAAAATATCACGACGCCGGGAGTACCGCCGATGGACCTGACTTTCTCGCCTGAAGAAGAAGCCTTCCGGCAGGAAGTGCGCGCCTTCATCGCCGACGCGAAAACCAGGCTGCCCAAAGGCCTCGGCGCGGCGGAGTCCGCTGATCGTTCCAAGGAGGATTACCTCGCCTGGCACAAACTGCTCTTCAAAAAGGGCTGGGTCGCGCCGCTTTGGCCGAAGCAATATGGCGGCACGGGCTGGAGCGTGACGCAGCGATACATCTTCAACGAAGAGACTGCCGCGGCCGAAATGCCAACGACGCTGCCCTTCGGCCTCAGCATGGTCGCGCCGGTGATCTTCACCTACGGCAATGATGAGCAGAAGAAGAAGTATCTGCCGCGCATCCTCTCGGGCGAGGATTGGTGGTGCCAAGGGTATTCCGAGCCGGGCTCGGGCTCCGACCTCGCCTCGCTGCGCACGAAGGCTGTGCGCGAAGGTGACCACTACATCGTGAACGGCCAGAAGACATGGACCACTTTGGCGCAGTTCGCCGACATGATCTTTTGCCTGGTGCGTACCGATCCGAACGTGAAGCAGCAGGAAGGCATCACGTTCCTGTTGATCGACATGAAGACGCCCGGCATCACCGTGAAGCCGATCATCGTGCTCGACGGCGCCCACGAGGTGAACGAAGTCTTCTTCGACAACGTGAAGGTGCCGGTCGAGAACCGCGTTGGCGAGGAGAACAAGGGTTGGACTTACGCCAAGTTCCTGCTGGTGAACGAACGCTCCGGCATCGCCGGCGTGGCGCGCTCCAAGAAGGCGGTGGAACGGCTGAAAGAAATCTCCGGCGCGGAGACGATCGACGGCCAATCGCTGGTGGACGACGAGGACTTTGCCCGCAAGATCGCGGACCTCGAGATCGATCTCGCGGCGCTGGAATACACCGAGCTGCGCACGTTGGCGCAGGAGGCCAAGGGCCAGATGGCCGGGCCGGAAAGCTCGATCCTCAAAATCCGTGGCACCGAGATTCAGCAGCGCATCACCGAGCTTACAGTCGAAGCGATCGGCTACTTCGCGTATCCGAACGAACGTGCGCTGGGTCACAACGACAATGTTGGCCCCGACTATGCGCTCGGCCAGGCAGGTCACTACTTCAACATGCGCAAGACGTCGATCTATGGCGGGTCGAACGAAATCCAGCGCAACATCATCGCCAAGGCCGTTCTCGGTCTATAGGGGAAACACATGGACTTCTCATACACGGAGGAGCAGACGCTCCTGCGCAACTCTGTCTCGAAATACCTGGCGGACAACTACAAGTTCGAGTCCTGGCGCAAGTTCACGCGCAGCGAGGCGGGCCGTGATCCGAACCACTGGAAGCAATTCGCCGAACTCGGCCTGCTGGCGGCGGTGCTGCCGGAAGAACATGGCGGCCTCGGCGGCGGCGGCGTGGAGTCGTCGATCATTATGGAAGAATTCGGCAAGGCGCTGGTCGTCGAGCCGTATGTTCCCACGGTCGTGATCGGAGGCGGCTTCCTGAAGCGTGGCAGCGACGCGCAGAAGGAAGAATGGCTTGCCAGGATCGCCGCCGGTGAGACGATCCTGGCCTTCGCATTTGCGGAGCCGAGGGGGCGTTACAACCTCGCCGACCTGGCGACGACTGCGAAGAAGCAGGGCGGCAGTTACGTGCTGAACGGGCAGAAGGCAGTTGTGATCGGCGCGCCATGGGCGGATCATTTCATCGTCACGGCACGCACGTCCGGCGGCCAGCGCGACAAGGACGGCGTTAGCGTCTTCATCGTCGACAAGAAGGCCAAGGGCGTGACGACCCGCGACTATCCGACCGTAGACAGCCTGCGCGCCTCTGAAGTCGCATTCGAAAACGTCGAGGTTCCAGCTGCCAACCTGATCGGTACGGCCGACAATGGCCTGCCGCTCATCGAGCAGGTGGTGGACGAAGCCATCGCTGCCGTCTGCGCCGAGGCAACCGGTGCGATGAAGGTGTTGGTCGACACGACAGTGGAATACTCCAAGACCCGCAAGCAGTTCGGCGTGCCGATCGGAAAGTTCCAGGTGCTCCAGCATCGCATGGTCGACATGTTCGTGCAGTACGAGCAGTCGGTATCGATTACGTTGATGGTCACGCTGAAGCTCGCGGAAGAAGCGGTGGAACGCGCGAAGGCCGCGTCAGCAGCCAAGGTCACCATCGGCAAGGCGGGCCGCTTCGTCGGCCAGCAGGCGGTGCAGATCCATGGCGGGATCGGTATGACCGACGAACTCAACGTCGGCCACTACTTCAAGCGCCTGACGCTGATCGACACGCTGTTCGGCAACACCGACCACCACCTCAAGCGCTACGCCGCGCTGAGCTAGCTGGCGGCCCGGAACCGGGCGCGGGCGCGCTCGGGCGGGAAGATGATCGTGATGCGGGTGCCCTCGCTGGGTACGCTGTTCAGCATGATCGTTCCGCCATGCGCTTCGGCTAGGCCCTTCACGATGGGCAGGCCGAGGCCAGTGCCCTTGTCCGACAGCACGGCATCGTGGCGGCCCTGGCCGAAGCTCTCGAACACCTTGCCATGATCCTCCGGCGCGATGCCCACGCCAGTGTCGTCCACGCCGAACGCCAATGAGCCATCGGGCAGCACGTTGGCGAAGGCAGTCACCCTGCCGTTTGCGGGCGTGAATTTGATCGCGTTGGACGCCAGGTTCACCAGCATCTGCCGTACCGCGCGATCGTCGGCCAGGACATTGGGGAATGCGCGATCGACATGCACCGCCAGCGACAAGCCGCCGGCGACGGCCTTGGCGCTCATCATCTTCACCGTGTCGTCCATGACGGTGCGCAGGTCGATTTCCGTCTCGCGCAGCACCATCCGGCCGGCTTCGATTTTTGCGAGGTCCAGGATGTCGTTGATCAGGGACAGCAGATGTTCGCCCGACCCGTGGATATAACCGGCGTACTCCGAGTACTGATCCGTGGCATCGCGGCCCATGGCCCGGGTGTGGATGATCTCCGAGAAGCCCAGGATTGCGTTCAGCGGCGTGCGCAGTTCATGGCTCATGTTCGCAAGGAAGGCGGATTTGGCGCGGTTAGCTTCTTCGGCCCGGTTGCGGGCGGAGTCGGACTCGGCCTTCGCCGTCTTCAGGTTGTCGATCAGCGCACCACGCTCGATCTCCAGCCGCATCATGCGCTCGCGGGTAGCATAGTTGACACCGAACAGCATGATCATCACGAGCCAATAACTGAAGGCGATCGCCATGCTGACGGGATTGCCCGAAGCCACTGGCCCAAGCATCAGGATGACCAGATAGGCCGGCATCGACATTACGCCAGTCGCATAATGGAACGTGCCGACCGAAGCCCAGCCGGCCAGCGTTGCGCACAGGAAGATCGAGATGAAGACGTGGTTCGCCCCGTTGTTCGGAGCCCAGTACAGGACACCGATGCTGCAAAGCGCGATCGCCTGGGCCAATGTCCCCAAAGCGAAGGCATGCGCCTTGCGGCGAATGCCGGGGATCGTCGCGGCGTCCTTCTTCGCTGCGACATAGCGAAAGTATTGGCCGCTGCCGACGCACGCCGCGATCATGACCGTGGGCCATACGACCAGGCGCTCGAGCGGAAGCCACGCGATGTTCGCCAGCGCGATCAGCACGGCCACGGCGGGCAGCAAGTACCAGGTCTTGGCAGCGCCCTGGAGCCCGATGTTGAGCTGCCGCTCGACGAAGTCGGCTTCGGCCTCGGTGCGTGGCGAAAACGACGCGCGGAAGGCTTCGGCGAAAGCCGATAGCGAAGCACGCACCGCATCTAGACGGTTTGGGACCGTCGGCATGTTGCCCGACATGCGATTAGAATGCCGCGCACCTGTTAACGGAGAGCGGAGAAGGGTGGTAAACACGCCCTTCACGCTATTTTTCGGAGAAACCCATGTCTGCGCTGCTGGTTGAGAAGAACGGTCCGGTCGTCACGCTCACGATCAATCGGCCGGAGAGTCGCAATCCATTGGGTGAGGAGGGTGATGGCGCCCTGTTCGCCGATGCTTGCGCCGCAATCAACGCAGACCGCACCGTCCGCTGCGCCATCCTGACCGGCGCGGGAAACGCGTTCTCGGCGGGCGGCAATGTGAAAGCGATGCGCGAACGCTCCGGCACCTTCGCCGGTCCTGGCGTTCACATCCGCGAGCGCTACCGTACCGGGATACATCGCATCGTGAAGAGTCTGTGGAATCTGGAGGTGCCGTTGATTGCCGCGGTGAACGGCCCGGCTATCGGCTTGGGCAATGACGTTGCCTGTCTCGCCGACATGCGCATCGCGGCGGACAACGCCGTGTTCGGGGCTACTTTTCTGAAGATCGGCCTGGTACCGGGCGATGGTGGTTCGTGGATTTTGCCACGCACCATTGGTCACGCCCGCGCTGCGGAACTGTTCTTCACCGGTGACACGATTGACGCTCAGACCGCGCAAAGCTGGGGTTTGGTCAGCCGGATCGTTCCGGCGGCCGAGTTGATGAAGGAGGCGAACGCTCTCGCCGCGAAGATCGCACGCCAGCCGCCGGACGTACTGCGCATGACCAAGCGCATGATGCGGGAAGGGCAGAATGTGAGCTTCGACATCATCATGGAGATGTCGGCTGCCTATCAATCGCTGGCCCACCTGACGGAAGACCATCAGGAGGCGGTCAACGCCTTCTTCGACAAACGGGCTGGCGACTACAAGGGACAGTAGCTCAGGACGCTGCCTTCAGGGGCGGCTTGGCAATGGTACGGTGTGCGGGGAGACGCACGGTTACGGTCGTGCCTTCGCCGATCTCGCTCTCCAACCCGATGTGACCGCCATGGGCCTCGACGAGGCCCTTCACGATGGGCAGGCCAAGGCCCGTGCCCTTGTCGGCGGTAACGACGTCGTGACGGCCTTGCCCGAAATTTTCGAAGACCTGCACCTGGTCTTCAGTCGCGATGCCCACGCCAGTGTCGCTCACGCCAAACGCAATCTCACCGCTGGGCTCGATGCGCGCAAACAGGCCAATCTCGCCGCCGGGCGGCGTGAATTTCACGGCATTGGAGGTGAGGTTGAGCAGCACCTGCTTTATCGCGCGCTCGTCGCAGACGATATGCGGCAAGTCCGGCGCAATATGGGTGTCGATCGTGCAGCCGCCCGCTTCGGCTTTGGCGGACATCATGGCGCAGGTCTCCACGATCAGCGGGCGCAGGTCGGTTTCCGTCTCGCGTAGGGCCCAGCTTCCGGCCTCGATCTTTGCGAGGTCCAGGATGTCGTTGATCAATGTCAGAAGATGAAAGCCGGAGCTGTGGATCAGGCCAGCGTATTCATACTGCTTTTCCGGCCTGCTTGCGAAGACGCGAGACGTAATCATCTCGGAAAATCCGAGAATCGCGTTCAGGGGCGTACGCAACTCGTGGCTCATGTTGGCAAGGAATTCGGACTTGGCGCGGCTTGCGCCTTCCGCGTGCTCGCGGGCTCGGTCAGATTCGTCCTTGGAGCGCGCAAGCTGTTCGATCAGATCGCTCTTCTCGTATTTGAGAAGCAGCATGTCGCGCGCGGTCAAATAGATTTGCCGCGACATGAAGAGCATGTAGCCAATATACAAAATCGCGAGAACAGAGATGCCATAATAGATCGGCTCGCCGGCCTGAAGCGGCGCCAGGATCAACGCGGTGCCGTAGCTGGCGTAGGCTATGGTCGTCATGAAGCGGCTTGCGCCGACCAGGGCGCCATTTCCGGCGACCGTGCAGGCTAGAAGCATGACGAGGATAAGGCGTGGCTGGTCCACTCCATCAACCCACAAGAGCGCGCCCATGGACGACCAGCTGAGGGTGAAGAACGAATAGGCGATGCCGACAGTGAGGAGACGCCTCCTGGGATCCTCGGCCGTTGACTTCAAGTGCCCAAATCGTTGAGCCACGAAGGCAAGCGGCACACAAGCTACGACCACGACTGCAAAGAACGCGGCGAGCCGTGGCAGTGGCAGCCATCGGCTGTACATCACGCAGACGACGGCGGCGAGCGCCGGCATCATCCACACATTCAATCGAAGATTACGCAACGCCAGGCCAAGCTGGTCGAGCACAAGCTTCTGCTCGCGCGCCCGCGCGACAGTCGCTGTCGGCTCGATTGTCAGTTGTGTGGACATGCCACTCCCCGGGCGCCACGCAGACGTGGCCGGAGCAGAATGCGTTACCCGAGGTTAAGAGCGACTAAAGCGCTTTGCGGTTTGCTAACGGGCGGTTTACCGTCGCGGCGGCTAAACCATTGGAGGGAACTATGGCCGTTGGTGTTCTGGCGACGATCAAGATCAAGGAAGGCGCGAACGACGCTTTCGAAGCCGTGGCGAAGGAAATGATGGCCGCTGTGCGCGCCAATGAGCCCGGCAACAAGGTCTATCAATTTTGCAAGTCGAAGAGCGATCCGACGACGTATGTCGTGATGGAAATCTATGCCGATCAGGCGGCGCTCGAAACACATGGCAAGTCGGACCATTTCCGCACCATCGGCCCGAAGATGGGCCCGTCGATGGCAGGCCGTCCGGACGTCCAGTACTTCGACGCCGTCTAAAGCTTCACGAACGGCACCAGCATCGCGGTCTTGCGCGCGTAGGCGTCATATGCCTGCGCGCCCAATTCCGCATCGGCCGGAAGGCTCCAGATAGGAAAGAAGCTTGCGGCTTGCACGCCGTGCGCCGACGGCCGCGCGACGTAGATCGCCTCGTCGGGTCGCATGGCTGTCTGTCTCTCCGCAAGGAGATGGCGGCGTCAGAAAACAAGCGGTTTGGCGTGGCGCACCCAGGGAAGGTTCTTGATTTCGCCGAGGACCTTCTCGTCGAGTCCGCCGTCGATCTCTACCAGGCAAATGGATTCCTGGCCGGGCGCACTCCGGCCCAGGTTGAAGTTCGCGATGTTCACCTTCGCATCTCCAAGCATCGTGCCGAGCTTGCCGATAAAGCCGGGCTTATCCTCGTTGACGATGTAGAGCATGTTCGGCGCGAACTCGGCGTCGAGGTCGATGTCCTTGATCTGGATCAGGCGCGGCCGGCCGTTGGAGAACACCGTGCCCGCGACACGCCGCGTCGTGCCACCGAGATCGACCGTGACCTTGATGTAGCCTTCATAGGCGCCCTGCTGCGGCTGACGCGTTTCGCTGATCTTGATGCCACGTTCTTTTGCCACGATAGGTGCATTGACCATGTTCACGCCGGATAGCGTCGGCTTCAACATGCCGGCGATAATCGCCTGCGTCAGCGCGCGCTGGTTCAACTCGGCAGCGGCCCCCTCATAGAGGATTGCGACGCCCTGGATGCTGGTGTCGGTCACCTGGCCGACGAACGAACCCAGCTTCTCGGCCAGCGATATCCATGGACGCACCTTTTGCGCTTCGGCTGCGCTGATCGAAGGCATGTTGAGCGCATTGGTGATCGCGCCGGTCAGCAGGTAGTCCGAGATCTGCTCCGCGACCTGGAGCGCCACGTTCTCCTGCGCTTCAGACGTTGAGGCGCCGAGATGGGGCGTAGCCACGACCTTGTCGTTGCCGAACAGGACGTTTTCATTGGCCGGTTCGGTCTCGAACACATCCAGCGCCGCACCGGCGACATGGCCGCTGTCCAGCGCAGCTTTCAGTGCCTTCTCGTCGATCAGGCCGCCACGGGCGCAGTTGATGATGCGGACGCCCTTCTTCATCTTGTTTATGGCGTCGGCCGACAGGATGTTCTTGGTCTCGGCGGTCATCGGCACGTGCAGCGTGATGAAATCCGCCCGCGCCAGCAGCTCGCTCAAATCGACCTTCTCGACGCCGATGTCCTGCGCCCGCTCCGCCGACAGGTAGGGATCGAACGCGATGACGCGCATCTTCAGACCGCGCGCGCGGTCGGCGACGATGGAGCCGATATTGCCGGCGCCAATCAGGCCCAGCACCTTGCCGGTGATCTCCACGCCCATGAAGCGGTTCTTTTCCCATTTGCCCGCCTGGGTGGAGGCGTTTGCGGCGGGAAGCTCGCGCGCCAGCGCCAGCATCAAAGAGATCGCGTGCTCGGCGGTCGTGATCGAGTTGCCGAACGGCGTATTCATGACGATCACGCCTGCCGCTGTGGCGGCAGGAATGTCGACATTGTCGACGCCGATGCCGGCGCGGCCCACGACCTTCAGGTTCTTCGCTGCCTTGATCACATCGGCGGTGATCTTGGTGGCGGAGCGGATCGCGATGCCCTCGTACTGGTCGACGATCTTGAGCAGTTCTTCTTTCGAAAGGCCCGTCTTCACATCTGCGTCGACGCCGCGTTCCTTGAAGATCGCGACGGCGGCCGGCGACAGCTTGTCGGCAATGAGTACCTTCGGCATGGGATCAGCCCTTCACCTTCGCCCAGGCCCAGTCGAGCCAGGGCGTCAACGCTTCAAGATCGGCCTTCTCGACAGTCGCACCGCACCAGATGCGCAGGCCCGGCGGAGCTGAGCGATAACCGGCGACGTCCAACGCCACGCCTTCTTTCTCAAGAAGGGACGCGATCTTCTTGGCCGCATCGGCCTGGGCGTCTTCGCTCAGGGCCGTGAACCACGGATCGACGATCTTCAGGCAAACGCTGGTGTTCGAGCGTGCGCCCTGCTCGCGTGCCAGGAAATCGGCCCAGCCGCAGGTGCGGACCCAGCGGTCGAGCACGCCGAGGTTGCCCTGCGAACGGGCGATCAGCGCCTTCAGGCCGCCGAGGCCCTCCGCCCAGTTCAGTGCGTCGAGGTAGTCCTCAAGCGCCAGCATCGAGGGCGTGTTGATGGTCTCGCCTTCGAAGATGCCGTCGACGATCTTGCCGCCCTTGGTCATGCGGAAGATCTTCGGCAGCGGCCAATGCGGCGTGTAGCTTTCCAGCCGTCCGACGGCGTTGGGCGACAATACCAGCATGCCGTGCGCCGCTTCGCCGCCCAGCACCTTCTGCCAGGAGAAGGTGGTGACATCGAGCTTGCTCCACGGCAGGTCCATCGCGAACGCGGCGCTGGTCGCGTCGCAGATCGTGATGCCGTCGCGGTCGTCGGCGATCCAGTCGGCGTCGGGCACGCGCACGCCGGAGGTCGTGCCGTTCCACAGGAACACGATGTCGTGGTGCTTGCTGGCCTGCGTCAGGTCCGGGAGCTCGCCATACTTCGCCTTGAAGACGCGGCTGTCCTTGATCTTCAGCTGCTTGATCGTGTCGGTGACCCAATCCTCGCCGAAGCTTTCCCAGGCGAAGCAGTCCACCGGCTTCGGCCCAAGCATCGACCACAGCGCCATCTCCACGGCGCCGGTATCTGAGGCGGGCACGATGCCGACGCGATAATCGGCGGGAATGCCGAGCAGCGCCTTGGTGCGGTCGATCGCGTCTTTCAGCTTGGCTTTGCCGGGCTTGGAACGATGCGAGCGTCCCAGCAGCGCGGTCTGAAGTACTTCAGGTGTCCATCCTGGACGTTTGGCACAGGGTCCGGACGAAAAAAAAGGCCGTGCAGGGCGCACGGCCGGCATATTACCGGTCATATCGACATTCCTTCCAGAATGTTCGCACCTCGTTGGGGAGGTGTGGCCCGCATTTGTTGTACCGGGTCGCTCCCTAACGGTCAATGAATTAGCCTTGCGTGCGACACAAAGGGGGAATGCTATGCGATTTCTGCCGCTTGGTTTGGCTTTGCTTGCCGCACTTTGCGCGCCGGCATCCGCCGCGACGCGGATCGACGATCCAGCGAAATTTATTACCGAGCAGTACGCCGCCTTGAAGAAGAACCACGATCACAAGTTTCCCAAGGACATCTATTCATCACGCCTGGCGGCGCTGTTCGCCGCCAACATGAAAGAGACCGGCGCGAGGCCGCCGGAGCTGGGCCGACTCGACTTCAGCTTTTGGGTCGACGCCCAGGACACCGACGATGCCATGCCGGGCGTGGTGAAGATCACCTCGGAAGAAGCGCCTCACGCGCCCGATCGCATGATCGTGGATGTCACCTTCACCAACTTCGATCCCAAGGAGAACCGCTTCTACTTCGAAAAGACACCGCAGGGGTGGAAACTCGACGATGTGTGCTCGACCACCAGCGCCTGGACGCTCTCGTTGATACTCAAATACGGGCATTAGGGAACAATGGACGAGCGGTCGCGTTCCTTTTTTTGAATCACCGGGAACACCGCCATGCCCAGCACCGCAAAAAGCGCGGACGTTTCGCCGCCGGAACTGAATATCTCGTCCGACAAGGTCGCTTTTATCATCGAGAAGGCGCGCGAGTTCGACGTGAAGGAAGAACGGAGCGATCCGGACTCGGGCTCCAATCCGACCGACGATGGCGACACCGATATACTGGAAGACGTGCCCGGCGATTCCACGCGCCAGGAGTTGTTCGACGCCATCCGTGCGCTGAACGTGGATGAGCGCAACGAACTGATTGCTTTGGCATGGGTCGGCCGCGGCACGTTCTCGCTCGATGAGTGGCTGGAGGCCGTCGAAGCCGCGCAGACAGAGCATGGCAGGCGGCCCGCAGCGTATTTGCTGTCGTTGCCGTTGCTCGGCGACTATCTCGAAGACGGGCTCGATGCGTTCGGTATCGGTATAGTCGACGACAGCGGGCGTCCCGAAAGTCCGTCGAAAGCGGACAGTGCCTAGAGCGTCTGGAACATGATCAGCGCGTCGACGAAGCCCATTGCCGGGTGTTCGAATGCGCCGGGCAGGCGGCCGACGATGTCGAAACCGCAGGATTGCCACAGGTGCTTGGCGCGGGCATTGGTGTCGATCACCAGGTTGAACTGCATCGCGCGATAACCTTGACGCCGTGCCTCGCCGAGTGAGTGCAGGCAGAGAGCGCGGCCGATGCCATGCCCTTCGGCTTGTGGCAAGGTCATGTAACCGCCGTTGGCAACATGCGCCGCAGGGCCGGTGGAGTTGGCTTTGATGTAATAGGTGCCGACGATCCGGCCGTCACCGTCCTCGGCGACCATAACCGTGTGTTCGGGCTTCCACCAATACTTCAGTGCGTCCACGCGGCTGATGTCGCGCGGCTGCGGATAGGTCTCGCCGGCGCGCAACGTCGGTTCGAGGACTTGCCACAACGCGTCGTCATCAGCGCGCGTGGCGGGGCGGATGGTAATCGTCATCCTTGAAGCTTAGACCGAAATCTCAGCCGTCATGTAGAGCGCACAGGGGCCGGACAAAACGGTGCGGGCGCCATCTTCCGTACAGACGAGATCTCCGCCACGCGGGCTGACCTGCCGGGCTTTCAGCGTCTTCTTGCCGAGGCGCTTGGACCAATAGGGCGTCAGCGCGCAATGTGCGGAGCCGGTCACCGGATCCTCCGGCATGCCTTTCTCCGGCGCGAAGAAGCGCGAGATGAAATCGTAGCCC